>Ga0364881_10138_pt1 | contig 50050 bp, 42 predicted proteins | sample ExccelJu500001D4_5_FD_206923 | JGI IMG/M metagenome (GOLD analysis project Ga0364881, IMG submission 206923) | Enriched cells from Trout Bog Lake Hypolimnion, Wisconsin, USA - BchlTB.July30.5000.01.D4 | ecosystem: Environmental > Aquatic > Freshwater > Lake > Hypolimnion/Profundal zone | place...
CCCCAAATGCTACTGTAATGGCATCAAAAGTATTATCCGGGTAAAGGATTTTTTCACTGTCGCCTACAAACAATTCAATATGGTTATCCAGTCCGGCAGCAGCAATTTTCTGTTTGCCCAGGTTCAGCATCCCTTCACTGATATCAATACCGGTTATTTTTTTAGGTTGCAGTAGTTTATACGTCATGATAGCCACATCGGCTGTGCCGGTAGCCACATCCAATACCTGTTGGGGGTGGAGGCTTTTCAGCTGATTAATGGCAATTTTTCTCCAGATTACGTCAATGCCTGCACTGAGGGAATGATTAAAAAAGTCATACTTGCCTGATATATCATCAAACATCCGGGCAACCTGCTGTTTCTTATTAAGGCCACTTTCTGCGTCGGGCACTACAACATCATGATCAAACTTTGTCATAAACTGCGAATATATTGAATTCTTTGTCTGTAAAAAGGAAGAGATATTTGATATAGGCTGTCTTTAACAAAACCCGGCATTTATTTTCCAATTATCTTCGTAGGGCATGAAAGCAAAAGTGTACAAATCTACGGGTAGCTGGTATGTGGTGAAGACTGCAGATGGTAAAATTTTTCAGGCAAGGATTAAGGGGGTGATGAAAATTGAAGACATTACTTCTACCAATCCCATTGCGGTGGGGGATGAAGTGGAAATTGCCATGGAAAATGAACTGGAAAGCACGGTGATTATCAGTGCGGTGACCGACCGTAAGAATCATGTGGTGCGGGGTAGTCCGCATAACAAACGCCAGCAGCATATCGTTGCTTCCAATATCGATCAGAGTTTATTGTTTGTTACTTTAAGGGAACCCCGCACTTCTCAGGGGTTTATAGACCGGTTTTTGATTGCCTGTGAAATGTACCATGTACCTGCCATTATCATTTTCAATAAGTCGGATTTATACAAAAAAAAGGAACTGGACCAGTTTGAAAAGATGAAGCAGCTATATGAAAAGATTGGCTATACCACCGTGCTGGCCAGTATTGCCAGGAATGAAGGGGTGAACCAGATTATCAGCCTGCTGAAAGATAAAATTACATTATTGAGCGGCCATAGCGGGGTGGGTAAATCTACATTTATCAATACCGTATTCCCCGATCTTACCCTTAAAACACAGGAAGTGAGCGGATGGAGCGGAAAAGGGATGCATACCACCACATTTGCAGAAATGTTCGACCTTCCTTTTGGCGGTCAGATTATTGATACTCCGGGGATAAGAGAATTTGGACTGATGCATGTGAGTAAACAGGAATTATCGCATTATTTTCCGGAAATGAGAAAGCTGATCAATGGCTGCCAGTTTAATAACTGCCTGCATATGAATGAACCGGGTTGTGCCATTAAACAGGCAGTGGCAGATGGGGTGATTTCTGAAGAACGGTATATCAGCTATTTTAATATTATTGATACCATTGATGAAAATAACTGGGGTTAAAATTTATCCTGCCTGAATTTAGGGGCTTTCTTTGCCTCTTTAATGGCCTTGGGGTCTCCTGCCGCCAGTTTACCGGCATCTACATTTTTACCATTGGATGGGCAACCATACCTGGATCCGTGATGAAACAGTCCGCAGGAACAGAGCAATACCGATATGCAAATAAGTACAAACTGTTGCTTCATAATGAACGGTTGAAAATTGAACGGTGAAAAGTTACCGATTATTTTTCAGGAGCTTCATTATAATCACTAAACCAGGAGGAATATTTAACGTAGTTATTGGCTATCCTGTCAATTTCCACATGTACAGAATCTTTTGAAATATCTTTGACCTTTCTGGCGGGTACGCCTGCATAAATAGTTCCTGATTCCACAATCGTGCCTTCCAGCAATACAGAACCCGCTGCAACAATAGAATTACTGTATACCACACACCTGTCCATTACAATAGAACCCATTCCAATTAAAACATCATCATGAATGGTACAGCCATGCACCATTGCATTGTGGCCGATGGACACGTTATTTCCGATATGAGTGGGATGCTTTTCAAAAGTGCAGTGGATAATGGCACCATCCTGTATGTTTACCTTATCACCCATCCTGATATAATTCACATCGCCACGGATTACAGCATTGAACCAGATACTGCATTTTTCTCCCATTACCACATCCCCTACAACAGTGGCATTGGGTGCTAAAAAACAATCCTTTCCAAATTGGGGAAGTTTGCCTAAAACCGGTAAAATAAGGGCCATGATCGTCAGATTTTCGGTTATATAAAATAATTGAATCTTAATCCCTACAAATGTAGGGTACTGTTATCTGATTTTTACTGACGCTTCTCATTCTCTGCCAACTCTGTTAACTTTGCCGGAATGAATATCCGACAACTTTTCCTGCAGCATGTGGCACAGACTTCACCGGCACCGATCGGACTGGAAATGGTTAAAGCAGCAGGAATTTATATCTATGATGCAGCGGGGAAACAATATATTGACGGGATTTCCGGCTTTAGTGTAGCCAATATCGGACATAGCCATCCTGCGGTAATTGAAGCAGTGAAAAGGCAGGCTGAACAATATATGCACCTGATTGTGTATGGCGAGTTTATTGAACAACCCCAGGTAGCTTATGCAAAATTACTGACCGACCATTTACCGGAGCAACTGAATTGTGTTTATTTTACCAATAGTGGTGCAGAAGCAACAGAAGGAGCTATGAAACTGGCTAAAAGGGTGACCAACCGTTCTAAAATTATTGCTTTTAAAAATTCTTATCATGGCAGTACCCAGGGCGCTCTGAGTATCATGGGAGATGAATACTGGCGCAATGCATTCCGACCCCTGTTACCAGATATTTACCATACAGATTATGGAACTGAAGCAAGCCTGGAACTGATTGACGAAACTACCGCCTGTATTGTAATGGAAGCGGTGCAGGCAGAAGCCGGTATTATAGCCCCCTCTATAAAATGGTTACAAAAAGTTCGTAAAAAATGCAATGAGAAGGGGGTATTACTGGTAATAGATGAAATACAAAGCGGCTTTGGGCGTACCGGTACCCTCTGGGCTTTTCAGCAATTTGGAATAGTACCGGATATATTATTACTGGGTAAGGCACTGGGCGGTGGTATGCCCCTGGGTGCATTTATAGCCAGCACAGCATTGATGAATACCTTAACGCATGATCCGGTACTGGGGCATATTACCACATTTGGCGGGCATCCGGTATCCTGTGCTGCCGGTAAAGCTGCTTTTGAAGTATTGATCAGTGAAAACTGGATACAGGAAGTAAAAGAAAAGGAAAAATTACTGTTACAGCAACTGAAACATCCTGCCATACAGCAAATACGCAGTTTCGGGTTATGGATGGCTATTGAATTTAAAAGTTTTGAAACCAATCATGCCGTAATACAGCAATGTATTAAAAACGGAATGATTACCGATTGGTTCCTGTTTGCCCCCAACTGTATGCGTGTGGCACTTCCTCTTTGCAGCACAGAAGGGGAAATAAATTCCGTTTGCTCCAATATACTAAAAAGTATTACCGAAGCTGGTTTTTAGTGTTCATTTACAGGGTTCCATTCTGCAGTACTGCTTGTAAATTTGCTCGTATTGCGGGATGATATGCTTAATGTCAAAAAGTAATGAATGCTGAAAAGCAGCTTCTTTCATTTCAATCATCCGGGTTTCATCGGTTAAAATGGAAAGGGCAAAATCTACCATTGATTGTGTATCCCCCACATTGGCCATAAAGCCTGTTTGTCCGGGTAGTATAATCTCTGGTAATCCACCGGCATTGGTAGAAATAACCACCGACCTTGCAGCCATGGCTTCCAAAGCTGCCAGCCCGAAGCTTTCATACTCACTCGGCAATAAAAAGATATCACACACAGCAAGGATCTCTTCAATCTGTTCCTGCTTTCCTACAAAACGTACCTGCTCTGATACATTCAGTTCCCTGCACAAATCTTCCATAGCATGGCGTTCGGGTCCGTCCCCAACCATCAGTAATTTGCAGGGTATCTGGGCATTAATGCCCGCAAATACTTTCACCACATCTTCCACTCTTTTAACTTTTCTGAAATTGGATGCATGTACCAGTATTTTTTCTCCGTTGGGTGCAATTACTTTTTTAAAAGCATCAAAAGGTTTCTTATTAAAACGGGCAACATCCACAAAATTGGAGATTACCTGAATTTCTTTGGTAATGGGAAAATTGCGGTAGGTTTCGTCTTTCAGGTTCTGCGAAACAGCTGTAATGGCATCGCTTTCATTGATGGAAAATGTAACCACCGGTTCGTAGGTTTTATCCCTGCCCACCAGGGTAATATCTGTTCCGTGTAAGGTAGTAATAACGGGAACTATTCTGCCAATCTTACTTTTTACAATTTGTTTGGCCATATATGCCGCACTGGCATGGGGAATTGCATAGTGTACATGCAGCAGGTCCAGATCGTAATTGATAATCACATCCACCATGGTACTGGCTAAGGCTATTTCATAAGGTGGAAAATCAAATAAAGGATAAGTGGGCACACTTACTTCATGATAAAAAATATTGGTATTAAATATATTCAGTCTTACAGGCTGACGATAGGTGATAAAATGCACAAAATGGCCTTCATCTGCCAATGCCTTACCTAATTCTGTAGCCAGCACACCGCTACCTCCAAATGTTGGATAGCAAACAATCCCAATTCGCATAATCTTATATTTTTACACTCTTGTTAAGAATGCCAATCCCGATTATCTGAAACTATTCAGAATACTTGTTTTTTGGTTGTACATTCCAGCAACGAAGTAACAATTATTTCTTCATTAGGTTCTTCCTTTCATCAAAACTTCATAATTCCATCAAATAAAATATCTTTATAACCATGAAAAAAACACTCCTGATTTTACTGGCTATACCATTTATAGCCCAATCCCAAACAACAACCGACTCTGCTTTTATTAAGCAGGCATCAGATGAAATTTTTACCAATGGCAAAGCGTACGACCTGTTGCGCCAGCTTACCAAGCAGGTAGGGGGCCGGCTGGCAGGTTCTCCTCAGTTTGCCAAAGCAATTACCTGGGGTAAAGCATCTATGCAGGCCATGGGTGCAGATACCGTTTACCTGCAGCAATGTATGGTACCACATTGGGTAAGGGGTAAAGGGGATAATGTGGCTATTGTGGAAACCAATAAAAAAGCAGTAAATGTAAGCCTGGATGCACTGGCATTGGGAGATTCTTACGGAAATGGAAAACCTGTGGTGGCAGAAGTAATGGCAGTAAAGAATTTTGATGAACTGGAAAAAAGAAAAGACGAGGTAAAAGGGAAAATTGTATTTTTCAATTATCCTTTTAATCCTACTTATATAGTTCCTGGCAGAGCATACGGAGAAAGTGGGGTGTACCGGCATAGTGGTGCCAGCAGGGCTGCTAAATACGGAGCTGTGGCTGTGCTGATCCGTTCCTTAACAGAAGCAACCGACAATAACCCCCATACAGGTGCTATGAAATATGATTCGGCCTTTACTAAAATACCTGCAGCGGCATTGGGTTTACAGGATGCTGATAAATTATGGGAGCTGAGTAAGGCTTCTTCTGTAAAAGTTTCCATTACCATGCACGGCAAACAAATGCCGGATACCATTGGTTATAATGTAATAGCAGAACTGAGGGGCAGCCAGTTTCCCGACCAGTATATTACCGTAGGTGGCCATTTGGATAGCTGGGATGTAAATGAAGGTGCCCACGATGATGGTGCCGGTGTGGTACATACCATTGAAGTGCTGCGTGCTTTGAAAGCCCTGAATTACCATCCGAAACATACTATTCGTTTTGTTTTATTTGCCAATGAGGAAGACGGATTAAGAGGTGGTACCAAATATGCCGATGTAGCCAAAGCTAAAAATGAAATTCACCTATTTGCACTGGAAAGTGATGAAGGCGGATTTACCCCAAGGGGTTTTGGCTTTAGTGTATCGGATGCACAATACCGCAAAGTACTGGCCTGGCAGCCTTTATTCGTACCTTATGGTGGCGGGGATTTTAAAAGAGGTGGCGGAGGAGCAGATATTGGCCCGCTTGCAGCTAAATTAAAAACACCAATGGCCGGTTTTAACCCCGATAACCAGCGTTATTTTGATATTCACCATGCCAGAAGTGATGTTTTTGAAAGTGTGAATAAAAGGGAACTTTTACTGGGTGCGATTAATATGAGCGGATTGATTTACCTGATAGATCAGTACGGGTTATAATTATTTAAAGTAAAGCTTCATAAATTAGTTAATACATTTAAACTCCTAAATAACAGGTTATGAAAAAAACATTGTGGACGATCTTTTTTATACTGGTAATTGGAGCCGTAGTGTTCTGCTATATCAGGTATAATTATGTTTTTGCAACAGGTACAAAAGCCGGTTTGCTGAATACTTTTCAGAAGAAAGGCTATATTTTCAAAACCTGGGAAGGCAAACTGATACAGAGCGGGTTTAAAGCCAATGTGCAGAGTAATGAATTTGAATTTAGTGTGGTGGATGATAAAATTGCTGCAGTATTAGAACAAAATTCCGGCAGGGAAGTGAATGTACATTATTACAGCTATTTTGGAACATTACCCTGGAGGGGAATGAGTGAGTTTATTGTAGACAGTATTTATGAAATAAGGGAAAGTAGCGGAGAACCCATTTTGAAACCGAAATGATCATTGCATTAGCTTTATACAATTGCCGGGAATTTATGGATTTCCGGCATTAATATTTTCCGGCATGTAATAAAAAAATGCCCAGTCGTTTATGTATATCCGGCAGACTGTTTTTCCAGTTGCCCACCGTTTTAGTAATGATGGTTTCCTCAGGTGCTGTAATATCCACAGCAATACAGAATTTTGTTTCCGGAAAACAGGAATCGGCCACTTCTTTAATAATCTGGTTATTCCGGTATGGGGTCTCAATAAAAATCTGGGTACAGTTTCTAAGAGCAGAATCTGCTTCCAGTTCTTTTATTTTTTTCCGGCGTTCATGGTGGTCTATCGGCAGGTAACCGTGAAACTGAAAACATTGCCCGTTCATGCCACTGGCCATTAATGCCAGGAGAATGGAACTGGGCCCTACCAGGGGATGAACTACTGCCTGATACTGTTGGGCAGCGTCAATCAGTATTTGTCCGGGATCTGCTACTCCGGGGCATCCTGCTTCACTGATAATACCAATATTTTTTCCTGCTTTAAGATGTTGGATCAGGCTTTGTTTTACCTGTTCCTCCGCTTTATGGATGGTTACCCAGGTATAATCATCAATTACCATTTCTCTCCATAGTTTCTTTAGAAACCGCCTGGCTGTTTTTTCATTCTCAACAAAAAAAACAGAACAGTCTTTCACTGCTGTTAATATATAAGCCGGAATGGTTTCCAATGCATTTTCGTACAAGACAGTTGGTATCAGGTAAATTTTTCCTTTGGCCATGGATGTTGTTTTATTGTTCCTCTTCCTTTTCTTCTGAAATACTTAAAGTGGCAGCCACTATCGCATAGGATGGTGCCAGTATCCAGCCCAGCAAAGGAACCCAGTGCATCAGGTAAAAAACAATTCCGTTACCTATTGCAAAGCCTCTGTGATGGCCAATATAAAAAATACTTTCACCTGCAGAAATTTCATTTCTTTCCATACTGTAATCCAGCATTGAAAATCCATAGTAATAACTTTCAATCAGTATCGCAATAATCGGGGCAATCATACCCACTACCGGAATAATGCTGGCAAAGAGTAAGGCAATTAAATAAACAGTTTGCCATAAGCAGTTTCTGGCTGCAATCTGAATACCCCGGATAATATCTTTGGTAAGCTGATAAAAGCTGAAAGGGTATTCTTTACCTTCAATAATGGCTTCTGTTTTTTCGCTTAACCATGCAAATAACGGGGAACCAACAATCAGGAATATATATTTAAAAAAAGAGAAGTAGAACAAAACCATAACGAGCCATAATGCAAAATTACTGAGTGCAAAAAAGAAGCTTAACCAGCCACTGTCAATTTTTTCCAGCCAGCCATTTAATCCGGTCTTTAAATTCAGCCATTCAATAAACATATTGGAAGTATGGCCAAAATAATACATGCTGATCATAAACATGGTACAGTATAACAGTCCTGGCACCAGAATCCATTTCCAGAGTTTATGCTTTTTTATAAACTGGTGTGCTTTGGCATATGCCTGAAATGCTATAATGATCTCTTTCAACAAAAGCTTATTATTTTTAAGGGCGAAAGTAACTGATAAAAATTAAATGATTCATGGTCAGTCTAATAAATGAACAGTGGAATAAGTTACCGGTGTCGTTTTATGAACGTGAAAATGCTATAGTTATTGCATCAGCATTAATTGGTAAAATTTTAATTACACAAATTGGTGGAATATTAACAGCAGCAAGAATTGTAGAAACCGAAGCCTATAATGGTATTACAGATAAAGCTTCTCATGCATTTGGGAACCGGAGAACCGCCAGGACTGAAATTATGTATGCCAGTGGGGGTGTGTCTTATGTGTATTTATGTTATGGTATCCACCATTTGTTTAATGTTGTAACAAACAGGTCAGGAGTGCCCCATGCAGTGCTGGTCAGAGCAGCTGAGCCGGTTGCCGGAATAGAGGAAATGTTAAAAAGAACCGGTAAGAAAAAAGTGGACTATTCCCTTGCCAGTGGTCCGGGTAATCTAACCAGGGCATTGGGTATCAGTACTGCTTATAATGGAATATCCTTAACCGGCAACACAATCTTTATTGTTGCAGATGATTTTACAGTTAAGACTTCTGAAATAATGGCTACAGCCCGGATTGGAGTGGATTATGCCGGTGAAGATGCTTTACTGCCCTACCGTTTTATACTGAAAGGCAATCCTTTTGTAAGCGGCAAAAAATGATTCGGTTATTTCAATACATTATATACTCCATAATGTCCAATGGTTTTTATACTTAAACTGCCATTATTGATACTTATTTTTTTGTATTCCCGGAAAACCTTTTGTTTATCGTAAAACCCTGCAATACATACATATTTACCTTTTCCATGCCGCAATTCAATTACCGGTTGAATTCCCATATTGGGTATTTTTAAAGTATCGGTAGCTGTTAATTCTTCATATTTTATTTTTACCAGATAGTGGAAAGTCTGTGCTGTTTCATAGACTTTAATATCAAAACTCCAGTCGTTCAGCGCATCTTCCACTTTTTCATGATAAGCAGCCACAGGCTTCTGACTGATTATTTTCCGGATTTCCGGAACCGTATCCAGATTGATCAGAATCGTGTCCTTGCGGATAGTATTATTATTTGTGTCCGGGTTATTACAGGCTGCACAAAGAATGGCCAATAAAGCAGGGATATATAATTTCATAGATAAAAATGCTTAAAACTTAGGGCAGTTAATGGGTTTATCCGTAGAAGGTTTATAAATATACATCAGGGAAACTTCAAGGCCGCCAATACCCTGCGCAGCCGTTTTAAGGGCAGATGTGGTAATATCATAAGTAGTTCCCAGTCGGAAACCATCAACTTCCAGTCCAACATAAGGAATAATCGCATCATTCAGCCTTAACCAGCTGCCAAAATAAATATTGGCTGGCTTTTCGAAGCTGTTATTCAGCGCAATCTGAAAAGCACCGCCTACTACTGATTCGGAAGCACCGCCCTGAAAACTTTGCAAAGCACTCAGGTGCAGGGTTATAGGGCCGTCACTGAGGGGGAAATAAGTGCCGGCGTGAATGGTAGCCCTCGGACTTAAATTAAACAATGCCCCTGTAAACTGTTGTTTGGGGCTGTTAATATGATAAAGGCTGATGCCAAAATTGAAATTATTGCGGTCGGTTGTACTGCCATTGTATAAGAATCCGGCATTCACATCCACATAATTGGATTTAAGGGTAGCTCCATTAAATATTTCACTGGTAACCCCGGTAAAACCATTGGTGGTTAACTGATCTTCAAATTTAAGATTTGCGGTATTAATCAGCATATTGGCATAAGTAACCTGGAACCCAACCCCTATCTGGTGATAGCCATCTTCATCCAGTCCTTTATGATAAGCAGTGGAAGCCGTGAAATAATTAAAATTTACTGCTCCGGCAGCACTATTATCATTATAACCCATAAAGCCCAATCCCCAGGTATCATTCTGTGGAATCTTATTCTGCATAATCTTCCAGTCGATCGCCGCAGTAGCAGTTGTAAATGCATTATTAATGGAAGGCCATTGATTGCGGTAATTTCCTGCAAGCCTATAATTCCCGTCAAATTTGCCTGTATAAGCAGGGTTTAAAGTAAGGGGAGAAGAAAAAAACTGCGAGAAATGAGGATCCTGTGCAGAAATATTTCCTGCAACCAGCATAAAAAAACAACAGAGAATACAAACGTTTTTCATGTAATACTGAGATAGATTCTGAAACTAAGAAAAATGAGCTTATAAATCTTATTTTTTTATAAGATTTAACAATTAAGTTTAGATAGGATGCTAACGAATCAGGACTGCAGTTTAGTTCCGAATGCCAAATCTCCCGCATCACCCAATCCCGGAACGATATATCCTTTAGCAGTAAGTTCTTCATCAATATCACCGCACCAGATAATAATATCTGAACCACATTCCCTTTTTACAAATTCAATACCCATGGTGCAGGCGATAGCTACCACAATATGAATGGCTGCAGGTTTATTATCCAATCTGATCTGCTGAATGGTTTTTACCAGTGAAGCACCGGTAGCCAGCATGGGGTCAGAGATAATAACCACCCGGTTATCCAGCGAAGGGCAACTCATATATTCCAGGCTTATTTCAAAACTGCCATCGCGATGGTGTTTCCGGTAGGCCGAAATAAAGGCATTGTCTGCACTGTCAAAATAATTCAGCATACCATGGTGCATGGGAATGCCGGCCCTTAAAATAGTAGCCAGTACCGGTTGCTGTTCCAGAATCCTGCTGTTATGAATACCCAGTGGGGTTTGGGTTTCCACATCTTTCCAGGGCATACGCTTACTTATTTCATACGCTGCAATTTCACCTATACGTTCCAGGTTTCTGCGAAAGCGGAGCCTGTCTGTCTGGATAGTTGTATCTCTTAACTGAGCAACCCAGTTGCTCACTAAACTATGTTCTTCACTTAAATTGATGACCATGGTGGATATGAATATTTTTGATAGTAGATTGCGGAGGAAATGTTCCGGATTTTCTTTCAGCCCCAAAAATAAGTATTTATGTTTTATAAAGCCATTGGTATCATGAGTGGCAGCAGTTTAGACGGTTTAGACATTGTGCTGGCAGAGTTTACAGAAATAGCAGGCCACTGGACATTCCGGGTAATTGCGTCTGATTGCAGCCCCTTCGATAGGCCCTGGATAGAAAAACTACAGCAGGCCGTTCATTTAAATGCTCTTGATTATCTGCAACTCCATACCGATTTTGGTATCTATACCGGTGAAAAAGTAAATGAATTTATAGAAAAGCATCAGTTACAGTACCAGGTACAACTAATTGCCTCTCATGGCCATACCACTTTTCATTCCCCTCAAACCGGTATTACCGGGCAATTGGGAAACGGAGCTGCTATTGCTGCTATTACCGGCATTAATGTGGTGAGTGATCTGCGTGCTATGGATGTGGCTTTAGGCGGGCAGGGAGCACCCATTGTACCCATGGGTGAAAAATTATTATGGCCGGAATATGATGCTTTATTAAATATCGGGGGTATTGCCAATATTTCTCTTAAAAAAGAAAACCAATATATTGCTTTTGATATTTGCCCGGCAAACCGGGTACTGAACCTGCTGGCCAATGAGGCAGGCAAAAATTATGATGATGGCGGACAAATGGCGGCATCCGGTAAAGTGCATACTCCATTACTCACCACCCTCAATTCGCTGGATTATTACAGGCAACCTTATCCAAAATCTCTGGCTAATGATTTTGGGGTGCATATAGTATACCCCTGTATCAAATCTTACCATATCAGTCTGGAAGATGGGATGCGTACTTTTACAGAACATATAGCCATGCAAACCGGGTATGCAGTGGCTGTAAACTGTAAACATACTGATGCAGGTTCAAAACTGCTGATTACCGGTGGAGGTGCTCATAACCTATTCTTAACGGAGAGGATCCAAAATGTATTGGATGCTTACGGGATAGACACTATTATTCCCGACAAGTCAATTGTAGATTATAAAGAAGCCCTGATTATGGCATTACTGGGCATTTTAAGATGGAGGGAAGAAAATACAGTCATGGCCAGTGTTACCGGGGCCTCCCGCAACAGTATTGGTGGTGCAGTGTGGATGGGGCAGCAGGCCTGATTTAATCAAGTACCCTTATACAAACTGAAAACTATCACCATCAAATAAACCTTTATCGCTCAGCTTTAAATGAGGTATTACCAGCAATGCCATAAAGCTCAAAGTCATAAAAGGAGCATTTAGTGTGCTCTTCAGCTCTTTTTTTACCATCGTATCCAATTGTGTATAGGCCGCAGCCACTTTATACCCGTCTTTATGGCTCATTAAGCCAGCTACAGGTAATGCCAGTACAGATTCATTATTACTGCTTACGGCACTGATGCCACCTTTTTCACGGATAATCAGATTAATTGCCCTTGCAAGGCTGATATCATCTACCCCTATTGCCACTATATTATGACTGTCATGTGCTACTGAAGAAGCAATAGCCCCCACTTTTAGTCCGAAGTTTTTGATAAAGGTTTTGGCAACCGGCGCATTAAAATACCGGTTGACTACTACCATTTTTAAAAGGTCTTTTTCGGTGTTGGACTGTATACAATGGTTTTCAACATTGAAATCTATAATAGGATAGACCAGTTTATTGGTAATCAGCTGGCCTTCCAGAGCTTCAATTACATAAGCCTGTTCAATATTTTCCTCATCCTCATTACCAAAACGTTTGAGCTGGTATTTCATTTGCTCAACACTCACTTCACTGCATTTAAAATTATTCACCGGATCACAATCAACCGAAGGAATACGGGTAATGCCATTTTCAGCCACCAGCTCTCCGTTGATATACGTCTGCCTGATGTTGAATTGTATCAGATCTTCCGCAATAATAAAGTCGGCAGCATCTCCCACTCTTAATAATCCGGTATCTGTTTTATAATGTAAAACCGGATTGATACAGGCTGCCTGCAATACTTTAAACAAATCAATGCCTTTGGCTATGGCACGGGCACATAACTGATTAATATGGCCAATGGCCAGGCTGTCCGGATGTTTGTCGTCACTGCAAAACATAATCTGATCCGGATAATCAGGTAATAAGCCAATTAATGCTTCAAAATTTTTAGCAGCACTGCCTTCGCGGATCAAAATCTTCATCCCGTATTGTAATTTATCCAATGCTTCTGCAGCGGTAAAACATTCGTGGTCCGTACTTATTTTAACCATTCCTCCATCTGCCGCATTAGGGGATGCCTGTATATATTGCCTGGCAGTTTCACCAGTTAAACCCGGGGCATGGCCATCCACCGGCTTGTTCAGGGCAAGTGCAGATTCAATTTTTTGCATTACTTCCGGATCCTGGTGTAATACTCCGGGAAAGTTCATCATTTCACTGAGGTATTTGATCTCCTCTTTTTCCAGCAGAACTTTCACTTCATCAGCTGATAAAGCAGCACCTGCAGTTTCATAAATAGTAGCAGGAACACAGCTGGGCGCGCCGAAATTAAATTTAAAGTTTACTCTTTTGCCATTCTCAATCATAAACTCAACACCCTTCATTCCGCATACATTGGCTATTTCATGCGGATCGCTAATGGTAGAAACGGTTCCATGGGTAACTGCCAACCGGGCAAACTCACTGGGTATCAGGAGACTGCTTTCCACATGTACATGGCTGTCTGTAAATCCTGGTAATATAAATAAGGAAGCTTCACTATCTGATTCAGAAAGTGGGGTTATGGATTTGATTTTACCATTTTCTACCATTACCTCAGCCGGATATATTTCCTTTTTCCAGAGGTCTACCAGTTTGCCTTTTACACTAAATATTGAAGACATATATTTTTATTAATCGTAAGTATGATGATATGTTAACTTTGTTTGAATTAAATGATTTCTATGAAACTAAAGCTTGTATGCGTATTTGCTTGTTTTGTATTTCTGGCAAATGCTCAAAAAAATCCTTCACAAATAAACAGCAAATTTTCTGATGGAGTATTAACAATACAACAATATGCGGATAACATTTTTAAACTCAGTTATCATACAGCACATTATACCAAAAATGAGCAAATGACCGATGCGGTGGTATTGCATCCGTTGGCAGTAGTAAATTCTTCGCTGGTTCACTGGAAAAATGGGGCTGTTTCTTTTGGAAAGGATGAAAAAGCAGTACTGGTTCAGATTAAGGAAAAAGCCGGATACCAGGTTTTACAGTTCAGACTGGGAACTGCTGAAAGGATCTATGGCGGTGGTGAACGGGCTTTACCCCTTAACAGGCGAGGATACCGCTTTAATTTATACAATAATCCCTGGTACGGATATGGGGAAGGTGCGGATAACCTGAACTTCTCTGTCCCTTTTTTCACCTCATCTGCCGGATATGGTTTGTTTTTTGACAATGGTTCCAGGGGCTATGCCGATCTGGGCAAGGCAAATCCAGGGATACTGGAAGCTGGTTTTATCAGTGGAGAAATCAATGTATTTATAATATTAGGCAATACCAATCAGGAGATATTGACTACCTACCAGCGTTTAACGGGTAATCAACCCCTGCCCCCCTTTTGGGTAATGGGCAACCTGATGAGCCGGTTTGGCTATACGAGTGAAGATCAGGTAAAATCAATCGCTTCCAGCATGAAGAAAGAAGGGATGCCCGTAGACGGCATTATTTATGATCTTTTCTGGTTTGGGGATAGTATTAAAGGAGGATTGGGTAACCTGGACTGGATTAATACTAAAAAATGGCCGGACCCTAAAAAGATGATGGCTGATTTTAAAAAAGACCATATTAATACCATTTTAATTACAGAACCCTTTATGGTACAGGATACCCGCCAGTTTGCCGCATCGCTTCCTTACCTGGCTAAAGACAGTGCCGGGAAACCCTATATGATACCAGATTTCTATTTTGGAAAAGGAGGTTTGCTGGATATATTCAGAAAGGATGCGGGTGACTGGATCTGGAATATCCATTATAAAAAACAGATTGAGAATGGGGTGGATGGCTGGTGGACAGATTTAGGCGAACCTGAAAAACATCCTGCTGATATGTTGCATAACGGAAAGGATGAGGGGGTAAACAGGCTTTTGGGAGCAGATGAAGTGCATAATATTTATGGCCATTACTGGAATAAGAACCTTTTTGAACATTATGCCAGTGCCTATCCTGATAAAAGGTTATTTCATCTCAACCGGTCAGGTTTTTCAGGAAGCCCGAGGTACAGTATTTTCCCCTGGACCGGGGATGTGAGCAGAAGCTGGACTGGCTTCAGGGCCCAGCTTCCTAATTTATTGAGCATGAGTATGAGCGGGGTACCGTTTATACATAGTGATGCCGGTGGTTTTGGTGGTGGCAGCGGGGATAATGAATTGTATATCCGCTGGTTACAGTTTGCTGCCTATACCCCGGTTTTCCGGCCGCATGGTACGGCTTTATACGAAATAGATAAAAATGCGTTTAGTTTCCCCAGTGAAGCGGCTTTAATTGATACGCCCTACCGGGCAATTGCACGAAAAGTGATCAATAGCAGGTATTCGATGCTGCCCTATAATTATACACTGGCTTACAGGCAGGCTAAATACGGCGAACCACTGATGCGCCCGCTTTATTATGGATATAGTACTGATAGTATGGCAGTAGCCACAGAGAATGAATATAACTGGGGGACTGAAATATTGGTTGCTCCGGTATTACAGAAAGCTGCTGTTACCCGTTCTGTGTACTTTCCTGAAGGCAAATGGTATAGCAGGCAGGAAAATAAGTGGTATGCAGGTAAACAGACTACCAGCTGTGCTGTAACCCTAAATGAAATACCTGTTTTTTATAAAGAAGGGAGTTTTATACCTACCTATTCAGAAAACGGGAATACGCATACAATGGAGAAGGGTTTTGTAAATATAGTTTATGTACCCTCTCAGAAAGCATCTGCTTATACCCTGTATGAAGATGATGGGGAAAGTAAAAATGCAATAAGCAGTCAACAATATATACTAACCGAATTTGCAGCATCCGGAATTAAAAATAATGAGCTGTTGATCCGGATTAAAACGGAAGGGAAGGGATATACCGGGCAACCGGGGAAAAGGTATTTTATGTGGCAGATACCCCTGGATACGCCTCCAAAAAATTTAGAGGTGGATGGGCAGACTGTTAGTATTACCGGTAATGGATCACTTGCTTCCGGCACTAGCAGGAAAGGGTTAGCTTCCTATGATAACCAAACCCATTTACTGAGTGTGTACAGCAATTTTGAAGGGCAATCCAGCTTAAAAATCATTTTTAAGTAAATCAGGGCGGCGGTTTTTTGTATGCTGTAAAGCCTGCTCAAACCGCCACTCTTCAATCTTTTTAGGGTCGCCCTGTAACAAAATATCCGGCACTTTCAGATCCCTGAATATGGCCGGGCGGGTGTAAACAGGAGGAGCCAGTAAATCATCCTGAAAAGAATCAGTCAAAGCAGAGGTTTCATCATTCAATACACCGGGAATCAACCTGCCGATGGCATCAACAATAACTGCAGCAGCCAGTTCGCCGCCACTCAGTACAAAATCTCCCACAGATATTTCACGGGTAATGTAGAGATCGCGTATCCGCTGGTCAATTCCTTTGTAATGGCCACAAATAATCAGCAGGTTTTCTTTTAAGGAAAGCTGGTTTGCAGTTCTCTGTTTAAAAGTCTCCCCATCCGGAGTCATATAGATAATTTCATCAAATACACTATCTCTTTGTAATTCATCAATGGCATTGGCAAGTGGTTCACACATCATCACCATTCCCGCTCCGGCTCCATACTGGTAATCATCAATCTGACCGTGTTTATTAATGGCCCATTTTCTTAAATTATGAACAGTTAACTGCAGCAGGCCTTTTTCCTTTGCACGTTTCATGATGCTGTGGTTGAAAGGGCTTTCCAGTAATTCGGGTACCGCAGATATAATGTGAATGTTCATGCTGCAAAGATGCGGAATAAAATCTTATCGTTTTTTTATGAAAAATGCTTTATTCTGGTTTGATTTTTGCAAACTAATTATTGCTAATATATTATTATGAAAATCCTTTTTACCCTGATTGTTTTTTTATTATGTTACCAGTTAGTGACTGCCCAATACTGGTTTAATTCCGCCGGAAACCTGATTGTTGCTTCAGAACCCAACCCTTTTCATGATTTGCCTTTAAAGCCGCATCAAAATAAAGTGGATGTGTATCTAAACGGGGAAAAACCAACAGTTCCCTATTATAAAATCCGTTTATTGCAGCTTTCTGGTGCTGCCAATTATAATAATCTGTTGGCAGGTATGCAGCAATATGCACAAAATGAAGGGTTTGACGGTTTGATGCTGATGGAAAAAAGTAATTATGTATATCAGGATAACCGTGTGGGTACTATTATAACTTCCGGGGTTATAGCAGGCCTGACCGGCAATAAAAATGCAGAATATGAACCTCCATTATTAAATGGGCAAACTTTATCCTGTTTGGGATTAAAATACAGGTCAAGGATAGGATATGTTGATACCATTGTTAAAACAGTGCATATCACCATTAATGATGCAGAGACAACAGAATATGATCTTGCATTTACAATGAACGGGGATTGGGTAAACCAAAATGATATGGATGCCTGTAAATTTTATGAAAAAGAAATCGGGCTTTTTAAAACCTCAGATTACTTTTTAATGCATCCGATTACCTCTTTTGCAGAAGGGATTGATGTGAATGATACAAGGTATGCCAATACCAATGCTAAAATGGAAACAGATACGGGTATAGTAAAAATTACAGCAGCTTATAACAGTTCCTATGAGCTGCAGAAAGTGGATATTAAAATGCCAGGTTCCGGATATAAAGACAGTCCGCGTTACCTGCAGGTACGTTATGATACGAATGATTGGGGTGGAATTACTAAAAGAGTAATTATGCAGGGTACTAAATTAAACCCCTATCTTATGGACCTCTTCAGTTATGACGAAAAAAACAGGAATACCGGTTTTATCCGGTATGATACCCGTACCCAAAAAGAATTATTCAGGGTAGCATACTCTTTTTATTCATTGAATGACCTGCCGGAATGTGATAAGTAGGTTTTCTGAAATTAGTTTTCCATAAAACCTTCCAGATCTCTGCGTTCTTTTTTGGTAGGCCTTCCAATTTTACTCATTCTTTTACCTGTCTGGAAACTGGCAGCTTCAAATTTAATCCTGTCCAGTTCCTCAGGAGGAGTAATATCAGTATAATATTTAATTGCTTCCGTGTATTGTACCCTTTTTTCCAGTAGACCCGTTACTTTCACCACCCATCTTTTTGCTTCTGTTTTTACTTCATATTCATCCCCGATATTCACGGTACGGGAAGCTTTTATATTTTCGCCCTTAAATTTTACTTTGCCTTTACTGCAGGCATCACCTGCCTGGCTTCTGGTTTTATACAAACGTATAGCCCAAAGGTATTTGTCAATCCGTAGTTTTTCTTTCACCTCACTCATCATTCAAAAATAAAAAGTAATCACCATAAAAAAACCAAAGCCCTGATAATGGGCATTGGTTTTTTTAAGTATAGTTGTTGAAAATGTATTATGCTTTCATTTCAGCATAAAACTGCTGAAAATAGGGAATAGTTTCAATGCCTTTATAAAAATTCACCAACTCATATTTTTCATTGGGGCTATGCAGGTTATCACTGTCCAGCCCAAAACCCATAAATACAATTTTAATGCCCAGTTCTTTTTCAAATAATGCACAGATAGGAATGGAGCCCCCACCTCTAACAGGGATAGGATCTTTCCCGAAAGTAGTAGCCATTGCTTTTGCTGCTGCCCGGTATTCTATCGAGTCTATCGGTGTCATATAAGGCTCGCCACCATGGTGTTCTGCAGCTTTAACCACAACAGACGCAGGTGCGATACTTTTGAAATAACTGAGAAGTTTCTCTGTTATTTTTTCGGATGACTGATTGGGAACCAATCTGGCTGATATTTTTGCAAAAGCCTTGGATGGCAATACTGTTTTAGCACCTTCACCGGTATATCCTCCCCAGATGCCATTTACTTCCAGAGTAGGGCGGATACCTGTCCTTTCGTTGGTAGTAAATCCCTTTTCACCCCATAATTCATCAACTCCAAGGTCTTTTTTATATTCTGCTTCGTCAAATGGGGCCTGGGCCATTTTGGTTCTTTCTGCCGCACTCACTTCCACCACATCATCATAAAAACCCGGAATGGTAATATGGTTATTTTCATCATGGCAGGAAGCAATCATTTGTGCCAGTATGGTAATTGGGTTGGCTACAGCACCTCCATATACACCACTGTGTAAATCACGGTTAGCAGCAGTTACTTCCACTTCAATATAACTTAAACCACGAACACCCACATCAATGGAAGGGGTATCCATACTCAGCATAGAAGTATCGCTGATTAAGATTACATCCGCTTTTAAAAGCGGTTTATGTTCTTTAACAAATTTAGCAAGGTTAGGGCTGCCTATTTCTTCTTCCCCTTCTATAATAAACTTGAAATTACAGGTGGTGGTATTGGTTTTAACCAGGGTTTCCAGTGCTTTTACATGCATAAAAAACTGGCCTTTATCATCCGCACTGCCACGGGCATATATTTTACCATCCTTAATTACCGGATCAAAAGGCCCGCTATGCCATAATTCCAATGGGTCCGGCGGTTGCACATCATAATGGCCATATACCAGCACGGTTGGTTTTGAAGGGTCTGTATGTTTTTCCCCGTAAACAATGGGGTGCCCTTCGGTAGGGTAAATAGTAACGGAATCTGCGCCTGCCTCCAGGAAGCTTTTTTTAACTGCTTCCGCACAGGTAATCATATCCTCTTTGTTTTCACTTCTAGCACTGATACTGGGAATTCTCAGTAAGTCCAGCAACTCGTTTAAAAAACGATCCTTATGTTGCTCCTGGTACTCTTTCCAAACTTGCATATTTCGATGTTTTTATTGATAAAGTTAAGCATCTAATCAAACACTATGGTTTTATTGCCATTAACAAAAACCTTATCATCCAGTACAATTCTTAATGCATTGGATAATACGTATTTCTCTATGTCTTTTCCGGCTAAAGCCATACTGGCTGCATCCTCTTTATGATCTACCGGTATTACACTCTGTGCAATTATCGGCCCTTCGTCCAGTTCATTGCTTACAAAATGTGCCGTAGCCCCAATAATTTTAACACCTCTTTTAAAAGCCTGTTTATAGGGGTTTGCACCTATAAAGGCCGGTAAAAAGCTATGGTGGATATTAATGATCCTGTTTTCGAAATGGTTTACAAATGCAGGCGTTAAAATGCGCATGTATTTAGCCAGAACAATATAATCCGGGTTATAAGTATTAATCCTTTCAATTACCAGTTGTTCATGTTCTTCCCGCGTAACCGCTTCATGGGATATACAATGGTATGGAATATTGTATTTTTCTGTATGTTCCCTTAAAGTATCATAATTACTGATAACTGCAGCGATGCCTGCATTTAATTCATTAAAAAAAGAGCGGATCAGTAATTCGCTGATACAGTGGTGTTCTTTGGTAACCAGTACCACAATTTTTTTCTTTTCCTTTTTAGTGAGGGAAATTTTAGCATCGGAGGGTAGTTTTTCTTTCAGTTCCTGCAAAATCTTTATCGTATTAATCTTGCCCGACAATTCGCTCCGCATAAAAAAATGTTCATCCTCACCGGAAACATATTCATCATTCCGGATAATATTTAATCCATGGTTGAACAATACAGCTGAGATATTATAAATCAGCCCTTTCCTGTCACTGCAATCAATTAAAAGTGTAAAAAGATCTTCCATCATTATAAACTAAAAAGTTGGTAAAATTATTTATCTGTATTTTAAAATCCGGCATTGTGTTTTTTGTTGGAAACAATATTTTCTGCATTCCATTCCACCTTGGTAGAAAAAGGGTGTTTTCTTTTAACACAATCCCTTTTATCGCAGATGGCACAACTGAATGCCAGGCACCCATCTGTATGTACAAACAGTTCAATACTGTCTACAAAATACTGTTTAATTAAATGGTCCAGTGCATCTACCTGTTCATGTGCTTCATAAGTATTAAAATACCAGGGTACTGTCAGGTGGCAATCCACATGTAAAGTGCTGCCATATTTTATAACCCGCAGGTTATGCAGGTCTATCCAGTCAGCCCTTCTGTGTTTATTCAGGATCAGTACCAGTTTATTTAATATTTCGGTATCTGCTTCATCCATAATTCCAGCAAGAGAGGTTCTTAGTATCTTATATCCATTGTATAAAATAATACCGCTTAAAATAATGGCAATTACTTTATCTATCCATAGCAGGTGCGTCAGTAACATCAGCAACAAACCTGCAATAATACCAATAGTGGAATAAGTATCAATATGCAGGTGTTTACCACTGGCTTTCAATGCCAGTGAATTATTTTTTTTACCCATCCAGATACAAACAGATCCTGCAATAAAGTTTAAACAACCGGTAATGGCAACCAGCCAGAGCCCTTTATCCAAAGCTTGCAAGGGTTGCTTTTCTATGATATTGGTAATGGTTTCATAAATAATTAATATACCGGAAGCAAGGATCAGAGTGCCTTCTGCTGCAGCAGAAACAAATTCCGCTTTACCATGGCCATAAGGATGTTCAACATCCCTGGGTTTAGCCGCCACGTATAAAGAATATAAGCCAATAAAGCCTGCCAGTACATTTACAATACTTTCCAGGGCATCACTTAAAATAGCTAAGGAATGTGTTAGATAGTAAGCAATAATCTTGAAAACGAACAGGATTACACTCAATACAGTGATAATGGCTTGCAACCTGAAATTTTGCAGTGCTTTTTTCAAGATCTGTAAATTGGATATAATTAGATCAATTCAATTGTATAAGAAATCTCACAGTGTTTTTTCAGCATTATGGAGATGCCACAATACTTTTCGTGAGATAATTCCACTGCTTTCTGCAATTTATCGGCATCTTCTTTAGATACATCTGCTTTATAACGCATTTTAATCCATTTAAAGACCTTAGGCTGCGTTTCTGTTTGTTCTGCTGCTGCTTCTATTTCCAGATTTGTATAGGCAGCCCTCATTTTGTTTAAAATACTCACAACATCCATACCGCTGCAGGCACATAATGCAGCCAGTAATGCCTGCTTAGGGCTCATGCCGCTGTCTAAACTACCGCCTTCCATTGTTGTATCCAGCCTGATGGTGTGATTATTGTCACTGGTTGCATCAAAAGCCAGGGCTGATTGCCATTTTGCTGTTGCTTTCATGTAATATGTATTAAACTATAAAAGCACAAAGCTAGGGATGCTTTGTGCTTTTATAGGAAAGTGTAACTTTTATTTTTCATTATACTACCGCATCCAATCGTTTCTGAACCATATCCCAGTTCACTACATTCCACCAATTATTGATATAATCAGGCCTTTTATTCTGGTAGCGCAGGTAATAAGCGTGTTCCCAAACATCCAGTCCCAATAAAGGAACACCTTTAAAATCACTCACATCCATTAAAGGGTTATCCTGATTAGGGGTAGAGCCAATAATCAGTTTTTTATCGTTATTAATAGCCAGCCATGCCCATCCGCTTCCAAAACGTGATTTGCCTGCATCTGTAAACTGTGTTTTAAACGCTTCGAAAGAACCAAAGTCTTTTTCAATACCTGCTAACAGCCTGCCGGAAGGTTTAGGTAAAGTATTCGGTGCCATACTTTGCCAGAATAATTCATGGTTATAATGCCCGCCTCCGTTATTTCTGAGCTTGGAAGAATACTTTGAAACTTTTCCCAATAAAACTTCAAGTGAGGTAGTACTGATATCCACTTTTTCTGCTACAACAGCTTCGTTTAAGTTTTTGGCATATGCTGCTGCATGTTTGGTATAATGAATTTCCATGGTTAGGGCATCAATAGCCGCTTCCAGGTCTTTATAGCCGTACAGCAAGGGTTGTTGGGTATATGGAGTAGCAGGAACATTGTTAAAAGAAAATCCTTTTGCCAGGGAAGGGATTACAGTTGATGCCAATCCAACAGCAATACCAGCTTTGCCGGTAGTTGCCAGGAACTGTCTGCGGCTGGTGAGGTCTTTTTTCATATAAAGTATTTAGGTTGATTGATTTTTATCTTTTTTAAGATTACCTAAAAATACGCGTAGTTTACTGAAAGTCCTGTAGTAATATTCTTTATTAAACAGGTCTGAATCCTGCATACCTTTTCGAGTTAGGAAAATTCCCACCGGAAGCAGAATAAAAGAAGAAAGCCACATGCCAAAAAAAGGACTCATTACATTTTGTTTGGCAAATTTTTCTCCCAGCGTGTTAAACAGATAAAAGAAAGTAAAGAAAACAATGGCAAAAATAAGTGGGGCACCCAATCCTCCTTTCCGGATAATAGAACCCAGGGGAGCACCAATCATAAATAAAACCAGACAGGCAAAACTGAAAGTGAATTTCCGGTGCCATTCAATATCATGTAATCTTTTAGACTCCTCTTTTGCCTGAAAATCCTGTTCAATAAACCCAATATTGGTTTTAAGCATATTCAGTTTATCTCCAACAGCTACATATATACCATACCTCAATGAATCGGGAATTAATTGATTATAACTGTGTATATTTTTTAAACTATCTTTTTTAGGTTTTTTCCAGACTGAATCAATGTCCCTCACAAAGGGGATATTCGGCACTACTTCCCTTTCCACCCTCCCTTTGTAATAATTATCCAGGTGATTTAATGAATCGATTGTAGTATTTAATTGCCGGATACTGAGCATTTTAGGATCGTAACGGAAAGAGCTGTCGTTCGATTTGCTCATCTGAAAGCTACTTAAGTCAAACATCTTTTTATAGGTGGTAAATCCAGTTCTGTAAAAATCAGTGTTGGTGGTCTGGCGTTGTCCTTTTTCATCAATACTCCAGCCGTCTTTTAAGGTAAATTCCAGAAATTTTTTATCAGCGGTTACCCGCATAATCCCACTTTTGGCAATCAGCAGGTTGTCCTGCAATCCATATGTTTTTTTATAAATTACCACATTATGTATGGTACTGTCGTCTTTATCTTTTTTCCCAACTTTAATAATATATCCATCTATACGGTTATAAAATACCCCTTCTTTTATGTCAAATGCCGGTTTGGCAACAATGATATCATATTTCAGGGATGCCAGCTTTAACTGTGCCACCGGGATAATGTTATTGGCAAACAAAAAGGCTATAAAGCATAAAAAAGTAGTAATAATCAGTAAAGGCTGCATAAAACGAAGCAGGGGAATCCCTGCTGATTTGATGGCTACAATTTCAAAAGTTTCACCCAGGTTACCGAAGGTCATGATTGAGGAAAGCAGTAAAGCCAGTGGCAATGCAGTAGGTACCCAGTTCACAGTAACCAATCCTATCATATAAAATAAAGTACTCAGTCCCAGGTCTTTGCCCACCATATCATCCAGGTATAACCAGAAAAACTGGAGGTCCAGTACAAAGATGCAAATGAGAAAGGTTGCCAGAAAAGGCCCTACAAATGCCTTAACAATTAATATGTCTAATTTTTTAATCACGCTGCTGTTTCTTACTATTGTTGCATGGCAAATGTAAAACTTTCATCACGAGAACTGGATTTGGTTTGCGATGCAGGAATTATTTTAACAAAGAACAATATTATAGCAAAAGTCTATGATTTAATGGGTCAATTGAGTGAATTCTACCTGACTGAATTGAAAACTTATCCTGATATTGTTATTACAGCAATACCACCAAAAATATCCAGAGGTGAAAATTATGAAGGATTGCCCTGGGTGATGCTGGATTATCCACGGTATTTTAAAGTAAATGAACATTTTGCCATCCGAACTTTTTTCTGGTGGGGTCATTTCTTAAGTATCAGTTTACTGGTAAAAGGTAAGTTGGCGGCAGACTGGCAATGGGAGAAACTGGATAATGCTTTAATGAAGGACTGGTATCTGTGTTGCAGTACCGATGCCTGGCAACATCATTTCAGGCCTGATAATTTTATACTGTTCTGTAGTTTTCAGAATGATCAGCTAAGCAATTTACCTTTTATAAAACTGGCAAAAAAAATACCAGTAGCAGAATTTGAACAGGCAGCAGCTTATTTGCAGGAAGCATTCCTTCAAATAAGGGAAATCATAAAAAAAGCCTCTAATTAAAAATTAAGGCTTGGTTAAATCTGATACTTTAGTTTCCGAGACGGTGAAATAATTCTTTCAGCTGTGAAGTCCATAATTGACTCTGGTCTTTTATTTCGCTTTTTTCAGCAAAATCAGCCACTACTAAAATTGTCTGGTTTGAAATTTCAGTTTTTGCAATTCTGAATTCAAAATACTCATTTTTTTCACTGTGCAGCCATTTGTATCTGATAAACTTATCTTCTTCCTGTTCCAGAATTTTTGCTTTATCCGGAGTGCCGCCACCCCAGCTAAAACTGTAAACCCCTTCCCATTCATCCACTTTATCAGCAAACCATTCCTGTAAACCTGCCGGTGTACTAAGGAATTCGAATAATATACTGGGCGAGCAACGCACCGGAAATTCTAACGTAAATAATTGTTTTTTACTCATTACATTCTCTTTATTCACCTGATTCGAGGGGTGCAATAATATTAAATAATCCACACCATCCAAATGTTTTTTTTAAAAATACCGGAATTAAACAGCAAAAAGCTTTCTAATCAGACCCTGAAAACAGAATATTTTCATTATATTTTAGCTTCCTGAAAAGATTTTTTTGTAATAATGTGTTAATTTTTTATATTGCTGAAGCATTGTGGAGACGCTACAGACAGGCTTTTAGAACCATTTCAATCAAACCAAACTCAACAACATATATATGGGTATGCGTCAGCTAAAGATTTCAAAATCTATCACCAACCGCGAAAGCCAAAGTCTGGAAAAATATTTACAGGAAATAGGAAAAGTGGAACTTATTTCTCCGGAAGAGGAGGTAAAACTGGCTTTGAGTATCCGGCAGGGGGATCAAAAATCTCTCGATCGTCTGGTAAAAGCCAATCTCAGGTTTGTGGTTTCTGTTTCCAAACAGTACCAGAATCAGGGCTTAACATTACCAGACCTGATCAATGAAGGTAATCTGGGTTTAATTAAAGCTGCCCTCCGTTTTGATGAAACCCGCGGATTTAAATTCATCTCTTATGCTGTATGGTGGATACGCCAGAGTATTTTACAAGCCTTGGCCGAGCAAAGCCGTATTGTACGTTTGCCGCTAAATAAAGTAGGCTTAACCAACAGGATTAGTAAGGCCTATCAACAGCTGGAACAGGAATTTGAACGGGAACCCACAGCCGAAGAACTGGCTAATTTACTGGATATCGGGATTGATGAAGTTTCCGCCTCCATGAATGTCAATACCCGCCATATTAGTGTGGATACTCCTTTAAATGAAGGTGAAGACGGCACCCTGATTGACGTGATGGAAAACCCCAATGCCGAAAAAACAGATGCAAAACTGGAACACCACGAATCATTAAGGCAGGAAATTGAAAGAAGTATGCTGGCTTTAACGGAAAGGCAGAAAGCAGTACTTTGTTATTTTTTTGGTATCGGGTTGGATAATGCCATGAGCCTGGAAGATATAGGCGACCATTTTAATTTAACCCGCGAAAGAGTGCGCCAGATAAAGGATAAAGCCATCAATAAGCTCCGCAGTACCAGTCGGTGTAAGCATTTAAGGGTATATCTTGGATAAATTCTTATTCCCATTATATTTGCAACTCATTTTAAGTGAACTTGAAGTTCACTTTTTTTTGTGTTGCAAGAAAACAGCGAATTATGTTTAACAATTTATCAGAACATTTAGAATCGGCGTTTAAAAATTTAAAAGGCCAGGCACGTATTACCGACCTTAATATTGCCAATACTATCAAGGATATCCGCCGGGCACTGATTGATGCGGATGTGAATTTTAAAATTGCCAAGGAATTTACGGATAAGATAAAAGATAAAGCCATTGGGGAGAAAGTACTCAATTCCATTAGCCCGGGCCAGCTGATGGTTAAAATTGTACAGGATGAATTAACAGAATTAATGGGGGGTACTGCATCAGCGTTTAATATCACAGGTAATCCGGCAGTTATTCTGATTGCAGGGTTACAGGGTAGTGGTAAAACCACTTTCACCGGTAAGCTGGCCAGTTACCTGAAAGCACAGAAAAAATCTCCGTTGGTAGTAGCTGCAGATATTTACCGCCCTGCGGCCATTGATCAGTTAACTGTTCTGGCAGATCAGATAGGCGTGGATATCTACAAGGAACCAGATACAAAAGATGCCGTATTAATTGTACAAAATGCCATTAAGGAAGCCAAAGCCACCAATAAAAATGTGGTAATTATAGATACCGCCGGCCGTTTGGCAATAGATGAGGTAATGATGAATGAAGTGGCAAATATCAAAGCTGCTGTAAATCCTTCAGAAATATTGTTTGTTGTGGATAGTATGACCGGCCAGGATGCCGTAAATACTGCCAAAGCCTTTAATGACCGGCTCGATTTTACCGGTGTGGTTCTTACTAAACTGGATGGTGATACCAGGGGTGGGGCTGCACTTACTATCAAGTATACCGTTAATAAGCCCATCAAGTTCATGAGCAGTGGCGAAAAGATGGATGCATTGGATGTATTCTATCCCGAGCGTATGGCTCAGCGAATCCTGGGTATGGGTGATATTGCTTCCCTGGTAGAAAAAGCCCAGGCGCAATATGATGAAGAACAGGCCCGTAAACTGGAAAAGAAGATCCGGAAAAACCAGTTCGATTTTCAGGATTTCCTGGAACAATTGCAGCAAATCAAGAAAATGGGTAACCTGAAAGACCTGATGGGAATGATTCCCGGTGTTGGGAAAGCCATTAAAGATGTGGATATCAATGATGATGCCTTTAAAGGAATTGAAGCCATTATACAGAGTATGACCCCGGCAGAAAGAGGAAATCCCGACCTGATAGATCAGAAAAGAAAATTACGTATTGCCAAAGGCTGCGGTAAGGATATTACCGATGTAAATGCCTTTATGAAACAGTTTGAACAGATGAAAAAGATGATGGGTATGATGAATAAAATGCCTATGGGAGGGTTACCGGGGATGAGGGGAATGCGCAATTAGATGTTAAAAATTGTCGTTAAGAAGAAATAAAAATCTAAAACTTGGAACATTTGGGATGGTTTAGTAATTTCGCCGTCCATTAGATTAGAAACCCTATTGTTTAAGCCTTTAAATGTCTATTTAACATGGCCGTAAAAATGAGATTGCAAAGACACGGGAGCAAAAAACGTCCTTTCTACTTTATAGTAGTGGCCGATGCACGTGCACCAAGAGATGGTAAGTTCATTCAGAAGATTGGAACTTACAACCCATTAACCGTACCTGCTACTATCCAGCTTGATCGTCAGAAAGCGCTGGACTGGTTGCATAAAGGGGCACAGCCTACTGATACGGTTCGTAGAATTCTCTCTTTCAAGGGAGTGTTGTTCTTGAAACACCTGTTGCGTGGTGTTAAGTTAGGTTTGTTTGATGAAACCGCTGCAATGGTTAAATTCCAGCAGTGGCATGATGAGCATGAATCTCAGATCAAACGCCGTAGCGATACCCACCGCCAGCAACAAAGAGCCCGCAATCAGTACGTACCAACAAGAAAAGCCGAAAGCAGTTCTGAAGGTACTACCACCAGCGAAGCTTAATCAAAGCATTCAACAGATCCTGTTAAAATCCCTGAACTTATGTTCAGGGATTTTTTTTACTCAAAATACATTGTTTTAACTTGCATAGCATTATGAGCCAATATATTCATATCGGAAAATTTGTAGCCACTTTTGGAGTAAGGGGAGAACTGATATTAGAACACGCACTGGGCAAAAAAACTGCCTTAAAAAATATTGAAACCATTTTTGTGGAAGAAACCAAAGGTGCTTACCTGCCCTATTTTCTGCAATCTTCCAAAGGAAAAGACCATGCAGAGATTTATGTATTAATGGAGGGGGTAAACAGTAAAGAGGCTGCCCACCGTTTCATTCACCGTAATGTTTGGCTTACCGAAGATGATTTCAGAAAGCTGGCCGGGAAATCTGCTGCTATCTCTTTGCTGGGATATATGGTGGTGGAAGCTGGGAAAGAGCTGGCTGTTATTGAAGAAGTGATTGAACAACCCCACCAGGTACTGGTTCGTATTACCCTGAAAGGCAATGAAGCATTAATTCCCCTTCATGCGGAAAGCCTGCAGAAAATTGACCATAAAACCAAACAGGTGCATGTGGTTTTACCGGATGGCTTACTGGAAATTTATGCTCCTGAAACGGTGGTCTGATTTCAGCCAATATTTATTAACTTACTGATCATGTCATCCCCACAGCAATATATTGCCCATATGGACCTGGATTCCTTTTTTGTGAGTGTGGAAGTGCTGAATGATCCCTCCCTGAAGGGAAAAGCGATCATTGTAGGCGGTTCAAGGGAGCGGGGAGTAGTTTCTACCTGCAGCTACGAAGCCCGTAAATTTGGGGTGCATAGTGGCATGCCTATGCGGAAGGCCCTGCAGCTTTGTCCGCATGCCATACTCGCCCATGGAGCAATGGGACAGTACAGTAAATATTCCCGCTGGGTAACCGAAATCATTGCTGCCAAAGCCCCCCTGTTCGAAAAAGCCAGTGTGGATGAGTTTTATATTGACCTTACCGGGATGGATAAGTATTTCGATCCGTTTAAATGGACCATCGAACTGCGGAATGAAATTATAGAAACCACCAAACTGCCCATTTCTTTTGGATTGGCTACCAATAAGTTTGTAGCTAAAATTGCTACTGATGAAGCTAAGCCCAATGGTTACCTCTTTGTACAACCAGGAATGGAGCAGGATTTTCTGGCCCCTTTACCTGTAAATAAAATACCAGGGGTAGGCAAAACCAGTTACCCCGTTTTACAAAAATTAGGTATTCACCTCATTGGGGATCTCCTGAATTTCACTCCCGCATTCCTGGAAGAGAAATTAGGAAAATGGGGGCCTGAATTGTATCAAAAGGCCCAGGGTATTCATCATGGTAAAGTGCATTCCTTTCATGAAGCTAAATCCATTTCCACAGAAAATACATTTGATGCCAATAAAACAGACCTGGATTTTTTACTGAGTGAATTGGTTAGAATGACCGAAAAGATTGCTTTTGAATTACGCAATGAGGAAAAAATGGCGGGCTGTATTGCAGTCAAAATCAGGTACCCCGATTTTGAAACCACTTCCAGGCAGGTTACTATCGATTATACTTTCCGTGATGATGAACTGATACCTGTTGCCATCGACCTGTTTCATAAATTATACCGTAAAAATATGCCGGTACGCTTACTGGGCGTGCGTTTAAGCGAACTGAACAATCATCCGCTGCAAGCCAATCTCTTTGATGATGGCGTTAAAAAAACCAATCTGTATAAAGCCATTGATAATGTAAAGACTTCCTTTGGAAAGTATGCAGTTCAAAAAGCAAGATCTGTAAAGAAACCAAAACCCTAAGTATTTTTTAACATTATATCCTACTGTTTTTGTAGGATATAATTATATTTGTTCTCCAATCAATTATTTCAACTTTAAAAAAATAAAAGTATGAGCCTTCGTCTCGGAGATATAGCTCCAAATTTTACAGCCAAAACCTCTGTCGGGGAAATAGATTTCTACGAATACCTTGGAAATTCATGGGGTATTTTATTTTCTCATCCGGCTGATTATACACCGGTATGTACTACTGAATTAGGTAAAACGGCTCAGCTGAAAGCTGAATTTGAAAAGCGCAATGTAAAAGTATTGGCATTAAGTGTAGACCCGGTTGAAAAGCATTTAGGCTGGATTTCAGATATCAATGAAACACAGCATACCACTGTAGATTTTCCAATTATTGCGGATGATGACCGTAAAGTTTCTGCTTTATACGATTTTATTCACCCCAATGCCTCAGCTACAGCTACTGTTCGTTCACTGGTAATTCTTGGACCGGATAAGGCCGTAAAACTGATCATAACTTACCCCGCATCTACCGGCCGAAATTTTGCAGAAGTATTGAGGGTGGTAGATTCCTTGCAGCTTACTGCCAATTATAGTGTAGCAACACCGGCAAACTGGAAAGAAGGGGAAGACGTTATAGTAGTGCCTGCCATTTCTACAGAAGATGCCATTAAAAAATTCCCTAAAGGGGTAAATGTAATTAAGCCTTACCTGCGGTATACGCCTCAGCCCAATAAGGATTAACCAAATGATGGAAAATTCATAACAATATTAATCTGTTAACAGTGTTGGTTCAAAGGCACAGTTTAACAGATTGCAACTCTGGTTTTATTATACTTGTTTTTTGGGAGTCCTGCCATTCCTGGCGGGACTTATTTATGTAGCTTATTTTATTTTCTACCGCTTTGCTGTTTTATATAGTTTGTTGGGGTAATATTAAATTGTTTATGAAAATCCCTTGCAAAATTAGATTGCAGGCTGTACCCTACCATATTGGATACTTCGTTTACCCGGTAATTACCATTAGCCAGTAATTCAGCTGCTTTTTTAAGCCTTGCCAATGTAATCAGTTCGTTAGGGGTAAGATCAGATAAGCCTTTGATTTTCCGGTAAAAAGTTCCCCTGCTCATATTCATCATTCTGGAAAGAGTATCCACATCCAGTTCTCTTTCTGTTATATTTTCCTCAATAACCTGGTGCAGTGATTCCAGAAAGCCTTTATCTGCAGTAGTACAGGCAATTCCCCGGATATGTGCCAATGGGCTGTGGGCATAATATTCTTTAACAATATTTCTGTTTGAAAGAAGATTGGTAATCTGTGCCTGCAGGTATTTCATTACAAAAGGTTTTTCAATATAGGCATCTGCACCAGTTTCCAACCCTTCAATTTTAGACGTCAACGTATTTTTAGCCGTTAATAAAATAATGGGGATATGGCTGTAATTCAGGTCTGTTTTCATTTGCCTGCACAGTTCAATTCCATCCATAATGGGCATCATAATATCGCTGATTACTAAATTAATATTTTCTTTAAGCAGTATTTCCAGGGCTTCCCTGCCATTAAAGGCTTTGAAAATATTATATTCAGTCATTAATTCTTTCTGCAGAAAATGAACAATTTCCCTGTCGTCTTCCACTAATAAAACAGAGATCTTATTTTCATCTTTTTTAGGTTCATCCATATTCTGGTCTGCTGTTTGAACAATATGCGCAGTTTCTGTTTCCTGCTCACCCAGATTTATTTCCTTTTCCTGGTGTATAGGTATGGTAAGTAAAAAAGTATTGAAATTGCCATCCGGTTGTTTAAGGTCCAGTACTCCTTTGTGTAATTCTGCCAGAGAGCGGGAGAGTGGTAACCCAATTCCCGTACCTGCAGATTTTTCCGTTTGTTTAAGGCGGTAAAAAGGTTCAAATATTTTTTCTTTCAATTCAAAGGGAATTAAGTAACCATCATTTTTAAATTCAATATTAAATACGGTATCCTCACTGCTGAACGGCATTAGCCGGATCGTAATTAAATGATCAGCATATTTGATGGCATTACTGAAAAGATTACTCAGTAATTTTCTGAAAGCTTCCGGATCAACATAGGCCAGTAAGGGTACACGGGGTAATTCCAGTTTAAAGGATATATTTTTTTCTTCAGCTGCCGGTTGATAAGTGGCATACAATTCTTTTAATAATTCATTGATATCAGTTTTAACAAAATTAAGGCTGTAATGATTGGCTTCTGCTTTTCTGAAGTCAAGCAATTGATCGGTAAGATGAATTAAACGGTTTGTATTTTTCTCTATCATAACCAGGTTTTCAAATAAGTTTGAATTTGAAGATACAGTTTGCAATAGTTTTTCAACCGGAAGCTTAATCAAAGTAAGTGGTGTTCTTATTTCATGGGTAACATTTGTAAAAAATTCAATCTTGGCATTGTAAATTTCGCGTTCTTTTTCAATTTCAAGTACTTTGATTTTTCTTTGATTTTTTTCACTTAATGCAATATAGTAATAACGAAGAATTGTGAATGCAATTCCTGAAATCACTAACATATACAGGAGGTAAGCCCAGGTGCTTGCCCAGAAGGGAGGGGTTATATGTATAGTTAATATCGTTTCATCCGGGTTCCAGATACCATCACTATTGGAGCCCTTCACTTTAAAAGTATAGTGGCCCGGAGATAGTTTGGTATAATATATTTTCGGATTATTTTTTATATAATTCCAGTCCTTATCCACTCCTTCCATTTTATAGGAGTATTCATTTCTGCCGGGTATGCTGAAACTTAATGCAGCTACATCAATATTAATATTGGAGCTGTCATATGGTAAAGTAAGGTCTGCTTTAAAATGACCTGTGTTATCTGAAACAGACCGGTAATGGTTTACGTTTAATTCCTTGTTATTTACATAGATACTGGTGATATAAACAGGTGGTATAAAAGCAGACCGGCTGAATTGTGAGGGGTCAAAACTGATCATACCTTTGGACGTGCCAAAAAACAATTTACCCTCTTTACTTTTATAAGCCGAATTATAGTTAAATTGTTCTGTTAATAATCCATTATCCGTATTAAAAAGTTTAGTTTCCCTTCCAGTAGGATTCAGGCTTACCAAACCTTTTGAAGTAGATATCCAAAGTATACCTGAATTATCTTCCAAAACCCGGAATATCTGGTTATTGCCTAGCAGATTATCCTCTGTAAACCGAATGATTTTTTTGGACAAATAATCATACCTGCATAATCCGCTTTCCGTACAAAACCAGATATTTTTTTTACTGTCCTCATATAAATTGTTCACATAATTATTCGGTAAACTGTTGCTGTCTTTCGCATTGAAAGTTAAACTTCCACTGATACTTTTTTCAGCATTATAAAAATGTACTCCATTCCCATAACTGCATACCCAGATAGTTCCATTTTCATCTTCAAGTATTGCCTGTGCCTGCCTTTTAAAAAAGGGAAGGCTGATGAAATTATTTTTTTGCCTGTCAAACTCAAATAGTCCAGCCCAGGTACCAATCAGTATTTTTCCATTTCTGGTTTTATAAATCGTTACAATAAAATTACTGTTCAGCGAATTTGGCTTGCTGCTTTTCTCATAATGCCTGATTACTTTTTCAGTAGTCAGGTCCATTACATCCAGACCATGTTCAGCGGTTCCAATCCATAATTCATTATTATCTGCCAGTAAGCCATGAATATTCTGATAGGCAATATGTCCGTCTCCTTTACCCGGCATAAAATGTGTGATGATGCCTGTTTGCTGATTTAGTTTATTTAAACCGGCATCTTCTGTCCCAATCCACATATTATTATTCCGGTCAGTACAAATCTCATGCACCAGGCTGCCACTCAAACTGTTTATACCTGGCAATGGAAAGTATTTCTGAAACTGGTTCAGTTCTCTGGAATAGTAGTTCACCCCGCCAAAAAAAGTGCCTGCCCAGGTATTGCCTTCCTTATCCACACAAAAATCTGTGATAACATTATCATTTAAGCAATAAGGATTGCCATTTTGTTTCTGGAGTATTTGTACAACCCCCGTTTTAAAATCAAGGATAAACAATCCATTCTCCGTCCCAAACCAGAATGAAGTGGCCGACTGTTGAATGATTTTATGCACCAGTATTTTATTTGCCCAGGGGTAGTTGCTGAAAATGTTTTTTTGTCCCCCGGATTTTGTATTTAATAAGAAAACCTGATTTAGGGTTGAAATCAATAATAAGGTATCATTTACCGGATAAAGGGTTTGGATAAATACAGATTCTTTCTTTTTGTTAAAGGACAACATACCTCCATAAATAAACCTGTCATTCAAAGCATCATATTTCTTAATCATTCCAGAATCTGTACCACACCATATTGTTCCTTTTTTATCAATACTTAAAACAGGAATCTGAGTTTTTGCGATATTGTAAAAAATAATAGCGTTTTTAGAACAGTTATATCTGTACAGGTTAAACCCGATAACGAACCAGATATTACCGGATTTGTCACTGCTGATGGACCTTACTTCCTCCTGCGGCAATTGTGTAAACAACGAAAAGTTTTCATGCAAAGCATCATAAATATAAACACCTTTATAAGTGCCTGCCCATAAACGTTGTTGCTGATCTTCATATAAACTGAGAATTGAATTGCTGCCGATACTTTTTAATTCTTTACTGTTGTTTTTGAATATTTTAAATTGTATGCCATCAAAACGGTTTAATCCGTTTCTGGTACCAAACCACATAAACCCCCTGCTATCCTGTAAAATACTGGTAATGGTATTACTGGAGATACCAGCAGAAACCTGGTAGTTACGGAAATAGTAAGATTGCCCGTAAGGCAAATAAGCCTGATACAGCAGTATTAGTATAAAAAGCAATCTTTTTTTCAAAATCGGGACTGATTTAATATTCAATTATGAAACAGGCAATCGTCAGCACATTTTCAATACTACTGTAAAGGTATTATTAGTAGAATGACTATAAGTACACCGTTATAAAATGATACATTTTGAAAACAAGTTGAAACGCAGGGATTGCCTTAAGGAAAATATTATCATTCACTTCGCAGTATAATTTAATCCTTTAGTTTTTAAAGGGATCAACGCTGGAAACTCAATTTATTTAAATCAAAACCATTTTGCTATGCCATGCAAAAATAAAAACCATCTGATGCTGGTCCTCTTCTTTCTTGTGGCCGCATTTTACAGTAAAGCTCAAACTGTTCCTGTTTCAGGGAAAGTGTATTCAAAAGATAATAATACCGGTCTGTCAGGAGCCACCGTACAGGTAAAAGGTTCATCTGTAAAAACAATTACAGATTCTTTGGGGGTATTTAAGATTAATGCTGCTAAAGGGGCCGTATTGATCTTCTCTTATGTTGGTTATGACAACACAGAATTAAAATTAAACGGAGCAGGTGATCTTAAAATTCAATTAGCACCAGGCAACAAAAGTTTGCAGCAAGTAGTAGTTGTTGGATATGGTACCGTTAAGAAAAAAGACCTTACTGGTTCAGTGGCATCAGTTAGTACAAAAGAATTTAACAGTACTCCCATCAGCGATGCAGGCCAGGCAGTAGAAGGGAAAGCCGCAGGAGTGCAGGTAATGTCTTCCGGTGCACCCGGCAGTAATGTAACTTTCCGAATCAGGGGTACAGGTACCATCAATAATGCAGACCCGTTACTTGTAGTGGATGGTGTACCAACAGATGCCCCTTTGAATAATATCAATCCCGATGATATTGCCAGTTTAGATATCCTGAAAGATGCTTCTGCAGGCGCTATTTATGGTTCAAGAGGTGCCAATGGCGTTATTCTGATTACCACCAAAAAAGGGAAGAATGCAAAGGGCCAGCTTTCCTTTAATTTTTTTACCGGTTGGCAAAATGCTGCTAAAACAGTGCAAATGTTAAATGCTGCTCAGTTTGCTGCATTAAACAATGAAATGCTTGCCAATGGCAACCAGACTATTAACCCAGCTTTTGCAAAACCGGATAACCTGGGTACCGGAACCAATTGGTTAGGTGCTTTATTGCATACGGCACCCATGCAGAAATATACCCTTTCCTTATCAGGCGGCTCAGATAAATACACGTATTACCTTTCAGGGTCTTATCTGGATCAGCAGGGTATTGTAGTTACCACCAGGTATAAAAGATATGCTTTACAGTTTAACAGTGAGGCTAAAGTGCTCGACTGGCTGAAGTTTGGAAATAATATCACTTTTACGGCAGATGATAAACCATCCGGATCCTATGATATTCGCAGTACCATGGCCTCCAACCCTGTACAGCCAATTTATAATAAAGATGGCTCCTATTCCAATGTATTGGGAAATCCATTATGGTATGGAGATATTACCAATCAGATCGGATCGGCCAATATTAACCAGAACGATACAAAAGGGTACAATGTTCTGGGAAATGTATATGCAGAAATTGCTTTGGCAGCCGGACTTAAATTTAAAAGTACCGGAGGTATACAGGCACAATTCTGGGATAGCCGCAGCTGGGCTCCTGTTTACAATTTTCAACCCAATCCGCAAACCCAGGCTTATTTATCTGAACAGTATAATAAGAGCCTTACTTTTTTATGGGATAATTATTTTACTTACGACAAAACTTTTGCAACAGATCACCATCTTACCTTAATGGCTGGTACCAGTGCACAGAATAACCGGTATGATTATATGAACGGGAATATTGTAAAGTTTCCCAGCAGTATTACCCAGCAGTTGAATGATGGAACTGGTGTTGCCAATATTGGCGGTGATGCATCTGAATGGGCATTGTTTTCTCTCATGGGCAGGGCCAATTATACCTATCAGGATAAATACCTGCTTACTGCAACGTTAAGAAGAGACGGATCCTCCCGTTTTGGTGCAGATAATAAATATGGCATTTTCCCATCAGCATCTGTTGCCTGGCGTATTTCAAAGGAAAATTTCTTTAAAAATATTCAGCTGATCAATGATCTTAAATTAAGGGCCGGTTATGGGGTTACCGGTAATCAGAATATCGGCAATTATGCTTTTGCTTCCGCTCTTAATGTGGCACAGGTAAATTTTAATAACAATATTGTATCCATGGTCTATCCCCTGGTTTTACCCAATCCCAATGTACAATGGGAACAGGTGGAACAAAGCAATATAGGTATTGATGCCAGTTTTCTGCATAGCAGGATCAATCTTAGTGTGGATGCGTATCTTAAAAATTCCACCAAAATGCTGGTGCCTGCTGTTGTTCCGGTAACAACTGGTTACAGCAGCACTACTGTGCCCTCCATTAATGCAGGAAATATGCAGAATAAGGGTATAGAAATTACCGTAAACACGCATAATTTAACCGGCAACTTTACCTGGAATACAGACTTTAATATTGCCTTTAACCAGAATAAAATTACCAGCCTCAATAGCAGTACACCGTTGTATGTTGACAACTACGGGCTGAACGCTAATTTCGGAATTGATGCAGTAGGGCATCCTGCCAATGAATTTTACGGGTTTGTTACAGATGGACTTTTTCAGACACAAACAGATGTAAATAAACATGCAGTGCAGCAGGCGGGTACTTCAAAATATAACAGTACTTCTCCGGGTGATATCCGTTTTAAAGACCTTAATAACGATGGGGTTATTAATGCCGGTGATATGACCTATATCGGCAACCCTAATCCTCAGTTTATTTACGGATTGGGTAATAGCTTTAGTTATAAAGGATTTGACCTGTCTGTTTTCCTGCAGGGTATATATGGTAATAAGATTTTCAATGCCAATAATATTTACCAGGAAAGCATGAATACCGGTGAAAACCAAACAGTAAGAACCAATCAGCGCTGGGAAGGTGCAGGAACCGGTAATTATATGCCCCGGGCAATTTATGGAGATCCTAATAATAATTCCCGTGTTTCTACCAGGTATATAGAAAATGGTTCTTATCTGCGGATTAAAAACATTACACTGGGTTATACATTTCCTAAAACCATACTGCAGCATATTAAGTTTTCTTCTGTAAGAATTTATGCGTCCTGTAACAATGTTTATACGTTTACCCATTACAGCGGATTTGACCCCGAAGTAGGAGTGAACGGAGTGGATTACAGTGTATATCCGGTTACCAGAACCATGAGTGTAGGAATCAATTTAAATCTCTAAATCAATAAATAATTTTGCCATGAAATTTTTACAATTTGTAATGCTGGCAGTGGTGGTTATTACATCCGGCAGCTGTAAAAAGTATCTGGATAAAGCACCATTGGATACGGTGAATACTTCTAATTATTTTCAAACTGCAGATGATGCCATTAATGCAGTAAATGCCTGTTATCAGCCCATGCAAAGGCCTAAGTTGTATAATATGCGTATGTGGACTTCAGACATCTATGCCGGAAACAGTGTAACCGGTGCAGGGGGTGGTACTGATGGAATTGAAACGGTAGAGGAAGCTAATTTTACCACAGATGCTTCCAATGCAGGCGTGCTGGATTTATACAGGGGCCCTTATCCCGGAATCCTTTACTGTAACCTGGTTATTCAGCATGTGCCCGGTATTAATATGGATACTGTTTTACGAAACAGGATTCTTGGAGAAGCCAGGTTTTTAAGGGCTAACTATTATTTTATCCTGGCCCGTTTCTTTGGAGATGTGCCATTAATTACTAAACCGCAGACACCTGCCGATAATTTATATCCGTCACGTACTCCCAAAGCACAGATCTATCAGTTGATTGTGCAGGATTTACAGGCTGCCATTAATTTATTGCCACTCCGTGAAACCTATTCAGGTGCAGATATTGGCCGTGCGTCCAAAGGTGCTGCAGTGGGTACCCTTGCAAAAGTATATTTAACCCTTGGGCAATATGCCAATGTGGTTCCGCTATGTCAGCAGGTTACAGCACTGGGCTATAGCCTGAATGCCAATTATGCGGATAATTTTAATACGGCCACCAAAAACTCCAAAGAGTCCCTTTTTGAAATCCAGTACAGTGGAAATACATTATATGGTTTCTGGGATGACCAGAACCAGGCTTCCTGGACCAGTCCTTATATGGGCCCCAGAAACACCACTTTTGTTGGTGGATCATGGGGTTGGAACCAACCTACGCAGGAATTTGTAAACAGTTATGAAACAGGTGATCTTAGAAAGGACCTGACCATTCTTTACCAGGGATGCCCCAACTTTAACGGAAATGTGTATTCCAGCAGTTATTCCACCACCGGTTATAATGTGCGGAAATTCCTGGTGCCCACTACTGTAGCTTCCCAATACAATAACAGTGCAGAAGATTTCCCTGCTTTGCGTTATGCAGATGTATTATTAATGCAGGCAGAAGCTATGAATGAACTGGGACAAACTGCTCAGGCTGCTGCCCCTTTAAACCTGGTTCGGGAAAGGGCAGGACTGCCCGATATTCAAACAGGGTTATCACAGGCTGATTTCCGAACAGCAGTATTACATGAAAGAAGAATGGAGCTTGCATTTGAAGGGCAGCGCTGGTTTGACCTCATCAGGATCAACAATGGACAATATGGTATCAGTTTCCTGCAATCCATAGGGCATACCAATGTAAGTGCAAAAAATCTGCTGATGCCAATACCATTAGTTGAAATACAGGCAAATTCCAACCTCACGCAAAACCCCGGTTATTAATCCCTAAAAAATATTAGTATGAAAACATTTGTATTGTATCAATACAGCCGGTCTTTTATCCTGAACCGGATATTTATGGGTATTCTTTTTCTGTTACTGGTTACCGGTTGTACCAAGACTGAAAACTTTATGCCTTCAGCTATCAATGCACCACTGTCATTAACGGTAGCAGATTCTGCCGGCAATGCTGTAAGCAAAGTAACCATGGTACTGAACCAGGCCAACCAGAATAATCCAACGCTTATATTCAACTGGACTACCGGTTCCAATCATCAAACCGGTAATGCCATTACCTATGTATTGCAGATAGATAAGACCGGAAATAATTTCACAAAAGCCTTATCCAATAATATGGGTAAAGCCATTTATACCAGCAGTTATACAGCAGGGGCATTTAATACATTGCTGCAGACATTCTGGTCAGATACAACCGCTGCTACCCTGAACCTGCAGGCAAGGGTATATACCATTATTGGCGATGGAACAGGCGTTAAAGGAGACACTTCGGCTGTTGTAAATGTTACCATTACACCTTATATTCCGGTATCCACCAAATTGTATATTATTGGTAATGCCACACCAACAGGATGGAGTGCCAATAATGCAGATTCATTGACACCCGATGCCACAGTACCCGGTTTATTTCATTTTCAGGGAACTTTATCACCAGGTAACTTTAAATTCCTTACTGCTTTAAACGGCAATTTTCTTCCATCCTATAATATGGGAGCAGATAGTGCCCACCTTTTTTACAGAACATTAAACAGTCAGCCGGATAATCAATTTGTAATTACAGTTCCTAATTATTATTATGTTGATGTTAATTTGATCAGTTTAACTATTAAGGTTATAAAAGCAGCTTTGCCTTTATATAAACAATTGTGGATTGTGGGGGATGCAACACCCAATGGCTGGAATATCAATAGCCCTAACCAAATGTATGTGGATGTGTTTAATGCCTATGTTTTTCATTACAATGAAGTATTGGCATCGGGCAATTTTAAAATACCAACTGCGTTGGGTAACTGGGGAGGAGATTATTACCGGCCCCTAACCAATATGCCTGCCATTACCGATACCACAGCCGCATTGGTGTTTGGGAATACCAATCCGCCGGATAATCAATGGAAAATAACCAATGCCGGGCCTTATAAAATATCACTGAATATCATGCTGAACTCCATTCATATTACCCCATTCACTCCATTCAAACAGGTATGGATGGTAGGAGATGCAACACCCACCGGCTGGAATATCAATGCACCTACACCCATGGTGCCAACACCGGGTAATCCTTACCAATTTACTTATTCAGGTAATCTTGCAGCAGGCGAATTTAAAATACCCACTACAACTGGTAATTTTGGTTGTAATTATTTCAGGCCAGCTATCAATCATCCTGCTTTGACAGACAATAATGCACCTTATGTTACAGTTGGCAGCGGAGCTGCAGATGCCAATGATTATAAATGGAATATTACGGTTGCCGGTAATTATACAATTACTTTTAACCAGTTATATGAAACAATCAGTATTGTAAAACAATAGTTGGGTGAATAAGTTGGATTAAGTTTAATTGAATCCCGCCGAATGTAATCGGCGGGTATTCTTAAAGTTTAAAGTTTAATATGAAAAAAATAATACTCCTTTTACTGTTGTATGTTCAGGTATCTGCCTGCAATAAGAATATGGCGCATAATGGTAATACAGTACCGGTACAAACAACAGATACCACTATTGTTATTACAACGGATAAAGCAGTCTATCATCCCGGAGATCCAATTTCTTTTACGATCAATAAATCACTACCGGCTTCCGCTAAAATACGGGTTCGGCAATTGGATAATCTGATTACAGAAACAAATCTTACCGGATTGAACTGGCAATGGCAGGCACCTGCCACAGACTTTACCGGTTATATGGCAGATGTATACAATCTTGTAAATGGGGTAGAAAAAATTTATGGATCTGTGGCTTTGGATGTATCGTCCGATTGGTCCCGTTTTCCCCGTTATGGTTTTCTTTCTGCTTATGGCCAGTTAGGTAATACTTATATGGATTCTGTAATGAATAACCTGAGCAGGCTGCATATAAATGGATTGCAGTTTTATGACTGGGATTATGAACACCAGCAACCGCTTGCCGGAACAGTGTCTAATCCACAAGCTTCCTGGCTGGATATTGCAAGCCGCACCAATTACCAGTCTGCCGTTAACTATTATATTGCCGCAGCACATGCGCATAATATAAAAGCGATGTCCTACAACCTTTGCTATGGTGCATTAAATGATGCGGCTTCACAGGGTGTTTCAGATCAATGGTATATGTATACAGACCAGAACCATCAGACAAAATCCGTTATTTCTTTAGGAGCTCCTTTTAAAAGCAGTATTTATGAACTGGACCCATCCAATACTTCCTGGCAGCAGTTCATTGCTGCTAATAATAAAAACATGTATGCTGTATATAATTTTGATGGGTATCATGTAGACCAGGTGGGAGACCAGGGTACTACCTATAGCTACAATGGAAATAAAGTAAACGTACCTGCAGGTTTTGCATCATTTTTAACTGCTATGAACAGTGCAGCCCCTTCCAAAAGATTGGTGATGAATGCAGTGAACCAATATGGCCAGCAGGGTAATATTGCTACCTCCCCTGTAGATTTTTTATATACAGAAGTATGGTCGCCCAATGAAGGATATACTGATCTGGCAACCATTATTCAAAATAACACAGCATGGAGCAATAATTCCAGGAAAACAGTACTGGCAGCTTATATGAATTATAATGTTGCCAATAATACCGGTTATTTTAATACGCCAGGCGTGCTGTTTGCAGATGCAGTAATATTTGCATTTGGCGGATCGCATATTGAACTGGGAGAACATATGCTGTGTAAAGAATATTTTCCCAATAACAACCTGCAGATGAAACCAGATTTGCAGTCGGCAATTGTTAACTATTATGATTTTCTTACCGGGTATGAAAACCTGTTAAGGGATGGAGGAACATTTAACAGCCCTACGATCATTTCTTCGGATGGAAAAGTGCAGCTGAATAACTGGCCCCCGCAAACCGGAAGTATTACTGTAATAGGGAAAGATATGGGTAGCAGGCAAGTGATACATTTTATTAATTTTGCCAATGCCGCCAGTTTTGACTGGAGAGATACCAATGGCAGCCAGACAGTTCCCAATACCTTACAAAATATCTCCTTTATCCTTACGCCATCAAAACCTGTTACAAAATTATGGTTGGCTTCACCGGATATAAATGGAGGGGTATTGCAATCTGTTCCATTCACACAGTCTGGAAATTCTATTGCATTTACACTGCCTTCCTTACAGTATTGGGATATGCTGGTAGCAGATTATTAATATATTCAGTATATACAGATAAAAGGAAGTTTTATATTTAGGGTTATATAATTCAAATTCCCTTTTTTTTAATAAACGGTTTTATTGACCCTGACCGATTCTAAAATAAAATAACATGTTTCTACATTCCAGCATGAAAAGAATGGTATTGGCCATCCCTTTTATAAGTATCGTTTTATGTAAAGGGCAGTCGGATATGCCTATCTTTCAATCCCCTGCTTTTTCCGTTTTTAAGGATAGTGTTATTCAACATCAATTTACTGCCAGGATTGTATCACCCACCGAAATACAATCCGATTATCAAAGCAGTACTTCCATGCCTGTAAAAGATAAAACAGCTGTAAGCTGGAAACTTAGCAGAGATATTACAGCTTTCCCGCAATATCATTCTGAACTACCTGTTTCAGATGCGGTGTATAATTTATCACTGGAAGAAATGATCCGGGCTGTAGAAAAAGACAGCACATTCCGTACCGGTGAAAAATGGGGGGGCGTATGGACCAGGGATATCAGTTATAGTATCATTCATTCCATGGCCTATATGCAACCCAGGGTTGCCATGTACAGTTTATTAAGAAAAGTAAATAAAAAGAAAAGAATTATTCAGGATACCGGAACCGGGGGTGCTTATCCCTGTTCAACAGACAGGATTATCTGGGCAGTAGCAGCCTGGGAATTGTATAAGGTTACCGGAGATACAAACTGGTTGCAGCAAGCTTATACCATTATTAAGAATTCTGTAGAGGATGATTTGCAAAATGTATATGATGCTAAAACAGGTTTGGTAAAAGGGGAGTCCAGTTTTCTGGATTGGCGGGAAGAAACCTATCCTGCCTGGATGCAGCCTGCAGATATTTATGAAAGCGAATGTTTAGGAACCAATGCCGTGCATTATCAGGCAAACCGGATATTATCTCAAATGGCCGCCATTTTAAAGGATACGAAAGCAGTAACCAAATACCAATCCATTGCTGCCAGGATCAAAGAAGGTATTAATCAATACTTGTGGATGCCGGATAAAAAATATTATGCCCAGTATTTGTATGGCAGAAATTATAAAATTTTATCCCCCAGATCAGAAGCATTGGGCGAGGCTTTATGTGTATTATTCGGAATTGCAGATACTGAGAAAACGAAACAGATTATTGCCCATACCCCATTAACTGCTTATGGCATTTCCTGTATCTATCCCCAGATTCCTGATATTCCCCCCTATCATAACAATGCCAACTGGCCATTTGTGCAGGCCTACTGGCTCAGGGCCGCAGCCATGGCTGGCAATGAAAAAGCAGTGCTGGAAAGTATTGCAGATATTTACCGCCCTGCTGCTTTATTCCTCACCAATAAAGAAAATATGGTGGCTGATAATGGCGATTATAACGGCACACAAATCAATTCCAGTGTAATGTTGTGGAGCTTGTCGGGCAATATCAGTATCGTGCATAAAGTTTTATTCGGAATTAATTTTAATGAGAATAACCTTTCCTTTACTCCCTTTGTTCCAAAAGCAATGGCCGGAAAAAGATCCCTTCAAAACTTTAAATACCGGAATGCAGTATTGAATATTGAACTGAATGGATATGGCAATCAAATCAGGTTATTCCGCATTGATGGAAAAGCTTCAAAAGTATATGCAGTTCCTTCCAATATAACTGGTAACCATACCATTACAATTGAGCTGGCGGGTAATGAAATAAAAGAAAATAACATTCATAAAGTGGAGAATTATACCAGTCTGCCCACTCCTCAATTAACAGTAAATAAGGATACTTTGTATTGGAAAAAGACTGCTGGTGTTAACCTATATCAATTACTGGATAAGGGGAAGGTTATTTCAACTTCACCTGTGAATCGTTATATCCTGAACACTAAGGGGTATCATGAATTTTCACTGATAGCCATCGATTCCAATAAAGTGGAATCATTTGCATCCGAGCCATTCGTTATTGCTGGCCCTGGTAATACTCAGCAATATGAAATTGAATCCACTAATCCCGCCGCAGCATATTCGTATACCGGTTTTTCAGGAAAGGGATTTACAGAAACCAGTACCACGGTAAACCGTACGATAACCATACCCGTTGAAATTAAGGAAACCGGGTACTATGCCATTGATTGCAGGTATGCCAACGGAAACGGGCCGGTGAATACAGAAAACAAATGTGCTATCCGGACTTTACAGCTGGATGCCCAAAAAGCAGGTACACTGGTGTTTGCCCAGCGGGGCAAGAATGATTGGAATAACTGGGGTTTTTCCAATACAGTGCAAATTCCCTTAAATAAAGGAAACCATATCCTAACCATCAGTTTTGAAGAAGCTGATGAAAATATGAATGGGGAAGTAAATGCAGCCATGCTGGATTATCTGAGGATAACCCGGTTGGATCAATAATATGCTATCCCTTCCATTTTCTCAATTGCTGTAACAGAGCCCTCAGGTCTTTAGGGGGTTCTGCCTCCAGCAGGTATTCCTGATCGTATAAGGTAAATTTCAGGCTGTTGGAATGCAATGCCAATCTGGATAGTATGGGCCTTTCTTCCTCTGCTGTTTTAGACAGTTTAAAATTTCTTTTTAAAGAAGACAATAACACCGGTTTAGCTTCTCCGTACAGATCATCACAAACAATACTGTTACCCAAATGTTTCATGTGTACCCGTATCTGGTGAGTTCTGCCGGTATGAATCTGAAACTGCAGCCAGGAATACTGGCGAAAAGCTTCCAGCACTTTATAATCGGTAACCGAATGTTTTCCTTTCTGGTGGGTAACCATCAACCCTTTTTTAACCGGGTGTTCCATAATACCCACATCAATAGTGCCTTCCGGTTGTATTAAAGTACCATGCACCAGTCCCAGGTAGTATTTCTCCACTTCCCGGCCTTCAAATAGTTTAGAAAGTTCTTTATGCGTTTCTTCCTCTTTCGCAAAAACAATCACTCCGCTGGTATCTTTATCCAGGCGGTGAACTGTAAATATTTTACCCAGCCGTTCCTGCAGTATACTCTTTAAGGAAATCTCCTGCCCTAATCTGTCAGGTATGGATAATAGTCCGGATGGTTTATTAACAGCTATAAAAAAATCATTCTCCAAGAGTATTTCCAGCTTCATAATGGTGTATTTTTGAGAAAGATTGGTTCATAAACTTCAGCAGCCTCACTTCCTTTTCATTCAGGAAACGCCAGGTACCCCTGTCCACATTCTTCTTGGTAAGATTGGCAAACATAACCCTGTCCAGGTTTTTAACATCATAGCCCAGGTGTTCAAATATGCGGCGCACAATCCTGTTTCTGCCGCTGTGTATTTCTATACCCACGGTAGATTTATCTTTCGGGTCTACATACGCCACTGCATCAGCTTTAATCAGTCCGTCTTCCAGGGTAACACCATTAATAATGGCTTCCAGGTCTTTTTTAGCAAGAGGTTTATCCAGCTTAACGTCGTAAATCTTTTTAATCTGGAAAGAAGGGTGCGTCAGTTTCTGAGCCAGTTCCCCATCGTTGGTTAAGAGTAAAACACCGGTAGTATTCCTATCCAGCCTGCCCACCGGGTAAACCCTTTCCTTGGTAGCCTGTTTAACCAGGTCCAGCACGGTTTTTCTGCCTTCCGGATCTTTGGCGGTAGTGATATAATCTTTCGGTTTATTCAGTAATATATAGACCAGGTTCTTTTGCAGGAATATTTTTTTGCCTTTTACTTTCACATCTTCATTACCCAGTACTTTGTATCCGGGTTCATAAATAACATCCCCGTTTACCAGTACCATTCCCAGTTTCACCAGTTCTGCCGCTTCCCTTCTGCCACAAATGCCGCAGTAAGCTATAAATTTATTCAGGGGCATCCGTTCATTCTCAGTGGGAGCCCCACCAATAGTTTTGGGAGTTTTGGAATCTGATTTACGTGGATTTTTTTCAAATGCTGGTTGAATTTCCCTGTTATTAAAGCGGGGAACATTGGGATCGAAAGCTGACTGTGCCGGCCTGTCCTGCCATTTACCTTTAGGGTCCTGATCTCTTTGATCTCTGGGGTTAGCACGTTGTCCGGGTTTTTTAAAGCGGTCATCACGGCCTTGTTCCCTGTTGTCGGTAGAAGTTATACCACGCTGTTGTTCCCATTTTCTTTTACGGGCTTCTTCACCAGCTGCGCGAGCTTCTTTTTTAATTTTACGCTTTTCCTGGCGTATTGCCTCTTTCTTCTTTGCGCCTTTAAATTCGGGTTTAATGAATTTCTCGAATCCTTTGTTTGTAGCCATATTTTAAAGTTTGCTGTTTTCCAACAGGTGCTGCAAAGGTACGATTATATGGGTTAATCGGCTGAAAATGCTGTAAGGTGCTGAAAAAGAAGAAGTTACCTGTAGAAACAGGTAACTTTAGTGTTGTCAACTATACGTAGATCTAACCAACATATTATTTTGAAAAATCCCTTCCCTGAGGGCCCCATGGCCTAGCCTGGAATCCACCCGGCCTACCTTGAAAACCACCTGGCCCACGATGAAAGTTTTTCTTTAGGCTGTCCAGTTTTGTTTGCTGATCGGCAGTTAAAACTCCTTTAAGGCTTTCTTTCTGCTGTTGCATCACAGTTTTCAATTGTTCTTTTTTCTGAGCAGGCAACAAGGTTTCATTTTCACGGATTGCTTTTACTTTACCTCTGGTATCAGCCTGTTGCGCTTTCAGTTTGGCAACCTGGTCGTCATTTAAACCCAGGGTCAGTTTCAATCTTTCCATCCTGGCCGTAGCATTTACTTTACCATTGATTGCTGCATTATTTTTCTGTTTAGCAATTTTTTCTTTCTGTGCAGGAGTTAATATAGCTTCTAATTGGGCTTTATGGTCCTTTTTCAAAGAAGCAAGCTGGGCTTTATACTCTCCCAGGCTTAATTTGTCATTGCTTTCCAGTTTTGCCAGATTGCTATGAAAAGTTTCATTGATGGTTTTAGCCTGCGCTCTTTGTTCTTTGGTCAGGTTAAGGAAACGGGCTTTGCCCCATTTCTGTTGATTCATCGGACCTTTTCCAAAAGACCTTTGCTGATTTTGAGGGCCATCCCATTTTTTAGGTGTGTTTTCTGTAGCCTGTGCATTTACAAAACCCATCCACAAGGCTATTGCAATAATTGAAGCGATAATTTTTTTCATGTTTCTGGTTTTACGCAATTACTGACTGCATCCGTTACCTAAGGTTTAATATTCAGGTACGAAAAATCACGTATTACCCCTGGTTATAGGTGAAAACTTGAAGATTACCGGTTAAAGAAGAAGATCTGACCCTTTATTCTTTGTTTTTATTGGCAAGCTGACCGCAGGCAGCATCAATATCTTTACCCCTGCTATGGCGTAAACGTACATTTACCCTGTTTTTTTCCAGATGGCCCATAAAATTGGTAAAGCCTTCCTCCTCCGGTTTGGTAAAGCGGAAATTATCAATAGGGTTGTATTCAATAATATTAATCAGGTCTGCCGGAACCTGGCGGTAGAGTTTAATCAGTTCTTCGGCATCCTTCAAAGTGTCATTAAAATTTTTGAAGAGGATATATTCAAAAGTAATTTCATTACCTGTTTGTTTATAGAAATAATTCAGTGCTTCTATCAGTGAGCGGATATTATTTGCTTCATTGATTGGCATAATCTCATTCCGTTTAACATCATTGGCAGCATGCAGGGATAAAGCCAGTTTAAAACGCACTTTATCTTCCCCCAGTTTTTTAATCTGTTTGGCAACCCCGGCTGTAGAAACAGTAATCCGGCGCTGGCTCATGCCCAAACCGTCTTCCGCACTAATCCTTTCAATCGCTTTCAGCACATTTGTATAATTCATCAGCGGCTCCCCCATACCCATAAATACAATATTGGTCAGCTTTTTCTGGTGAACTTCTTCACTTTGCTTGTTAATCAGCACCACCTGGTCGTAAATTTCATCATAATCCAGGTTACGTTTACGCTCCATATAGCCGGTAGCACAAAATTTACAGCTTAAGCTGCAACCAATCTGAGAGGATACGCAAGCTGTTTTACGTTCTTCCGTAGGGATCAGTACCCCCTCAATTTTATGCCCGTCGAAAGTTTTAAAGCGGCTTTTAATAGTACCATCCGAACTGATTTGAGTGGTATCAATGGTCAGAGCTGGTAACATAAAGGCTTCAGACATTTTTTGCCGCAGGTCTTTACTCAGGTTACTCATTTCTTCAAAACTATGCGCATGTTTCTGCCAGATCCATTCATACACTTGTTTAGACCTGAATTTTTTTTCATTGATTGACAGGAAAAAACTTTCTAATTGCTCGTAACTAAGGTGGCGGATATTTTGCATAGCCGGCAAAGATACGAAACCCGGAGCGGCTTGAATTATTGAGATGTGAAATATTAAAAGGTAAAAGAGCA
>Ga0364881_10140_pt1 | contig 49446 bp, 40 predicted proteins | sample ExccelJu500001D4_5_FD_206923 | JGI IMG/M metagenome (GOLD analysis project Ga0364881, IMG submission 206923) | Enriched cells from Trout Bog Lake Hypolimnion, Wisconsin, USA - BchlTB.July30.5000.01.D4 | ecosystem: Environmental > Aquatic > Freshwater > Lake > Hypolimnion/Profundal zone | place...
ACTTCATTTTGCAAAATAATTATTGAAGGTGGTATTCCTAATAAAAGTGATCTTGTAACTTTCAATGATTTCATTATTTTCCAAATGTCTTGGGTTTTTGATCTCCATTTCAAGAAAAGCTTTCAGATTCTGAATCAGAAACAATATATCCGATATCTGTATGATTCGCTACCCAAAAATGATAGTGTAATAGAAATTTATCGGATGCTCCGAATTTACATTGAAAATAGAATCTAAGGCATGCTGCTATTTGATCATGTATGCTATCATTGATGTTGAAACGACAGGAACAGCAGCTAAATATGGAAAGCTGACAGAGATTGCTATAATTCTTCACGATGGAACAGCTGTTACTGAAACTTATAGTACATTAATCAATCCTGAGTGTAACATCCCGTATAATATTACGAGATTGACCGGTATAACCAACGAAATGGTAGCCGATGCTCCAAAGTTTTATGAGATTGCAAAAAAAATTATAGAATTAACTGCTGGAAAGATATTTGTCGCGCACAATGCAATGTTTGATTATTCGTTTGTAAAAGAAGAGTTTAGTAGATTAGGGTATGATTTTAAACGAAAAACAATTTGTACGGTTAAGCTTGGGCGTAAGCTTCTGCCCGACCATCGCTCCTATTCCCTTGGTAATATTTGCGCCGATCTGAAAATCCAAATAAATGACCGGCATAGGGCGATAGGAGATGCATTGGCTACTGCAAAACTTTTCGAAATATTAATCCAACAAAACAACCTTCTCGAATCATCTCTTTTCGTTGAACAGACCTATCCCCTATCAAAAGAAAGGATGGCTGCGATTCCTGCCAAGACAGGCGTATATTACTTTTACGATGCTCACAACACCATTATTTATATTGGCAAAAGCAAAGATATTCATCAGCGTATAATAACTCATTTCGGTAATTCACAAACGAAAAAGGCAATTGAGATGCGGAGCCGGATCTCAGATATCTCGTGGGAAGAAACCGGTAGTGAACTGGTAGCATTATTGCTGGAATCTTCTGAAATAAAAAAGCACAAACCTCTGTATAACAGAAGTCAAAGAAGGTCTGCATTTAACTTTGGACTATTCTCTTTCGAAGATAGTTCAGGATATCTTCATTTAAAAATCAACAAAATAGAACGAGACGAAATTCCCTTAACTACCTTTCATTTTCAACAGGAAGGCCTGGATTACCTTCATACACTGGCCCAAAGGTACGCCCTTTGCAAAAAATTATGCCATCTCGACAATAATACAGGTGCGTGCTTTAGTACTCAACTTCATGAATGTCAAGGTGCATGCAGAGGTCTAGAATGTGCCGAAAATTATAATTTTCGCGTAAATAAATCAATTCATCCTCTTAAATTCCGCTCACAAAATTTTTTTGTGATTGATCAGGGTCGGACAAAGGACGAAGATGCGGTAATCAAAATTTCGAACGGATGTTTTGTAGGATTTGGTTATATATCAAATGATTACACATTCCTGGATTTAGAGCCTCTTCACGATTGCATTCAAAAGTATCATGACAATCGGGACACACGAATCATAATCAAAGGGTATATCAACAGGAACAAACATCTAAAAATTATCGAATTTTAGATCTCTTTTTTTATTCAGTTTCAAATCCCATCCCTTCTCCATATCTCTTAAGTGCCCTTTCTCGGGCAAAACGGTGATCGATAATGGGTTTGCAATATTCCGGTGTATCAAATTCCGGAACCCATTTTTTAATGTATTCATTATCAGGATCAAACTTCTTAGCTTGCAGTTCCGGATTAAAAATTCTGAAGTAAGGTGCCGCATCACATCCAGATCCAGCTGCCCATTGCCAACCTCCATTATTTGATGCCAAATCATAATCATCCAATTTACCGGCAAAATAGGTTTCTCCCCAACGCCAGTCTATTAGCAGATGCTTGCAGAGAAAGCTGGCAGTTAACATTCTCAAACGGTTATGCATAAACCCGGTCTGATTCAATTCCCGCATTCCCGCATCAACCATCGGATAACCAGTCTTTCCCTTGCACCAGGCATTAAAATGATCTAGATTATTTTCCCATCTAATGTTATCATAAATGGGTTTAAAAGCCCGTGTCACCACATGTGGAAAATACCATAGTATCTGACTGTAAAAGTTGCGCCATATCAGTTCAGATAAGAAGGTATCTGAGTGTAAAACAGCTAATGCAGTAACCTTGCGTATGCTTATTGTCCCAAACCTCAGATGCACGCTAAGTTTGGAGGTACCATTACGGGCAGGAAAATCACGGTTGGCAGCATATTCTTCCAATAATGTTTGTGGTAAAGCCTTGGATGGAAAAACTATATTAAGCGGTTCAAATCCAAGCATTTCTATGCTAATTATCGGCAGAGGCTTAATCCTGATAAAATTATGAAAATATTGAGCAGTATTCAGAGGCCGAACCATTTCCTTATTGAATTTTTCCAGAAACTTATTTTTGTAGGGGGTGAAAACAGTATAAGGTTTTCCGTCCTCTTTCACTAATTCATCTTTTTCAAAAAGGACATGATCTTTGTAGGAATGAAATTCTATCTTGTTGATTTTCAGAAACCTTTCGACATGCAGATCCCGATAAACGGAATAAGGTTCATAGTCACGATTCGTATAAACACTACAAATGTGAAACTCTTCGGCCATTTTTTTGAAAACATCCTGGGGTCTGCCATGAGCGATATATAGACTAGATCCAAGCTTCTCGAGCGATTCCTTTATCCCTGCCAGTGCTTTATAAATAAAATTCACTCTAAAATCAGGTCGTACTTCCAGGCGCTCCAGAATATCCGGATTATATATATAAACCGGCAAAACATTCTCACGCGTTTTCAGTACATGATAGAGCGCAGTATTATCCTCCAATCTTAAATCACGACGCATCCAGAAAATATTTACGACTGGTTTATCTTTTTTTGTCATTCAGAAATGAATTAATTATCAAACGTTACCTAAATCCAATTACGGGTCTGAAATATAATAAAAAGCCAAAAACAAAACATATTTTTACAATAAAAATATTCAGAAGTCCGAAACTATATAATATTAACAATTATGCGACCAAGAGGTTTTGCCAGTGACAACAATTCAGGAATTCATCCTCAAATTTTAAAAGCAATTGAAGCTGCAAATGCTGGGCATTCCATTGGATATGGCGATGATCCATGGACAAAAGAGGCAATAGCTTTATTTAAAAAAGAGTTTGGTGATGAAATTGAAGTGCTGATTGTGCTTACTGGCACAGGAGCTAATATCCTTGGAATTCAATCATGCATGCGATCATTCAATTCTGTATTATGTGCAGAAACAGCACATATTCAAACAGATGAATGTGGAGCACCTGAAAAATTCACAGGAAGTAAATTAATCCCCATTGTGACACAAAATGGAAAATTAACTCCTGAACAAATTGAAAAACACCTTCATGGATTTGGATTTGAGCATCATTCGCAGCCAGGGCTAATCAGTATCACACAGGTTACTGAATTAGGTACAGTTTACTCCGTTGAAGAAATACGGGAGTTAGCTGAACTTGCTCATAATCATGGAATGTTCTTGCACATGGATGGAGCCCGGATTTCGAATGCAGCGATCTCGCTGGATCTGCCATTCAAAACGTTTACTATTGATGCAGGGGTAGATATTCTTTCTTTTGGGGGAACTAAAAACGGCATGATGATTGGCGAGGCAGTTCTTTTTTTCAATCCTGCCCTTTCAAAACAAAGCAAATATTTCCGGAAGCAGGCGGCGCAACTCTACTCAAAGATGCGATTTGTTGGTGCTCAGTTTATTCCATACCTTCGGGATGAGATATGGAAAACGAATGCAATGCACTCCAACAAAATGGCAAAACTTCTTGAAACAGAAATCAGAACAATTAAAGGGGTAGAAATAACTCAATTGGTAGAGGCCAACGGAGTATTTGCCCTTATTCCTAAGACAATAATCCCCAAATTACAGAGAGAATATTTCTTTTATACCTGGAACGAATCCCGTGGCGAGGTAAGATGGATGACTGCTTTTGATACCACAGAAGAAGACATTCTGAATTTTGCCAAATTACTTCGGGAGTTGATGACCGAATAGCCTAAAAATAAAATTATTTCTTCATATATATAAACTTTTGTTCCAAGTTAATTCATACAGATGCCACTACTTTCCCGATACTATCCTGGGAGTTATTCAGATGAACAATTCTTTTTAGAAAAGCGTATTGTAAAACATGCTCTCTTTGTAGCCGGTTCTTTTGTAATCATATTGTGGCTGGTAAAAATTTTCGAGATTGAGTTTAGGTTTGATTTCTCATCATGGGGTATTTTCCCACTTACTGTCAAAGGATTGAGAGGCATCCTTTGCTCCCCGCTCATCCATGCAAACTTCGAACACTTGGCTGCAAATACTTTTCCACTATTCATTTTAACCTTTTCCCTTTTTTTCTTTTACAGAAAATACTCTTATTCTATTTTTATTTTAATATACCTTTTGTCTGGCCTTTTCGTGTGGTTAGCAGGACGTGAAGCCTTACATATCGGTGCAAGCGGTATTATTTATGGGCTGGCAGCCTTTTTATTTATGAGTGGAATAATAAGTTTCAATATCAGATTATTAACAATATCAATGATTGTTGCCCTCCTTTATGGCGGACTATTCTGGGGAATTTTTCCAATTAAACCCGAAATTTCATGGGAATCACATTTATGGGGAGGCATATCCGGACTAGGATTGGCTCTACTTTACTATAAACATGCTCCTTTCAATCAGGTGTACCTGGAGGAGGTAGAGGAGCCTTACGATTCTGATGAGGATGACCTCCAGGAATCGGAACCTAATCAATCAGGAGATTACAATTGAGCAACTCAGATTTTTATTGTACTTTTGCCAACGAATTTTTTTAATTGAAACCAGTTCTGTTTAAATTATGATAAGTCGAAGGATTATCCGCACCAAAGTGCTGCAAATATTATATGCTCACGTTTCATCCCCCGAAAAAACAATAACTCAATCTGAATCTGAACTTCATTTCAGTATCAGAAAAACCTACGATTTGTACCATTTACTGTTTGCTATTCTTGGTGAAATAAGTGATTTTGCCAGCGACCGGATTGAATCAAGGAAAATGAAGAATCTTCCAACGGCGGATGATCTTAATCCAAATCTTCGGTTTATTAACAATAGACTGATTAACCGGTTAAGATCAGATAAGAGCCTAAATGATTATTTAAAAAGCAATAAGCTCAACTGGTCACATTATCCCGATCTTATCCGAGGCATTTATGCCACAATGATAGAGTCAGAACTCTATAAAGAGTATATTAGCTCGCCTATCGATGATTTTCAGAATGATCGTCAGTTTTGTGAGAATTTCTTTGGCAATATATTAGTTAATAGTGACTTAATGCTAAATGAACTCGAAGAACAAAGCATTTACTGGAATGATGACCTTGACTTTACAATTTCGATGGTGATCAAAACTATTAAGAAATTTAAAGGTGCGGACGACCAAAATGCGTATCTGATGTCGCTTTACAAAGATGAAGAAGATCAGCAGTTTACAACAAAATTATTCAGAAAGGCAATCATCAACAATGTGGAGAACAGAAAAATTATTGAAACCTATACAAAAAACTGGGATGTTGACCGGGTCGCCATTATGGATATTTTGATTATGCAACTAGCACTAACAGAGCTGATTGAGTTTCCTTCAATTCCTGTCAAGGTGACATTGAACGAATATATTGAGCTTGCCAAATATTACAGCACAAACAAGAGCAGTACATTTATTAATGGAGTCCTGGACCGGATTACAAAAGATTTCAGGGAAGAAGGTAAAATAGTAAAAGCAGGACGTGGTTTATTGGAAGCATAAAACCTTTACTCCAAAATTCAAAAGATCGTTTTTAAAATAATGGATTTAATTTGGGGATTTAAGTCAAATCTGCAAAAAAATCATTTTCAATAATAAATTAAGTTCTATTCAATTGAATATCAGAATTAAAAGCGTATTTATACTAATTAATTATTTATTGATCATACTGGTATGGAGCTGTCATTGGACCTCAGAAAATAAGAGTATGGTTACTCATAAGTTGTCTGAAAAAAAGTGTCCGGGGAAGATTGTTTTTGACCAGAAAATTCATAATTTTGGTACCCTGAAAGATGGGGAGATCATCTCGTATTCATTTATCTTCCGTAACCTAGGGGAATCTCCGTTTAAAATCATTAAAGCGGAAAAATCGTGCGGATGCATTGAACCTCATTTTAGTTCAAATGAGATTCTACCCGGACAATCGTCTTCAGTTGAATTAGTGCTAAATACTGCCGGTGAATGGGGGAATTTAATCAGGGAAGTCACCATTGAGACCTCAGAAGGGGAAAGAAAAGAGTTGCAGATTGGGGCCTATATTGAGAATAAACAGTTTGAAAACAATTAAATACACAAAAATGAGTTCTATTTTATTTATTACTGCAGCAGATGTTGCACCTTCAGCCGGAGCTTCTTCGATGAATATGCTACTGATGATGGGTTTGATGATCGTCGTGTTCTACTTCTTCATGATCCGTCCACAAATGAAACGTCAGAAAGAGATGACAAAATTCCGTTCCGCACTTCAGAAAGGGGATAAAATTGTTACAACAGGTGGAATTTATGGTAAAATCGATGAAATTAAGGATAATATTATTATTCTTGAAGTTGCTCTAGGGGTAAAACTAAAAGTTGACAAAAGCGTTGTTCTGAAAGATATGTCGGATGCACCGGTTCAAAAATAATTGGCTCCATAGTATTTTATTTAGTTAAGATAAATAGTGAAGAGTTTGTTTTGATGCATCAACTGCTACTTTGGGCATTGTACAGCACTCTAAAGGAAGTACGTAAAAGGAATTCAGAACCAGTTTAAGTTATTCATCAGGGTAAAGGGTTAACAAGCTAGTTGTCAGTAGCCTGCAACTAGCAGTAAATTATAGACCTATTGTATCAATTTCTGAAGGGCTGGGAAACCGGCCTTTTTGCTTACAACAAATAAACCCTCCTTTATGCTTCGACGCATTTTTACCTATATTAAGACTGAGATTAAAGCAATTCGAAACGGAAAAGCATTTGTCTTTATGGCTTGCATTGCCTTAGCTTCTTTCCTATGGTTTCTTAATGCTCTCGAAAAACATTATACCGATCATATCATCATACCGGTGAGGTATGTAAATTTACCCAAAAATAAAGATCTTACCGGAAAATTGCCTGATAAATTAGATCTGACTGTCGACGCGTTCGGATATACCTTACTTCAATATAAACTAAGCCTGGCATTCTCACCGATACTTCTTGATGTGAATGAGTTGACAAACAACTATTTGGAAAATCTTTTTTTATCGAAATATTCAATTTCGACTAATGCATATAAAGGAGAATTAGCCAAGCAAATCAATAGCGAAATTGGAATTATCAGTATAAGACCCGATTCCATTACATTCAAAGTTAGCCGGGTAATCGGAAAACTGGTTAAAGTTCATCCGGTTGTTAACGCTACTTTTGCCAGGGAATATATCCTGCAAAAACCACCTGCGGCCAGACCTGAATCAATTATAGTCAGGGGTCCGGAGGAAATCCTGGATACCCTTACTAAAATTAATACCGCACCTATTGACCTGAGAAATTTGTCCCAGACAATTGTGCGGGAGGCTTATATATTATTTCCGCCGGAATTGAAATCTGAAGTAAGTAAGATCTCTGTACAAATTGCTGTAGAACAATATACTGAAGCAAAATTCGAGATCCCTGTTCTAATTATTAATCAGCCTGAGAATATGCTTATTAAGACCTTCCCGTCAAAAGTGAAAGTCTTGTGTAAGGTCGGAATCAGTCAATATAACAAATTGAATAACAGTAGTTTTAAGGCATTTATCGATTATTCTCATCATTCCGGAGTACTTTCAAAATTACCTATTACCCTCGGGAAACGGCCTGAAAATATCCTCTCGTTGGATTATTTCCCCAAAGAAGTGGATTACATTATTGAACGGAAAAAGTAGAATAAATGAAGAAAATTGGAATAACCGGGGGGATTGGAAGCGGGAAATCAACTGTTTGCGAAGTTTTCAGGTTATTGGGAGTCCCTGTTTTTCATGCAGACATTGAAGCTAAAAACCTTCAGAACAATGATTTAAATATTAAATATCGGATTAAAGAACTTTTCGGAGAAGACCTTTATACACCGGATGGAGTACTTGACCGCAAAAAAATGGCCGGGATTATTTTCAATGATCAAAAGTTTTTAGAGGCAATAAATGGAATTATACATCCTGGGGTCAGAAAATGTTTTCAGAAATGGTGTGTAAATTATCAAAAGTTACCTTACGTGCTTTATGAAGCTGCCATATTGTTTGAAAGCGGTTTTGCATCAGATTTTGACCGGAATATCCTGGTCATTGCTGACGAGAGGTTGCGGATTGAGCGCGTCATCAAAAGGGATCAGATTACTGAAGAAACTATAAAGGAACGGATTAAAAATCAAATGCCGGATATTGAAAAGCTCAACAAGGCTGATTTCTTTATTGAAAATAACAACCAAAGCTTAATAATTCCGCAAATTTTAAAATTGGATAAATTAATCAGAGAAGATGGCAAAAATTGGTAAATGGATAGGGGGCGGACTAGGATTTACACTAGGAGGTCCATTAGGGGCATTAGCTGGCTTTTTTCTGGGATCTGTTTTCGACGAAGCAGAAAATATTATTCATAAACCTGATGCAGAAACTGTCAGGAAAGTTCAAATTACACAGGGTGACTACATGTTTAGTTTGTTAGTGCTTGTCTCTGCTGTTTTAAAGGCGGATGGTAAAATACTCCGTTCTGAACTCGACTATGTCAAAGAATTTCTTATCCGAAGTTTTGGGATTGAAGGAGCTAAACAGGCACTTGTAATCCTAAAAGACCTGACAAAACAAAATATTCCAGTCACCGATGTGTGTATGCAAATCCGTAAATATGTTGATCATTCATCACGGCTGCAACTAGTTCATTTTCTGTTTGGTATTGCAAACGCTGATGGATTGGTGCATCCTGATGAGCTTAATCTGATTCAGCATATTTCTCTTACGCTCGGCATCTCTGATGCAGATTATAGTTCTATTGAAGCGATGTTTGTCCCTAAAACTGATTGGGCATATGATATCCTTGAAATTCAAAAACAATCGACCAATGAAGAAATTAAAAAATCATACCGAAAGATGGCTCTTAAATATCATCCGGATAAGGTAAGTTATTTGGGTGAAGATGTCCAAAAGGCGGCCAATGAGAAATTTCAAAAGCTCAATGAAGCCTATCAGGTTATTTGTAAGGAACGTGGAATTTCCTAAGATACAATACAAACTTCTTCCTAGTTCGATTGTTATAACTAATGGTAGTCACTTATTTCTCGATTCTTAATAAATCGATTCCAAAGTATTGATAATTAGTATTTTAAATAAAATAAATGAATCATGAAAAAATCGATTTTAACGATCACCCTTATGACAATGGTTTTGTCAACATTTGCTCAGTTGCCATTCACTTTTGACCTGGGATTAAAGGCCGGTATTAATTCAAATCAGATTAATACCAGTAATGCTACAATAAATAATATCAACTACACGAACTTCACGTCTCCTGGAAAATCAGGATTTGATTTTGGAGTTTTTGCACGTCTCGGTGGAAAGCGTTTGTATCTCCAGCCTGAGCTCTTATATTGTCAGCAAAAGGGTCAGTCAAGTAATGCCTTGGTCACTCAGGATTTAAATATAAAAACCTTACAGGTGCCTGTATTATTAGGTTTTAAACTGATCAACCTGAAAGTTGCCTCCTTGCGGGCGTTTACAGGTCCTTCTATGTCATATGTATTAACTAGTAGCAATATTAAAATGAATCTTCCAAATTTTGATCCTAAAAATTTCAAGAACAACATTTGGAATTGGCAACTTGGAGCCGGGGTTGATATCCTTAAGTTCACATTTGATGTTCGCTATCAATGGGGTCTATCAAACACATCAGACGGAACCCTAAATAATGTAGGGTTCGTCAATAAAGTTAACTCATTGACTTTCTCCATAGGGTTCAAATTTATCTGATCCCAAAAACTTAATTGCGACTAAGGTTATATCGTCATGAACCTCGGTTTTACCCTGAAAATGCCCTAATGCATCAAGTGTTTTATTAACAATTATTTGAGGTGCCTTTTCCCGGATTGGATTAACAATGGAAATGAGTCTGTCAAGACCAAAAAATTCTCCATGCTCATTATTTTGCTCTGTAATTCCATCAGTATAAGCAATTAACGATTCACCTGAAGCTAAAATAAGCCGGCTTTCAGTAAAAGAAATTTTTCGTTTCACACCTACTGGAATGCCATGAGATTGGGACAGGATCTCATGCTTTTTATTGTTTCTCAGTATTATAGGATGTGGATGGCCGGCGTTGCAATAGATCATTTCACCTGTTTTCAAATTCAGTTTACTCAGAAATACGGTGGCAAACATATCCGAATCATGTACCTGACTGAGGGCATCATTCAGAGATTCCATTATTTTTCCAAGTCTGGTAATTGGGTTGGCAATACTTCTGATAAAAGTTCTGGTCATTACTGAATACATCGCAGCCGGAATCCCCTTTCCCAAAGTATCTGTAACTGAAATAAATAATTGATTATCATCTAATAAAAACAAATCGAATAAATCTCCGCCAACAATTTTCGCAGGGATTAATTTCCCGTAACAATCAAAATCTTTGTGATTTGGTGCAAGGGGAAAATTTGTTGGAACCATTCCCATTTCAATATCTCGGGCAAGTTTTAGTTCTTTCTCAAGCTCTTTCCTGTCTAATGAATTTTGAATGGTACTCTCGCGGTAATTTGCCAACCGATCTTTTATTTTATCCATATTTTCTGAAATTGCCTGAATATCAGTCATTGATGATATCGGGTGGATATTGGCAAGTCGCCAAATAGCTGGACTATCAGAAAGGAATTTAGGATCATTGGAAATAATTTCAGGTTCAAATTCAGCCTCTTCCACAATTTTTCGGGAATCGTCAGCTAAATAGGAAATCGGGGAGATCAATTTAATCGAATTATAGATTGTTATAATTGCAACAATACTTCCGATAAAAAGAAAAATCGGGATAATGAACAGGCTTAGCCGTTTAAGTTCAGAAATAAAAAATATTTCGGGAACCGCCAGGATCATGTACCAGTTTGAAGACCTTATAGGCCAATAGATAACTACTGTTCTTGTGTCAGAATAAATAAGCTGAAATCCTGTAGGGCGGTCTGCCAGTAACCTGATAACATCCAACTTACTTTTTTCAAAGTAACCAATGACTGAACTGATATTTTTGCCGGTTTCCAAACTATCCGGATGATAAACAATCTGGTTTTTTTCATTTAAAAGGATTGCTAAACCAGATTTTATCATCCTTTGTTTATTCAGGTTTCTGAGGTGCCGGTCAATATTTACCAAACAAAAAAATGTTGCATGAACAGTTAAACCATTATGAATATAATCAAATGGATAGGCATAATTTACTACCCGGGCACCGATTTCCAGATCATAATAAGGTGGGCTCCATTCAGGTTTAGACTGATCAAGCAATCGGATTATCCAAGCATTGGCCATATTATTTTTACTGACATAGCCCGAGCTGTCAGAAAGGATAACCTCTCCAGACCGGAACAGCGTATAAGTTGATCTTGGGATCAAATGGTTATTAGCCTCAGAAATCACCATGGTGAATGAAGATGTATAGGGCTGACCATCAAATATCATCTTCATCAATTTATGGGGGTCAATCTGCATTTTCTCCTGGTTAAAATCCATTGCCAGATGTCTTGTAAATCTTGATGCATCATCCATTGAATTTTCGACATCATCAAGTATTTCGCGCACTTCAAACTGGAGTCGATAACGATTACTTTCAAACATCAGGTCCCGGATATAATGGTAACCAATAAAAATTATAAATCCTGAGATGATGATTGCCAGGATTAAAAAGTAGATACTCACACGATAGGAGAGATTTTTAAAAGTATTTATGCCTTTTTCAGAAGGATTGATCATGAGGTTCACATTTAATCAGTCAGGGATCAGATTGGTTATAAAATATTGAGAATATGAATATTGGATTAATTTGACTGATTAATTTAACATCTAAAAAAATTTAAAAGCCGCATACAACTTTAGAATTTGAATTAACTACTCCTAAGATACAACATAAAAAGAAAAAAAAGAAACTCATTCGATGTAAATAGTGATAAAAAAAGAGGTTGTCTCAAAAGTCGAGACAACCTCTTTAAATTTTATAGTTAATAGGGACCTGTAAGCTAAAAAAATCAGGTATTCATTGCGCCGCAAACATTGATAACCTGTCCTGATACATAAGATGCAAGATCCGAAGCCAGAAATAAAGCTACCTTAGCCACCTCTTCAGGTAATCCACCCCGTTTCATAGGGATATTTGCCTCCCATTGTTTTCGAGCTTCTTCTGGAATTTTTGCAGTCATTTCCGTAATGATGAAACCAGGAGCAATGGCATTCGAACGAATTCCCCTTGATCCAAGTTCCTTGGCAATGGATTTTGTAAATCCGATTATTCCTGCCTTAGAGGCTGAATAGTTTGATTGTCCGCCATTTCCACTCACACCAACCACAGAGCTCATATTTACGATTGATCCGCTTCTTTGTTTAAGCATTCCTGCCTGAACTGCCTTAGTGAAGTTAAATACAGATTTGAGATTTACAGTAATGACAGCATCCCACTGTTCCTCAGTCATGCGCATGAGAAGTGTATCTTTTGTTATTCCGGCATTGTTAATCAGAATATCAACAGATCCAAAATCTGCAGTTATCTGATTTACAATAACCTGCGTTTCTTCAAATTTGGATGCATCCGATGAATAAGCCTTAGCTTTAACTCCCATCGCCAGAAGCTCTGCTTCGGTTGCCTTGGCGATATCGTCATAAAACAAATCAGTAAAAGCAATATTACACCCTTCTTCTGCAAATTTTATTGCAATTGCTTTCCCAATACCCCGGGAAGCACCGGTAATAATTGCCGTTTTTCCTTCTAAAAGTCTCATTGTCATATAGTTTGTATTAAATTATCGTATGGAATAGCCATTAAAATTTTATTTCTAATTCTAAATTTTTACCATTCCTGGCTATTACATTCCTTCATATTTTTATTAGTCCGCAAAAATACAAATCTTTCTTGATTAACAATCGACTCTTGTTCCGTTCTAATCAGGTGATTGACAACCCCACTCATATCGGGGGACTTACAATTCCTCTTAAAATTCATGATCTTCAATAAATTTAAACCCTACTTTAAAGTGATAGCCAGGATCAGGAGATTTCAGCAAGATTTTTTAGTCTTTGCAATAATGTAGGGTGTGAATAGTGAAAAAATACATAAAGCGGATGGGGTGCCAAATTAGTTAAATTACTAACTGACAATTTTTTCAATGCTGAAATAAGAAATTTTCCTCCGAACTCCTCACCAGCAAAACGATCAGCCTGATATTCGTTCAATCTCGATAATAAATTCATTCCCATTCCAAAAATCAGGGAAAGCGGCGAATAAAGAATCCCAAACGAAATCATAGCTAAGTGAAATCCAGGCACATCTGATCCTAAAACCTTAGCAAAGACAGGATTATCACTGACCAGAGAAAACACATAAAGCATAATTGTCGTGGTCAGAAGCGAAGTAAAAAGGCCCAGAAACACGTGATGCTTCTTATAATGTCCGATCTCATGCGCTAAAACAGCAACTATCTCATTAATATCCAAATCATTGATCAGTGTATCGTACAATACAATCCGTTTTTTACTTCCTAATCCGGTAAAATAGGCATTTGCTTTGGTTGACCGTTTCGATCCGTCGATCACAAAAATTTTATCAAGCTGAAACCCGGCTTTCCGACTGAATTGAGTAATCGCCTCTTTCAGTTCGCCTTCAGGCAATGGATTTTGCTTATTGAAAAGTGGCACAATAACAGAGGAATAAAATAATAACATAAATATTGAAAAAGACCCAATTACCAGAAGAGTATAAATCCAGAATAAATGGCCGGCAATGAGATAGATCCAGACAATCAGGTAAAGTAAAAACCCTCCAATGATTGTGCCAATTACAAGTCCTTTGAATTGATCAATGAAAAAAAGGGCCAAGGTTGATTTATTAAATCCAAATTTCTCCTCAATTTTAAACGTATCGTACCATTTAAATGGCAATGAAAACACTTCGGTTAGAAGTCCCAAAATTGCGAAGTAAAACAAGGTAACAAGTATTGGATTATTGACATGTGATCTGACAATGCCATCAAGCCAACCGAATCCTCCCAATGCAAACACAATTAAAATAATAACAAATGACAACGATTCGCTGACTATTCCAAACCGATGCTTTGTCTTCTCATATTCCATCGACATTCGGAATTTCTCCTCGCTGTAGATTCCCTCAAGTTCAACAGGAAGTTTTAAAGACCATTTGGTAGTATTCAGATAATCGAGCCAACGTTCAAAAATAAAATTGACAACAAGAATAAAAAGGATCGTGTAAAAAAGAAATGAAACCATTTAAATAATTGAATATAAATACAAATAAAAGTTTTAATTAAACTTAAAATCAAGGATGATTTACATTTAGAAGTAAATTCAGACTCTCTGTTTTCAGCTTTCTTTGGTAAAGAATTGCAGCATACTCTTTGGCTATCTTCCCTTTTTCACCGTTTTTGAGCAACTTTAAAGATTGCTCTGACCAGAAGGCTGCTTTGGAGGTATCACCTAACATTTCCATTGCAACGGCGTAATTAAGAGCGGCAACTCCGGCAACCCTGGTATGCGAACTTTTTGTATATTTTTCCCAAATCCGAGCAGCCTCTTTCCATCTATCTTTCATGGCTAAAGCCATCGCCTTTTCAAACTCCTGATGATCCAGTGTGATTAAGAGTCGAGATGATTCAGTCCAATTAGGAACGATTCTTTTACTGTAATTCTTTGCAGCAACCCCGCATGCATTTGCGATGGCCTCAATACGTCCCGGAAGAATCAACTTTGGATTACCATTATTTAAGTTTTCGTTCCACCGGACTACCTCTGAACAGGTATAACGATCAATCGGGCCATTATTCTGAGGCGAATAAACTGACCAAATTGCAGTAACTTTTACATTTGCTTCTGGATTAATTTCGCTACCAGCTGAACCACTTCGCCGACTGTAAAAGAAACTCAGCATCTCCAAAGAGATCACGGCATTTGTTTCACTTTCAGCACAAACCGACTGGATAAATGATGATGTCAAGGGTAGATCCTTTTCCCCGATGTGCGGTTTAATTGCGGAATAAGGATACACAAAAACCTCGTTAAACCTCCCTGATTCCAGTAATTCTTTGCGTAGATTCTCCATACTTTTAGTCACTGCTATACTATCGATCAATAGATTATCCTTTTTCATCCCTTTTTTAAGATGAAAATCAAGGTTCAAATATCCTGCTAAAGTATCGACCGAAAATTTAAAGTTACGCGAAATTAAAGCTACTTTTCTGATTGTTGAAGGCAACAGCACCTTGCCTGGTTCCATCTGCTCTATTGGAACACTTTGTGTTGTCATGCAGGATGACAATATCAATCCTGCAAATATAATCCCCAGGTATCGCTTTATTCTGCTCATGATTAGATTATTTTGATTAACCGTTTAAAATGACATTTTCTTATCTGATATTCAAAAACAATGCCAAATTTCGGTTTTTAGTACCTCAGTTTACTTTCCTGTTGTTTTGAATTACGAGTGTAGTATAGAGTTCTGAGATAAACTTCTATAGCTTGCGAATAATTGGTTTTAAATGATTTAAGACCCCATTCGATCGCCAAATCTAAATTGCCTTCCATCTCTGCAGCCAGTGCAAGATTAAATTCAACCTCACTTCTGATCCGTTTGGATTTGATCATAGCAAATTTACTCCAGATTAAAGCAGCTTCTTCCCATTTGTTCTCTTGCAGGTAAGGTATTGCACTGTCAATTTCTTTTTTCCCGGTAACAAAATAATGGCGTGATTGATTCAACCAACCAGGACTAATAAATTCTGCCATCTTTACTCCTGATGCAATTCCACCGCCGATTAAAGCTTCCTTTGTGCGTGGCATTTGCTCGTACAATTCAGGAAGAGAATGGCTTGAGTTTTGCCAAAAAATGGAATCTCTTACCTGAAAACGATATGGACTCTGATGATTACCTGAACGATAAAATCTCCACTGGGCATCATAACCAACATCTGAGGTTGCGCTGTAAACATTTTCATATGAACCATATTCAGGTTTAAAATAATATTTTGTAGCCAATTTTTCAGCAAAACTTTCAAGAATTAAAACTGCATCAACATTATATTCCTTACAAATATTATTTATAGTACTGGAATCCAATGCACTGGCGATATCATCATGATCATATCGAATTATGCCTGGTTCTTTTGGAATGACCACATCAAATCTTCCCGAGTTAAAAAGCGCCTGAGCTGCAACACGAATAACAGTATCAGCAGCAGTACTGTCCCGAAAAACAGCCTCCAAAGACATCCTTCTGTTGATCAGAATTTTCTCAAGAGAATCTGTCGGAATATTTGAAAATTGCATATTCATACTTCTATTCAGCAATACCAGACTCTGAACATCATCTGCAATCGGATATTCAGGTAAGGTTGCCACCTGAATTTCGATATTTTTTATCGATGAACAGGAAAAAAGCACAAAGCCTAAATATATGAATAATAACCATTTAACATATTGATATGCAATTCTGTTAAAGGAATATTTCATTTTTATTCGGGAATATTCCATAAAAATAATTCTACGCAGTAAATACAATTACAAATAAACTAATTTTTATGCATGAAAAATTAGCATAGGTATTTCAAGTCGGAATAAAAGTTCTTTTGTCAGACTTGGTCTGAATAATGAGGTAATGAGATTCCGCTTGTGAGAAAGGACTGAAATGATATCGATTTCATGTTCTGATATAAAATTTTCAATTCCAAGCGTGAGATTATTGTTAACAATCAGATTAAAATCCATGGTTACCTGATCAATCTCTCCAATATATTTTTCTTTAAAATGGGATAAGTCGTAGTTAATAAATGGGTTATCATTGGTGTCATCGATATGGACAATGCTAATATGGGTTTCGAGAGGTCTTGCAATTCGGATCAGCTCACGGATTGCTTTTCCATCTGATTTATCAAAATTGGTCAGGTAAATTATCCGCTTAAACATAGAATTCTTATAAAATGCATATTCTGGGATAGCCAAAACAGGAATGTGGGATTTATTAATAATATCAATCATAAAACTTCCAAGCCAGTTTTCACCTGTACCTTTTCCATGAACGCCCACAATTAGAAGGTCATATTTCCCAACCTCAGCAAAATCGAGAACTGTTTCTTCTGCAATTCCTCCAATTAATTCAGTATTTACAGGAATACCTGAAATTTCATGCTCCTTGCAATAGTTATCCAGCTTGCTCCTGAATTCCTGCATCAATTCCTTAGCATTATCAATGATTTCATTCAAAGTCTCAGCAATGGAGGTTGGAAATGCATAAAAATGATCACTGGCAACCGGATCAGTCACCGGATTAAAGTAGACGTGAAGCAGTGTGACCTCCGCCCCTTTTTGCCTGGCCACATCAATAGCATAACAGGCTGCATTGAATGAATTTGTCGAGAAATCGATTGGAATAAGAATCTTTTTAATTATTTGATTATCTGAAGCCTGAAGTTTATTAATTGGTTTCTCAGTTATATTCCCAATCACCTCCAAAGCCTTCGAAGCATCCGTATCGCAGACCTGTAGCTCAATCTGCCCTTCTAATTGTGTGGCAGCCTCAAGACTTATTCCATGATCCAGCAGATAACTCTCAATACCTGCTGTATCGAGCCATTCCTGGATCATACTAGCCTGATTGATATGCTCTAATGTAGCTACCGTAATTAATTTATTTGCCATTTGTCAGATTTTTTAAGGTTAAATTTTTGCAGACACCCTAAACATTGAAAAACTAATGCAAACGCTGATTAAGCCAGAACTTCACCATAAATATACATCATAAGATTGAGAAATCAAAGATTAAAAAATCAATAATCAGCAAGCACATCGACCAAAAGATTCCAGAATTTATCCACAGTTTCAATATTGATCTTTTCATCAGGCGAATGCACTCCGCGCATAGTCGGGCCGAATGAAATCATATCAATTTCCGGAAATTTTTCAAGAAAGAGTCCGCATTCCAATCCTGCATGAATTGATCTGACAATAGGTTCAACCTTAAAAAGTTTAATGTAAGACGATTTGGTAATTCTCAGTAATTCCGAAGAGGGGTTAGGAGTCCATCCTGGGTACCCTTCGCCATGTTGAATATCCGCTTCAATTAATTGAAATACAGATTCTACCATATTTGCAGCATCCCATTTTCCACTTTCCAGATCGCTACGCTGACTTGTTGTAATTTCGATCAGGTTTTCGGATTTTGTCTTCACAGAAGCCAGATTGGTTGAAGTTTCGACCAGTCCAGGCATCCTGGTGCTCATGGTCAATACCCCATGAGGACAAGCATATAATGCGTTAACTAATTTGGTCTGGCTATTCCGGTCAATAATTTTCACGGGCAAATCACAAGATTCAAGAAATAACGTAATGGTTGGTTCATCATAGATAATTTCTGATTCTATAACAGACCTGAAAATATTAAAATCGATGGTTACCTTTTCTTTTCTTGAAACCGGCACTAAGATAACTGCAAATGCCTCGCGGGCAATAGCATTACGAAGGTTACCGCCCTGATAATCTGCAATGTAAATTTCATAATTCTGCATGGTTTGCCATAAGAAACGGTTTAGGATCTTGATTGCATTTCCCCTGTTTTTATTAATGTCATCACCCGAATGCCCTCCTAAGAGACCTGATACTGAAATTCGGAGTGAAAAAAAACCTGATGGAGTATCAACTGCCTCATAATTAAGTGAAATAACTGTATCAATTCCACCAGCACATCCGATAAATAATTCACCTTCATCCTCAGAATCCAGATTAATCAGCCCTTTACCACTAAAAAAGCCAGATTCAAGAGCTTTGGCTCCAGTTAAGCCAGTTTCTTCATCGACTGTAAATAAACATTCGATCGGACCATGTTTCAGATTAACATCGGTTAAAATAGCCAATTGAGCAGCAATACCTATACCGCAATCGGCGCCAAGAGTAGTACCTTCAGCCGTAACCCACTCTCCTTCAATATATGGTTTGATAGGATCAGTATCAAAATTGTGAATCGTCCCTTCGTTCTTTTCACAAACCATATCCAAATGGGATTGTAAAACTAAGGTTCGTCTGTTTTCAATCCCTTTTGAGGCAGGTTTGGAAATTAGAACATTACCCGCTGAATCCTTTTTAAATGGAAGCTGGTTTAACCTGGCAAATTCGGCTAGAAATGCGATAATTTTATCTTCACGTTTTGACGGGCGGGGAATCTGACAAATTGCTTCAAAATGGCTCCATATTGAAGCCGGCTTTAGACCATTCAAATTATTCATATATTTATTTAATTGGTTATCAATGTATTAAATTTTCAATTGAGTGAAAGACCTGTCGAATAAAATTATCATTTTTTTTATAAAAGTAAATGTTTACTTTTGTATTGAATTGGTGCCCTGATGGGCTTAATTTGGGAATCCGGTGTAAATCCGGGACAGTACCCGCTGCTGTAAAACCCGATTCCGCCTTTGCGGAATAGTATGTTTCTGGTTAATAGCCACTATCCTTGCCAAAAAAGGATGGGAAGGTAACCGGAGATCGGGATAAGTCAGAAGACCAGCCATTCACGGTTTAAGCTTTCGGGATAAAAGCGTTCAGGTGGCCGGTTTACCATTCTGCAAGACTTCCCATTAGCTTAGAATCAATTATTGTCTGACATTAATTTGATTTTAAGTATGTTAAAAATTAGATCCTGTGTTATTTTTTCTTTTTTTGCGGGTCTTACTTTGTTTTTGTCATGTAACAAGGGGAATAAGGTCGCTACACCTTTAATCTCCTTTGTTATTCCTTACAGTGGGTTTAAGGTGGCAATCGGAGATTCACTTCCTTTAAATCCTACGGTTGTCAATAACATTGGTTCAATATACTCCTGGTCTGTAAATGGTATAGTTGTTTCTTCAGCAAAAATATTCACCTTTACGCCCATAAAAATAGGCAATTACACTATTCAACTTAAAGTGACAAATGAGATTGGAAGTGACGATATATCGATTTTAGTTTCCACTTTTTCAAATAATTCGCCCTATATTACTAAAGTATTTGATTATCAGTATGGTCCAGGCCAGATTGCAGCAATAATTCCCACTGACTGGAAAGGTAATGATTTTATTGGGCAACCCTGGACAGGAACGAAGAGCTACACCTCACTTGGAGGTTGGGGGGGCTACCTCATTGCTGGTTTTGATCATACTGTTAAGAACGTCGATGGGGCTGATTTCGGCATATATACTCAACCCGGAGCAGGGTCAGAACCGGGAGTGGTTTATGTAATGTATGATGCGAATAAAGACGGAATCCCCAATGACGGTGATTGGGCTGAGATCAAAGGAAGTGAATATAACAATTCTGAAACAATTCATAATTATCAGGTTACATATTTAAAGCCTTCTTCTGACGGTGACGGGAATGTTACCTGGAAAGATAATCAGGGAAATAATGGGGAACTTATTCCGGGTTATGGTATTGGTACCTGGTGGTGGAGTGGATACGGTGACCTGACTGAGGTAGTGTTCACCGGGGAAAGATTACCCAATGCCTATATAAATACTTCTACTCTGGCTGGTACCCAAAATTGGGAAGTACGATCCGGCATGTTTTCATACGGTTATGCCGAATGTTATTTTAATCTGGATTACAATAATTCGCTGAAAGCCAATCTATTTGATATCTCAAATGCAGTGGATCAGGCAGGTAACCCGGTTAAACTTCCAGGAATCACATTTATCAAGGTTCAGAGCGGCGTTTTCCAGATTGCCGGGTGGTTGAATGAAATCTCACCTGAGATTAGCGGTGCAGTTGATTTGTCATTGATAGAATATACTCCCAATTAATTGACTGATAATTATTAATGTCAAATAATCCTCCTATATTTTACTTGCGAAAATTGAACCATCAACTATTCTTTAAGGTATTGATTGTCGTTTTGATGAACACTGAAGTTGCAAAATCACAACACATTACTGATACACTTAGAATTAAAACCATCGAAGTGTTTACAAATAAAATCGTCAAGGAAGACGCAGGAAAAACGATATCAAAAATCGATTCTATTTCAATGATTAAAGCTCTGACTTCCAGTCTTTCTGAGTTAATCGCACAAAACACAACCATCTTTATAAAGGATTATGGCCGCGGAGCGATGGCAACAGCTTCCTTTCGTGGAACTGCTCCTTCCCATACCCAGGTGATATGGAATGGCATAAACCTAAATTCCCCGATGCTGGGAATGGTTGATTTTTCAACGATACCTGTATATTTCACAGATAATGTCAGTCTATTGCATGGTTCAGGTTCATTATCCGAAAGTAGTGGAGCCCTTGGGGGCACCATCAAACTTGAAAATTCGGCTAATTGGCAGAATAAATTTTCAGGTCGTCTGGTCACAGGCATTGGAAGTTACGGCACACAGGATGAATTTTTCCAGGTTAATGGTGGGAACAGGATATTCCAGTCACAAAGCAGAGCTTTTTATAACTATTCGGATAATGATTTTCCTTTTGTAAATAAGCTTATTGCCAATATTGATCCCCAAACGGGAGCCTACCTCTACCCTACTCAGCGAAACGAAAATTCGCAGTACAAAAATTATGGTTTTCTCCAGGAATTTTATTTCCACCCATCTGAAAGGAGTTTTCTTACACTACGGTACTGGTATCAAAGTAATGATCGGAGCCTGCCAAGACTGCTCACGAATGAAACGGCTGTTAATGCAAATATAAACAGGCAATCCGATAAAGCCCATCGTCCGGTTTTAGAATGGAAGTTTTATGGCACCAAAGGAACCTTAAATGTTACACTCGGATCAAACATAGAGCTCACAACCTACCAGCTTAAGACAATCGTTTCAGGGGCTGCAGACCAGATAGTTACAAACTCCCATTCCAGGTCTGCAACGTATTTTATTAAAGCTGGTTATAATTATCAATTCTCGGATAATCTTTCGTTAATCACCAATGCGAATATCACGACAAACAGTGTTTATTCAAACAATTCGCCGCAAAATGGCATATCTCAGGAATATGACAGACAGCGCAAGGAACATTCAGCTTCTGTTCAGCTTAGTAAATCCTTCAACAATCAATTGTCGGCCAACCTGTTGGTAAGAGAAGACCTGATTAACGGCCGGGCTACTCCAATTATCCCATCCGCCGGGATCGAATATCATCCATTTGCCGATAAAGGATATTTTCTGAAAGGTAACCTGGCACGGAATTATCATCAACCAACGCTTAACGATCTTTATTATATACCAGGTGGTAATCCGCTCCTGAAGGCCGAAGAGGGACTTATTGCTGATCTGGGAAACGGGTATTCTGGCAAGATTGGAAAAGTGAATTTTCACGCCGATCTTAATGGTTATTGTTCGGGCATAAATAACTGGATAATATGGCTTCCTGCTCCGCAAGGCTATTGGGAACCTTACAATATGAAGAGGGTAAACACAGGCGGAATTGAATTGAATATAGGTGTCAATGGAAAACTATATCGTGTCAGTTATCATTTGAATGGGAATTACACCTATTCAAGGTCAATAAATCGTGATGATCCGCGAAACTGGGCTGACGAATCAATCGGGAAGCAACTCCCTTATATTCCCAGGCATTCGGCCAATATTCTTTGGAATCTCTCTTTTGCCGATTTTCATTTTACCTGGAGCTGGACCTATTACAGTGAACGTTTCGCTACCACCAGTAATGATAAAACTTCGACATTAAATGTCCTTTCACCCTATTTTATGAACAACATTTATTTAGGTAAAGAAATCCTGCTGAATAAAAGCAAATTCGATCTGGAACTAAAAATTCTCAATCTGTTTAGCGAAGAGTATCAAACAGTTTTACAATATCCTATGCCCCAACGAAATTTTTCATTACTTATCCGTTACAATTTCTGAAATGACTATCCGCCAATTAAATATCATGTTTTTCGTATTAACACTCCCATTGTTTTACGGGTGTATGAAAAAAAATGGGGTGATCAATAGTTCTTTAAAGGTTAATATCCCTTCACAAGGAGTATTTATCATTAACGAGGGGAATTTCATGTATGGTAATGCGTCCCTATCTGATTATGATCCCGCGACCAGGATAGTCCAAAACGACATCTTCTCTTCGATCAATGGTTTACCCCTTGGCGATGTTGCTCAATCTATGGTAATCCAAAATGGATTTGGATATATCGTCATCAACAATTCAGGAAAAATTTATGTGATCGATACCACCTCCGGAAAATATGTCGGAAAAATTACCGGGTTGACCTCTCCAAGATATATGCATTTCATAAGCGCTGAAAAATCTTATATCACAGACCTTTATGCCGGAAAAATATCTATTGTAAATCCAACGACCTACCAAATTACTGGAACAATTCTTACTCCGGGACATGCATCTACGGAGCAGATGGTTCAATGGAATGATTTTCTGTTTGTGAGTTGCTGGTCTTACGATAATACAGTCTTAGTAATAAATACCAAAACTGATCAGGTGGTAGATTCCATCAAAACAGGGAAACAACCAGGTGGCCTGGTGCAGGATAAATTCAATAAGATTTGGGTTCTCTGCGATGGAGGATGGGTAAAGAGCGGGTCAGGAGGAAGAATCCCAATGCTTCAGCGGATTGATCCTTCAACACGTACCATTGATGAGAACTTTTCACTGACATCAGATGCCAATCCTTCCCGATTGGCAATCAATGGAACAGGCGATTCAATATTATTTATCAATGCAGGAATATGGAAACTTGGGGTAAATCAAACTTCTTTAGGAGATCATCCTTTCCTGATTGCGGGAACGCATCTCTATTACAGCCTCGCTGTGGATCCTCTAAATTCAGAGCTGTATCTCAGTGATGCAATTGATTATCAGCAGGATGGAATTATTTATCGGTATTCTTCGCTGGGAGTTAAAATTGACAGTTTTAAGGTAGGAATAATTCCGGGTTCCTTTTGTTTTAAATAGAGGCAATCTTTGGATGACCTTCAGAGAATTATTGCAAAAGTAGCTCCGCCACCATTTCTGTATAAAGCCGGAAGAAACATTTTGTTTCCCTTTTTGCCCCAACGGTAACGATGCGTATAATAAACGACCTTTGTCGAGAAAATACCGATTCCAGCTCCAACCAGAACATCCGAAATCCAATGCACATTATTTATCATTCGGTACATTCCTGTAGTTGTAGCAGCAGCATAGCCTGCAACACTGATCCATGGTGAAGTTTCGCGATATTCCATGTCAAGAATTGTTGCCGATACAAATGCCTGGGCAGTATGACCTGAAGGCATCGAGTTCATTCCCCCTGACGGGCGACGGGTTGGCAAACAGAATTTCATTCCATCCACAAGGACATTCATCAACAGTTCTGCCTTTGCCGAAATGACAACCTGGTTAATCAAATCGCTTCTGCTTTTCACACCAGCGGCTTTTAATCCAAATACTGCGACAATCGGAATAAATTGTAAATAATTATCTATGTGTGACTTATCGTTTGGAAACATTCTTATTACATCATCATGAATAGAATACTTGCTGGAAAAAGAATCGGATTCAGGCAATAACGTGATTGTTCCTGCGATGATCAGTGCTGCAGGGGCTACTGCTCCCCTAATCCATTGAGGTTGAATAATCTGATTTTGTATATTTTTAATTTCAACTGACCGAACTCCTAAAGTGTCAGGTGATCTATTCAGTGCAAACTCCTGTGAGAAGACTAATTGCGGAATTAAGCAGAGTATAGCAAATAGAAAATGCTGTCGTAGAGTCATGACTTAATTTAAGATTCCGGCAAAGTAATCCATTTATTTTAATATATTTTTGTGTTTTAAAGGATTAAGGACTTTTTAGTAAAAGGGGTATTAAACTTCAGTTTGGAGTGAGTCTCGAAAGTTGCCCGACTTCATAGATTTGCGGTTGGAACCTTCTTCAAAATGTCACGTTTTTCTTATTAGATTTGTCAAAAATTTAAAATATGGCAACAATAAATCTTTCAGCATACGATTTGAATTCTGTACCGGATGGAAAAGAGATGAAATTCGGAATAGTAGTTTCAGAATGGAATTACGAAATTACAGGAGCACTGGCTTGTGGTGCAATAGAAACACTTAAAAAACATGGTGTAGAAGCAAATAATATTCTAGTAAACCATGTTCCGGGGAGTTTTGAGTTAACACTTGGCGGACAGTTTTTTGCCGAATACACCAATGTTGATGCAATTATTCTTTTAGGATGCGTCATTCAGGGTGAAACAAGGCATTTCGATTTTATCTGTCAGGGTGTTGCAAAAGGGGCTACTGATTTGAATATCAAATATAATCTTCCGGTGATATTTGGACTTTTAACCACTGATAATCAACAACAAGCACTTGATCGTGCCGGAGGCAGGCTGGGTAATAAAGGCGACGAGGCAGCTGTTACCGCAATTAAGATGGTTACCCTTCAGAATAGTTTTGAGAACGGGATTGGCAAAGAATAATCAGTTTTTTAAGGCTATGATGCAATTTGAGTTGATTTAATGAGTCGGTTTTTAAACTTAAAGGGCAAGTATCCGTTATTAAAACGGAATAATATTGGATCGATATTTAATTTTTAAAATTTAATATGCATCTGGAAGAAGACAAGCTAAATTCATCGTTTCCTATTACCAAAGAGAACGTTATTGACGATTATTACACAGCATTCCTTAGCAGGCAGTTGAGTATTCTAGGGAGAAAAGAGGTTCATGCAGGGCGTGCCCATTTTGGGATTTTTGGTGACGGAAAAGAAATTGCACAAGTTGCTTACGCTAAGTATTTCTTAAAGGGAGACTGGAGATCAGGGTATTACAGGGATCAAACCTTCATGATGGCAGCACATTTGCTGAGTCCTGAAGAATTTTTCGCACAAATATACGGAGATACTGACCTTGAAAATAACCCGTCAACCGGTGGGCGAAATTTCAATAACCATCATGCGACCAGGACATATGGTAAAGGGATAGGACTCGATAACCTGCTTGAACAAAAAAACTCTTCCTCGGATGTTTCATCGACAGCTGGACAGATGCCCCGTCTTTTAGGATTGGCCCAAGCCTCAAAGCTAGTGAGAGAAAATCCTGATTTACAGCAATTTCTGGAAAATAGAATTACCGGCAACGAAGTGGCATTTGGCACGATCGGTGAATCCAGCACATCGGAAGGGATGTTTTTTGAGACCATCAATGCTGCCTGCGTGCTTCAGGTTCCTCTTGCCCTGGCAATCTGGGATGATGGTTTTGGGATAAGCGTTCCTGTCGAACTTCAGACAGCCAAAGCCAGTATTTCCAAGGCGCTCAAAGGGTTTGAAGCTGATGAAAAAGATCCGGGATGCAAAATATTTGTTTGTCAGGGGTACGATTATCCTGTTTTAATCAGGACATTTGAAAAAGGGATAAAGATTTGTCGTGAACAACATATACCGGTTATTTTCCATATTACTGATCTGACACAACCGCTGGGACATTCCACATCCGGATCACACGAACGGTATAAAAGTGATGAACGAATTGCATGGGAAAAGGAGCATGATCCAATTTTGAAGTTTCGTGAATGGATTCTTCAGGAAAAAATGACCGATCTTGACACCCTGGTTTCACTTGAAAACAAGGCAGTTGAGCGTGCCAGACTTGCCAGGGAACTTGCCTGGCAATCATTTATTCAGGATTTTGATGAAGAAAAGCAACAGCTTCAGGATCTGATCGATTCAATTGGAATCGAAAACAATCCGCTTCATGATAAAATAAGCCAGGAACTGGAACAAGTTCTGGTTGCCCCCTTTCCTACCCGAAAAAAATTGTTGGCATTAGCGAAAACCCAGCTCAGATCGATGCATGGAAATGCTTCGCTTCAAAAAAATAAACGCAATCTTTCAAATTGGGTTTCCAGGCTTGAAAAGAATGGTTATGAAAATTATAACACTCATATATTTAATGATTTAGATCATTATAATTCAAGCTATGAAATAAAGCCTGTATATGCTTCTGAGCCATTATCCGTACCTGCTCATGAAGTACTTAATCAGAATTTCGACGTGCTTTTTGCTAAATATCCTTTGTTGCTGACCTTTGGTGAAGACACCGGAAGATTAGGAGATGTCAACCAGGGTATGAAAGGGATGCAGGAAAAGTATGGCGGTCACCGGGTATTCGATACCGGTATAAGGGAAACAACGATCATTGGCCAGGGAATCGGCTTGGCGCTGAGAGGCTTTCGTCCCATTGCTGAAATTCAATATCTTGATTATCTGCTTTATGCATTACCTACAATTTCAGATGACCTTTCTACACTCTATTACCGTACGAGTGGACAACAGATTGCACCGTTGATCATCCGCACCAGAGGTCATCAATTGCAGGGAATGTGGCATTCAGGTTCACCTATGAGTATGTTATTGGGTTCCATGAGTGGTATTAATATTTGTGTTCCACGTAATATGACACAGGCGGCCGGTTTTTACAACACTCTTTTAAAAGCTCATAATCCTGCATTGGTAATCGAACCCCTGAAAGGATATTATATTCGTGAAATGCTTCCGGATAACCTCGGGGAATTTGCCGTTCCGCTCGGCATCCCTGAAATTTTGGAGGAGGGTGAGGATATTACTATTGTCACTTATGGTTGGAACGTTACCATTGCGCACAGCGCTGTCAATAGATTAAAAGCATTAGATATATCAGTTGAATTAATTGATATACAAACACTTATCCCTTTTGATATTCAACAGATTATTTGTCGGTCAGTTCAAAAAACAAAAAAAATCCTCTTTGTGGATGAGGATGTTCCCGGTGGAGCTACAGCGTATATGATGCAAAAAGTAATTGAAGAGCAGAAAGCATTTCAATATCTTGAAGCCCCACCTAAAACACTCTCTGCTAAAGTGCATAGGGGTGCTTACGGAACCGATGGTGAGTACTTTTCCAAACCTAATACTGAAACCATTATCGAAGCGGTTTATGAAATAATGCACGCGAATAATCCGGATAAGTATCCAGGACTTTATGATTGAATAAAATCTCATAGTTGAAACAGATCCATTCAAATATCAATAAATCAGACGATCAGTATAAGGCCAGAGTTGAATTATTTGCCGAAATTATGGGTATTTATCATTCCAGGATGAATAGTGTCATAAGGCGGGAAGAGGATTTAGCTGTCATAAGGCATAGCTCTCGCGGAAAATTGGACGCCAGGAGCAGGATTGAATTGCTGATTGATGAGAATACCCCTTTCCTTGAACTCTCAGCATTGGCTGCTTTTGGACAATATGAGGACCAGTTCTCCTCCGCAGGTATTATTACCGGGATTGGGAAAATCCAGGGGAAATTGTCAATGTTCATTGCAAATGATGCAACGGTAAAGGGTGGGACATATATTCGTGAAACGGTTAAAAAACATCTCCGAGGCCAGGAGATTGCCTTGCAAAATCATCTTCCATGCGTTTACCTGGTTGATTCCGGAGGTATTTTTTTACCTGAACAAGCCCGTATATTCCCTGATTCTGATGGTTTTGGCCGAATCTTTTATAACCAGTCGCAAATGTCCGCAGCCGGCATCCCGCAAATTTCCATTGTAATGGGGTCATGTACTGCCGGAGGAGCCTATGTTCCTGCAATGAGCGATGAAACTATTATTGTTAAAAATCAGGGGACCATCTTCATCGGAGGTCCTCCCCTGGTTAAGGCCGCAACTGGCGAAGAAGTTACAGCAGAGGAGCTTGGTGGAGCATTCGTGCATACGGGAATTTCAGGAGTTGCTGACCATCTTGCAGAAAATGAGATAGATGCTATCCGAATTTGTCGTAATATATTTGAATCAATTCCTCAAAGCGATTCCCGGAATTATGAAAAGCATCAGATTGAAGAACCCAAATATGATCCAAGAGAGATATATGGTTTGGCTCCCATCGATTTAAAAAAACCAGTGGAAATCTACGAAATAATTGCCAGAATCGTAGACGGGAGTAAATTTGAAGAGTTTAAACGGGAATACGGAATAACTCTCATTACAGGGTACGCCAGGATTTTGGGACTTCCTGTGGGCATTATTGCTAATAATGGGTTTCTTACCTCTGAATCATCATTAAAAGGGGCTCATTTCATCGAAATATGTAATTTCCGAAAAATTCCCCTGCTCTTTCTGCAAAATATCTCAGGTTTCATTGTTGGAAAAAAATATGAACATGAAGGGATTGCACGTAATGGGGCCAAATTAATCCATGCGGTAGCCACAGCTGTGGTTCCAAAAATAACGGTAATCATTGGCGGTTCGTTTGGTGCAGGGAATTATGCCATGGCTGGCAGAGCCTATAATCCTAATTTCCTATTCATTTGGCCTAATGCCAGAATCGGAGTGATGGGCGGACAACAGGCTCAACAGGTCTTAAATTCGATTAAAGGAGATAGTTCAGCTCAAAATACAGATCTAATTCAGCGATTTGAGGACGAGAGTTCAGCCTATTACAGTACTTCAAGGCTATGGGATGATGGAGTTATTGATCCGGCTGATACCAGGACGATTGTCGGATTATCCTTATCAATCGCCTCAAACAGCCGGGTTGATCCTCCCAAAAATGGAATCTACAGAATGTAATGGTTCAGAACCGATGTAAACCTGGATTTGATTGTCGAAAACCTAAGTAAAATATTTAAATGGAAAACTACCTAACCATAAAAACAGAGATAAAAGAACATGTAGCAACACTTTGGCTGAACCGACCCGGAGTGCATAATGCTTTAAATGATATCATGATACGCGAGATTTCCTCGTTCTTTATGCAAATTGAAGAAGACAATGAATTAAGAATAGTTGTAATCCGGGGTTCTGGAAAATCATTTTGCTCAGGCGCTGATCTGCTATGGATGAAAAAGTCGTTTACATTGAGTCCATCGGAAAATCTGAAAGAGAGTCTGGAGTTATCCGAGATGTTCAAGATGATCTTTAATAGCAGTAAAATTGTTATTGCGGTTGTTCATGGTAATGTCTATGGCGGCGGAAACGGTTTAGTGGCAGTTTGTGATCTCGCTTATTGTCAGGCAAATTCCAGGTTTTCCTTAAGTGAAACCCGAATCGGAATGGCCGCATCATCTATTACCCCTTACCTGCTTTTGAAAGTGTCTGCCATAGATCTCAAGGAGCTTATCTTCACTGCCAGGAACTTCTCAGGGGAAGAAGCATTTAATTATCAGTTGGTCAATCAATCATTTGCCTCTTCAATTGAAATGGAATTACATTTAGAAGGTGTCATTACTCAGATAGTATCTAATGGCCGACTGGCTATCATGGAATCTAAAAAGCTGATTAATCAATTAACGGAAAAATTACTAACCGGGAATAAAGAACAAATCCCTGAATTATTGGCCCGAATCAGGGTATCACCTGAAGCCCAGGAAGGTTTTTCCGCTTTTTTAGAGAAAAGGAAACCAAAATGGTAGCTTTTAATACAAGAATTAAATACAATATATTATTAATCAATAATTTATGGGTTTATTGACTAAAATATTAATTGCGAACAGAGGTGAAATTGCATTAAGAATCATCCGTTCGGCAAAAAAATTAGCCATTCAAACAGTGGCTATCTATGCCGAATCGGAAAAAGAATCGGAATTTGTTCAATTAGCCGACGAAGCAATATCCCTTGGGATTGGGGAACTGACTTCCACCTACCTCAATATTGAGCGGATTGTCCAAATTGCAATCGCAACCGGTTCGGAGGCAATACACCCCGGTTATGGCTTTCTTTCTGAAAACCCGGCGTTTGCAAGAGCATGCGAAGAGAATCATCTCGTGTTTATCGGTCCCACTTCGGAAGTATTAAGGCTAATGAGCAGTAAACCTGACGCCAAGTCTTTAGCTGAAAGCTTAAATATTCCGGTAGTTTTAAGTCAGAAAATCAATCTTCTCTCCAAAGTATCTGATGAAATCCATTTAAATTATCCCCTATTGATAAAGGCTTCGTATGGCGGTGGTGGAAAAGGGATGGATATCGTTTATAATTACCAGGAGTTATTTGAAACAATTGAAAAATCGTCCCGAATAGCGTTGAACTATTTTGGCAATGGAGAGCTTTTTGCAGAGCAATATATTCATAATGCACGTCATGTTGAAGTTCAAATATTAGGAGATAACTTCAATAATATTATTCATTTATACGAACGTGAATGTTCTATTCAGCGAAATCATCAAAAAATCATTGAAGAGGCTCCTGCAATTTTTTTATCCCCTGAGTTGCGTAATGAGATCTTAGGCGCTGCCGTAAAAATTGGAAAAGCAGTTAGTTATACCGGTGCCGGAACTGTTGAATTTCTGATCGATGAAACCGGTAATTACTACTTTATTGAGATGAATCCGCGAATCCAGGTAGAACATGCTGTCACAGAGGAGGTCACTGGCATTGATATTGTCAGTGAGCAATTAAAGGTTGCTTCAGGTTTTCCTCTCTCAGTTTCACAGGAAGAAGTTAAGCTGACAGGACATGCCATTGAGCTTCGAATTTATGCCGAAGACCCGACTCAAAACTTTATGCCATCCTCTTCGGCATTGCTTTCGGTTGACCTACCCAACGAACCGAATCTAAGAATTGAGTCTAATTTCAATGGTAACCAATCAACTATTAATCAATTTGATCCATTATTATTAAAACTAATAGCCAAAGGTAAAAACAGGGAAAATGCGATCTGCGTTCTGACGAAAAATATTAAAAACCTGAATATTCTGGGTCCTGAAACCAATACCAAATACCTCGAAACGATTCTCTCCCATCACAGTTATCAGCAAAATATTTTGTCAGTAGAATTTTGCCGTAATAATCATACAACTTTAATTGAAAGCTATATAAATAAACTCAATCCATACAAATTATATCCGCTGATTGCCCTGGCTGTCTCTAAGATGTATCTAAAAGCAGATTTTAAAGACTCTGACGGCCCCTGGGATTTTCAGGGATATTGGCGTTCAACGTCGGCTGTTATAAAGATCTCGGTTGATAGTGAGATTTACTTTGTAACGCTTGAACTGAAAGACAAATCAAATCCAGCATTTGTGTTAAATGGAGTTCGAACTGCATTTAAGATCATTAATCAATCCGGAAATATTACCGATCTGGTAATCAAGAACCAAACAAGCAGAATTTCTGCTATTTTTGAGAGTCAAAACAATCTGAATATAACTTTCAATAATATCCGGTACAACATTTCATTTCCAGGATTGTTAACTAGTTACCCGGAAGTTCTGGCTGACCAGACATTTAATCCGAATTCTAAAAGTGGGGAGATCCAGTCACCACTTCATGGTAAAATTTTGGAAATTAATATAATAGAAAACCAAATCATAAAAAAAGGGGACCTTTTGATGGTGATTGAATCGATGAAATCTGAAAATCGAATTCTTTCACCCAAAGATGCCAAAGTGAAAAAAATTGCTGTTAATGTAGGAGCTCAGGTGACTGACCGAATGCCCCTAATATTTCTGGAGGATTGTAAATGAATGAGTTATTAGATGATAGGTATATAGATTATCGGAAAAAAGTCAGGGAGTTTGCTGAAAGTGTCATTAAACCGATAGCTATTGCGCAAGATGAGAAGGAGGAATTTCCTGTTGATTTAGCCCTTAAAATGGGAAAATCCGGGTTATTCGGAATTACACTGCCTAAAAAATATGGAGGTCAAGGTCTGGACTATATCTCCTATATTATTGCAGTTGAAGAGCTTGCCCGGGTAGACAGCTCCCCTGCTGCTACAATTGCCGCCCATAACTCCCTGGGTATTAACCCGATTTACACCTTTGGAACTGAAGAGCAACGAGTGAAATATCTGCCTGGTTTATGTACCGGTGAAAAATTATGGGCATTTGGGCTTACAGAAGAGAATGCCGGATCAGATGCCAAGGGTGTTGAAACTGAAGCTAATCTGGAAAAGGACCATTGGATCATCAACGGATCAAAAATGTTTATTACCAATAGCTGTTCATCTATTGCTACAGGTATTACAGTTCAGGCTATTACAGGCCTAAAAGATGGCAAAAAAGAGCTCTCTGCTATTTTACTTGACCGATCAACTCCCGGTTATGTAACTTCTCCGATAAAAGGGAAATTAATGTGGCGCGCTGTAGATAACGGGAAACTAAATTTCAGTGATTGCCGTGTGCCGGAATCGAATATCCTGGGGAAACGTGGTGAAGGGTTAAAGATTATGCTTTCGACGCTCGATGGTGGCAGACTATCTATCGCCGCTATCGGATTAGGTCTAGCACAGGGAGCGTTTGAGATGGCTGCAGACTATGCAAAAAAACGTAAACAGTTTGGGAAACCATTAGCTGATTTTCAGTCCGTATCATTTAAACTTGCTGAAATGGCCATGAAAATTGAGCTGGCCAGAAATACGCTTTACCATACCTGTCGGCTAAAAGAGGCTGGATTACCTTTTGGAAAGCAGGCTGCAATGTCAAAATTATATTGTTCAGATATTGCCCGGGAAGTCGCTGGTGAATCACTTCAGATTCACGGCGGATTTGGTTTTCTTCGTGAAAACCATATTGAACGTTTTTACAGGGATCAAAGGTTACTCTCTATTGGCGAAGGGACCTCTGAGATATTGAAAATGGTCATTTCGCGTTACGTTTTATAGTTTTAATTTCTTCTAACCATGGCAACAACTGACCAACCTGCAGACCAGATTAATGAAATGATTTCCGACGAATCGGGGCGGAAATCCGACCATATCAATCTGGCACTTAAATCGCAAACATTAGTGAATGAAGTAGATAATCGCTTCTACTATGAACCGATGATCTCAGGATTTCCGTTGAAACCATTAGAGAGAATTCCATTTGCCGGTAAAGAATTAAAGGTTCCGATCTGGATTTCAAGCATGACCGGCGGACATGTTTTATCAGGAACAATTAATCGTAACCTTGCAATGGCTTGTAAGGAGTTCGGAATGGGTATGGGATTGGGTTCCTGCCGAATGCTCCTCCGCGAAGAGACTTATTTCGATGATTTTGACGTGCGTTCGATCATTGGTGACGAAAACCCACTCTTTGCGAATTTGGGGATTGCGCAAATTGAGGAGATGATTGAAAAGAAGGAAACCGATCAGTTAAGGCGCCTGATCGACCGGTTAAAAGCTGACGGACTGATCATTCATGTCAATCCACTTCAGGAGTGGGTTCAGCCAGAAGGAAATATCATTTACCATCCTCCCCTTGAAACTATCGAGAAGCTTTTAGAAATAATTGATTTTAAATTGATTGTAAAGGAGGTTGGGCAAGGTTTCGGTCCACAGAGCATTCGCCGTTTGCTGCAGTTACCACTTACAGCCGTTGAATTTGGTGCATTTGGGGGAACTAATTTTTCAAAAGTTGAAATACAACGAAATCCTATTCTGAAACATGAATTGCACCAACCATTTGTAAATGTAGGGGTTACTGCTGAAGAGATGGTAAATCTTGTGAATGACATGGTGATGAATGGTGCTGATTTCGCTTGTAACCAACTGATTATTTCAGGAGGAATTCATAACTATCTCGACGGATATTACCTAACCCAAAAATCTGTTCTGCCCGCAATTTATGCGCAGGGATCGGCTTTTTTAATGTATAGTCAGGGAGAATATGCAGACTTACAGCAGTTCGTTGCTGCACAAATCGAAGGCTATAGGATGGCACTTAATTTCCTAACCTTAAAGAAGCCGAATAGGGCTGAATAATCATTCCAATATGCTGTTCGCTACAAATCATTGATTTAAAGATCTAATATACTGACAGATCAAATTTTATTTATTGCATTCAAAGACATGAGTATCATTTCCGGTTTTTCAAAATTTGACCGCAACCAACGGCTTGCTTATATTGCAGATCATTCAGAATTAGAGGTTTCCAAGATACTTTCTTTTAATGACTACTGTGCTCCCGACGAGAATCAACATCGCGTGTTCAGCGAAATGATTGAAAATTATATTGGTAATTTTCCAACTCCCATCGGCGTGGTAACCAATATGATCATTAATGATGAACAATTTATTATCCCTTTTGTAACAGAAGAGAGTTCCGTTGTAGCTGCAGCCTCAAAAGCCGCAAAATATTGGGCCGAAAGAGGTGGTTTCCGAGCTGAAGTTCATACAATGACTAAAAAGGGTCAGGTGCACTTTAACTGGAATGGAGATCCTTTCAGGATGCATCAAATATTTCCACAGATTCAAGGCAAACTACTGAACTCCACCCACGACTTAACGGACAAGATGAGACAACGCGAGGGTGGAATAACCGGGTTGGAGCTAATCGATAAAACGAATGAACTTACTGATTATTACCAGATTGATGTCTCTTTTAAAACCGGTGATGCGATGGGTGCCAATTTTATCAATACCTGTCTTGAAAAGATTGCCACAACTTTACGGAACCTGGATGAATTGAATTCAGATCAAAACTCGGTGGAAATTATTATGTCTATCCTTTCCAATTATACGCCGGAGTGTAAGGTAAGATGCTGGGTTGAATGTCCTCTAGAAAAACTTACAGGATGGAATAAAGATCTGTCATGCAACCTATTTGCGAATAAATTTAAACAATCTGTTGATATTGCCAATCTCGACATTTCAAGAGCTGTAACACACAACAAGGGAATTTTTAATGGCATTGATGCGGTACTTCTGGCAACAGGAAATGATTGCAGAGCCACAGCAGCATGTGCGCATGCTTATGCTTCAAAAGAGGGAAAATACAAAGGATTAACTCAGGTAACAATAACAGATAAGACCTTCAGGTACGAACTGGAAATTCCGTTGGCTCTTGGAACTGTCGGTGGGATCACCCAAATTCATCCTCTGGTCAAAAGCGTAATGGCTATTTTAAAATTTCCTGATGCCAGTAAACTCATGATGATTGCAGCCGCTTCAGGACTAGCCAATAATTTCTCGGCTATTGCATCCCTGATAACTACCGGGATCCAGAGCGGACACATGAAAATGCATTTGTCAAACATCCTGAATCAGCTAAATGCCACTGAGCAGGAGCGTAATCTGACGAATGAATATTTTAAAAACAGTACAGTAAGCCATTCGGTTGTATATGATTTCATCATGCAAATCAGGATAATATCATGAATTTCAGAGAGATGAAATCCTTCAGTTCCCAAACAAAACTGATGATATCCGGTGAATACCTGGTACTTAAAGGGGCACTTGCACTTGCCATTCCTCTGAAATTCAAACAGGAAATATCAGTCTCAGAGCAATCCGGGACTCCCTCAGTGAGATGGAAATCACTAATTAATAATAATTTATGGTTTCATACTACCTTGATCCTCCCCGACCTTCAAATTATTGAAACTAATGAGCCTAACCTTGCTGAAACACTGCAAAAGATATTAAAAGCTGCAAAGCTGCTTAATTTTAGTTTCTTAGGATCATCCTGCGAGTACCAGGTAAATTCGACAATGGATTTCGATCCGGCCTGGGGAATTGGTTCAAGCAGCTCGCTTATCTCAAATATTGCTTACTGGGCGAATTGTGATGCATACGAACTCAATAATCTGATTTTCAATGGTTCAGGCTATGATATTGCCTCTGCCAGGTCATCATCGCCAATTATTTATAAATTAGAAGACAATAAACCCTCTTTCCGGAAGGCAAACTTTCATCCGGGGTTCAACAGTCAGCTATATTTTATTTACCTGAACCGCAAACAAAATTCCATGGAGAGCGTTGGTAAAGCTGATCTATCTGGAGTCAGTTCAAAGGATATTTTGGAAATCTCTGCAATTACTCTGGGCCTTGAAAAGGCAACTGACTTGCTGACGTTTAGGATTCTTATGGATAGACACGAGGAAATATTGAGTAAAATCATTCAAATAAAGACTGTTAAATCGCTCTTTTTTAGTGATTTCAATGGATCTGTTAAATCTTTGGGAGCATGGGGAGGTGATTTTGTTCTGGTTGCTACTGAGGCTTCTGAAGAATATGTACGTAACTATTTTATAACCAGAAATTTAAATACTATTTTCAGATATGATGAGATTATATGATTTCAAATATTAAGATATCCAAATTGACCAATACTACAAAGCCATGAGCGAAGAGACGATAACAATTGGATGGAGAGCCCCTTCGAATATTGCGCTGATTAAATATTGGGGGAAAAGGGCGAATCAGCTGCCCGAAAATGGTTCTTTAAGCATAACCCTCGATAAATCAACCACAACGACCTACCTGTCTTTTCAGAAAAAAAAGGCAGGAGATCAAAATATTAGTCTCCGGTACTTTTTTCATGGAGTCCAACAGTCTCAATTTGAGAAAAAGACAAGAGAATTACTCAACTCATTGTTAACTGAAATGCCATTTCTGGCTGATTATGAACTTGTTTTTAAAAGTGAGAATAACTTTCCACATTCAACCGGAATCGCCTCTTCGGCATCGTCAATGAGTGCTCTGGCCCTTTGTCTGGTGAGCATGGAGGAGAAAGTCACTGGTAATCAATTAAAACATGAGGATTTTTACCAGAGAGGGTCAATAATTGCAAGGCTGGGTTCGGGTAGCGCTTCCCGATCCTTGTATGGCGGTATTGTTACCTGGGGAAATATTCCCTCCATCGACCAATCATCGGACGATTATGCTACCCCCTTCCGTTTTCCTAGTGAAAGCAGGCTTAATCGGGTTATGGATATCATATTGATTGTCAGTTCAAAAGAAAAGGCTGTTTCAAGCAGTAAAGGTCATGCATTGATGAAGGCCCATCCCTATCGTGAAGGGAGGAAAGATCAGGCGAACGCTAATATGGCAGAAATTACAAATGCTATTCGCAATAATGATTACCAGACAATCGCGCTGATTTCCGAAATTGAAGCCCTTTCCCTGCATGCCCTATTAATGACTTCCGGACCTGAAGGATTATTGTTAAAGCCTGATACATTGCATATTATTGAAGAAATCAAACTTTTTCGGGAAACTTCCGGACTTGATCTCTTTTACACAATCGATGCAGGGCCAAACGTTCATCTGATTTATTATGAAGATCAGCGCGAACAGGTACTTTCGTTTGTCAGGCAAACCCTTAGTCCGTATTGCGAAGGGGGTCAGTGGATTGACGATAAGATAGGGAGCGGCCCCAAACAAATGACCTCTCAATCTGAACATTAATGGATTATCCTGCCAAAATAATTCTGTTTGGAGAATACGGCATCCTCCTGAATTCTAATGCTCTGGCCATTCCCTACCTCCGATTTTCCGGGAGATTCCGATTCCCGGATTCATTAAAGAGGCATTATTCTCAACATGAATCCGAGTCAAATAGTGCGATGACTAAACTAAACCACTATTTTAAAGACCATTCGGAGGATTTTGAATTTCTGGATATTCAACAATTTGAAAGTGACCTCGCCCTGGGAATGTATTTTGACTCCAGCATCCCTTCCGGATCTGGTTTAGGGAGTTCGGGTGCCCTTTCAGCGGCAATTTATGACAGATATGCTGTAAATGCTACTCAAAATGATCTCCGGAATGTTAAATTAAACCTGGCAGTGATAGAGTCTTGTTATCATGGGGTTAGTTCAGGAATTGATCCTTTCATTTCCTGGATTCATAAGCCGGTACTTTTCAGAAATATGGATGATCCGGATACAACTGTAGACCTATCCCCTTTTTTTAATACCTATACCCTATTTTTAATTAATTCTCACTCTCCCGGAAATACGGGAGCTCTGGTAAATTATTTCATGGAAAAATATCAGGAATCTGGTTTTAGAGAGTTGATCGATCTTGAATATATCCCGGTAATAAATCAAACGATAAATGCGCTTCTGGCATCTGATTTCAGTACTTTTGAAATTTTATTGACCAGGTACTCAAAATTGCAGCTGACTCATTTTCGCAGTATGATTCCTGAGAAGATGATTAATCATTTTAACCATAGCCTTGATACCGGGCAATTTTATTTAAAGATCTGTGGTTCAGGGGGTGGTGGATATATTCTCGGAATTTCGCGTGAACGTATAAAAGCTGAGGCCTATTTTAGTTTAAACCAACTTGATTATACAGTTGTTGAACAGTTAATATAATTAGGCTATAAAATCTTTGGTATGGGTAAAATGAATTTTGTATTAGCAACTGGCCGTTTGCGACTAGATGCTCTAAAGTCTCTTTCGGTTGAATATTGCCATTTCAGAACAGGCAAAAGAATTGAAGATATTATTTAAAGGCATTTGAACTACCAGGCAGAAGCCGAAAGCAAAATAATAATTTTTTGTATATACTTGAATATTAATAATATATGAGCACAACTACGCGAAGACTTCCGGACTGGATGAAAACTCCTCTCCCATCCGGAAAGCACTATGTTGCTTTGAAAAATCTGGCCAATAACCAGCAATTGAATACCATCTGTGTAAGCGGAAACTGCCCCAACAAAGCGGAATGCTGGGGTGCCTCAACAGCAAGCTTCATGATTCTGGGTGAAAAATGTACCCGCAACTGCCGGTTTTGCGATGTTAAGAATATGATTCCGGATGATGTGGATATGGAAGAACCTGTCCGGCTGGCAGAAACGATTAAAACCTTGAAAATTAAACATTGCGTATTAACCTCTGTCACAAGAGACGATCTTGATGATGGCGGTGCCGCTTTCTGGGCATTGACTATCAGAAAAGTAAAGGAGTTCAATCCCGGAATTACGATGGAGACCCTGATTCCTGACTTTTATGCCAATGCCAGTTTGATCCAGATTATTATTGATGCCAAACCAGAAGTAATTTCTCATAATATGGAAACGGTCCGCAGATTAACCCCTAAAGTCAGAGATGTGGCACGATATGACAGGAGCCTTAAGGTGATTGAAATTATCGCCTCCTCTGGAATTGTACCTAAATCAGGTATTATGGTGGGACTTGGGGAAACTGAGGAGGAAGTACTCGAAACTATGGATGACCTGCTTAAAGCGGGCTGTAAAGTCCTGACCATTGGGCAATATCTTCAGCCAACTTCTCACCATCTTAAAATAGTGGAGTTCATAAAACCAGAAACCTTTATTAAATACCGTGAAGCCGCTATTCAAAAGGGATTCAGTATGGTAGAAAGTAGTCCGCTGGTCCGGTCATCCTACCATGCGGAAAAACATATTCACGCCTAATCTGTTATAAAGTAAAATACCAATGGTTAAATAATTGCAAGGACTATATGGGAATTTGATTAGGCAGAGCTGTTAATTCGCTGATTTACAATACGGTTTGGCCATTTACAATTAGATTATTCATGAAAAAAATAACATATAGCAAAATTCTGGGTATCAGCAACCTGACTGAATCCACATATATTTTGAAGCTTGAAAAAGTTAATTTCGAGTTTAAGGCTGGTCAGTATTTGGTTTTGAATGTTCCCGGAGAATATAAGGCACGCGAATATTCCATATACAGTCCTGAGGAGGCTCCAACAATTGAATTGTTAATTAAAGAGGTTGATAATGGCGAAGTTTCCAGGGAACTGAAATATATGAAAATCGGGACAAAGGTGGAGATCACAGGTCCGTTTGGATTTTTTGTACTTCGGGACACCCTCCCTCCAGAAATCAATCATTATTCCTTTATTGCTACCGGTACCGGAATTTCGCCATTTCACAGCATAATTCTGTCGAATCCTGGTCTTGATTACGAAGTCATTCATGGAGTCAGACATGGTTATGAGGCTTACGATTCTGAAGATTACGATGAAGAGCGTTATCATTTGTGTACCTCGCGCGAACACGGAGAAAATTTTTACGGCCGGGTCACCCAATATCTCAGAAATAAGGGGATCAGAAAAGATTCAATATTCTATATCTGTGGAAACTCAGGCATGGTCAACGAGGTGACAGAATTACTCGAAAACCATGGAATTACTCCCGAAAATATCCGGACTGAGGTATTTTTTTAGAAGTAGCTTATTTTAAAAGTATCACGCATGTATTCAAAATTCGATCCTACCCCTTGTGCAAGCTGCAGCACGCTTCACATCTGCACCGGAACACCGCATTGCCCCTGTTTTGACCTACCTGTCCCTGAGGAGATTCTTGAATATATTGCAAATCACTTCGATGAATGTTTATGCAATGAATGCATTAATAAATTGAAGTTCAAATAAATTCTGTTCATTCTCCAATTCTGCAAATTCTGGTTCCATCTTTTTTTTCCCCCGCCAATTCTATAATCCAGTAAAAAGAATTAAATTAGTACAACAAATTGTCCGGAAGAAAATCTTAATGAAAATCTGGAAAGAAATTCAGCTGATCAATGACTCTGGCGAACAGAAACCGGCCATTGCCCCGTTAATTGTATCAGTGAGCCGGTCAACCGACATACCGGCTTTTCATTCAAAATGGCTGATCAACCGGATCAATAAAGGTTATGTCTGTTGGGTGAATCGTTTTAATCCAACCAGACCTCAATATATTTCATTTCAGGAGGCCCGGCTTTTTATCTTTTGGACCAAGAATCCTGTACCTATGATACCATCTCTCCACTGGTTCGATGAACGCGGATACAATTATTATTTTCAATACACCCTGAATAATTACGAAAAAGAAGGTTTTGAACCCTATGTTCCACCATTGGCTGATCGGATTGAAACCTTTAAACAACTTTCAGGGTTAATCGGAAAACAAAAGGTGATCTGGCGCTTTGATCCCTTGATTCTGAGCAGTCAACTAACTGTAGAAGAGTTATTAATAAGAATATTAGAACTTGGAAACCAACTTATTAACCATACGGATAAACTTGTTTTTAGTTTCGGGGATATCCTCCGGTACCGGAATGTCCCTAAAAACATGATTCGCGAAACCGAAGTTTATACCAAATCAACAATACATCTCGCAGAATTTAACCCGACTCAAAAAATTGAATTTGCTGAAGGGGTTCAGAATTACCTCCTGGAATGGAGGAAGATTAATCCCGATTTTCAGATTGCTTCGTGTGCAGAAGATATTGATCTGGAGAAATATCAGATTATACACAATAAATGTATCGATGATGGTCTGATTATCAAACTTTTTCCGAAAGAAGTCAAACTGATGGAGCTGTTGGGAGTATCACCAAAGACAGACCTGCTTTTTCTTCAGGAGAGTGGTGCAAAAAAGGTAAATCTTAAGGACAAGGGCCAGCGGAAGGCATGCTGTTGCATTGTTAGTAAGGATATTGGCTTCTACAATACGTGTAATCATTTGTGTGTCTACTGTTATGCGAACAGTTCTGCTACGACGGTTAAAAAAAACCTTCAACGTTTGGAAAATGATTCGGAGAGTATACTACTTTAAATCAACGCTATTTCCCAATTATCTAAAAAGGAAACCAACGATCAGATGAAAAGTTTTGAGCAAAAAAAAAAATTGAAATTGATGCCTAAATCGGTCGTATAGAGCTAATTTGCATAACATTATTTCTATTTTATTTAACCTTATTAAGCAAAAAAGAAGCTGCCCCAAATTAGGAGCAGCTTCTTTTAACTTAATAGTATTCTGTTACTTCCTCTTTTGGGGAACATTCTTTTGTTTTGACATCTCCTCTAATTTCGTCTGAAATTTGGATTTGGTAACCGGCATTTTTTGTTTGGCTTTTAACTGGGCATGGATTTGTTCCTCATTCACCAGTTTTTTGAAGACAAACATCTGAACAAAAGTAAATACCAGCGATAAGAAATAATATAAACTCAAACCCGACGCATAACTGTTAAAGATAAACAGGAACATCACTGGCATCATATACATCATAGTTTTCATTCCCGGCATCTGCTGAGTCCCGGCAGAACTCATTTCGTTGTTATACTTCACATACAGGATGTTGGTAACAGTCATCAACAAGCAGAAAAGACTTACGTGACTACCATACCATGGGATTTCAAACGGAAGTGTCGCAATAGAATCAAATGAAGAAAGGTCGTGCGCCCAAAGGAAACTTTGTTGTCTTAGTTCGATGGAGATCGGGAAGAAATAGAACATCGCGACCAGGATTGGCATCTGGAAGAGCATTGGTAAACAACCACCCATGGGGTTGACTCCGGCCTTTTTATAGAGTGCCATTACCGCCTGTTGGGATTCCATCTTCTTCTCTTCTCCAAATTTCTTCTGAATCTCTTCTATTTCAGGCTTTAACAACCTCATTTTAGCCTGAGAAATATACGATTTATAGGTAAATGGAGCTACAATTAACTTAACGTAAATGGTCAACAATAATATGATCAAACCAAAATTCCCTATATATCTTCTTAGGAAGTCGAAGGCAGGAATAATGATGTACTTGTTGACCCATCCAATTACTGTCCAACCCAGGGACAGCTCTTCTTCGAGACTAACCTTGTACTGTTTAAGCGTATTGTATTGATTTGGACCAAAAAAGAACCTGGCTGGAAATGTTTCACTGCCCGAATTATCCAATGGTATCGTTAAATCTGCACTCATATCCGAAACATAGGCAGGATCCTTATCTCTCTTTTTGGTGCTTATCTGGCCATTTAAGAATGCTTTATCGGCAATAAGGGCAGAAGAGAAGAAGAGTGTTTTAAAACTTACCCATTCGACTCTGGTAGACAATGCTTTAGACTCCGATTTGGTCGGGGCAATCTTATTCACTTCATCCTGGTAAAACTTATAATAGGTTGTGGCATAATTATCTTCACCAAACTTCGAAACTTTCTCCTGGCGCGGCATCTCCTGTGTCCAGGCAAAATTAATGTAGTCTGTTTTGGCTCCCATGACCTTTTTAAGTCCGGCAGTATGGATATCAAATCCAACCATAAAGGAATTATATTTCAGGGTATAGGTATACTCAACCAATACTCCGTCTCCGGCTTTAAGTTGCATTGTAATCGATCTTGAAGCTTCTTTCCCTTCGGTATTAAACTTTTCGCGACCCTCCTTCCCTTTTGAAACAGGGCTGCCAGCAACTGTTATAACACTGTCCGTGACTGAAGGAACAAAAAAGAACTGATCGGTCTGAATACTTTTATTCTGGGAGAAGAAATTGAGTCCAAACCGGTTTTTGTCACCATCGAAAAGGACCAGGGGTTCACCATTAAACCTTTTATATCCCTTTAATTCAACACTATAGATCTTTCCACCTTTTGTTGAAACCCTGATCTTCATCAGGTTATTTTCCAGTGTGATAAAACGTTCGGTACCTTTAGCCGCATCTGAAAATACCCCGTACAGGCTTTTCAATTCATCATTTACTGCTATTTTTTCTGTACTGTCAGATTTAGTGCCTATTAGTTTTCCCTGAAGAGCTGCAGCAGCATCCCTTGCTTTACTGTCAGCCTGCCGGGCATTATCTGCTTCGACTTGTACTATAGAATCTGTTTGACGCTTTGCCGCCTCAATTTCCCGTTGAGATGGCTTATTAAAGTAACTAAAAGTTATCAGAATTACAAAAATCAGGGCAAGGCCTGTAATGGTATTTTTATCCATAAATTGAGATGATCGTATTTTTTATTTAGAATTATCGAGAACAGATTTTATAAAAGCTACAAATAATGGATGTGGCTGTAAGACCGTACTACTATATTCAGGATGGAACTGGACACCCACAAACCATGGATGATCAGGAATTTCAATCACTTCAACCAGCTTTGTTTCCGGATTGATTCCCACCGCCTTCATTCCGGCATCTTCAAATTTTTTCAGATATGCATCATTAAATTCGTAACGATGCCTGTGTCTTTCTGTAAATTTTAATTTTCCGTATGCCAAATAAGATTTGGAATCTTTTTTAAGCTGACAGGCATAGGCTCCCAAACGCATTGTTCCTCCCTTATCGGTAATCTCCTTCTGCTCTTCCATCAGGTCAATGACCGGAAATTTGGTTCCCTCATTCATCTCTGTTGAGTCGGCATCACACATTTTCAGTACATTACGGGCAAATTCAATCACTGCAATTTGCATTCCGAGGCATATTCCAAAGAATGGTATTTTATTCAGGCGGGCATATCGGGCAGTAACTATTTTACCTTCTATCCCGCGATGACCAAATCCGGGGGCAATGATTATTCCGGAACATCCTTTTAATTTCCTTTCGATGTTCTCTTCATTGATCCTTTCGGAGTGAATCCATTCAATAATAACCCTGCATTCGTTAGCAGCACCCGAATGAATCAGGGCCTCGCAAATCGATTTATAGGCATCGTGGAGTTCAACATATTTGCCGACGAGCGCAATTTTAACCTCCTTTTTAGGATTTTTAAACCGGAGTAAAAAATTGTTCCATTCCTTAAGATCAGGTGGTTCTCCTATTGGCAGTCCTAATTTTTTAAGGACGATTTCGTCTAGTTTCTCCTCTTTCATTTTGATAGGCACCTCATAAATCGTTGATACATCAATCGATTCAATCACTGCTTCTTTATTTACATTGCAAAAGAGGGCAACTTTTTCTTTCAATCCGGGTGATAAGGCATGCTCAGTCCTAAGTATCAACACGTCAGGCTGAACTCCGTTTTCGAGCAATGCTTTTACAGAGTGTTGGGTAGGCTTCGTTTTCAACTCACCGGTTGCCGACAGATAAGGCACGAGTGTAAGATGAATAAACAATGCATCACTGCCCAGCTCCCACTTCAGTTGTCGTACTGCTTCGATAAAAGGTAAGGATTCAATATCTCCGACAGTACCCCCAATTTCAGAAATGACGACATCAAATCGTTTCTTTGATCCCAGATATTTGATATATTTTTTAATCTCATCGGTAATATGAGGAATGATCTGAACTGTTTTTCCCAGATAATCACCCCGCCGTTCCTTGTTAATTACTGATTGGTAAATTCTTCCGGTTGTGACATTGTTTGCCTGTGAGGTAGGAGAATTCAGAAATCGTTCGTAATGTCCCAGATCAAGATCGGTTTCGGCGCCATCTTCAGTCACATAACATTCCCCATGTTCATAAGGGTTAAGTGTTCCCGGATCAACATTGATGTAGGGATCCAATTTCTGAATGGTTACCTTGTATCCTCTTGCCTGAAGCAGTTTTGCCAGGGATGAAGCAATAATCCCTTTACCGAGTGAAGAGGTCACACCGCCCGTTACAAATATATACTTCGTTGTGGCCACAATAATAATTTTTTGTGCATTCTAAAAGTTTGCAAAGTAACGAATTTTAATCGGAAACCTGCTATGGTGCGATTAAAATTAGGTTACTTTCCTGTACCATAAAGTCAGGGCCCGACTCATTCAAATCATGAACAAATCGGGCCCTGACTACTTTTACGCTATCAGCAAGGCATTAGTTGACCTCCTCCTGGGAATCGATAATCTTAAGCTTCTCCTTAAGGTAATCTATCTGAACTTTAATCTTTTCCATTTGTAAATTTACCCCCTGAATCAATGATTGGGCACCTTTGCTGGTACCAAAGAATCCAACATTATTTGCCAAGGTATTAATGTCATTTTCAAGTTGTTTAAGATGCTGTGCACATCGGTCGCGTTCCATATTAATCTTGGACCAACCACGGGGTTGGGAAGCCAGGTTCTCTATCTTGCTCTTGAATTTATAAAGCCCCATATCCTGATCATCCAATTTCAACTGATCAAAATGGCCATCAATCAATGCATGATAATGGGCCTGCAATTCTTCCTTCTTACGGAACGGTACAAAACCAATCTCAGCCCAACGCTCCTGGAATTTTTTAAGGACTTCGATATCCTCCTGAGGATTTCCTGATGCTTTAAAGTTTTCAATCTCAGCAATAAGCGCTTTTTTAGCTTTATAATTCTCATCCTGATCCCCGGTAACTCCCGAAAAATGGGTGGTTTTATGATTAAAGAACTCATCGCAGGCACTTCTGAAACGCTTCCAGATTAGCTCTGATTGTTTGCGCGGAACAGGTCCAACTTCTTTCCATTTTTTCTGAAGAGCAATCAATTTATCGGTGGTTGCCTTCCAGTCGTCAGAATCTTTCAATTTTTCGGCCTGTTCGCAAATTTCCAATTTAAGGGCCAGATTTTTACTAAGCTGATCCTTGCTTTTATTCCAGAAATTACGTTTGTTTTGGAAAAAGGCATCATTGGCTGCTCTGAAGCGTTCCCAAACCTTTGCATTTTCTTTTCTTGGACCAAATCCTGAATTTTTCCAGGCTTCCTGTAGACCAATCACCTTTTCGGTAATATCATTCCATTCGCGGGGATTGTCCGAGGTGAATTCGCAATATTGCTCTGCCAATTCACAAAGCTCAACCTTCTTTTGTAATTGTTCTTTCTGGGAAGATCGCTCCTGTTCAAAGAATTGCTGATAACGCTTATTAATCAACGTTGTAGCTGACTTAAACTTTTCCCACAGCTCCTGTTTACTTTCGCGTGGTACAGGCCCAATTTCACGCCATGATTCGTGAAGCTTTTGCAGCTCTCTGAACGTAAATAACGCTTCGGCATCGGTTTTGGCAAGTTCTTCTGCCTTAAGACACAGCTTGGCTTTTTCGTCCATATTCCTGCGAAGATCCAGGTCTCTCAACTCCCGATTGATCTTCACAAAATCATAAAACAGCTCAACATTATAATGATAATTTTCCCATAAATCCTTAACCTTGGTTTGGGGGACCTGTCCGATTCCTTTCCACTTGTCCTGAAGATTATTAAACTCCTGAAAGGTCATATTTATCGATTCTTCACTATTGATTAAGGATTTAATTTCCTCAATAATAGCAAGCTTTTTATGGTAGTTTTCTTCTTTTACAGCCTCCTGTTTTTTATTTAATTCTGCACGAAGATTCTTGTATTCCCTGAGAAGGTCTTTCAATTCTGCCTCCTGTAAATCTTCCTGTGGTTCAAATAATTCCTCATCATTACCTTCCGCTGTAAAGGCAGATTTTTGCTCCTGAATCTCACTGTTGCGAATCTTATAAAAGCACCCTTTGATTGCTTCGGCATGTGGCCTGATTTCTTCAGCAGTACCTTCGGATAATATCTTTCTTAAAGTGTTAACTAATTGAATTTTGCTATAGGAGGAATAATCATGAATAGGAATTGCATGAGCATCCGGCTCTCTGTCGCTGAATAAATCATCATCTTCTTCTGAATCATCCGGCACCTGAACGATCTGATCAATTAATGTAGTTTCAGCAGCATCTGCAACTTCTACAACCGGCTTTGGGATATTATCCAGCTTAATTACCGGTTCAACCACCTCCTTCTCCAGTGCCCCAATCTCGATGTTATCTGCCTTAATCTCTGTAATGGACACTTCAGGAACTCTAACCTCTTCTATTGATTCAGGAACTACAAGTGCTGCCTTAATTTTCACTTTGGCTTTGGCTCTCGGTTCAACCGTCTCATTGGTATTTACCGCAGCTTCAACAGCGACAACTTCAGATAATCCTGCAACAGGCACTTCAACTTTTGCTTCAGGTTCTTCCGAAACTCCCTCAGCCAGAACTTCGGCCAGCACAGGATCTGTTAATGAAGCAGGTAACTTAACCAGTGATGGTTCTACTTCTTCAATTGATACTACTTTTTCAGGTTCTGTACTTTCAGGAGCAACCTGTGGAGGTGCTACTTCATCATTTTGGAGCAACTCTACCTCTTCGGATGCTGCGTTTTTGTTTAATTCGTTAGATTCCATCTGCAATTTCGTTACGGCGATTAAGCCAGGATGTATACAATATTATTTTTCACGAAAATAGATATTTACAAGCTAATCCTCAACTAATTCGAAAACATATTTTTCATCCAACCAAACAAGGGACTGCAGAATTCCACTGCAGCCCCTGTATCATACTTATTATCAATATAATATATGATTTAGTTTATAATAATATCTTTTGGTTCCTTTTCCTTAACCTCTTCCTTTTTAGGGATCATAATGGTCAATATTCCATCTGTAAAGAGGGCATAGATCAACTCGGAATCCACAGTTCTGGGGATGGAAAAGCGCCTGATAAAGCTTTTTAAACCAAACTCCCTGGACAGATATCTCTCATTTTCATAAAGTTTATCTTCTGAAGTCCCCTTAACAAGAAGCAGATTATCCTGATATTGAATTCCAATCTGTTCCTTTGAAAATCCCGCAACAGATAGCTCAATTTTAAAATTTTCTTTGGTCTCGCTAATATTAGCTAAAGGAATACCAAAACAACTCTCCTTTTCCAGATCACCTAATAATTGATTAATTGCACTTTCAGA
>Ga0364881_10144_pt1 | contig 48959 bp, 41 predicted proteins | sample ExccelJu500001D4_5_FD_206923 | JGI IMG/M metagenome (GOLD analysis project Ga0364881, IMG submission 206923) | Enriched cells from Trout Bog Lake Hypolimnion, Wisconsin, USA - BchlTB.July30.5000.01.D4 | ecosystem: Environmental > Aquatic > Freshwater > Lake > Hypolimnion/Profundal zone | place...
ATTCTTCCGGTTGGTGAGATTGGCCTCAATGGGGCATCCTGCTCCGCGATGGCGCGGCCCTTGCGCCTTCAGTTCCCGGGCGCGGTTTACCACGTCATGGCATGCGGTAACCATGCCCAGCCCATCTTTCGCGGCGACCAGGACCGGCGGCGCTGGCTGAAGACTCTCGGCGAGGCCTGTGTCAAAACCGGCTGGCAGGTCCACGCCTTCGGCCTCATGGGCGACCACTACCACCTTCAGTTGCAGACGCCAGAGGCCAACCTGGTGGCCGGCATGAAATGGCTCCAGGGCACGTTCACCCAGCGCTACCATGGACGGCACCGTTGCTTTGGGACCTGTTCCAAGGCCGCCATAAGGCGATCCTGGTGGATGGCCGCAAGGCCGAAAATTACATCCAGGTGGTCAGCACTTCCATTCACTTGAACCCCGCGCGTGCCCGGTTGATTTAGCCCGGGGATCAACGGCTGCGGCGGCAGACGAGGCTGACGCTGCGCTGGGTGGGGGAGCGGCTGGACATGGGCCGCTATGCGCGGGTGACCCAGGCGGCGAGCCGGGTCGAGCGCCGCCCGTCACGGCGGGTGGCTCAGCTTCCCGACTGATTACAGCGACCTCTCGACCAGGAGGCGCCATGAGCACAGAGCAGTGTCACTATTCTGGGGCGACCCCTTCAGAACGAACCGAAGCCTGGATCTTGGTCGGAACCGCTGGCGAGAGCCTGGCTGGAAAGCTCGTGCCCCTGCGCCACCCCATGACGCTGCGACAGGCGCTCCGGGTTAAGAGCGCCGAATACTGGTTGGAGCATGGGCAACCCGATGAGGCGACACGAACCCTGACAGCCCACGGGTGATCCCAAGCCTTCCGGGGCAGTTTCTCCAATTCCCTCAACGCTGCCGTTGAAGCCCTCCGGGAGATGAACGGGCAAGCCCATGCGGAGTGAAGTTGAGACGACCCGGACGACCGCCAACCCATGCCCGCAAGCCTTCAGTTCCAGGAAATCCCCATCGGCGGCCATTTCGAGTTCCGAGGCCGCCGTTACAAGAAGTTGGCCCTGAGCATGGCCAGCGACGAGGACAGGAACGGAACGATTTTCCTGGCCCAAACCGAGGTGGGGCCGGACCCCATACCTCGAATTGATCCAATCGCTCCATCAGCACGGCCACCAGCGAGCAACGGCAAATCCCAGCCAACGGGGTGAACTGGCTCGGGGATCTGAACAAAGACACTGACAACGCGGTCCCCGCCGAGGAAAAGATGGTGCTCTGATTTCCATGAAGTGCGAACGAAGCTAAACTCCCGAGCTGCCGAACGGCGTTCACGCGCCTCCATTTGGTGAAGCCTCTGGTGGGGTGTATTCAAAGGGCACCACGTTCGACACGCCTTTGCCAGTCCAGGCACGGGCTGAGAGTTTCCGAGCCTCGCTCTCGACATCGGAAAAGCGATAGTGCGAATCTCCGTCGAAGTAATTGGCGTCCACGAGGATCGAATACCGCACCTCGTAGCGTCCTGCCGTTATACCGAGTGACCACCGATGATAGTGCGAATTGTTGTCACGCTGGGGACGTGCCAATGAGGTCGGCCTCACCGAAAAGGTGGTAGCTCTAGATTCTCCGGGATTGAGCACGAGCCCGGCCCAGTTGGAGGAGACCAGCAGAGAGGTATACCATTGGGCAGTGGATCCAGTGGGGTCAGCAAACTCCAATCCGGTGATCTCGGGGTGGGGAATCAGGATGCGGTCGGGGTCCTGGTTTGTGACCAGCAGCCTGAGCTGAATGTCGGAGGCTGTCTGCCCGATATACTCTAATCTGAGCTCCAGGCTCATGCGCACCCCACCGTACACCGAGCGTGAGCCTGAACCAGCCAAAAACTCAAGACCAAGACAGACGGCGCGAACGGCGGTTGGCTCAACCCTCTGGCTGGATTTCTCATACTAAGTCCTTGAGTGGCGGTGGCTCGTGCAGCTGCAGTTCCCAGTCCTCATACGCCGGATCGACTCTGAAGCTGCGATCACAATATGCGCGAAGGTAGTCGGTCGCTCTCTTCTGCGCGTAGGTGGTGTTTAGCACCTGGCCGTTTTCGTCGAGCTCTAGAACATTCGCGAAAATAGCATAGACTTGCTCGATCGCGCTCGGCTCCGATCCATACAAGGGAAGGTAATTGATGCCCTCCAGCATGTAGTGCGACCCACTCGACATGAAGTTGGCAAAAGTTCTTAACGCCCCACTGACGCTATGACTTAGTTTCACGGCGCTTTCTCTGGATGAATCCCTCGGTTCCGGTTTGCGGTATTGCCCGGTTCCGAGGTTTGACGCGTGATAGGCCGCGTCTTGGAATCCCGAGTCAGGAAGAGCGTGCCGTCCTTGTAAGCGAGCGCATGCTCTGAGGATTCCTTGTCCGAAAACGCCCCCACCGCGATCTCCATGAAGCCCGGCTCATAGCGCCCCGTCGAGGCCGTAATCTTCTTCTCAAAGTCAATAACCACCGTTTCCTCGGTGAGGTTGGTTCCGAAGAGAGCCCATTGTTTGTAGGCCAGGGCTTTTTCGTCGTAGCTCAAAATGCCGTGCATCGGTTGCCGGTAGTACTGGCTATCCATCGTGAACACAATATATTTGCCCTGGATGGTCTTGGCGGTGACCGAACATTCCTCCGTAACAACCCTACCATCCTGGTACTTCATGTAGTTGCTGCACACAGCCTCCTTCCAGAAGGGCACGCCTACCAGTTTCTGGACCAGAGGCCTGCTGTCGCCGGGGTTGTTCGCAATCCTGCTAAAGAGCTCATAGGTCATGGTTTCTTGGCCTTGTGCAGATCCGCAGACCATGAGCACGGAGCAGAGTAAAATTGGGATGCGCAGTTTCATTGTCCAGTATGATGTGTTCCGCCGCTGCGCTGAACACATGCTCAACGGAATCCATCGTTTATCGGCTCGTATACTGCCGTGCGTTACTTTCATACGCATTTATTCACGTTCAGGCAGCCTACGGTTAAAGCCGCATACAAGTCAACCCAGCACGGCGAGCGGCCCTTTGTAGCCCGGAACCGTGATGCTCTTGGGTGGCCTATTTGAAATGGGGGTGGTATTCCGGCGTCGCCGCGACCGGAAGACCGGCAGAAAAACGTGCCGAGAGGTCAGGTGCCGGCGCGATGTCGGCAGCAATTCCCTCAACGTGGCGGAGCAGGACCGAAATGAAAAGCACACGGGGAGGTTTTACTCCCCCCCTATAGCGCACAAGGAGTCGGGTGTATAACGGGACCGTTGTTAAGAAATATTTTTGAGACGCGATATGAAAAACGCACCGATTGACCCGAAGGACCTGAACACAATCAAGGAAGTCCTGACCAGTTTCCGAACCCAGATTTGCGGCGCGGCCGATACCCTGGGCGAGCCGTGGAAGGGCCAATTCCTGGCCCTGAAGGGGGACTACGACAAGATGCTTTCGGGCTTGCCCCCGACGGATCAAGTGTCGGCCTCCGCTGGGAAGCTACGGCCCGACGAGCCGGCGGCGTTGGAGGCGAACAGCCAACTGAGCTGCCTGCACGCGGCCTTGTCGAGCGCGACCGCGCTGTCGGTCATGATGGGGTCCGCCATGGCCAGCCAGGCGGGCAAGGGTGCGGAGGCGTCTGCGGCGCAGTTGGCGAGCGCGGTGGGGGCGGAGATCGAGAAGCAGATCGCGGAGGGCACGTTGTTCAAGGCGGAAGGGGTCGAGGTGAAGATCGCCGAGCGGATTAAGACGGGGGACCTCGTGGCCAAGGAAACCTGCACGCAGTTTTGCAGCGCGGCCAAGGACCTGGGCCTGGCGGAAGGGGAAAAGAAAGTGCGGGCGGAGATCGCGGCGAGCGCAGCGCGCCAGTCGCTCATCACCACCCGGAAGGCGGATTTGCAGAACTGCGGGCTGCCGATTCCGGACGCGCGCCTGGAAGGCGTGCTGGCGGGAACGGGGGAAGAGTTCACCGCGGTGCAAGCCTTAGCGCAGAGCCGCATTGCCGCACTCCAACAAAAGGGCGTGGCGTTGAACAGCAACAGTCCGCTCGGAGCCAAAGTGTGGCTGCCGGAGGAACAGTGGCAAGTGTTCGAGAGCCTGGCGGTGGAGACGCTGAAAGGCGCCGACCCGCTGGTGACGAGCGCGACGCCGGCAGCCGGGGGGCTACCTCGGGTGATGGTGTGCTGACCCGCCTTCGTCCCGCTCGGAGCGGGACTACGGCGCGACAAGAGGCGGAAGGAAGAAGTAATCGGTAATCAGTAATCAGTGAGCAGTGAACGGTAAGCAGTAATCAGGCGCTCTGCTCCTCCTACGCCCTCTGGGCTACGGCGGACAGGCGAGACGCCGCTACGGGAAGAAAAAAGACCATGTTATTCGAAATCTTGAGCAGAAGCCCCCGGCCGGTGGTGTCGCTGTTGACGCCCGCGAGCGGCCAGGGATACGCCCTCGCGAACGGCCTGACGGGCTATGCGCGGGGCACGCCGATGCAGGAGAGCGCGACGGCGGGACAAGCGGAACTGGCGGACGGGACCAAACCGTTCGCGGGGTTCATGACGCGCGACAGCCAGGCGCTCGGGCCGGTGCTGGGCGACCAGATCTATCCGGGCCGTCTCGAACTGCCGTTTACGGTGGGACTGGAAGGGAGCTTCGAGTTCGGGGAGGAGGTCGTCGCCGAGGGCCCCAACTTCATTGACGCCGGTTTGACGGCGGCGACGCCGTTGAAGACGGCGGTGAGTTTCGCCGGGGGCAAGTTCGCCGTGGCGGTGAGCGGCCAGGACGCGCAATTCGTGCTGGTGGAACTGCCGGCACCGGAAGTGACCGGCGACGTGCGGGCCAGGTTCACCTGATTCACGCTCGTGGTCGCCACCGAGGTCAACCGGCCCAAGTCATCATAAACGTTGGTTCGGGCCAAGGTGCCGAGGTTTGCGCTGACCACCCAGAGCCTGCCGTACCAGGCGCTGGCGCCCAGCGGGTTGGTGTTGGGGTAATACTCGTAACTGTAACTACGGGTGGCAAGGACTCCACCACTGTCTTGTTCGCTCAGCATCTGACCGGCGCTGTTGTAGGAGGCGCTCCAGATCAGGCCCCCGGGCATCGCCCGGTTGGTGACATCCCCGAAGGCATCATACGAATTGGTGGTTCCCGCCCCGTCCCTGTTCGTCTCAATGATGGAGCCGTTCATGCCGTCATAGGTCCAGCCGTTGGTTTCCCACGTCGTCACCGTCCCGCCGCTATTGGAGAGCCTTTGCTCCGCCACGCGGTTTCCGTTGGCATCATATTGACGCCAGGTGTATTCGGTGATGCCATTGGTCGGATAGCTCAACGTCAACACGGGCCGCCCGGCGGTGTCGGTGTAGGTGGTGGTAGCCACGGCGTTGGGGCCGGTGCCGTTGGTCACGGTAACGCTGGTCAATCCCTTACGCCGTCCAGGCCTGAATCATCTTGAGAATCGCCAACAACGACAAAGCGATGGAGAGGTACCAGAGCGGTTTTTTCTTGGTCACCAGGCAGATCGATCCGAGAGCGATGGCGATTTGGAAAATGGAAACAGCGCCGCTCATGTAACCGCCTAACCGGTTGGCGCGGTCCGCAGTGGCGCGGGCGGCATCCCGTTCCTTTTCGTATTTCTTGGCCTCGTCGGAGATCTTCTCCTCGTCGGCCTTGTACTTTTGGACCTTGGCATTGAACGCGGCCAGACCGGAAGAGGTTTCGGTTTCGGTCGTTTTTGGGGCCACCTCGCGGAGGGCTTCGTAGAGGTTTTGTTTAATGGACTTGGCCTGGTAATAGCTCCATTGGTCGGAAGCGAGGGCTTGGTTGTAGGTCGAGTTATTGAGCGAGACGAGCACGGTGCCGCCGTATTTGCCCGACCACTGGCTGGCGACGGAAGCCACCACCGCGATGAAGACGAGCGACAACGAGGTGTATTTGGTCCAGGCCTCGCGCCGCTCCTTTTCCTGTTGGGCCGCGCGGTCAGCCTTGAGGTCGGCGACGAACTGTTTGAGTTCGGCCAGTTCCTTGTCCAATTGTTGAATATCAGCCATAAAACGAAGGAAGTGGTGCGATGAAGGACTAGGCGAGGGCGGCGAGGTAGCGTTCCGCATCGATGGCCGCCGCACAGCCGAGGCCGGCGGCGGTGATGGCCTGGCGATAAACGCGATCCGAGCAATCGCCGGCAATGAACACGCCGGGCACCTTGGTTTCCGTGCCCCGCTTGGGGATGAGATAGCCCGCCTCGTCCATGTCGAGCACACCCTTGAAGAGTTGGGTGTTGGGGACGTGGCCAATGGCCACAAACACCCCGGCGCAATCAATCACGGATTGGGCCTCGGTCTTGACGTTCTTGACCCGGACGCCACTGACCTTGCCCTTAGCCACATCGAGGACCTCCACCACCACCGAATCCCACACGGGACGGATCTTGGGGTTTGAAAGGACCCGCTCGCTCATGATTCGGGAGGCGCGGAGCGTGTCGCGGCGGTGGATGAGATACACCTGGGAACCGAAACGGGTGAGGTAAAGGGCCTCTTCGCAGGCGGAATCGCCGCCCCCCACGACCACCAGGGGTTGGTTGCGATAGGCGGGCAGGGCGCCGTCGCAGGTGGCGCAGTAGGTGACGCCCTTGTTTTCGAGTTTGACCTCGCTCTCGATCCCGAGGTGGCGATGGCCCGCGCCGCTGGCGATGATGAGGGTCTCCGTCTCCAACCGTTCGCCATCCACGGTCAACACAAACGGCCGAGGCGCAAGATCGGCCGCCTCAATGGTCGCGAATTGGACCCGGGCGCCGAAGCGTTCGGCCTGTTTCTGCATGCGGGAGGTCAATTCATAGCCGTCGATTCCCTCCGGGAAACCCGGGTAATTCTCCACCACTGTAGTGGTGGTCAATAACCCACCCGGTTGAAGGCCGGTGAGCACCAGCGGGCGCAAATTCGCACGCGCCGTGTACAACGCCGCAGTTAACCCCGCGCAGCCCGAACCCATGATGATGACTTTTTCCATAAGATGGGCAGAACTTAGTTTTGAGTGTAGCGCTTGGCAAGTGAGGAATGCGCCGCAGCATGGGTCCCAGACCTCCCGGCCTGCCTGGCTTCCAGGAATGGGGGAATACCTCCGCCGTATGGCGGCCGCCGGCTATGGCGTTTCCCAGAGGGACCCATCGCTGCGTAAGCGGCTCAGGAGCCGGGCGTCGGCCTCGGGAAAGGCGTAGCGCCCGAGTTCCTCGGCCGTTACCCATCTAAAATCCGCGCAATCCAGGGCCTGGGGCTCGTGCCTCAGCCAACGGCAGGCGAAGAAACGAAGGTGGACCGTCTTCTCCTTATAGCTATGGGTGAGGCTCTCCACCAGTTGGCCCACGGCCACTTCGATGCCTAATTCCTCGAACAACTCCCTGGCCAGGCAGATCTCGAATGTCTCCGTTGGCTCGCGTTTGCCACCAGGGAATTCCCAGAGCCCACCCAGGTGCGACTCGGCATGGCGCTGGGCGATTAAAAGGCGGCCGCGACGGAACACCAAACCTGCCGCGACCTCGATGACGCGCTCCGGACCCGACGATACTGGCAAGCGAACGCTGGTCTGATTGGCCACGGAGAAACGCTGCCTACCGTCCGATGCTCTTGTAGATGTAGCCCAAACGCTCCATCTCCGCAGGATCGAACAGGTTACGCCCATCAAACAGGATCGGGTGGGTGAGCGCCTTGCGCACGCGTGCAAGGTCTAGCTTCTTGAATTCGTCCCATTCCGTAGCAATGACCAGAGCATCGCAACCCTCGGCCACATCATCCATCTGGTCGACGAAGGTGACATTCTCCAGGACCGCCCGCGCCTTCTCCATCGCCTTTGGGTCGTGAACGCGCAGGTTGGCCCCTTCCTTCTGCAGCCGCTGGCATAACTCGATGGCAGGGGACATGCGAATGTCATCCGTGTTCTGCTTGAAGGCCAGGCCCAGCACCCCGATGGTCTTTCCCTTCAGCACCCAGAGAGTGTCGGATATCTTCTTGATGAACCGGTTCATCTGCTCGGTGTTGATTTTCTGAACCTCCCGCAGGAGGCCGAAATCCACTCCGGACTGCTCGGCGATTTTTATGAACGCGCTCAGATCTTTGGGGAAGCAACTGCCGCCGAAGCCCAGGGAGGCGTTGAGGAACCGCCGTCCAATGCGTTCATCCATCCCCATGCCGTTGGCCACCTCGACCACATTCGCCCCGGTGGTTTCGCAGAGCAGGGAAATTGCGTTAATATAGGAGATCTTGAGCGCCAGGAAGGAGTTGGAGGCGTGCTTGATCAGCTCGGCGGAGTTGATGTCCGTGACGATGATCGGGGCGTTGAACGGGGAATAGACGGCCTTCATGGCCGCTACCGGTCGTTGGGAGCGGACTCCGATGACTATCCTGTCCGGGTGCATCAAATCATCCACCGCGAAACCTTCGCGCAGGAATTCGGGATTGCTGACCACGTCGAATTCAACCGGCGCTTTGCAATAGCGTTTGATGGTCTCGGCCACTTTGTCGCCGGTCTTGACGGGCACCGTGCTCTTATCGACCACGATCTTGTAGGCGGTCATGGCGCCGGCGATCTCGCGGGCCACCTTCTCGATAAAGCTCAGATCCACCGAACCGTCGGCCAGCGGCGGGGTCGGGACGGCAATAAAGACGACGTCGGACTTCTCGACTCCTTCAACGGTGTTGCTGGTGAAGGTTAAGCGGCCGGCGGCTACGTTCCTTTGAATCAGTTCATCAAGCCCGGGCTCATAAATCGGAATGCCCCCCTCCTGGAGGAGTCGAACCTTGGCGGCGTCATTATCGACGCAAATGACCCGGTGCCCAACTTCCGCAAAACACGTGCCGGTGACCAAACCGACGTACCCGGTGCCGATAATAGTCAGCTTCATTTCTTAGCGGGGGCCGTCGCTGCGTTAGTCACATTGACTACTTTGGGGGCAGGCGTGGGAGCGTTGGCTGGGGCCGCCGTCGGCTTGGGCGCGGGGACAAGGGCCGTGGGGGCGGATTTTGCCGCCGGGTTGAGGGAAGGCGTGGAGGGCACCAGTTCCGGGTGTTTCTGGAGGAGTTCCTCCAGGCGAATGCCGGCCTCGCTGCCGATGGAGGAGTAGCGGTTATTCCCGACCTCTTCGTAGTAGTTCCGAGCCTGCTCCAGCTTGCCTTGGGCTTCATAAAGGCGCGCCAGGGCGAACTTGGCCTGGGGGATCATCGGTTCGGTGGGGTGCTGGTCAATGAGGGTCTTATAGGCTGTGGCCGCTTCGTTGGTTTGATTCAGGGCGTCGAAACAGGCCGCACGGCCCAGCAAGGTCTGACCAATGAGCGCGCTTTCCGGGTGCTGGCGCGCGAAAGCATCGAATTCCGCCAGCGCTTCCTTGAATTTGCCGTCGCCGAACAACCCGGTGGCGGCCAGCAGCATCGCCTGCGCCCCGGCTTCGTGGTTAGGATAGGCCAGCGCCACTTTCTGGTAGCCGTCCACCCCGCTGACGCGCGCGTTGGGTGCCGCCATCGCCAACGGCACGAAAACGTCCGACAGGGCCTCGCCGGCTTTGCGCTCCTTTTCCGAGCGCTGCCAAACAAAAATCGAAATCACCACGGCCAAAACCGCGACGATGATAGCGCCTAACTTGACCTGTTTTTTGTTCGCCTCGAACCAGGCCCAGAGTTTCAGCATTTTTTCCAGATGCGTGACATCAGATTCCATAGTAATGGGGTGCAATGTCCGGGCCAAACCGCGAAAAGGCAAGCCAATTCTCAGCGATAAAGGACCGGTTCCTTGCGCCAGTCATTGCCCTGGTCAAAGCCCAGGGCCGCCACGCGCGGTCGGCGTTCACGCAAACGCGCCGATTCCAGCCCGAGATACCATCCCTCGGACCGGGCGTTCTTGCCGACGCACTCCAGGCGTAATGTATGCCGTCCCGGCTCCGGCCAGAAATCCAGCAGGTGGAACTCCTCGCTCACGACGGTGTCATGGTAGAAATCCAACACCGGCCCGACTTTCACGCCGTCCAGGAATGCTTGGTATTTCCCGAAGTCGTACGAGCGAGTCGCATTGAGCAACAGCCGTAGCGGCTCCTTCTGCTTGACCTCCAACGGTAATTCCAGCCAGGCGCCTTCGGCCTGCGCGGGCCGATACAACAACTGGGGCTCCGGGTAAAGATCGAGCTGCTGGTTGGCGACTTCCCCCCTCCCATGATGAAAGGCATCCGCGAACTCGCGGGCATAGACGGTGACCCGCTCCAGGCTGGGCAGCCGCCGTTCGTGCCCGTGGGGCGCTCGAGCCTCGAAGGTGGGCGTCCCCGTCTGATACCAGAACGCCACGCTCGAATAATCGTCCTCGCGCTCGTTCCAACTGGTGCTGCGGTGCTGCGGGTTTTCGTCGGGTGAAATCCAGCCGAAATGCTCGAAAGTCACTTTGATTCCTTTCTGGAAGACGATGGGGTCGTGGATATGCCACCGGTACGCGCTCGTCCGGCTGCCGACGATCCCCCACTGGTCGAAGAAGGGAACCCCCGCATAGGGTGTGCTGGCCTTCTTGAGCCCCCAGGCGGACAGGAAGTAATCCTCGGTGCCCGTCCCCCAAATCGAGGCCTTGGCTTCTCCGTCGATGTAGATTTTCTCGTCCCCCTCGCCGAACCAGCTTGGGCTGCGGGTGCGCACACTCAACACGGTGCCGACATAATGCCCCTTGCCTTTGGTGTCCAGCAACACGTAGTCCTTCCCGTGCTCGACGGGGTATTCCTGGCGATATTGGGCGTAGAAATAGGGGGTATCGCGGGAGAGGCTCTTCTTCTGGATCCAATCGATGTTGTAATAGAGGAGACTGAGCGGCTTGTCGCTCTGGTTCACGATTTCGATCCGGGCTGATTTGCGAAATGGCATCTGCCAGAAACAATTATAGGAATCGCCGTCCTCCACCACCACCGGCAGGCTGATCACCTCGCTGCGGATCCCAAAGGAATTGGCGAAGAAGTCTCCCAGGGGCGCCTCCACTGCGGGGCGTGGGTTGCCGTCCCAGTACATCCGAAGCAACATTTCCTGGTGATTGGCCGAGCCCTTTTTCGCCCAGTCTTGTGGTTCCGGGCCCAGGAACGTGATCCAGAGGTGCGTGATGACCCCCGGTCCCTTTTCATCAAGCAAGACCCACGACTCGCCGGGGGGGACCGTCCGATTGTCGCGATTGCTGGCCTCCTCGCCATCGCCCTTGGGGTCTGCTTTCCGGTCGTACTTTCCATCCGGCCCCGCGCGGAAGGTGGATGAGGCGCGGCGGCTGATGCCGTCTTTGGGCTTGGCCAGTTCCTCCAGAAACCCACCGCCGTGGGCGGTGGCGAGGGATACGACTGAAAAGGCCAGCGCGGGGAACCAGCGGAGGAGAGAGATGGACGGCGTCATAGGTGGCTTCAGGGAAGCCGATTTCCCACGCCACGTCCAATCAGAATTGGGCACGGACATCCTGACGTAGTGGGATTCGGATGGTATCGATCTCCGCTGACCGGCTTATTGGCTGAGTTTGACGTAATCCAGCCCGACCATGTAGCTCTTGTCCGCTTTCGGGTTTGCGCCGGTGATCTCGAAGGACAGTGTGTGGTCGCCGGCAGGGAGATCGTGGGAGCCGAGGGCCAGTTCGCCGGTGGGGATCACCTCCGGGTTATAGAGATCGATGGGATCGCCCAACTTCTTTCCGTCCAGGGAGAGTTGCACGATGCCGTAATCCCGCGCCTTGGTGAGCTGGAGGTTGAGTTGGTAGACCCCTGCTTTTCCAACTGGAACCGAGAGGTCAAGCCGGTCGCCGGGCTTGGCGCCGGTCCACCAAAGGTGGGCGTCGTTGCTCCATTGACCCTGGAAGCCGCTCATATCCTGTTCCTCGAGCTTTCCGCCGGTGCGCTGGAGGACCTTGAGTTTCTCGCCTTCGAGCGCCCCTTTGACGGTGAAGTTCTGAACGCCAGTCCAGTATCCGAGGCGCTCGGCCAGTGGGGCCGGACGGTACGGATCGATGCCTCCCGGCGCCAGATACCAATAGGCCATTGCCGCGTACAGGGTTGGCCGGGGATTGGGATAGTATTTTTCGATGCAGCCCTCGAACGACTTCTCGAACGGGACCGAATCCGGGATGTGCCATCGGTTCACGGAGACGTGCCCTTTGTTGTTGCCGTCGTTGTGGGTTTGGTTGTGATAGGCGTTCTGGAAGGGCGTTGGATTGCACCAGGCATAGCCGAAATAATCCTCCGAGCCGGTGCCGAAGGTGGAAGGGAATTTCTCGCCATCCACGAAGAACTTCTCGTCGCCTTCCCCCCACCAACCGCCGCGCGGGTTCCAGACGTGAAGCATGACCCCGACGAAGCGGCCGGCGCCTTGAGTCTTGAGCAGTGGCCAGTCAATTTGCCGCTCAGGCTCGGTGGGCAACAGGGCGTCCCGGTGCCATTTGGCATGGAAGCGGGCATAGGGCGCTACTCCCGCTGGGAGCGGTTTGGACAGCACTCGAACTTGGACGGTGTCGTTGCCAGCGGTTTCGCGTTTTACCTGGATCTCGGCGCTCTTGGCGAACGGCATGAACCAGTTGCAGTACCTCCACCCGTCCTCGGTCAATCCGAGCGGCAACGATCGGTACGGGTTGGCCCCGGGAGCGGTGCCGAAAAAGTCGCCCATGGGCGCCCATACGCTGGGGTCACGCTCACCGTCCCAGCGGATCTGGATCGTGATCGAGCGGAGGAAGTCGTAGGCGGTTACCCCGGCCGGGATTTCAGCCTTAAAGCGAATGCTGGTGATGGCCCCGGGGCCGGTGACACTTCCGGAATAAGCGGAATCAGCGCCGGTCAGGCCTCCCTCGAGGACGGATCCTCCGGGTGAATTAACGGCGCCTGGCCCACAGGAACTCAGAACGCGATTGGCCTGGTCCAGCGCGGCGTTCTCCGCGGCACCCAGCTGGCGCGTGAACGTGGGCACTTTCGTCCCTCGCGCGAAGGTCGAGTAGGTGAAATGATAGTATTGCCCCCAACCGGGGTCGGCCAGCACCTTGCAGGACTTCTGGTACGGGATCGGGGTGTAGTTGTTCCAACCGGCGGAAACGGTATGGACGATCGCCGGCCGCGTGAAGGGCTCATTCTGGCCGTCAAAATAGCCCTTAAAGGGAAGGTCAATGGCCGGTTCCAGCGCGCCGTCCAGGAAAATCCGCACATGCCCGCTGTTGGGGGCGGCCGACCAGATCCGCCAGAGGCATCCCGGCCCCGCCATCTCCGCCAGCACCAGCGTGTTACCTTCCTTGCGGATGATGCCGTCGCCATCGCCATTGGCATCCCAATCCAGGTATTTGCCGGAGGCTTCATCATACCGGCTCTTGCGATCGTAGCTCGACCACTGGGTGCAACGCTCGCCCAGGGGCGGCAGCTTGGCCAATTGTTCGAGGTCCGTCAGCCGCTGTACCAAGTCGACATACGATAGGTGCTGCTCAGCCGCTGAGAGCGTGCCGGCAAGCGCCACCAGGACCATCAAGAGAGAGGACTGTTTCATTTTAGTTCGCGGCCCCCCTGGCCGATGTTGTCTTTGTCGAAGACGCGAGAACCCAGTGTGATCTCTTTGGGGACTGGTTCTCCCTGGAGGATTTTCAAGGCCGTATCGATAGCCTCTGCGCCGCCGGTGGGATACTGGAAGGTGGCGTCCAGGATGCCTTGCTGGACATAGCCGACACCTTCCTGGGGCAGGGCATCAATCCCAACGAAGAGCATCTCTTTCTCGCGCCCGGCCGCCTTGGCGGCCAGAAAGGCCCCGTGCGCTCCGGGATCGTTGTGGGCATAGACGGCGTCGATCTTGGGGAAGCGCGATAATGCCGATTCCATCTCTTGGCGGGCGTGGGGTTCCAACCATTGCATGTCCGCCTCGAAAACCATTTCCAGGCCCGAGCCGGCGATCGCCTCGCGGAACCCGCTGTTCCGGTCCTGACCGGGCGTTGAGGTCATGAGCCCCTTGAGTTCGACGACCTTGCCCTTATTGGCGAGTTTCTGTCGCAACCAGTCGCCGGCGGCGTGGCCGATCTTCTTGTTGTCCGCCCCTATAAAGCAGGTGTATTTGTCTCCTACCAACCGGCGATCCAGGACGATGACCGGGATGCCCGCCTCCATCGCCTTGGCCACCGGCTCGGTCAGGGGTTGGGCCTCCTTCGGGCTGATGATGAGCAGATCAACGCCCGAACTGACAAATTCCTCGACGTGTGAGCGCTGCTTGAGCGTGTCATTCTGCGCGTCCTTGAAGATGACTTTGAGATTTGGGTGTTTATCGGCCGCCAGCTTCACCTGGGCGTTCATTTCAACCCGCCACGGTTCACCCAGGTTGCATTGGCTCATGCCGATGGTGTATGAGGATTTATGTTTGGAGGCGGGAACCTTGGGGCCCGCGGGCTCCCCCTTGTCGCAGGCGGTGAGCCCGGCGGCGGTCAACGCCAGCGCCACCCAAAGGCGGACCAGATCAGCAAGCGGTTTCAGTTGCATAGTCAAGCCTTCCATTAACCCTTTGGCCGTCATTTGGAAAGCTGAATGTGACAGCGGAATGTGGCTGGGCTGCATCAGGCTCTACGTTCAGGTGTGGATACGGCTCGTCTGCTTTAACCCCTGCGAAGTTTTGCGTCCGACTCCCACCACGGTCGCCTTCCAGCGCAACAAAACCCAGCTAAGACCAATACTGAATGAGGTCCTGGCGCGATCGCGTTTTTGCTTATGAAATGATCCCCCCATTTCTCAGACCTTCCCCCGTCCCTTTCTCCCTGTTCCCGCGCCTTCCCATATACTATGCTGTTTGCGATGACGGGTGAAACGATGGAATCAGTTCCGGACGCGCCAGCAAAGGCGGCGCCGACGCAGGTGTTCCGCGTGCGCGGCTTGACCAAGGTCTATGGCGCCGGAGCGGCGGAGGTCCATGCCCTGGCGGGAGTGGACTTGGACCTTTACGAGGGCGAACTGGTGGTTCTACTCGGCCCATCTGGGAGCGGGAAGACCACGCTGCTCAACAACCTCGGCGGGTTGGATGTGCCGACGGCGGGCGAACTCCTTTATCGTGGCCGGGAGCTGTCCACTGCCACTGAAGATGATCTGACCCGCTTCCGCCGGGAACGCGTGGGGTTCATTTTCCAGTTCTACAACCTGATTCCCAGCCTGACGGCGCGCGAGAATGTGGCGTTGATCACCGAAATTGCGCGGGATCCGATGCCGCCCGAGACTGCCCTGGGCATGGTGAACTTGAGCGCGCGCCTGGACCACTTTCCCGCGCAGCTCTCCGGCGGCGAGCAGCAACGGGTGGCCATCGCTCGCGCCATCGCCAAACGGCCCGAGCTCTTGCTGTGCGACGAGCCGACCGGCGCGCTCGATGTCAAGACTGGTATCGTGGTGCTCGAAGCCATCCAGCAGGTCAACCAGCAGTTGGGCACCCTCACGGTCATCATCACCCACAACGCCGTCATGGCCGACATGGCCGACCGGGTCATCCACCTTTCCGACGGCCGGGTGCTCGACAGCCGGCGCAACGAGCGGCCCGTCCCCGCCAGCAGCCTCCGTTGGTGAACGCATGCCCCTACGTCCCCTTTGCAATCTTCAGCTCGGCACTTGTCGGCGCCAGCCCATTCCCTGGATGAACTCATGATCAGCCTGCTGGACCGCAAACTGGGCCGCGACCTGCGCCGGATCAAAGGCCAGGCGATCGCCGTCTCGCTGGTCATGGCCTGCGGCCTGGCCATGATGATCATGGCCCGGAGCCTCATCTATTCCCTCGAATCCACCCGGCAGGAATACTACGAGGCCAACCGGTTTGCCGAGGTGTTTGCCGTGCTCAAGCGCGCCCCCAACGCCCTGGCCGACCGTATCGGCCAGGTCTCTGGTGTCGCCACCGTGCAACCCGGCATCTCGGTCCAGGTCACCCTCGATATTCCCAGCCTCGAGGAACCCGCCAGCGGCATGGTACGGTCGCTGCCCGACCTTGGGGAGCCGCAGCTTAACCGGCTGTTTCTGCGCAGGGGCCGATGGCTGGCCGACAAAAGCCGCGGCGAGATTCTGGCCAGCGAGGCCTTCACGGATGCCAACCACTTGCAACCGGGCGACACCATCGCCATCCTCCTCAACGGCAAACGACAGGAGCTCCGCATCGCCGGCATCGTCCTCTCGCCGGAGTTTATCTTCGAGTCCCGTCCCGGTGCGGCGCTCCCGGACAACCGCACTTACGGCACCTTCTGGATGCCCTACAAGGAACTTGCCTCCGCCTTCGACCTGGACGGCGCCTTCAACTACCTGTCCCTCACGCTCGCTCCCGGTGCGGCGGAACTCCCGGTCATTGCCGAACTCGATCGCCTGCTGCGCCCCTACGGCGGACGTGGTGCCTATAGCCGCGCCGACCACCCCTCCCACGTACGCGTCTCCGATGAGATCCGCGTGTTGCAAACCCTCTCGGTCGGCTTTCCCTTGGTTTTCCTCAGCGTCGCGGCGTTCATGACCAACGCCGTGCTCACCCGCCTGCTCGCCCTCCAGCGTGAACAGATTGCCATCCTCAAAGCCTTCGGTTTCGCCAACCGTCAAATCGTTCTGCATTACCTCAAATTCGCCTTGGTCATGGTGGCCGCGGGCACCCTGCTGGGCGGTTGCGGCGGCATCTTCCTCGGCCATCGGTTGGTGGGCATGTACCACCGTTTCTTCCGATTCCCCGATCTGTATTTTCGACTGGATCACACCGCGTTTCCGCTCGCCCTGCTGGTCAGCGCCGCCGCCGCCACAGCCGGGGTCTTCAGCGCGGTGCGCCGAGCGGCCAAACTGCCTCCCGCCGAGGCGATGCGTCCCGAGCCGCCGGCTAACTTCCGGCCCGCGCTGGTCGAGCGGACGGGCATTGGCCGCTGGCTCTCGCACACGTTTCGCATCGCCGTGCGCAATCTTGAACGCCGGCCTACCCAGGCCTTCTTCACCGTCGCCGGCCTCGCCTTGGCCACGGGAATCCTCATCGTCCCCAATGCCTTCCGCGATGGCGTCACCGAGGTCATGGACTTTCAATGGGACATGGTGCAGCGGCAGGATTTGAGCCTCGGCTTGGTCGAGCCGGACAGCATCCGCACCCAACACCTGTTCCGCCAGTTGCCGGGAGTGCGGACCGTCGAGCCGGCCCGGAATGCGTTCGTGCGCATCCGTTTCGGGCGCCAGCGCCGCCAGTTGGGTATTCAGGGCCTGCCCCCCAACGCCTTGCATAGTCGGGTTATCGATGCCGCCAATCACCAGGTCGAATTGCCCTCCCGCGGGTTGGTTGTTTCCGCCAAACTCGCCGAGGTCCTGGGCGCTCGCGTCGGGGATATGCTGGAAGTGGAGTTTCTCGAGGGCAAACGACCGACTCGCGCGGTCCCGCTAGCGGGCCTGGCGGAGGACTTCGCGGGCGTCGCCGCCTACATGGACATCCAAGCCCTGAACCGGCTCCTCGGCGAAGGCGACCTCATCACCGGCGCCACCGTGACCATCGATCCGGCGCGGCGCTCGGAGTTTATGCGGGCCCTCAAGGGCATTCCCCGGGTGAGTTGGATTGCCGTCAAAGAGTCCTTGCGGCAGAACTTCCGCGAAACCACCGCCGCTAGCATCGGTCTCATCCAGATGATCTACCTGGGATTCGCTATTGTGGTCGCCTTTGGCGTGGTGTACAACAATGCCCGCATTTCGTTGGCGGAACGGGCTCGCGAGCTGGCCACCCTGCGGGTCGTCGGGTTTTCCCGCCGGGAAGTGGGCGCGGTCTTGGTGACTGAGTTGGTGATACTCGGACTTTTGGCAGTCCCGTTGGGCCTGCTGGTGGGGACGGGATTTGCCTCAGGGATCATACGGCAAGTGAATACCGAGACGGTTCGGTTGCCGTTGGTGCTCACGGCGAGCAATTATGCGTTCGCGTCCTCGGTCGTCCTCTTCGCCTCAGCCCTGTCGGCCTTGGTAGTGTTGCGCAAGTTGGGCCAACTCGACTTGGTTGGCGCGCTCAAGGCCCCGGAGTGAGGCGCGGGGCAGCGATGATGCGGACCGCCTCAAGGCAATGAACACGAACGACAAAACGACAACACCGAGTCCGCGGCGGGACCGGGCGGCGGTGCATTCGCGCCGCTGGCTGCCCTATGCCGGAGGGATTCTCCTGGTCGGGCTCATCGCGGCCGGGCTGTGGCCCCAACCCGCGCCGATCGAGACTGCCCTGGCCACGGTGGGCAGCCTGCGCGCCACAGTGAACGAGGAGGGTAAGACCCGCATCCGCCAACGCTATGTCGTCTCGGCGCCGGTCGCCGGGCAACTGCGCCGCATCGCCTTCAAGGCGGGCGATGAAGTCCACACCTCCACCGTCGTCGCGGTCATCGAACCGGTGCAACCCAGCATGTTGGACGCCCGCGCCCGCAGCCAGGCCGAAGCACGTCGCGATTCCGCCTCCGCCAGCCTCGAAAAAGCCCGCGCCAACGCGGCCTTCGCCACCAGCGAACTCCGCCGCTTCGAGAAGTTGTTTTCCGATAATACCGTTTCGACGCAGGAACTGGAGGCCGCCCAGTTGCGCGAAGCCTCGGCTGCCAAAGAAAGGGCCGCCGCAGAAAGCGGCCTGCGCGAAGCCGAGGCGGCACTGGCGGAGTTTGCCACCGGCAAACCCGCCGGCACCAACGCCCCCTGTGACCCGGTCGAGGTCAAGGCCCCCGTGCAGGGGCGGGTGCTGAAGGTCTTCGAGGAAAACGCCCGGGTCGTCAGCGCTGGAACCACCCTCCTGGAGGTCGGCGACCCGACCGACCTCGAGGTGGTCGTCGAAGTGCTTTCCCGCGATGGGGCGGCCATGGTGCCGGGCGCCAAAGTGGAATTCGAGCAATGGGGAGGCAATGCGCCACTCCTTGGCCGCCTCCGGTTGGTTGAGCCTGCCGCCTTCACCAAAGTCTCGGCTCTCGGTGTCGAGGAGCAACGCGTCAATGTGGTGGTGGACCTGGTGACGCCCCCCGACCAGCGTCGCGGGGTCGGTGACGCTTTCCGTGTCGAGGCTCGCATCGTGGTCTGGGAGACCGATCGCGCGCTGAAAGTGCCCGCCGGCGCTCTTTTTCGCCAGCGCGATGATTGGGCCGCTTTCGTGCTCGTGGACGGCCGGGCCCAGCTTCGTACGGTCAAAATCGGGCGTTCCAGTGCTACCGAAGCTCAAGTCCTCGAAGGCTTAAGGGAGGGCGACGCCGTCGTGCTCTATCCCGGCAGCCGCATCCAATCCGGTCAACGAGTTAAGCCTATCAAGATTTGAGCATTAGATTGTAACGCAATTGCCCTTGCAAACCGGCCGGAGGTGGGTTAGATGATTTGTTAGTAAACTGAACAGCACCCTTATGAAGATCGCATTGGCAGGAGCAATTCTGGTGGCCGCGGCTCTCACCGCATCGGCCCAATATTCAATCGATTGGTTTACTGTCGCTGGCGGCGGCGGTACCAGCACTGGTGGCGTTTATACCGTTAGCGGTACCATCGGCCAATCGGATGCCGGCACCATGAGTGGTGGCAATTACACGCTTCAAGGCGGTTTTTGGAGCGTGGTAGGCGTGGTCCAAACCCCCAACGCCCCTTATCTTGCGCTGACCCGCGCTGGCAGCAACGTGATCCTCTCTTGGCCGGCGAGCGGAACCACGTTCAATCTCCAGAGCGCATTGGCTCTCACCCCCAAGCCCACCTCCTGGGTTGCCGTCACCCCTGCGCCCGTTACTGTGGCCGGCACCAACTACGTCACCAACGCGGTCGCGCCAGGCAAAACCTTCTATCGGTTGAGCTACCCGTAATACGGGCAGCTCGCCTCGAGGGCGGGGTTTGGCAAGCGCCGCAAATGGTCCGAACGGGGTTTGGGGTGCTCAGCAGGGCCCTGATCGAGGGTGTTTGTCCGTCAGAACCCGCTATTTCCGCCCTGACTCCAGCACGGTTCCGGGGTTCATTGAGTGTCCGGTGAGGAACTCTCCCGCGCTTAGACGGCGTCCACCCTCGAGTTGCACCGTCAGGAGCCGCAGCGAACCTGCGCCGCAAGCAACGGTGATACCCGATTTGTCAACGCGTAAGACTTCGCCTGCGGCGCCCGACTCTTGGGCGGGTTCGGCCTTCCAGACCTTGAGCAAGCGGGGATGGGGTTTCTCAGGGAGAAAGGTGAAAGCGCCCGGCCAGGGCGAGAGAGCGCGGGTCCGGTTCCACAGGACACCGGAAGGCTCCGTCCAGCAAAGACACCCATCCGATTTCTTTATCTTGGGGGCATAACTCACCCCGTCAACGGGTTGGGGGACGGGCGAAATCTCGCCGGCGGCCCAGCGGCGGACCGTTTGGATGAGGAGTTGCGCTCCCATTGTTGCCAGGCGATTGTGGAGGGTCTCCGAAGTATCTTCAGGATAAATGGGCGTTTTGGCCTGGTCCAGCATGGCCCCAGTATCCAGACCCGCGTCCATCTTCATAATGGTGACCCCAGTTTCGGTCTCTCCGTTGAGGATGGCCCATTGGATGGGCGCCGCACCCCGATATTTGGGGAGCAGCGAGGTGTGGACGTTGAGACAACCCAACCGAGGCAGATCGAGAATGGCCTGGGGGAGAATCTGGCCGTACGCGGCGACCGCGATCAAGTCGGGAGCCAGTTGTTTCAACTCCGCTAAGAAGAATTCATCCCGGGCACGTTCGGGCTGGAGCACGGCCAATCCGGCGCTACAGGCGGCTTCCTTGACTGGCGAGGCACGCAGCCTGAGATCGCGTCCCTTGGGTCGATCCGGTTGGGTCACCACCCCCACCACCTGAATCTCGCCGGACGATCTCAACGCCTCGAGGCTGGCGCAGGCCAGCTCGGGGGTGCCCAAGAAAACAACTCGTAATCCAGCCATGCGGGGGAGTGCCCAACGGCGAGCCCAGGCGCGGTGTGCCAGCCCAGGCTACTTACTGTCCTTATGCTTCAAAACGATCTGCTGAATCTCAATGAAGGGAATCATCACCTCTTCGGAGGCGGCTCCCCGGTGGACTTCCAAATGAAGATCGTTGGCGGCGATGCGACTGATGCGCTGGCCGAAGAACTCGCCACGCGTGGACTTGATGACCATTACCATGTCCTTGTCCGCTTCGCGCCGAACGACTCCGAAAAAGCCGGGAAACTTGGTCTCGAAGAACCGTCGATTGAAGGTGAATTGGCCGCGCTGGTAGGTGGTGGAAGGCACGTGAGTGGGCGCGTGCGGCTCTTCGTGGGCCAGCTTTAGACTCGCCGGGTGCGCCACCCCATTGGCCTGCATCGGATTGAGGGTGTCTGCCGCCGGCTCCGTACCAACCGGCACCGCCCCGGGCACCGTCTCCGCTCCGCCCTCGGGGGGCGCCTCGGCCGGGACCTCAGCGGTCGGCAGTCGCGTGGACATCGACAAGAAGATGATCGGTCCAATTATCGGGAGCACGGCGGACACGCCGCATACTAAGGGAGCGGACTGCGCGCGAAAGAGGGAGATCTCGTACGCCGCGTAGAGGTTGGCGCTATAAATCAAGAGCAGGGCGATGAAACCCAGGCCCGTGGATAGCAGCGCTCCCAGGAGCGAATGCGCGACCGGCTGTCCCAAACGAGGCGGCGCCTGGAGTTTGACCAACGGCTTTCTGGCACTCGGCTGGGTATTGGCTTCGATGAACGGCTCGATCAGACTGGCTAATTTGGGCTCACGCGCGAGTTGTTTCAGATCTTCCTGGGAGAAACTCGTCCAGGAGACCTGCTGGAAAGCCCCGTCGCCGGTCTTCACTTGGATGCCGCCCTCGGTGGCCGTGGTGGGCAGAATATCCCCACTGACTACGCTGCCGTCGGTAAGTTTATACGTGCCAGCGCCAGCCACGCTTGCCAACAACACACTGACCAATAAGCCGATGAGTAAACAAATTCTGCTCACAACTCTATCCGATTAACAGATCTGCGTGCAAAAAGGAAGCGAAAACGCATGGCTCACGTCGTTCAGGGCATCTGGCTGCCGAGGGCCTCGGCCAGATCCTCGACCGTCCAGTTGGGACGCGCCGCTTGCAGTTGGTCGGCGACTGCCCCATGCTGCCAGACCGCAAAACGGAGGGTGTTGAGGACATCCGAGCGCATAGCAGGCTGGGCCAGCCAACCGGCGATGTAGCCGCTGAGCAGGTCCCCGCTGCCGCCCTGGGCCAGGTGGGGATTTCCGGACAGGTTCACAAAGACCTCCCCGGTGCCCCGGCCGATGAGCGTCTGATGACCCTTGAGGACGACCCAGGCATTGCCAAATCGTCTGGATATCTCGCGAACCGCGTTCACGCGGTTGGCTTGGACTTGCGCGATGGTTAATCGCAAGAGTCGCGCGGCCTCGCCAGGGTGCGGGGTCAGCACGCGGATAGTGTTGCGGACCACCGGGTCCAGTGGGAGCCAGTCTAGCGCACTGGCATCCACGATGAGCGGGAGGGCGGAATCGCGCCAAAAACTCCGCGCCAAGATCTTCATCTGATCCGTGAACTCCACTGCGGCCAGGCCAGGTCCGAGGAGGACGGCGGTGTAGGAAGCCGCCAGTTTTACGGCTGGCTGCCACTGGGCCACCATGACTGCCTGGAGTTGCGCGGCCACCGGATGATACACTGCATCCAGTGTGTGCAGCGTGATCAGTCCAGGTTGCGCCCGTTGTGCGCCGCGGGCGGCCAGGACCGCTGCACCGTGGTAACCGGGGCTGCCTGCAATGATCGCCAGGTGTCCATAGCTACCTTTGTGGGTCGCCACCTTGCGTGTCGGGGGAAATCCCCGAAAATCCCCGGACTCCGTGCAGTAAAGGCTGCTCGCCGGTGGGCCGGGCTTCAGACCAACCTCGCCGGCGACCTCCAGCCGGCCCACATACGGCCACGCTGATTCAGTCATCAAACCTTGCTTGGGAGCGCCCACTGTCAGCGTGATTGCCGCCTCCACGGCGGCACCCTGCGGTTGCCCTGAATCGGCATCCAAGCCGGAAGGAACATCCACCGCCAACACCCGGACTTTGGCCTCGTTCAAACTCTCGACCAGTTTTACCCACCCGGCACTCAGGGGGCGATCCAGTCCGATCCCGAAAAGGCCGTCGATCACCAACGCGGGGCGTTGAGCGAGTTGGGCTAGCAGGCGCGCCAGGTCCGCCTGGGGGTCAACTATATCGAGGAGTTCCACCCGGCGTCCCGACAGATGTTCTCGCGCCATCCGGGCGTCTTCGCCGTTGTGTCCCTTCCCGGCGAGGATGAGGATCAAATCCTGCGTCTGCGTCAGCCGAAGGGCGATCTGGGCGAGCGACAGCCCCACGCGCCGAATGACTTCGGTTTGGGTTTGGCCCCCGGCCCAGGTGGCCTCCTCCCAGTCCCGCATTTGAGCAATGCTCAGTACCGGAGATGACATGTCGGCCAGCATGGACCTGGACGCCCTCCGAATGAAAGCAAAAAATCGTGACAGCCCGATGGTACATTCATGAAACCTCCGTGCTGGCCGGTGCGTCTATCGCTTCCGGTTAGTTGTGGTTTCCCCCGCCCGGCTCTCGAAGTCGGGCGGGGTTTCTTGTGCGCCCGGGTTGTAATCCACCCTGCCTGTGCGATATAATTGCCAGGGTGAGCGAGTCAACGGTTCACTTTGGCAGTCCTTGGGCATGAGCAACATAGGCGATTCATTGCAGGAAATATCCGATGTGCTGGGTTTGGAACGGTACGGCCGGCACATCTTTCTGTGCGCGGACCCGACCGAGCCGAAATGCTCGGCCAAGGCCCAGGGTTTGGAGTCGTGGGAGTATCTGAAGCGGCGATTGAAGGAATTGGGACTTTCCGGCCCGGCACCCTTGATATTTCGGACCAAGGCCAATTGTCTGCGAGTGTGCCGCCAGGGGCCGATCGCGGTCGTCTATCCCGAGGCGATTTGGTATCATTCCTGCGCGCCGGCCGTGTTGGAGCAGATTATTCAGGAGCACCTCATCGCCGGCCGCCCGGTCGAGGAATTTGCTTTCGCGAGGAGTCCCAACGGTCATAACCTCGGGGCGTGCTCGCTTTGAGGAACACAACACTGGTCCGGCAAGGGCAGGAGTACCTCCGACGCCATTGGCAGCGGTCACTGAAGATCCGCCAGAGGATGCGCTTCAGTGAGGCGGCATTTCACCTCGTTCTGGCGGGCGGTGTGGGGGTGATCGGCGGCTTGGTAAACCTCTTCTTCTATCATGCCACAGAATCCGTGAAGATGTTGTTCTTGCGACACGCGGGACGGCCGGAGGAGGTGGCAGAACTGATGCACGGATGGCATCGGGTGGTGATACCGACCGTGGGTGGCCTCTGCGCCGGACTGGTGCTCTACTGGGGATTGCGGTTGGCGGGGCCGCAGCGCTCGACCAATCTGCTGGAAGTCATTGTGGCTGGCGATGGGCGCCTGCCATTTCGGAACGGGATCGTTAAATTCCTCTCCTCGCTAATTACCATCGGCTCCGGTGGGTCCATCGGCCGCGAGGGCGGAATTACCCAACTCGCGGCCACCCTCGCTTCGAAATGGGGGCAACTAGCCAGATGGCACCCCTACCGGCTCCGGTTACTCGTGGGTTGTGGCGCAGCTTCGGGGATAGCCGCCGCCTACAACGCCCCCATCTCCGGCGCGGTGTTCGCCGCGTTGATTGTCTTGGGCAACTTCTCGATGAACCTCTTTGCGCCCCTGGTGTTTGCCTCGGTGGTGGCCACCATGGTTTCGCGGACCTTTTTCGGCATCGAACCGTGGTACACCGTCCCTCCCTTCCCGTTCACCAGTGTGACCCAGTTGCCGTGGTTCATCGCGCTCGGGGTGGTGACGGGAGTGGCCGCCGCGGGATTCCTCAAATTGCTTAACCGCGCGGAGGCGGTTTTCAAACGGCTCCAGGCCCCCGTCTATGTGCGCCTGGCTCTCGGAGGTCTGATCGTGGGCATCATCGCGTTGAAGTTCCCCGGGGTCTGGGGCAACGGTTACGTCATCACCAACCGGATTCTCCACGGCGAATATGCGGCTACCCCACTGGCGGACGGGGCGGCCGGGAATGCCTTGCTGCTGGTGATCGGGTTGTTTCTGGCCAAACTGCTTGCCACGCTAGCGACCGTTGGATCCGGGGCGGTGGGCGGTGTGTTCACGCCGACTCTCTTCTTGGGGGCTGGTTTGGGTGCCATCTGCGGCCTCGCCTTGCAGGACCTGCATCTCGCTCGGGAACTTCCCATCGCGACGTTTGCCATCGTGGGGATGGGGAGCATGCTCTCGGCGACCACTCAGTCGCCGCTGTTGGCCATGATCATGGTGTTCGAGATCTCCTTGGACTATTCGCTCATGCCGCCGCTCATGTTGGGGTGCGTGGTTTCCATGTTGGTGGCCCGGCGATTGCACCCTGACTCGATCTACACCGAACCGCTCCGTCGCAAGGGTTTGAAGGTGTCGCGGGAGGCCACGGCTTCGGAGGCGGCTACCGAGCGGACGGTGGCCGAAGTCATGCTCGCCCCGGTGCCGCCGGTGCGCGAGATCGCCCCGCTCCAGGAGGTGGCTCAACGGTTCCTCACCAGCGCCAACAACTTCCTGCCGGTGGTCGACGGACGGAACCAATTGGTGGGCATGGTTGCACTTCAAGACCTGAAGGAGCACCTCGCCACTGCCGCGGAATTACAGGGAGTGATTGCCTATGACGTCATGCGCCCCCCGCCCCCGTGTGTGACCCCCAATCAGCGTCTCCTTGAAGTGCTGCCGGTGGTCCTGCAGAGCGAGCAGCGCAACATCCCGGTGGTCAGTACCCTCCAGGAGAATCGTCTGGTGGGCGCGCTCGGACGCATCGAGGTCCTCGGCATCTTCTCCGAAGCCATCGCCGCTAGCCGAAAGCCCGAGGGCTGAGTCGGGGATGCAAGGAGGCGAAGCCGCCCCCAGCATTCGAGGCCCCGTGGGCGGGTGCTTCTGTCTCTTTTTGTGCAGCCTGGACAGATTTCCTGGTTGAAGCTCCCAAAGGTGAGCATTTGTGATGGCCTCTTCGCGTCGGTTAACGCTATGGACCAAGCCCACCCCACGCCGCTGACCCCACGCGCAAGCCCGTTTCTGCGGGTTTTCTGCCGTATTCGGTACGCCCGCTCCCTTTCGTGATTCCGTCGGCGTGAGAAACAGCCCCCATGACAGTCCGAATCCAATCTTTGGCATAGTTCTTGCTTCAAAACTAACTCGTAAGCGGCAATGGTTTCCTACGAAACCTGGAACCGCCCAAAAATGAAATAAACTCAACGCGCTAAGAAAGTAGTGGACCTATGACAAACACTCCTGACATCCTCGACGAAGCCATTCGATTCGGCAAAGCGCTCCGGCGCTACTCGGGTCACCCCAACAAGGCCAAGAAGCACCGCTATGAAAGGCGGAAGGTTCGCGGCTTTATACGGCTGGGCGATTGGATGGAAGATCCCGTGTGATGCAGATCAGGGGTGGTCATCCGCGGGAACCGGTCAACGCAGGGAAACCGAGCGTGAGTGGCGCTTTGTAAACGCTCGGTGACTAAACGTGATAAATCGTGTCGGTGGAGGCCTCGTGTGTCGGGTGGGTTCGCTCGGCCGGCCGTCAACACGGAGGGAAAACCGACCGCCCTGGGTCGGTGGTAGCGGGCACTACCGCCGGGTGGTTATGACGACCGTTCCTGGGAAGGCGAGTGAGCCTCTCTGGTGACGCGCAGTGCGGGTTGGGAACTGGCAATAAATGAACTTCATAGGATACGAGAGTAGTGGATTTTTCGACGAGATGATTGGGGAAGACGGTTTCCCCCGTGCCGCCGCGCGTCCTTTGGCGAGGGATATTGAGACCCTGCCAGATGGGGAATTGGAGGCGAGGCAGCAGGCGGCTGAACGCGCTCTGATCCAGGCGGGGATCACCTTTAATGTCTATAACGACCAACAAGGGGTGGAGAAGACTCTCCCGTTCGACCTCATTCCGCGCATCGTGGGCCGAGCCGAGTGGCAGCGCATCGATCGGGGGTTGAAGCAGCGCATCACCGCGTTGAATCAGTTCATCGACGACCTTTACCACGATCAGAAGATCATCAAGGATGGCGTGGTGCCGCGGGAGATGATCGCCTCGTCCAAGGGCTTCCGCCAGGAATGTGTCGGGTTCAATCCTCCGCGCGGCATCTGGTGCCATATCACCGGCACGGACTTGGTGCGGCACCAGGATGGGCAGATCTACGTGCTGGAGGATAACCTGCGCTGTCCTTCGGGCGTTTCTTACGTTTTGGAGAACCGCCGGCTGATGAAAAAACTCTTTCCGGAGGTGTTCTCCGCGGCGCGGGTTCGGCCAGTTTCCGAATACCCGCACAAACTGCGCGACATGCTGGAGTTTCTGGCACCGCACGGGCTGCACTCGCCGCGGGTCGTGTTGCTGACCCCGGGAATGTACAACGCCGCCTATTTCGAGCACTCATTCCTCGCCCAGCAGATGGGCGTCGAGTTGGTCACGGGCAGCGACCTGTTGGTTCATGACGGCTACGTCTGGATGCGCACGACCCAGGGTTTCGAGCGCGTGGATGTGATCTATCGTCGGATCGATGACGACTTTCTCGACCCGGAGACGTTCCGTTCGGATTCCATGTTGGGCGTGCCCGGACTGATGAAGGTTTATCGGGAGGGCAACGTGGCCCTGGCCAATGCGCCGGGCACCGGGGTGGCGGACGATAAGGTGATTTACGCCTACGTGCCCCGCATCATCAAGTATTACCTCGGCGAGGAGCCCATCATTCCGAATGTGCCCACCTATATCTGCTCAGAAAAACCGGACTTGACGTTTGTCATCGAGCACATGGCGGAACTGGTGGTCAAGGCGGCGAATGAGTCGGGCGGATATGGCATGCTGGTGGGACCGCACGCAACCAAAGCGAACGTCGAAGAATTCAAAGAGAAAGTGCGCGCCAACCCGCGCAACTACATCGCCCAGCCGACCTTGTCGCTGTCGCGGGTACCCACGATTTGCGATGGACGCCTGGAAGGCCGCCATGTGGACCTCCGGCCCTATATTCTCTACGGTGAGGACATTTTTGTGTTGCCCGGCGGCCTCACCCGGGTGGCGTTGAGGAAAGGCTCGCTGGTGGTGAACTCATCGCAGGGGGGTGGCAGCAAAGACACTTGGGTGTTGGCCGACGACTCGGTAGCGATCCCGGAACGGCGCGAACCGGCGAATAATCTTGCCCCGGCGGCCGAGCTTCAAGTAAGCAACTGAACCTGAACATTCGATGCTAAGTCGTGTTGCCGATTCTATCTGTTGGATGGCTCGTTACGTAGAACGCGCGGAGAACGTCGCGCGTTTTGTGGACGTCAACCTCAACCTGGTGCTGGACTCGCCCACGGGCCAGGAGCAGCAGTGGCAACCGCTGGTCAATACCAGCGGCGACCACCTGCTTTTCGCCAAGCGCCACGGCGCCGCGACTCGGGAGAATGTCATTCAGTTCCTCACCTTCGACGATGAATATGGGAACTCGATCCTCTCCTGCCTGCGTACCGCGCGCGAGAACGCCCGCTCCATTCGGGAAATCATCTCTTCCGAGATGTGGGAGCAAATCAACCGCTTTTACCTCATGGTCAAGGAGGCGGCCAGCGAACTCCCCACTACCGTGGGACAGGAGAAGTTCTTCAACGAAGTCAAGGAAGCCAGCAATCTGTTTAACGGCATTGCCGAGGCGACCCTGACGCGCAACGAGGCCTGGCATTTTCTCCAGTTGGGCCGGATGCTCGAGCGCGCGGACAAAACCTCGCGTATTCTGGACGTGAAGTACTTCATGCTGCTCCGCTCCGCGGCGGATGTCGGCACCCCCATTGATGACATTCACTGGGCGGCGGTGCTGCGGTCGGCCAGCGCCTTCGAGATGTATCGCAAGCGCCATGGGCGGATGTCCCCCGAGGGCATCGTGGAATTCCTCCTCCTGGATTCGGAATTCCCCCGCGCCATTCGCTATTGCCTGAACAGCGCCCGCGAGTCCGTCCACGCGATTTCCGGGACCCCACTGGAATCCTTCAAGAACCCGGCCGAGCGGTTGCTTGGCCAGCTCTCCGCCGAACTAGCCTATGCCCAGGTGGAAGAAGTTCTCAAAGGTGGCCTTCACGAATACCTTGATGACCTTCAGGACAAGATGAATCAGGTCAGCCAGGGCATCTACGACACGTTCTTCGCGCGCCGGATGCCCGAGTCGGGCAAGAAATCCATGATCCAGCGCAACCAGTGATTCTTGCTCCCTCATGTCCATACACGTCGCCCTCCACCACCGCTCTCACTATCAGTATGATCGTCCGGTCGCCCACTGGCCTCACCTCATACGGCTGCGGCCTGCGGCCCATTGCCGCACCCGAGTCCTGAGCTATTCACTCAAGGTCGGGCCCAAGAAGCAGTTCCTGAATTGGCAGCAGGATCCTTTTGGTAATTACCTGGCCCGCCTGGTTTTCCCCGATAAAGCCTCCGAAATGCTGGTCGAGGTTGACCTCGTGGCCGAGATGTCGGTCTATAATCCGTTCGATTTCTTTCTTGAGCCAAGCGCCGACCACTTCCCCTTTGTCTACGAACCGGCCGTCAAGGAGGACCTCAAGCCTTTCCTGCAAACCCTCCCGCTCGGCCCGCTCCTACGTGAGTTTCTCGCGGAGGTTCCTCGCCAGCAGCAGCGGACTATCGATTTCCTCGTCGATCTCAACCGGCGGCTCTGGCGCGAGACCCGGTACGTTATCCGGCTGGAGCCCGGCGTTCAATCTCCCGAGGAGACCCTCCAACTCCGATCCGGATCGTGCCGGGACTCGGCCTGGTTGCTGGTACAGGCGTTTCGCCATCTCGGCCTCGCCTCGCGTTTTGTCTCCGGTTATCTCATCCAGCTCAAGCCTGATGTTAAATCTCTCGATGGCCCGAGCGGCACGGACCGCGATTTCACCGACTTGCACGCCTGGTGCGAAGTCTATCTCCCCGGCGCCGGTTGGGTCGGGCTCGATCCGACCTCGGGCTTGCTGGCCGGCGAAGGCCACCTCCCGCTGGCCTGCACTCCCGAGCCTTCTAGCGCTGCGCCCGTGAGCGGCGCGGTGGACGAGTGCGAGGTTCAATTCGCCCATGAAATGCAGGTCACGCGCCTCTTCGAGTCCCCCCGCTTTACCAAGCCCTACACCGAGGAGCAGTGGAGTGAGATTGAGTCGCTTGGGCACCAGATTGACGACGAGCTCGAAGCGGGCGATGTACGCCTCACGATGGGAGGTGAGCCGACCTTTGTTTCTATCGATGACATGGACGGCGAGGAGTGGAATTTCACCGCCCTTGGACCGGCCAAGCAGCGGCTTTCGGACGATCTGGTCCGCCGGCTGAAGAGTCGCTTCGCCCCCGGCGGCCTGGTGCATTTCGGCCAGGGTAAATGGTATCCCGGCGAATCGCTCCCCCGCTGGGCTTATGGTTGTTATTGGCGCAAGGACGGCCAGCCGCTCTGGACTGACGATACGCTCCTGGCCCAGACCTCGGTCAATTACGGCCATTCCGAGATTCATGCCCGGCGATTCATCGGGCTCTTGGCCCGCCTCCTGGGGTTGAATCCCGATTACATCATGCCGGCCTACGAGGACGCCTGGTACTACCTCTGGCGCGAACGCCGCCTGCCTTCCAACGTGGATCCCTTGCAATCGCGACTCGATGACAAGGAAGAGCGCGCTCGTCTGGCTCACGTCTTCGAGCAGAGCCTGGGGAAGGTGGTTGGCTACGCCCTCCCGATTGAACGTGACGGGGAAGGCGCGCGCCGTTCCTGGGTGACGGGCCCCTGGTTCCTGCGGCGCGAGCATTGTTTTCTGACCCCCGGCGATTCACCGATGGGTCTTCGGCTGCCTCTGGATTCCATCCCGTGGGTTACCAAATCCGACTACCCCTACGTCATTCCTCCCGACCCGATGGCCTCGTTGCCGCCGTTGCCCAAACCCGAGGACTTGCGTCAACTTTTCGTGGCTCGCGCCTCCGGCATGGGCCCGTCCCGGGTGGCTAAACCCTCGCCGCAGGGGCCCGGCGCCTCGCTCCGACCCGGTCCTGATACTCGCGACCAAGCGGACGGGGAACTCGCCAGAGATCTCGTACCGCGGTTGCAAAAATCCGCCAGCTCAATTACCCGCACCGCCCTGTGTGTCGAGCCACGCCAGGGGCGCCTGCACATCTTCATGCCACCGGTGGAAACCACCGAAGACTATCTCAATCTGATCTCCGCCATTGAGGCCACCGCGTCCGAACTTAAGCTGCCGGTCATTATCGAGGGTGAAAAACCGCCCCACGATCCGCGCCTCAACGTCATCAAAGTCACTCCCGACCCCGGCGTTATCGAGGTCAATATCCACCCGGCTCGGAATTGGGACGAATTGGTTCACCGCACCGAGACGCTTTACGAGGAAGCGCGCCTGGCGCGGCTCGGCATCGAGAAGTTCATGATGGATGGCCGCCATGTGGGCACCGGCGGTGGTAATCACATTGTGATCGGGGGCGAAACCCCCGCCGACAGCCCGCTGTTGCGCCGGCCCGATTTGCTGCGGAGCCTGATCTCCTTTTGGCAGAACCATCCCTCGATTTCCTATCTTTTTTCCAGCCAGTTCATCGGCCCGACCAGCCAGCATCCACGCATCGACGAGGCGAGAAAGGACTCGCTCTACGAGATGGAGATCGCCTTCAAAGAGCTGGATCGACAGCTCGGGGGCAGCAAGGCAGGGCAGGGTGGAAGCCACCCAACCAAGGGGGCGGACCTTCCCGGTGACCTCGCTCAGAACCTAGGCGCGGCGGATGGGACCGGCAGGGACCCTGTTGTCCCTCCCGTGCCGCCTTGGCTGGTGGATCGCCTATTCCGTCATTTGCTCATTGACCCTACCGGCAATACCCACCGCGCCGAGTTCTGTATCGATAAACTCTTCTCTCCCGACAGCAGCACGGGCCGGCTCGGTCTGCTCGAATTGCGCGCCTTCGAGATGCCTCCGCATGCCCGCATGAGCCTGGCGCAGAACATGCTCCTCCGCTCCCTGATCGCCCGATTCTGGAAACATCCCTATCGGGGCTCACTCGTTCGTTGGGGCACCGAGCTCCATGACCGGTTCATGCTCCCCCATTTCGTCGAACAGGATTTTCGCGACGTGATCGAGGACTTGAACGATTTCGGTTACCCGCTGAAGGCCGGTTGGTTCGCTGCCCATTTCGAGTTTCGCTTCCCGAAATGTGGCGACGTCACCTATCGCGGGGTGAACCTCGAACTCACTCAGGCACTCGAGCCGTGGCACGTCCTCGGCGAAGAAGGCTTTGCCGGGGCTACGGTCCGCTACGTGGACTCCTCCCTGGAGCGTCTCCAGGTGAAAGTGCGCGGGCTCATCGACGGCCGTCATCTGGTGGCTGTCAATGGCCGTCGGGTTCCCCTCCACCCTACCGGGACCGAGGGCGAGTATGTCGCCGGGGTTCGCTTCCGCGCGTGGCAGCCGCCCGAGTGCCTGCAGCCGACCATCGGCGTTCATGCACCGCTGACCTTTGATGTGGTCGACACTTGGAACGGTCGCAGCATTGGCGGATGCGTTTACCACGTCGCCCACCCCGGTGGCCGCAACTACACGACCTTCCCGGTCAACGCCTATGAAGCCGAAAGCCGACGCTTGGCCCGTTTCTTCCGACAGGGCCATACCCCCGGCTCCATGCCCATACCCGCTGGCGAGCTCAACCGCGAATTCCCCTTTACCCTGGACTTGAGATTGGACGAACGCCCGGCCTTAGGTTAGCCTCACGGTTGACAGCATGAGCGACTCGGCCGAGCCTCCATTACCCCCGGCGTCAGGTAACCTTACTCAGGTTGCCGCTCGGTCGGGTTTGCTAGCGCGTTGCCAGCAGCAGTCCATCACTTCAGGTGCGGACTGGCAATCATTCCTGGCCCCGATTCGGGAGTTGGGCCGGGAGGAACTGAGCCTGCGTGCGGACAATGCCCGGCGCGCGCTCGCGGAGCACGGTGTCAGTTGTTACGTCCATCGCAACGGCAACGGCGGGGATGAACCCTGGCAGCTCGACTTGTTTCCCCTGGTCATCGGTCCCGGGGAATGGCGCGAACTGGAGGCGGGTTTGGTGCAGCGCGCCCGCCTGCTCAATCTGGTCCTCGGCGATCTTTACGGGACCCAGCGCCTGGTCCGCGATGGATTCGTCCCCGCGCCGCTCGTGTTCGCCAACCCGGGTTACCTGCGCGCCTGTCAGGCCTTGGAAGTCAAAGGCGGCAACTACCTTCAGGTCTATGCCGCGGATCTGGGACGATCCCCAGATGGACGTTGGTGGGTGGTTGCCGATCGCACCCAGGCACCGCCCGGCCTCGGGTTCGCCATGGAGAATCGATCGGTGTTGTGGCGCGTGCTGCCGGAAGCCATGCGCACCCTCCAGCCCCGCCCGGTTTTGGATACCTCTGTCATCCGGCGCGACGCGCTCCGTCGGTTCGCCCCCGATCCGGCCGACAATCCCTCCATCGTGCTCCTGACCCCTGGCCCGCGCAACGAAGCCTACTTCGAGCATGCCTACTTGTCCCGTCTGCTGGGCCTTACCCTCGTCGAAGGGGATGATCTGACCGTGAGGAATCGCCGGCTTTTCATCAAAACCCTCGACGGGCTGCGTCCCGCCGAGGTCGTCCTGCGCCGGGTGAACGATGCCTTTTGCGACCCCTTGGAACTACGGGGTGACTCGTTACTCGGCGTGCCGGGCTTGGTGGAGGCTAGCCGCGCTGGTCACGTGGGCATCGGCAACGCTCTCGGCGCCGGCTTGCTGGAAAGCCCCGCTTTCTTGCCGTTTCTCCCCGGCTTGTGCCGACATCTCTTGGATCAGGAACTGGCTCTGCCGTCCCTGGCCACTTGGTGGTGCGGTCAGGGCCGGGAGCAGGCCTACGTGCGCGAGCGCCTGGACAAACTCATCCTCCATCCGGCCTTCAACCTGGCCGGCGCCCCCATCGTGCCCGCCGATCTCGATCCCGCCGAACGCGTCGCCTTGCTCGAACAGCTTCGTGTTCGCCCCCACGAATTCGTCGCCCAGGAGCCGCTGCAATTATCTCGCGTTCCGGTTTGGAGTCCGGCGGCCGAAGCAGACTCGCGTCCGTTCATGCTCCGCGTCTTTGTGGTTCACGACGGGACCGGGTTTACGGTCGTTCCCGGTGGTTTGGGCCGGGTGGTGGAGTGCGACCGCGTTTGCTCCTGCGCGCTCTCGCTCAGTGGTCTCAGCAAAGACGTCTGGGTCCTGGCCGACCAGGCTTCTTCCACCCCGCAAACCTATACTCCAACCCCTTCGCCTCCGGCGCTCGAGCGCGCCCCCTCCGATCTGCCAAGCCGCACTGCGGATAATTTCTTCTGGCTCGGGCGCTACACCGAGCGGATCGAGCAGATCGCCCGCGCGGCGCGCCATGTGCTGCGCTGCCTGGGCGAGGATTCCCTTACCACCGGCCAAAGGCGGCTCGCCGCCCTGGAGCGGGTCATGGCTCGACTCAGGTGGATTTCCCCCGCCACCGCGACCGGCGCTACCCGCGACCGTCTCCAAAAGGAGATTCTGCTCTTGCTGTTTCAGGAGGAAAGGGGAGGGGGCGTTCGTCAGCTTTTGAAGCGGATCCACCTGGCCGCTTTTTGCCTGCGCGACCGTTTCTCCGCCGATACCTGGCGTATTCTCAACCGGATCGATCCCGATGCGCGGCGGCGCCCCGGGCGGCTTCCCTTGGCCGATGCCTCGGGCTTGCTGCACACCCTGGTGCTGGATCTCGCCGCCTTCAGCGGCATGGAAATGGAAAACATGACTCGCGGCCACGGATGGACCTTCCTGGATCTCGGACGCCGCCTCGAACGGGGCCTCTTTATGGCAGGGCTCATGGAAGCAGTCTTGCGGGCTGACGGCGAGGGCGAGCTCTTACTCGAGCCTGCGCTCGAAATCGCCGATAGCGTCATGACCCATCGCCGACGTTATTTCTCCGAACCACGCCTGGCGACCGTGGTCGAGGTTCTCGTGCAGGACGCCTCCAACCCGCGCTCACTCGCCTTCCAGATCGCCTCCCTGAAGGCCCACGCCGCCACGCTGCCCGCCGCCACCAACCCCGAGGGGGTCGCGGTCTTGCGTGACCGCATACACCGGCTCGATGCCCAAATCTGTTTGTTCGACCAGCCGGCCGCCGAGGAGGGGTTGCTGGGGATCCCCGCCCCGGCGGATGCGCTGTCCGGCTTCACCACTGGCTTGGCCCAGCTTTCCGAGTTGATCACTCAAGTCTATTTCAGCCACGTTTCCCCACAAGTGAGTTGATATGAAAGCCCAACTCTACGAGGTGAACCACACCACGACCTACCACTACCATTCTCCGGTGACGGTCTCCCATCACCTCCTGCGGGTCAGTCCCCGACGCCTCCCGCGTCAGTTCCGGCTATCGCACGCCATCGAAACCGACCCGGTCGCCGCCACCACCAGCCTTCGCACCGATTACTTCGGCAACGACGTGACCTTTGCCACCATCGAAGGCGCCCATCGCCGACTCCGCGTCACTTCCCGCAGCCGCGTGGCCATCGGCCCCGCCTTCATTCCCGACCCCTCGGAAACCCCCGAGTGGGAGAGCGTCCGTGGCCTCTGCCGCAGTGACCGCTCCTCAACCGCTCTCGAAGCGGTTGAATTCGCCTTTGCCTCGCCGGTGGTCCCCCTGGGATCTGACTTCGCCGATTACGCCGCCCCTTCCTTCCCCCGTCGCCGCTCGATTCTGGAGGCGGCGCTCGACTTGACCTCGCGCATCCATGCCGAGATCCAGTTCGACGCCACCGCCACCACGGTCTCCACGCCGGTGCGAGAGGTGCTCGAGAAGCGCCGGGGCGTCTGCCAGGACTTCGCCCACCTCGAACTGGCCTGTCTCCGTTCCCTCGGCCTGCCCGCTCGTTACGTGAGCGGCTATCTCGAAACCATCCCCCCGCCGGGACAGCCCCGGTTGGTCGGCGCCGACGCGTCCCACGCCTGGGTGTCGATTTTCTGTCCCGGTATGGGGTGGATTGATCTCGACCCCACCAATAACTGCCTCCCTTCCATGCGTCATATCACCGCCGCCTGGGGGCGCGACTACACCGATGTCAGTCCCATACGCGGCGTCCTCCTCGGAAGTGGCGAACACACCCTTTCCGTCGCCGTCGATGTCGCGCCGCTGGGGGTCATGCAGGTGTCGCCGTCCGCCGGCTAACGCTCGCAAAGGGACTGCTGGAAGACTGGCTGCGGCGACTTTTTCCACGAAGCCGGGTCCAGCAGGTCGCTCCCCGCATCCGCCGTCAACAGTCCCAGGCAGTAATACGGAGTCCAGCAGCCGCTGGCCGAGTAGGCGACAAAGAGCTTGTTCCCCTTCTTCAGGGTCGCCGGCCCCTCGTTGACGTAAACCTTGTAAGCCGGCCCGGGGTTGTTATATAAGCGCTCACTGGTGGTCCGAAACCAGAGGCGAAAACTGACGCGTCTCCGGGTCATAGGCAAAGAGCTCGGCGGTGGCAATCTTGAAAAACCAGCCGTGCAGCCGCAGCGAACCGTTCATCAGGCGCTCCTGCACGCACGAATAACTGTGCAGGCTGTCGAGGCCAAACAGGACATTCTCCTCAGCGGCCGCGGTTTCGCGTTCCGCGGCATGGCGCAAATGCGCGTAGTCTTTGTTTAACGTGTCCATCACCGGTCTGGCGAGACCAAGCCAGTCGCGCAAGTGCGGAGTGGAACTGCTCACCGGGTATTTGCCGAGCATTGCCGCGATGGCCCCGCATTGCGAATGACCGCAGATGACGACGTCATTCACGCGCAAAGTGTCTACCGCGAACTCGATCGCGGCGGCGGTGGAATTGGTGTCCCCGCGGACATGGGCGGGTGGTACGATGTTGCCGACATTCTTGACGACGAAGAGATCGCCTGGCTTGCTTTGGGTGATGAGTTCCGCTAGCACGCGGGAATCCGAGCAGGTAATGAACAAGGTATGGGGATTCTGGCCCTCCCGTGAGAGCTTGCGGAATAGCTCCCGGTAATTGCCGAACTCATCCTTTTGGAACTTGTGGACGCCGTCGATGAGTCGTTGCATGGAGACTTATCTGGCCAGCGATTGCTGGTTCGCGTCGGATACGCCCCCCACCGCATGGTCGCGGGCTTTTATCGTGGGCCGATCAGAATCGCGGGTCATCAGAATTCCCAGGAGTGGTGTGGCGGCGGCTTCGATAAAAGGCTCCCGCGATCCTCGGGCACTAATTCATCAAGGTGGCGTCCGTGGCGTTGAGGTAAACCGCCAGCGCCTCGGTCTTGATCAACCGCGTGATGGCCACCGGCTGATTCGGCTCTTTCATCAGCTTGTAATGGATATGGCGCTTGCCCTGGTCGACTATTTGAAAATACGAGTCGTCCGCTTTCCATACCTGTCCCTTCGCAAATCCCGGAAACTGCTGATTGATCGATGTCGCCATATCGAGTAATCAGACGGGGCGTAGGCCTCTCCTGTTCACTCCAATGCTATTACATTTTTGTAATCGAGCCGAGCTGAGCCTGGAGGCTTCCGGCCTGTCCGGTGGCGCCGACTTTCCAGGCTGGCCTAAGGTCCGCCTGCCGTGCTGGCAAAGGCCAATTCGAAGACCTCGTAGGGCGTAGGTTCCATGCCGAGGCGTTCATAGGTTTGGCGGGCGCGGACGTTGTCGGCGTGCATGTAGAGGCGGATCCCGCGCAGTTCGGGCTGCGACCGGGCCAGGTGGGCCACATGATCGAACAGCGCGCGGAACACGCCCGCCCGCCGAAATTCCTCGCGCACGTACACGCTCTGGAGCCACCAGATCATGCCGTTGCGCCAATCGCTCCATTCATAGGTAATCATAAGCTGGCCCGCGACCACGCCGTCGACTTCCGCGATGAAATAAATGCCCTTTCCCGGGTCGGCCAATAGCGCGCTCACGCCGGCCAGCACCCGTTCAGGGTCCAGTTCCAACTGCTCCGTCTCGCGCGCAAGCCGGAGGTTAAACTCGCACACGACCTGGGCATCGGCCAACTGGGCTGTTCGAATCGTGATCGGGCCGGTCATGAGCGTTTGCGCGGGGCTTTAGCCGGATCCGAAACGGCGGCTGGGGGTTTCACCCCAGCCAGCCCGAAATACTGCCGCGCATTCCCGTAGCACACATTGCGGATCATCGGCCCGATGAGACCGTCGTCCTTGGGAATCATCCCGTGCTCGACATCCCGTCCGATCAGGTTGCAGAGCACGCGCCGGAAATACTCGTGCCGCGGGTACGACATGAAGGAGCGCGAGTCGGTGACCATTCCCACGAAGCGGGAGAGCAACCCGAGATTCGAAAGCGCATTCATCTGCCACTCCATCCCCTCTTTCTGGTCGAGGAACCACCAGCCCGAACCGAACTGGATCTTGCCCGGAATCGAGCCGTCCTGAAAATTGCCCAGCATGGTGCCGAGCACGTAGTTATCCGCCGGGTTCAGATTGTAGATAATAGTGCGAGCCAAGGCATTTTCCTGGTCGAGGGCGTCGAGAAACGCCGCCAAGGCCGAGGCTTGCGGGTAGTCGCCGACGGAATCAAACCCGGTATCCGGTCCGAGCTTGGTCAGCAGGCGGGTGTTGTTGTTGCGGAGAGCGCCGATATGGAGTTGCTGAGTCCAACCCTTGGCGGCGTTAAGTCGGCCAAAAAAGAGCATCATGAAGGCCGCAAATTGGCCTTGTTCCTGGGCCGAGGCGGCCTGGCCGGCGCGGACCCGGTCGAAGATGGCGCTGGCGGCGACCTCGGTGCAAAAGTCAGCATAACAGTGGCTCAGGCCGTGGTCGGACAAGCGGCATCCCTGCTGGTGGAAAAAGTCGTGCCGCTGGCGCAAAGCGGCCAAGAAGGAGGCCAGATCCTTAATCTCCTGGTTTGCTGCTTGCGCGAGGCGGGTTACCCAGGCGTTGAAAGCCTCGGGCAGATGGGCCGCCAGGGCCTTGTCCGGACGGAAGGTCGGCAGCACCGTCGTGGCGAGTCCGGACGTGACGATTTTCTGATGGTGCTTCAGGTCGTCCGTCGGATCATCCGTGGTGCAAACCACGCTGACCTTGAATTTCTTCAGGATGCCCTGGGTGGTCCACTGGGGTTTGGCGAGTTGCGCCTGGGCCTTTTTCCAGATCCGCGGGGCGGACTTTTCGTCGAGAAGTTCCTCCACCCCGAAATAGCGTTTCAATTCCAGGTGGGTCCAATGGTAAAGGGGATTGCGCAGGGTATGGGGGACGGTGGCGGCCCAGGCGAGGAACTTCTCCTCGGGCTTAGCGTCTCCGGTGCAAAAGCGTTCAGCGACGCCGTTGGAGCGCATGGCCCGCCATTTATAATGGTCGCCCTCCAGCCAGATCTCGAAGAGGTTGTTGAATTGGCGGTTTTCCGCGATGTCGCGTGGGGCCAGGTGGCAGTGGTAGTCGAAAATCGGCTGGGCTTCAGCGAATTGGTGGTAAAGCCGTCGGGCGGTGCGGGTTTCGAGGAGGAAATCTTCGTGGATGAATTTCATAGTCATTTTACACTCAAAACGGTTACTGAGAGGCGAAAATGCCAGGATCGATCCGCTTAAGGAAGCGAAAGATTGCGTGGGGGCAAAATAGTTGTTGCAAAGCAAACCCAATTTGCTACATTTCGCGCTCCGTTCTCCCGAGAGAGGGGGATGGCGCAGAAAGATTTAACCGAAATGCCGACAATCAATCAACTGGTTCGCAAAGGCCGTAATAAGCTGAAGCACAAGTCCAAATCTCCGGCCTTGGAGAACTCGCCCTTCCGCCGGGGCGTGTGTATTCAGGTCATGACCCGTACCCCCAAGAAACCCAACTCGGCGATGCGGAAGGTAGCCAAAGTGCGCCTGACCAACGGGTATGAGGTAATCGCCTACATCCCCGATGAAGGCCATAACCTCCAAGAGCACTCGATCGTCCTGGTTCGTGGCGGCCGTGTGAAGGATTTGCCCGGTGTGCGTTACCACATCGTGCGGGGAACTCTGGATGCCGCCGGCGTCGAGAAACGGCGCGTGAGCCGCTCCAAGTATGGCGTCAAACGTCCCAAAGCCGGCGCCAAGCCCGCTGCGGCTGCCGCGCCCGCCGCCCCGGCTGCCTAGCACGGTCGGATTTTAACTCACCAAACTCTTTAACTTCGGAACTAACTCATGTCTCGACGTCGTCAAGCTGTCCATCGGCCTATCGCCAAGGACGCGAAATTTAATAGCACGCTGGTCTCCCGGCTGGTCAACACCGTCATGGAGATGGGCAAGAAGAGCGTGGCCCAGCGCATCGTTTATGGCGCTTTTGAACAGATCATCGCCAAGAACCCGGCTTCCAACCCGCTCGATGTCCTGCAGCGGGCGGTGGACAACGCCAAACCGCGCCTCGAGGTAAAGGCCCGCCGCGTGGGCGGCGCCACTTACCAGGTGCCGCTGGAAGTTCCCTCCGATCGCCAATTCGCGCTGGCCCTGCGCTGGCTGGTGGATTTTGCCGACGCCCGCAAGGGTATCCCCATGAAAGAGGCCCTGGCCGCCGAGATCCTGGAAGCCTACCAGGGCCAGGGCAACGCCATTCGCAAACGGGACGAAGTGCATAAGATGGCCCAGGCCAACAAGGCCTTTGCCCACTTCCGCTGGTAGCATTCTGTTTTCGCGCGCCCCGACGGTGACCTCCTCGGGGCGTTTTCTTTGCCGGAGGGAGACCGATTTAACTCACTGATTTAAGCCATTAGACGGAATTAGTTATGGAAAAGACCACCACGACGCCAAAGGGGCCGAATTCGCCGGGCCGTTCCTACACCATGGAGCGTACCCGCAACATCGGCATCGCCGCGCACATTGACGCCGGGAAGACCACCACCACCGAGCGGATCCTTTTTTACACAGGCCTCATTCATAAGATGGGTGACGTGGACGACGGGAATACCGTCACCGACTGGATGGAGCAGGAGCGCGAACGTGGCATTACCATTACTTCCGCCGCGACGACCTGTTACTGGACCCAGAAAGAAGACGGCACCTACAAGGCGTTTACTGGCTTGCCACACCGGGTCAATATTATTGACACCCCGGGGCACGTGGACTTCACGGCTGAGGTGGAGCGGTCGATGCGGGTGTTGGACGGCGCCGTCGCGGTGTTCTGCGGTGTGGCCGGGGTTCAGCCCCAATCCGAAACGGTCTGGCGTCAGGCCACCAAGTACAAGGTGCCCCGCATCGCGTTCGTCAACAAGATGGACCGCACGGGAGCGAATTTCGAGAACGCCTTGGACGACATGCGCAAGAAGCTCGGGGCTTATGCCTACCCGATTTACCTCCCGATCGGCAAGGAGGACTATCTCCGCGGTGTGGTGGATGTCGTCAACCAGCAGGCGGTCATTTATGACCCCGCCGATGAGATGGGCATGAAGTACGAAGTCACCGAGATCCCCGAGGAATTGAAGGAGTCTGCCAAGGCCGCGCTCGCGGAGTTGATCGACGCCGTTTCCAACAAGGATGACGCGATTGCGGAACTGATCATCGAGAACAAGCCGGTAACTCCGCAGATTCTCAAGGCCGCAATTCGCCGGCTGACGTGCAAAATCGAGATGGTGCCCGTGCTCTGCGGGTCCGCCTTCAAAAAACGCGGGGTTCAGATGCTCGTGGATGCCGTGGTGGATTACTTGCCGTCTCCCATCGATGTGCCGTCCGCGGTCGGCATTGTTCCCGACACGGGGGCGCCGGTTGAAATTACCTCCGATGACAATGGCAAGTTCTGTTCACTGGCCTTCAAGCTCTGGACCGATCCCTATGTCGGTAAGCTGGTTTTCTTCCGGGTCTATAGCGGCACGTTGAAGAAGGGTGATGTGATTTACAACCCGCGCACCCGGAAACGGGAGCGCGTGAGCCGGGTCATGATGATCCAGGCCGACAAACGGATTGACGTGGAAACGACCTTCGCCGGCGACATCGCGGCGCTGGTCGGTCTCAAGAACATCACCACGGGCGATACCCTTTGCGACGAGGAGTTGGAGATCCTGCTTGAACCGCCGACGTTCCCGGAGCCGGTCATTTCCATGGCGGTCGAACCCAAGACCAAGGCGGACCGTGAGAAGATGAGCGAAGGTCTCCAACGCCTGGCCGAGGAAGATCCGACCTTCCGCTGTTTTACCAACGAAGACACCGGCCAGCTTATTATTGCGGGCATGGGCGAGTTGCATCTCGAGATCATTCGTGACCGCCTGTTCCGCGAGTTCAAGGTGGGTGCCAATGCCGGCGCTCCCCAGATTGCTTACCGTGAGACCATTACCCGGGCGGCTGAGGGCGAGGGTAAATTCATCCGGCAGTCCGGTGGTCGCGGCCAGTACGGCCATTGCATGGTCACCATTGCGCCCAACGAGCGCGGCAAAGGCGTCGAGATCGAAAACAAGATCGTCGGCGGCGCTATCCCCAAGGAATTCATTGGGGCCGTTATTCATGGCATCGAAGAGGCTGTCAAAGGCGGCGTTCTCGCCAATCATCCGGTGGTCGATGTCAAAGTTGCCATCGTTGACGGCACTTTCCACGAAGTGGATTCCAGCGAACTGGCATTCCGGATGGCGGGAATATTTGCCTTCAAAGACGCCGCCAAAAAGGCCAACCCCATCCTCCTCGAACCGATCATGAAGGTCGAGGTCACCACGCCCGATGAATATCAGGGCGATCTGCTGGGGGATGTGAACCGTCGGCGCGGGAAGATTCACCAAATCGAAGCCAAAGACAGTTCCACGATTCTCTCCGCGGAAGTGCCTCTGGCCGAAATGTTTGGCTACGCAACAGCGATTCGGTCGTTGTCCAAAGGCCGCGCCTCGTACTCCATGGAACCGTTTCGCTTCGAGCCGGTCCCGTCCAGCATCCTCGCGACGTTGCTCGACACCGCCAAGCCCAAACCCGCCGCCCGGGCGTAACCAAGACTTGAAATGGCACCGGTGGCCGGCACAGAACGCCGTTCTGTGCTGACCGCTGGTTTTTGTTTTGATCTGGTTGCCCACCTGCGGGCGGCGTCACGGGACGGGTTATCCGCCCGCTGGCGATCGCCTCTGCGAAGGGTATTGCCCCTATGCCCCAGCGAGACGGTGCGAGCTTGCAAGGGAACTCCCGGTCGAAAGTGGGCACAGGCCGCCCCGCAGGCCGTATCCAATGTCCCGCTACGCCGTTGGTATGGTCCCGACCCCGCCAAAGAGCCGCCCTTGCCCGTCGATAATGCCGACGGCGGTTGCGAGGACGAACCGCGGTGTCTTGTGGCCTCCCCGTGGCAGCCGCAGATCGCCGCCTTCGAAAATCCGCCCCTTACCAGTGACCAGATCATCGGCGGGCGTCCATTCCGTTTCAGTGCCGATGCCAAGCCGCCCAGGGTTTTCGGTCAGGCTTTTTAAGGCTGGACACGTTGGCGACAGTGGCCTTTAACTTGTCGTAACCGGACGGTCTGCGATATGGACCGCGCCGGACGAATATGTGCGACCCTCCATTCAACCAGACCCAGTCCGATGCCAAGGCGATCCACGATCTTCATAGCATTACCCCTCGAAGCACACTCCCTTTATGAGATTGAGATCATCTGCCGCAACCTTGCCGTCGTGGGTCGTTCCTCGCAACCTGGCGGTGTTCTGGATCGCTGTTGGCATGGTCTCCGTCTTGAATGGCCAGCCAGCTCCAGTCCTCACAACGATTCGACATTTCGCGGCTAGCGCTGATGGTTTGAACCTTAACGACCTAACGCTCGGCATCGATGGCTACCTATATGGTACAAGCTACGCCGGGGGGACGAATTGGAATCCGGCCTTTTACACGGGGTTCGGCACGGTTTTTAAGGTCGATACCCAGGGCAACCTGATCTGGGCCGTATCTTTCGCCGGCACGAACGGGGGCAACCCAAACGCCGGGTTGGTGGAGGCGGACGACGGGAGCTTTTACGGGACCACCTGTTGCGGCGGTGCCCAAAGCTGCGGCACGGTCTTCAAGGTGTCGGCGAGCGGTGCGCTCACAACCGTGTTTTCCTTCAATGGTACTAACGGCTACTCGCCGGGACGCTTGCTCCAGGCGAAGACTGGCCAACTCTACGGCACGACCGCAATGGGAGGCCCTGGGTGCAGCAATTTGAACCCCGCTGATGCTTTGGGCAAGGGATTCGGTACTGTTTTCACAATCTCAACCGCCGGATTGTTCGCCAACTTGTTCAATTTCGGCGGAACTAATGGCGCGTCTCCCAACAGCCCTCTGCTCGACGGCGGGGATGGAAATGTCTACGGGACCACCGCCCTGGGTGGGGTGCGTGGTGATGGCACCGCGTTTCAGATGAGCCCAAGCGGCTCACTGACACCCCTGCACTCGTTTTCGGGGGGCGATGACGGCTCCTCACCACAGGGGGCACTCGTGAGGGGAAACGATGGAAACCTGTACGGGGTGACCCAGTATGGGGGGCCTTATGAGAATCTGTACAACTACGGAGGGACGGTCTTCCGGCTGCAAACGAATGGCGTCCTTACCACCTTGGCGTGTTTTGATGGGACCAATGGGTGTGGCCCCAATCGCATCATCCAGGCCAGTGAGGGTGTCTTTTACGCCACTACGGCGTATGGCGGGGCCTTCACCAATGAGTTTGGCTTCGAGCCCCCCTTCATCGGGTCGCCCTCTGATTCTTACGGCACCGTATTCAAGTTAGGCGCGGACTGGGCCGTCAAGACAGTGATCGCGTTCAATTTAACCAACGGGGTGCAACCATCGGGGATCCTTCAAGCTCGCGATGGCAGCTTCTACGGCGCAACGGCGTGGGGCGGCACTAACGGTTTCCTTACCGTCTCTGGACCCTTTGCGAGCGGAGGGGATGGGACGGTGTTTCACCTGACACTGCTTCCGGTTCGCCCTAGGCTCGAAGGCGTGGCGCTAGAAGGGAGCACGCTCCAGCTGAAATGGAACGCGGAGCTGGGAAACATCTATCGAGTGCAATTTAAGGACGGGCTCAGTGAAGTCGTGTGGCAGGATCTCGGAAGCGACGTCCCGGCGACCAATACCACCATGACTGCCTCAGATTTCATCGGCGCTGGTCAGCAGCGATTCTATCGCCTCCTGAAACTCAGCAAATGAACTCGCCGGTCTTTGTGCTGGCGAGAGTCAAATCACAGCTCCGCGATGGGTTTTCTATTCACCCGGCGGGTGTTGGTGTTTCCAGAACAGGTAAACGGCGGCGCCGATAGCGAAAACCGATAGAGAGAAGGCGAGGAATAGGGCGACACCTCGGAGTATCTTGCCGCGATGGAGCGTCCGGGCGGTCTTTTGCCGCTCCAGTTCCATAAAAACCGAGAACTCCCGATCCGCTTTGATGATCGCCTCGAGATCATCCCGGAGTTTGAGAGTGAGCCAGGGACCCGAGGGCCCGCGCCAGGTCGCGGGCAGGCTGGCGAGCGATTCTTCGTTCGCCCGGGCCAGACCGGAGCGGCTCCAGAAGGGAGCGGTTTCCTGTGTCCAAAGCCGGAGCAGCCCTTGGTTGGTGGCCACCGCCTGAATCCGCTCCCAGAGCATCGGCCGCAATGGATCGGCCAGAGCAAAGTCTGTGAAGGCCTCGCTGTGGAGGAGACCCTGGCGTTCGGCCACATGGAGACCGAGCGCGCCCACCACCACGCCGTGGTCCGCTTCGACCACCTGGAATTCGGTGACCCGGCGGGCCAGTTCGCTGACGGAGAAGTTCATTGCGCTCCACAGGGCGGTCAACTGCCCCAGGTCATCCAGGGTAGCCCGCCGTATCCGGTAGTTTGGCCAGGTCATGCCAACGAATCTAGGAGGAGAGCTGGCAAAATCAACGGGAATATTGCGGCCACCCAGGGGCGAGATTGACCGAATCACGCGAAGCGGCTAAAACCATGGCCATGATAATGCTCTGGACGCTGCTTTCCTTTCGGTTGGGGATCCACCACCGGGCCTCGGCGGCAGTTGGGTTCGTCCTGGCCACCTCCATTTTGGCAGCGGGTGAGGCCCAGCCTGGCCTGGTGAAATCCGAATTCATCTTCGAGACCGCTCCCTTTCCCGCTTGCCATGCCTCAACCATCGCCGAGTCACAGCCGGGCAACCTGGTGGCGGCCTGGTTCGGCGGCACCCGCGAGCGCGATCCCGACGTCGGGATCTGGACGTCCCGGCTGGTCGCCGGCCAATGGACGGCTCCCGTGGAGGTCGCTAATGGCGTGCAATCTCCGGCCAAACGGCTCCCGTGCTGGAATCCCGTGCTCTTCCAGCCGAGCACCGGACCGCTGCTCCTGTTCTTCAAGGTTGGCCCCAGCCCCAGTTCCTGGTGGGGCATGATGATGACCTCGTTTGATGGCGGCGCCACCTGGTCTGTGCCGCGGCGTTTGCCGGAGGGCATTCTCGGGCCAATCAAGAATAAGCCGATCCAGTTGCCGGGCGGCGACCTTCTCTGCCCGAGCAGCACCGAGAGCCGGGGCTGGCGCGTGCATTTCGAGCGAACCAGTGACCTGGGACAAACCTGGCGCGCGACCCCGCCGGTCAACGACGGCAAAATTATCAGCGCAATCCAACCGAGTATCCTCTTCCTGAAGCGCGGACAACTCAAGGCGGTCGGCCGCACCAGGAACGATCGGCTGTTTGAGGTCAGCTCCGCTGATGGTGGGATCACTTGGGGGCCGATGAAACTTACGGCCTTGCCCAACCCCAACTCTGGGACTGACGCCGTCACGCTCAAGGACGGCCGCCAACTGCTGGTCTATAACGCCACCACTAAGGGCCGCAGCCCGTTGAATGTCGCGCTTTCTTCTGACGGCGTCGAGTGGCGGACCGCTGGGGTGCTCGAAGACGCCCCGGAGAAGGAGTTCTCCTATCCGGCGGTGATCCAGACTACGGATGGCCTTGTCCATATCACCTACACCTGGGAACGGCGGCGAATCAGACACGTCGTCCTGGATCCGGCGGGTCTCCAACCCTGATATGTCCTGCCACTTTTGTAGCGCAGACGTTCGAGTCTGCCGTATCGCGGGTCTTCTCACTTGCAGGGCGGGGAGGCGATGCAACACCCTGCCGACGGGAAAATCGGCGACACTCCAGGCTGGCGAGTCTTTGCTACGGGCGCGCGCTTGTCAGCCGCCCGTAAGGCTATGAAATACTCCAGCGAAGCCGGCCGGCGCCGAGCGGCCGCGTGATGATCACCCACCTGATCCAATGGTTCAAGCCCGCCCCGGCGGCGCCGCGGCGCGGGGCAGGGGAGGTGGTCCGCCTCTACCCTCGGTTCCGCTGGCGGGTGTTCGAGGCGGCCTACCTCGGCTACGCCACCTTTTATCTCGTGCGCAACAACCTCGGGGTGGTGGCCAAGGAACTAGGCGCGGCCCTGCATTATGACAAGTCGGATCTGGGTAACATCCTGGCTTGCAGCGCGATGGCCTACGGCTTGGGGAAATTCCTCATGGGCTTCCTGTCCGACCGCAGCGATTCGCGGAAGTTTATCGCCGCTGGGCTGCTGCTGACGGCAGGAGCAAATTTCGCCTTTGGCGCGGTCGCTAGCTACCGCCTTCACCTGGCTCTCTGGACGTTGAACGGGCTCATCCAGGGCATGGGTTACGGACCCTGCGCCCGCTCGCTTGGCTACTGGTATTCCTACAAAGAACGCGGCGCCATCTTCGGCGTTTGGAACACCGCCCATAACCTTGGCGGCGGGTTGGTCGGGGTGATCGCCGCCGCGTGCGCCGGGAGCTTCGGATGGCCCTCGGCCTTTTTTGTGCCCGGCCTGATCGCTTCGGTTGCCGCAGTTTACCTCTTTTGGCGGATGCGCGACACCCCCCAGTCCCAGGGCTTGCCTCCGGTCGAGGAATACAAAAACGCGTACCCGCCCCAGGACCCATCGACGGATCATGGCGACCTGAGCTTTCGCCAGATGCTCTCTCGCTACATCCTGGGCAATCATTGGCTGTGGCTCATCAGTGCCGCCAACTTCTTCGTCTATATCGCCCGCTATAGCATGCTCGATTGGGGACCGACTTACCTGAAAGAAACCAAAGGCGTTTCGCTCATGGGTGGCGGCGTCAGCACGTTGGTCGTCGAATTGTCCGGCGCGGCCGGGATGTTGTCCATGGGCTGGCTCTCCGACCAGTTCGGGGGCCGGCGGGGTCGAGTGAGCACCCTCTGCATGATCCCGCTGCTGGGCGCGTTTGCCGGCCTGATCATGACCCCGCCCGGCATGTTTTGGTTGGACCTCTGCCTGTTGGGCCTGATCGGGTTCTCGGTCTATGTGCCCGTCATGTTCCTCGGCGTGATGTCCCTCGACCTCAGCTCGAAAAAGGCGGTGGGCACGGCAGCTGGCTTTGTCGGGATGTTCGGCTACCTCGGGCGCGTGGTGGAGGGCAAAGGCATGGGCTGGCTGGCCCAGCACTATGGCTGGCACCCCGCCTTGTACGCCGTCTTCGCCTGTGCGGCTGCGGCCGCGACCCTCCTCGCCTTCACCTGGAATGTGCGGCCCAGGGCCTGAAGCCAGCCGTTTACGCCCCGGCGGGCAGTTCCCAACCTCGGCGGTATTCCCGGGTCAAATACGGGTTCGCCTCGGGCAGGTTCGTCACCTTCCCGGCCGACGCATCAAAGCGCAATTTCCGGCCGCCCATCCGCAGGGATACCGCCGCCAGGTTGAAGGCGTCCGAGATGGGACGGGCGAGCAGGAAATCGCCACAGGTGGCCGGTCCCCCCTTGCAGGCAGCCACCCAGTTGGCTTCCCGGCGAGGACGTTTCGCTTCCTCGAGGACTGGCGGGTTTTCTGCCGGCTTAACCTCGGGCTTGCCCGCGGCCGGAACGAGTTTCGGTTCCTCGCCCCGAAAACGGGCGAGGATGGCGCCTCGGTCCCCCACGAACATCAGGCCCTCGGCCTCGAATTCCGTGACCGCGTCCGCAAGCACGGCCGGCACGTAGGGCTTCATCGAGCCATCGTACCAATACAGATCGATGGCCGGCCGCCGGCCTTTGGCGGCAAACTGAAACCGTACCGTGCAGGCAGCGGGGAACGAGTAATCGTTCCGGATCTTGGACGGCACTCGACCCGACAAACCACAGAGGTGACTAGCGCGCGACTCCACCACGA
>Ga0364881_10148_pt1 | contig 48494 bp, 43 predicted proteins | sample ExccelJu500001D4_5_FD_206923 | JGI IMG/M metagenome (GOLD analysis project Ga0364881, IMG submission 206923) | Enriched cells from Trout Bog Lake Hypolimnion, Wisconsin, USA - BchlTB.July30.5000.01.D4 | ecosystem: Environmental > Aquatic > Freshwater > Lake > Hypolimnion/Profundal zone | place...
CATAGATGCTCTTTGGAATAGCTACCCTCATATGCTAATTAATGCATCTGAGCATTACGTAGGCTTACCTGATGGTCAAATGGGCAACTCTGAAGTGGGGCATCTCAATATAGGCGCTGGTCGAGTAGTATTTCAGGACTTTGAGCGTATCAATAATAGCATTGCCCGCGGTGAGTTTTTTGAACATGCAGCGCTTAAGAGCGCCCTACTTGAACTTAAAGAAAACAATAAAGCGTTACATATTTTTGGTCTGCTATCTGATGGAGGCGTTCATAGCCATCAAGACCATATCCATGCAATGCTGGAAATGGCAACAAGACTTGGGCTAACCAAGGTTTATATACATGCATTTTTAGACGGTCGCGATACGCCGCCAGTCAGTGCAGAACCATACCTAAACGCACTGGAAGCCAAAATAAAATCCTTAGGCGTTGGTAAAATAGTATCTATATGTGGACGCTTTTACAGCATGGATAGAGATAAACGCTGGCCCCGAGTGGAAGCTGCATATGCACTAATTACTGAAGGTTTGGGTGAATTCACATATGGCACCGCGGTCGAAGGATTAGAAGCAGCTTATGCACGCGGCGAAAATGACGAATTTGTAAAAACCACAGCTATCCGCTCCCGAAATGAATCGCCTACGCATTTAGAAAATGGTGATGTCGTTGTGTATATGAATTTCAGATCTGACCGTGCACGCCAGCTAACACATGCATTATTAAGTGAAGAATTTGACGGTTTCCACCGCAGACATGTGCCAAAATTGGCAGCTTACTTTACGCTCACAAGTTACGATAAGAAAGAGAGTAATGCAACAGTAATATTTCCACCTTATGCGATCAACAATACATTCGGTGAATATATATCTAATATGGGACTAAGTCAGCTAAGGATCGCTGAAACTGAAAAATATCCGCATGTCACATTCTTTTTTAATGGCGGCGAAGAAAAAGTGTTCCCAGGAGAAGATAGAATTTTGGTCCCGTCACCCCAAGTTGCCACCTATGATTTGCAACCTGAAATGAGCGCATTTGAGTTAACGGACCAACTAGAAGCAGCAATATTAAGCCAAAAATATAACGCCATTATTTGCAATTATGCCAATAGTGATATGGTCGGTCATACGGGCTCTCTTCAAGCAGCAATTAAAGCCATAGAAGCCTTAGATACGTGCGTTGGTCGAGTAGTAAATGCCATGCAAAGTGTAGGTGGTGAGGTGATTATTACAGCCGATCATGGCAATGCCGAAGTAATGTTCGATGCTGAAAACAATCAGCCCCATACACAACACACCACAAATTTAGTACCGCTTATATACGTTGGCCGCTCAGCGACCATGTCAGAAGATGGAGCACTATCAGACTTAGCGCCAACCTTACTGCAAATCATGGGTCTTGCTCAGCCCCCTGAAATGACTGGAAAGCGCCTCATTCATTTTGCAAAATAAACGCTCTCTTTTGAGATTACACAATTTTCAGCAAGCCTATAAAGCGACGCTCATAAGTTTAAGCCTAATGTTTATGCTATACGCCCCAGCAACACTAGCTGACAATAAACCAGAAGCTCCTAAACAGGCATTAAGTGCTGTACAGGAACGCTTAGAAGCTCTTAAAAAACAACTAGGCACCTCTCAAGAAGCGCATAAAGATGCAGCTGACGCACTGAAAGATAGTGAGGTCGCCATTAGCGTAGCAAATAAAAATCTCTACGAGATTAACCAGCGCCAGCAAAAGAATAAAGAAAGATTGGCGCAGTTAGAAACAGACTCAGTCAAAACTAATCAAACACTGAGCCAACAACAGCAACTCCTTAGCAGCCAAATCTATCAGCAATATATTCATGGCAATCAAAGCTATGTGCAGATGATTTTGCAAAGCGAACGCCCCAGCGAAATTGCACGTGATGTTTATTACTTCTCCTACATCGCAAAAGCGCGTGCTGAATTGATTAGTAAAATGCAGAGCACCCTAGATAAGATTAATCAGCTTAATGCCGCAACCGCGACAGCACAGCAAGAGGTGCTAGCGTTAAAAGAAAAACAAATGAAAACAAGGCAAGTCCTTGAAACCCAGAAACGGGAAAAATCTAAGGTCGTGAGTTCCCTATCGCAGCAAATTGCAGCTCAACGTAACGAAATAAAAAAATTAAGCCGTGATGAAAAACAACTCTCCCAATTAGTCCATCGCTTAGCCAGCATTAAACCGACTGCACCGACCAATCAAAGTAAAAATAACAACAATGGGAAAACAGCCTCTAGCGGAACAACCTCTGAAACCCAGCAGCAGAAAACAGTGGTTACTAACAACACTTTGCCAACCGGCGAGTCTGTCAGTGGCAATTTTGCTACGCTTAAAGGTAAGTTACGTTTACCTATACGCGGTGAGGTGACTAACCGCTTTGGCTCAAATCGCGAAGATAGCGGCATTTCATGGAAAGGTCTATTTATAAGAGCCAGCGCTGGCACTGAGGTAAAAGTGGTGGCAAATGGTCAGGTGGTATTTGCCGACTGGTTGCGCGGTTTTGGCAATCTTATTATCGTTGATCATGGAGACGGCTACATGAGCTTGTACGGAAATAATCAAGCACTATTAAAAGTGGTGGGTAACAACGTCCAAGCCGGCGATGCCATTGCTGCAGTCGGCAACAGTGGTGGCAATGAAAGTAACGGGCTTTATTATGAACTTCGCCGACAAAGCCTACCGTTTGACCCGCTTTCATGGAGTAGCGTACATTAAAATATAGCGACAATCTTTAACATTCAATAAAGAACACATTATCTTTGCACGAAAAAAATCACGCCTAGGCGTGATTTTTCTATTGCCTCAGAAAATTCCAGTTTATTTGGTTGCTGGCTTCTCTGCTGCTGCTTTGGTTGCTGCATCTAATGCTGTTGCATCAATAGTAATACCCGGCACGCGCTCGTCTGCTGACGGCACATAACCACCAGATGTCTCAACTACCGGAGCTGGTGTAGCTTCAACTGCCGCAGGCTTAGCTAAAGCATCATCTTCATCAGGCTTACTACAGCCCGCCAAGAGCAAACTCGTAAGCGCTAAGGCAACCATTGAACGTAACAACATTGACATAATATTTCCTTTAAAATTAAAAAACGATCTCTTACTGATTACTTGCTAGCTAATTCTTACTTGGCCGCATTCTAACTGAATGATTTGGTGTAGCCAAACATTAATTCGCTAACTTTGAAAACACTAATTTACCGGATTTAGTATCAATTTTTATCGTATCTTTAGCCATAAAATTTCCAGCCAATATTTCACGGGACAAAGGATTTTCAATTTCTGATTGAATTGCCCTTTTGAGTGGTCGAGCACCATATACTGGATCAAAGCCTGCATTGGCAATTTCCGCAATCGCTGCATCACTAATTTCTAGTTGCATATCCATAGCAGCCAAACGTTTTGCCAAGTATTGCAATTGAATTGCGGCAATCGATTTAATATTAGATTCACCCAAAGCGTGAAACACAACGACTTCATCAATACGATTTACAAACTCAGGTCTAAAGTGGGTTTTTACTTCACCCATTACCGCTAGTTTCACCAGTTGATAATCTTGGTCAGCCATGCTCTGTATCATTTGAGAACCCAAGTTACTGGTCATGATAATTACCGTATTTTTAAAATCTACTGTTCGGCCCTGACCATCAGTTAAGCGGCCGTCATCTAACACCTGCAACAGCACATTAAATACATCTGGGTGTGCTTTTTCCACTTCATCTAGAAGAATCACACTGTAAGGTTTACGACGAACTGCCTCGGTCAAGGTACCGCCTTCTTCATATCCAACATAACCCGGAGGTGCCCCTATCATGCGAGCGACTGAATGTTTTTCCATAAACTCGCTCATATCGATACGAATTAAGTGATCCTCACTATCGAACAAGAAGCCTGCCAAAGCTTTACATAATTCCGTTTTACCAACACCGGTTGGGCCTAAAAACAGAAAGCTGCCATAAGGACGATTGGGGTCACTTAACCCTGACCGTGAACGGCGGATAGCATCTGAAACTAACCGCACTGCCTCATCTTGCCCGACTACACGCTCATGCAGTTTAGTTTCCATGGTCAATAGTTTTTCGCGCTCACCAGTCATCATTTTGCTGACTGGAATACCCGTAGCTCGACTGACAACTTCAGCAATTTCATCGGCGCCCACTTCAACGCGTAGCATTTTATGCTTGGTAGGCACTGAGTTGTCTTCAACGCTTGACGCTTGCTTTAGCTGCGCTTCTAATGCTGGGATTTTGCCATATTGTAGCTCCGAGACTTTTTGCCATTCGCCTTTACGCGTCGCCTCTTCCATCTCAAATTTAACTTTTTCAATAGCTTCTTTTATATGCGCAGAACCTTGTACCTGAGCCTTTTCAGCTTTCCAGATATCTTCCAAATCCGCATATTCTTTTTCAAGCTTAGCAACTTCATCTTCAATTAAACCAAACCGCTTTTTACTGCCTTCGTCTTTTTCACGACGCACCGCCTCACGCTCAATTTTTAGCTGAATTAAGCGCCGCTCTAGTTTATCCAGCACTTCTGGCTTAGAGTCTATTTCCATCTTAATCCGTGAGGCCGCTTCGTCAATTAAATCGATCGCTTTATCAGGTAAAAAGCGGTCTGTAATATAGCGATGAGAAAGTTCAGCCGCTGCCACAATGGCAGGGTCGGTAATTTCTACCCCATGATGTAGCTCATACTTTTCCTGCAAGCCTCGAAGAATGGCAATTGTCGCCTCCACACTTGGCTCATCAACCAATACTTTTTGAAAACGCCGTTCCAAAGCGGCATCTTTTTCAATATATTTACGATATTCATCCAAAGTCGTAGCTCCAACACAATGCAGTTCTCCGCGTGCAAGGGCTGGTTTCAACATATTGCCAGCGTCCATCGCGCCTTCAGCTTTACCGGCACCAACCATGGTATGAATTTCATCAATAAAAACGATGGTTCTGCCTTCATCTTGCGACAACTCTTTAAGCACAGCTTTCAAACGCTCCTCAAAATCACCACGATACTTAGCCCCTGCCAGTAAAGCCGCCATATCTAGAGACAATACCTTTTTACCTTTAAGTGAATCTGGCACTTCGCCATTAACGATACGTTGTGCCAAACCTTCCACAATAGCTGTTTTACCAACGCCAGGCTCACCAATTAACACTGGATTATTCTTTGTGCGGCGCATCAGAACTTGTATCACGCGACGAATTTCATCATCGCGACCAATGACTGGATCCAGTTTTCCAGAACGTGCACGCTCAGTTAAATCCATGGTATATTTTTTAAGGGCTTCACGATTAGACTCAGAATCAGAGTCATTGACTTGTTCACCCCCACGCACGGCATCCACGGCTTGTTCTAAAGCAGCTTTTGATAAACCATGCGTCTTTAATAGTTTGCCAGCAGGCCCTTTATCATCGGCCAAGGCTAATAGAAACATCTCACTCGCAATAAAGGCATCCCCACGCTTTAGCGCTAACTTATCAGTTACATTTAATAAATTATTAAGGTCACGTGAAACCGATACCTCACCCGCGCTGTCAGATATACTTGGAAGCGCTTGAATTGCAGCAGCTAATGCAACTTTAAGCGGCGTTAGATGTGCGCCAGCATGCGCTAACAATGACGATGTGCCTGCATCTTCTTGACTTATTAAAGCCGAAAGTAAGTGCAACGCCTCTATAGTTGGGCTGTCATTGGCTACCGCTAAACTTTGGGCATCATTAATGGCTTGTTGGAATTTTGTCGTTAGTTTATCAAAGCGCATGCTTCACTCCGTTCTTGTTGATCTAATTTTGAGATGGGGCTGATTGCAGACTTTTCAATATATAATTAGTCATAACGCTTTGTAACCTACTTTATATGCTTTAGTTTTGTTTTAACTCAAACAAAGGCAGATAAAAGTAGTGTCTAATCTCTATTTCTGCACCAGATTAACTATCAACTAGGGGTTATTGTTTGCTAACGAGTACTTACACTGTTGATGAAAATGCTCAAAACCCAGCTTGGACAATTTTAGACAGCCAAGAACAATGGCAGAGTTTTAGCCAGCCTGTAGGCAATGATCCAGAAAAACTCTTAGTCCAATCCAGCTTGTTACTCGATGGCTTGCATTGCGCTGCCTGCTCAGGGATTATTGAACATGGGCTTCAATCCTTGCCTGGTATTGTAAGTGCTCGCGTTAGCATGTCAAAAAAACGTGCAGTAGTAATATGGTCGCCGTCGCAGACATTACCTTCCACCATACTCAATGCCATTCAAAAACTAGGCTATAGTGCAAGTCCGGCGTCTCATAATGAGAATCAACTCAACGCCACCACTAAAAACAGAGATTCATTTTGGCGCTGGATGGTCGCCGGCTTCTGCATGATGCAAGTAATGATGTATGCCAGCCCAAGCTACTTTAGCAAGACCGGCGACATTGAAAGTGATATTAGTTACCTACTGAACTGGGCCTCATGGTTATTAAGCCTCCCAGTAATTCTGTTCTCTAGTCGAACATTCTTTAGTAATGCTTGGCGTGATTTAAAGCTCAAACAGATCAGCATGGATTTGCCTGTCGCGCTCGGCATAGGCATCACTTTTATCGTCAGCTCTGCCGCTACTTTTGAGCCGAATAGTTGGTGGGGTCACACGGTTTATTTTGACTCGCTGACCATGTTTGTATTTTTCCTTCTATCAGCACGCTTAATTGAAGTTAAATTACATAGCAAAACACTAGGAGCTTTAGAGTCTCTTGTCAGCCGTATTCCAGAAAATACTGAACGTCAAAATCTAGATGGCTCCTTTAAGCGTGTTTTAAATAGCCAGCTCAAAGTTGGGGATATCGTGCGGGTACATTTGGGCGAGGCATTTCCGGCCGACGGCCAACTGGTATTAGGAAATACAAGTGTCGATGAATCCTTACTCACCGGTGAAGCAACCCCAATACATAAACAGCTACATGATAGTGTGATAGCTGGAAGCTATAACCTGGGGGCAACTGTTAGTATTGAGTTGAAAAGCTTAGGTGAGGCTACCCAGTATGGTCAAATCGTAAAACTAATCAATCAAGCTGCAATTGAAAAACCTAGGTTATCGCAACTGGCTGACCGCATAGCACGACCGTTCTTGTTGTTTGTGATTCTAAGTGCGGGCCTCGCTGCAGCATTATTATGGGGGGTAGATCGCAGTCGCGCCTTAATGACTGCGGCAGCAGTGCTCATTGTCACCTGTCCGTGCGCTCTATCTTTGGCGACACCCGCAGCCATGCTAGCAAGTGCAAGTGCATTTGTTAAACGCGGCATTTTAATTCGTCGCTTACAAGCAATTGAAGGTATTGCATCTGTTGACTATGTGATTTTTGATAAGACTGGCACCCTGACCGAACACCATATTAAAATCAAAGCTATTACGCACAAAGAGGGGTTGACCGAAGAATCTTCTCTAGCTTTAGCAGCCGCTATTGCTCAGCATTCACAACACCCAATTTCACGCGCTATATTTAATACACATGGCAAAGATTCAAGCCTATCATTGGCAGAGATTGAAGAAGTAGTTGGTGCTGGCATTAGTGCAAACTTAAAAACCACCAGCACTCAAACAGCTAATTATTTGGCTTTAGTCAGCGGCCGCTTAAAATTAGGTTCAGCAAAATTCTGTGGTATTGCTCATAGCGGCGAGCTTAGCCAACAAGTTTTTTTATCCGATGAGCAAGGTTGGTTAGCAACCTTCAGTTTGCAAGAAGCCACAAAACCCCATGCAGCGGAAACCATACAACATTTACAAAACATGGGATTAAATATTGAGCTATTGTCTGGAGATCTTTTACATACTGTGCAGAGTCTATGTTTAGATATCGGCATTACAAAATTTTCCGCCGCTTGCAACCCACAAGATAAATTAATGCGACTACATACATTGAAGCAGCAGGGGAAAAAAGTGTTAATGGTCGGTGACGGGCTTAATGATGGGCCAATACTGGCCAGTGCTCATGTTTCTATCGCCATGGGCAAAGGCGTGCCGCTAACGCTTGCACATGCCGATTATATATTTTTGAATGGCGATATAAGCCAAATTCCACAACTAATAAGCCATGCACAAAAGACTATGCGGGTGATTAAACAAAATATTGCTTGGGCAATTATTTATAACTTGGTATGCATACCGCTAGCATTCACCGGCGTATTGTCAGCTTGGTTGGCAGGCTTAGGCATGGCGTTGAGTTCATTGATCGTAGTCGCAAATGCATTGCGCTTAACCCAATTTTTCTCCCCGTTTGCACCCACCAATCTGAGTGCAACAAAGGCAGACTAATGGATATACTCTTTATACTTATTCCTCTTTCTGTATTAATGGCCTTATGCATACTCGGCGGCGTTTGGTGGGCAATCTATCATGGACAATTTGAAGATATTGAAGACGAAGGCCGGCGCATACTTGAAGATGATATTAAACCTAAATAGAATAACCTTACCAGCACATGCAGACAGCACTTATTTATAGCGGGCTTTTAATGGGCTTGGCGGGCGGACCACATTGTGTTGCTATGTGTGGGGCAGCTTGTGCCAGTTTAAATCAATCGAAAACCCAACCTTACGCCATTCAGCTTTATCATTTAGGCCGCTTATGTGGTTATGCAATAATGGGCGCCATCACTACTTTTGCGATTCAAAGTATTGCTTGGCTTTCTAGCTATAGCGCCGCATTGCACCCCCTATGGACATTCTTTCATGTTTTAGTATTTTTTTGGGGTTTGCTAATGCTAATTTTTGCTAGGCAGCCCGTTTGGGTAGATAGAGCAGGACGATATATTTGGCAGTATGTGAAAAAACTAAGTCTACGCTCAAATGGCCATTTCTTCATTGGTGTGCTATGGGCATTAATGCCATGCGGGCTGCTTTATTCCGCTTTAATTATTGCTTCATTTAACGGCAATCCAGTTGGAGGTGCGCTTAGCATGGCAGCATTTGCGTTGGGCTCTAGCCTGTCTTTATTTTTTGCGCCATGGTTATGGCTAAAACTGAAAACCAACTTGGTTGAGCCTTTCGGTATGCGCTTGGCCGGTTTAATATTAAGTGTTGCCAGCGCTTGGGCTATTTGGATGGAACTTACCCAACATAGTAAAGTTTGGTGCCTTTAATCTACAAACCTAACAACAAAAACCCTTCATTCACAGTGTTCCAAACTAAATAAGCTTTAGCTTTTGAAGTAACTAGCTGGGGATAATCAGCTTCCCCTAGACTGCTAGCCAGCAACTTAGCGCCCTGCCAACTTCGGCCGCCGTCATCTGAATACATAGCAAAAATGCTGGTATGTGATTCGTTGCCCTTAAGCTCAACCTCTTCCCAGACAAGCCATACTTGATCACCTATACTTAAAAGCGCGGGATGTGAAGCCTGATTTTTATAATCACCAAACTTCTTTGGCGGAGATGATGCCCATGCCACACCATCCATACGGCTATAATAAAGACCTGGGGTTTTATCTTTTCCGTTTAAATAAGCCATATGGTAACCCCACCAATCATTACCCTGACCACCAATCGCCATCGCTGGCCCATGATGAGAACATGTGCCTTCTTGCAAGTGGTCGAAAGTGGCTCGCTTCAACACAGGGGCTGATATCGACTGTTCTCCGTTGGCGATCTGAGGAATTTCTCCAAGCATATGGTCTCGCTCATTATCAGAAAATAGTTGTCTCCACATTGCCACCACAGTGCCATCTGGTTTATTGGTTGTAACGATGCGGTCGCTCTCACAACTACTATCCACCAGTTTTTTCTCAATACTAAAACTCGCACCATTGTTAGCAGAAACCGCATAATAAATAGCGGCACCATCATAATGCTTATTAGCCGATTTTGCGGAAACCAAGTCACGCTCATCAACCCAAGCGACTGTAATGTTGCCATTTTCTGCAACATTAAGCGCGTCAAGCCGATGGTTAATTACTGAACGATCTTGATGCACAATATAAGGTTTCTCAAAACTTTTTCCGCCATTAAGAGAACGTGCAAACCAAACATAGCTGGAGAATGGCATCTTAAATTCTTCAGTCCAGGTAAGATAAATATTTCCATCAGGGCTAATGGCGATTTTTGGTCTATCTTCACCATTTGCCGCTATCCTTTGTGCAACTGGGTTAATCTCTATCGACTTGTTAAAGCTTTTACCTAAATCGCGGCTCATATCCACGAGCACAAAATCATCTTTTACACGCGTCCTCCATAGGTTTCCGGCTGAATCAAATGCTACGCTGACAAATAAATTGCTGAATTGATGTTGGGGGATCTCTTCACGGGCATGCGCTATTGAAATGAAGCCCACTAATAAATAAAGTAATAATTTTTTCATCCGCTCATATTACATTTATTTTTTATAGGTATTTGTAATGTTTTTTTATTGCACTGATGATTAACAATTAATACATTCAGTCGTTTATTTTAAAAATTAGCCGCTGTTAGCAGCATTGATGTCAATAAGCGTTACGCCAATTAAATCTATTGGTGACAAGCAGCCACATTTATAATTTGACCATTCTGACCCTGAGCTTTAGCGACACTTTATTTTAATTATTGTCATAGACTTTTAGCAGGTATGCATTACCCAGAAGTAAATAAGTGCTTATGGATCAAAAACGCACTTATTAACCTAATACATCTAAGTGATTAATCACTATCAATGACAGAGTGTAAAATTCAAGCTACTTACTCGAAATAAATAGCCTACATATGATGTATGTCAATTTGATAATTAATAATTACATTATTCTGATGTGAATACCTTTTCTCATCATAATTAGGACTGGATAAAAATGAACTCCATAATTAGTAATCTAGACAGTTTTCCAAATTTATTAAATAAATTGAATGGCAGTAAATCAGATTTCTATCCTAATTCAGCTTACCGTTCTGCTATGGTTGCAGGTCAGATAACGAGAAAAATTCCATCTGGAATCGTATCTAAGTATATGAATGCAATGATTGCTTATGAGACTTTTGAAACAGATGAAAATCGCTTGTACTTAGAAGCCATGAAAAAAGAATATAAAGATTTTTTAGCATTAAAAACATAGCGCTTGTGATTGGAAGTAAGAAAATCCATCGATTGATACAAGTTGGCATTAGTCAACATAGTATCAAACTTTTTTTGGGCAGGCATTTACAATAACAGTGGGTATATTTTTTGGAGAATGAATGCGTAATTGTTTGTTCACATTCATTCTACCGAATACAACTGTTATGCCTTTAGAGGATATGCCAAATATATCCGCTAGGAATTTAACCATATGATCTGTGGCTCTGCCAGCCACAGGAGGAGCTGTAACACTAATTTTAAGTTGATTACCTTTTGGCTTCCCAATAGCATCTTGTTTTGCACTAGGAGTTCCAAGAACATTGATGACTAATACATCACCATCCCAGGCACAAAATGATTTCATATCAAATTTCTTTATTGCAGAATTGCCGTCTAAATTGGTAGCGCTAGTTTCAACTCTGCTTTTTGAGATTTTTTTCTTCATATTTTATGCCAACACAACATTCATTGTCATCGAGTTAAGCTTATCCGATTGATGTTAATATAATTGATGACTAACCTCAAACTCATTGATTAATAATGATTGCAATTCTTGAAGCTAAGCGCGCCGGACTGCTGACTAGAAAGCATTGGTTTAATAATGTCCTGGCAGGTGTAGTTGTTGGAATTGTGGCACTCCCTTTAGCAATGGCTTTTGCTATTGCGTCAGGCGCTAAACCTGAGCAAGGTATTTATACAGCAATTGTGGCTGGCACCCTAACATCTCTCTTTGGTGGAAGCCGATTACAAATTGCGGGGCCTACTGGAGCCTTCATTGTTATCCTTGCAGGCATTACGTCTAAATATGGAATGGACGGCTTGCAAATTGCCACATTAATGGCTGGCTTCATGATGATGATGATGGGGTTGACACGCTTGGGCGCCGTAATAAAATTCATTCCAGACCCAGTAATAGTTGGATTCACGAGCGGCATTGGCGTCATCATTTGGGTAGGGCAATGGAAAGACTTTTTTGGCTTATCTCCAATGGTCGGTGCAGAGCATTTCCACCAAAAATTCTGGAATTTGGTACAGGCATTGCCTGGATTGCATTATCAAACGACAGCGATAGCTTTACTAACACTGCTAACCCTGATTATTTCTCCACGTATCTTTAAGCGCATCCCATCGCCTTTAGTGGCGATGGTCTTTGCAACTGCGATACAGTGGTACTTTAATTTTGATGGGGTGGCTACAATTGGCAGTGCCTTTGGGGGCATTCCACAGTCCTTACCGAGCTTTAAAATTCCTGCAGCCACATTCTCACAGGTACTGCAGTTAATTGGCCCTGCGTTCACTATTGCGCTTTTAGGCTCAATTGAGTCATTGTTATCCGCAGTAGTCGCGGATGGGATGACCGGTAGTAAGCACAATCCTAATCAAGAGCTTATTGGCCAAGGGGTTGCTAACATTTTTTCACCTTTATTTGGCGGCTTTGCCTCAACGGGTGCGATTGCAAGAACAGCCACTAATATCCGTAATGGGGGTACGAGCCCTTTAGCTGGTATCGTCCATGCATTAACCCTGATTTTGATTATATTGGCATTAGCACCGTCAGCCTCTCATATTCCATTAAGTGCATTATCAGCCATTCTTTTTGTTGTGGCTTACAACATGAGTGAACTTCATCGCTTTTCTCGTATGGTAAGAACTGCACCTAGGTCAGACGTTATAGTCTTGTTAATTACATTTCTACTAACGGTATTCGGTGATTTGGTTATCGCGGTTAATATCGGCGTTCTACTTGCCTGCTTACTCTTTATGAAACGGATGTCCGAGACTTTTGTAATTGAACAGCAGCAACAAGAGGATTTGAAGGCTGAAACTGGCAGTATCGACTTTAAGCTTCCAAAGAACACATTGGTCTTTACGATGGAAGGTCCTTTCTTTTTTGGAGCCGCACAGCATCTAGAAAGTGCATTAGAAGATGTACACGGGCATGCTGAAATCTTAGTGTTGAGGCTTGGATTAGTCCCATTTATAGATGCAACAGGCATCCAAGCACTTTGGGATTTGCTTGATACTTGTAAGCATCACAAGACTCGACTCGTCTTTAGTGAAGTACGCCCCAACGTACTTAGAAAGCTCAAGTTAGCGGGGATACTGGAACAATTGGGTCAAGGCAATATTCTTAAAAAAGTGAATGAATTAAGTAAAGTATCCTGAACGTCTTTTATGGGGCGGAAGCGAAGTTACTCAATGTCTGCTTCGGGGAGATTTAGCTGAAGAAAGTAGCTTTTTTGATTTAACAAATACTAGACTGTAAGAACTAGAAGGTAATTATAAAATATCTTTATAAATCAATTTATTAAACACAATTACTGGCGGAAGAGGCGTCTAAATTACCCACTTTCGCCAACATGCTTATAAGTTCGCTATAGATATAAATATCAGTAACTTACATACAAACACGTCCGCAATTGCTCGTCAAAGTTTGTTATAATTCCGATTAGCGGGTAAGAACGCTGGTAAGAACTGGAGTTACAACATGGCAAAGACGACAGACATAATATCACCAAATACAGTTAAAACACTACCGACAGGCTTCCATGCGGATGGTGGCAATTTATACCTACGTGTTAAAGATACAGGGTCTCGTAGCTGGGTGTTCAGATATAAACAAGCGGGTAAAGTTACTGAATTAGGATTGGGATCAATAACCAGTAGGTCACTTAAACAAGCTAGAGTGTTAGCAAGCAAGATGCGAAGCGCTATTGGTGAAGGTAAGAACCCCGCCCCGCTAGTTAAAGAAAAATTAGATTTATCAGCCAAAACATTTAAGGAATGGGCGTTAGAGCTAATTGAATCAAAGCGAGCTGGATGGCGTAATGTTAAACACGCTCAACAATGGGAAAATACATTAGAGCAATTCGCTTACCCTAAACTTGGCGACAAGATCCCAGCTGACATATCACTAGCAGACGTTAAGGGTATTTTATTGCCAATGTGGACAACCACCACAGAAACAGCTGTTAGGCTTCGTGGGCGAATTGAATCGGTACTTGATTATGCAGCAGTTCATGAAGACGCTGACAGACGTAACCCTGCACGCTGGAGAGGTAATTTAGATAAGGTATTACCCCAGCCCAAGAAAATAGCTAAAGTAAAACATCATCCCGCAGCTGACTACAATGATGTACCCAAGATTATGGATGAATTGAGAACAAAAGATTCGTTATCAGCTTATAACCTTCGCTTTACAATTCTTACAGCCGCAAGATCTGGTGAGTCTCGTGGAGCATTGTGGAATGAAATAGATATACCCAATAAAGTCTGGACTATTCCAGCTAAAAGAATGAAAGCAGAACGAGAACACAAAGTCCCGCTTTGTGATGAAGCTATTGAATTGCTAGAATTAATGAAGAAGTGGAATCTAGGAAACTCTGAATTTATTTTCAGTAGTCGGAAAAATTTTATATCAGATTCGGCAGTTAATAAAACACTACATCTGATTAACCCAAACATTACAGTACACGGCTTTCGCTCTAGCTTTCGAGTGTGGGGTGCTGAAACAACATCCACACCAAGCGCAGTCCTTGAATTGGCGCTAGCACACGTTAATCAGAATGAAGTTGAGGCAGCATATCAGCGTAGTGATTTATTTGAGCGTAGGCGTGATTTAATGACTTCATGGGGTAACTACTGTAAGACTATTGAATTGAGTTCGTAAGGACAGATTATGGCCGTTAAAATTGATTTATCCAAAAATAGAGATAAAGACGTGGAAGCTTTAGAAGAACCCTTATCTAGAGCAGGTTTTTATACTATTGCAGAGGCTGTAGAAGTAGTTAAACGTGAAGCCGATGTAAACATTCATGACCATTTGATTGAAGCAGTTCGTTCTGGCGCATTACCCACCTACGAACCTAACTCCACAAAAAGATACATATATGGAAAAGATAAACGTGTACGAGATTTTCATGAAGAAGTTTATTGGCAAGATTTAAACGATTGGCTTGAGGTTAATGAGCGTTTAATAAGCTATAGATTACTAGACCCAAGCGGAAAACCAACAGCTAAAGCTAAAGCTGCAGGTTATGACACTAATAATCCTTGGTGGACACATAACCCAAAAGACCCAGAAGCAGAACAATATTGGTTCACACCAGCTAGATATTTTGCTCGTGAACTTTTAAAAGAGAAACCCAATTTGAAAAAAAATCGTGACAAATTAGCTGATGAAACTGCAATCCAATTAAAAAAACATGAAATTTATGGTCGAATGAAAGGGAGACAATTTAATTACGGAACAGTATTAAAAGCTTTTAAAAAAGTAAAGCTATATTAAAACTTACAAACTTCTAGCGAAAGTTTATATAAAAAATATTGTCAAAACCAATGTATTCAAGGATCTTGAAGGTATTTAGTAATTAGTTGCAAACCTTTAAAGCTCAAACAAAATCGTGTCTCCACTTTCAATTACGGAGATACAAGATGAACAGCGTAAACCCACAAACAGCAAATAGATTGCTACCCTTCCCCGAACTTATCCAACGCACAAGCTTAAAAAAAACCAAACTTTATGAGCTTATCAATGCTGGTGAATTACACCCTATTAAATTAGGCCGTAAGACAGTATTTAGCGAAATTGAAGTGAATGAATGGATTGAAGCACAAATTGCAAAGGCGGTAGCTTAAATGAAAAAAAGCGCCCCACCGACCAAAGTAAGAACGCTTTTTTGCAGCAATTATTATAACGTAATTATTGTTTACTTACATCATATATTCAATGGGTTATGTGTTGAGTTAAATGCTTTTTCTAAAGGTATTTATGGAGGTTTGCTATGAGCAACCTAGATAAATTGCTGTCTCGTTTAGACAAAGTTAAGCGTATTGCTAATGATCGATATACAGCAATCTGCCCAGCACATGATGATCGAAGCCCAAGCCTAGCAATAAAAGATACTGATGACCGCCTTCTATTACATTGCTTTTGTGGATGTGAAACGGCTGAAGTTTTATCTGCTATTGGCTTCACTTTCACAGACATTATGCCAGGCCAAAGTAAAGGTAATTTCAAGAAAGACAATAAACCATTTTATGCCATAGATATATTAGCCATCATTAAGTTTGAAGTATCTCTAGTTTGTTTATATGCAGGAGACATAAGTAAAGGATTAAAACTCACCAGCCAAGATAAAGAAAGGTTATTGCTTGCTACTTCACGCATCAATCATGCATACAAGGTGGCTAAACATGGACTATAAAAATTTAGAAGTGTTTGATGCCGATATGGCCAGTTATTCTGATGCCAAGAAGGTAGATGATGTATCACTAATATGTGCGGCAGATGTGACGCCAGAAGCTATTAACTGGTTATGGAATGGATGGTTAGCTAAAGGTAAGTTCCATATATTCGCTGGAATGGCTGGTACTGGTAAAACCACTATCTCAATTGCACTTGCCTCAATTATCACGAATGGTGGGAAGTTTCCAGATGGCCAAAAAAGCCCCGTAGGGAATGTTTTGATTTGGTCGGGGGAGGACAGTATTAAGGATACTTTAACCCCTCGCTTGATAGCCTCGGGCGCTGATTTATCTAAAGTGCATTTTATTGGTGATACTTTTAAAAACAAAGAGATTCAAAGCTTTGACCCTGCTACCGATATGCAAGCCTTATTAGTTAAAGCATCAAGCATTAAAGACTTGGCCTTATTAATTATTGACCCAATTGTAAATGCGGTCGCTGGTGATAGTCACAAAAATGGTGAGGTAAGAAGAGCACTTCAACCAATAGTTGAATTTGGCGAAAAGCTTAATTGTGCTGTCTTGGGTATTACTCACTTTAGCAAAGGCGGACAAGGTAAAGACCCAATGGAAAGAGTAACAGGTTCTCTAGCCTTTGCTGCTTTGGCTAGAGTTGTATTAGCAACGGCCAAGACGGATGATGAAAAATCTAAACGTATATTTTGCAGAGCTAAATCTAATGTCGGTCTAGATAATGGTGGTTTTGAGTATGACATTAATCAGAAAGAAGTCTTACAGGGAATCTTTACAAGTTATGTAAGCTTTGGTGATGCAGTTGAAGGTAGCGCAAGAGAGTTGCTTGCAGAGCCTGACAATCGTTTTGGCGGTGGTGAAGGTGGTAGTGCCGTGGACGATGCTAAAGCCTTTTTAATTGAATTGTTATCTGGTGGAGAGATGGCCTCCAAATCAATTGAAAATGAAGCTAAAGAAGCTGATATTAGTAAGTCTTCTTTAAGACGGGCTAAAAACTCATTAAACATTAAAGTAAGCAAAAGTAAGCTTGATGGTCGATGGTATTGGCGATTATTTAATACTGAAACAATTGAAGGTGCTCAACATGCTCATATAAATAATGTGAACACCTTGAGCAACATGCCCAATATTAATACTGATGTGATGGAGTTTTAATCATGTCTTATTACGATAATGTTAAAAGTAATGCTTTGGTTTTTTATCACCATTCTTTAGCTGGTGGCTTTAGTTTTGAGGACAAGAAAGGCAGACTGTTTATCTCACCAGCAAGCGCAATAGATGAAGAAATGAGCGAGTTGATTAAATTGCATAAGGCTGAACTAATTGAGATATTACAGGGGCGAATCTAATGCCAGATAACGCATTTAAAGAGCCTGTGACTGTTGATAATTCTAGCGGAAGGCTAGACCCTACCCCAGTAAAAATAGATCTCAAAACCATTGACGATGTGCGTTTGGAAATGGCAAAGGTTTATCGAGCCATGAAGGGCGGCAATATTGAAACATCTGATGGCACTAAATTGGTCTATGTCCTCGGTCAGATTGGCAAAATGATTGAGGCTCACGATATTGAACAACGCTTAAGCGTTCTTGAGAGCAGAAAAATCAAATGAACACTCAACTCTTGAAAAGAATTCAACTCCTGGAGAGTGAGTATTTAATTGAGACTTCAGCTAGCATTAAAATAGTTGTTAAATTTATTGATCCATTGAATGCTAATGAGAATTCATTAACAAAAGTAAGGGCTGGTGATGGTATTTATGAGCGCATGGAAAATGAAACAGAAAATGACTTTGTTGAAAGGGTTCTTAATTTTACTAATGAAACGCTACTCATTCATTCAGTGTAAATTTTTCAGTTAAGGATACTTACTGTTTATCTCTCTATATGTTGCTTCATAGACAGCGCCAAGTTTTCTAATTGAGGATACGAGGCACATTAAACTAATGATTGAACCTAGCACGCCAGTTGTTAATAAAAATATGGATGAGTAATATATTTGTTGAGGCACAGATGCTAGATGAGCGTCGGGAAAAACGTTGTAATTAATTGTATAGGGATAAAATTGAAACAAACTTAAAGATAAGAAAAAAACTGACCAATAAATATTCCGCTTATGTTCCTTATATTCCTCCCTAGCCCAGTTACTAAACTTTGCTTCTAATACTTTTTTCTCATAATCAGCAAATCTCAATCCACACCCCCATAATAATCCAAAGTTTAAAAATTATTGGCTACTAGCACAGGTGATCAAACGATCAAAAGTCTCATCTTCTTCTTTGTCACTTTCATATAAATCTTTGGCTTTGATACCTTCATCATTTTGTAAATCCCAATTAATTCTACATTTATTCTCTTTTTCGTCTGCATACCTAACAATGAATCGTGCACATTCTGGTAGTTTACTTTTTGCTTCTTCTTGTGATTTATGAAATCGCTTATAGCAATCTAGATTTTTTTGATTTCCATCTGGGCTTTGATCAGCTTGTGATAATTTTTCTTGACTATGTTTATTTGGTGCAATTGGTAATGCTGCAATTGTATCTGGGGCGACAGGCTCCATTTCGTAGCTTTTTTGTAGTTCAGCTTCTCTATCTTGGTTTGCTTTTTTATCAATATAGTTAATAACAAAAACAAGAAATATTATGGTTATTGATAAGCCTAGCAGCCACTTAATTGCTGTTTTTACATTTTCCTCGCCCCATAACCACACGCTTAAACCAATTACAAATACAACACCCAATAAGAAAATCATTTAATTACCTTTAAACATTTTTAATCTTCTTAAACAACAATTACCAATTCATAGAGTCGAATAATTAGAACTCTTTTTTGGCACCAGAGCAGTATTTAGAATAAATAAGAGCCCACCCCTTGCTTATTCTTTTGGGATCAAGACCCTCGGTCTTAAATATCTCTCGTCCATCCGCAAATACAGTTATTTGATTTGTAACTCTTGGGGCTGATCCCAGAACCGAAGGATAAGTTAGCTGCATAGTGTTGTATTGAACTGAACTTTTATCAAAGTAATTAAGATTTAATTCTCTTGTATTCTCATCCACATCAAAAAGTGGGCTTTTATCTTCAGGCAACGTCTTTAAATATTTGTATGCTGCTTTTCTGTAGATACAATTTTTTGCATCATATGCATACCAAAATGAACCTGTATTGTTGTCATCTGCTAATCCATCGGTGTAGTTTAAAACCTTTGCCACAGTATCAACAATGACGCCTTTTCTGAAGTCCTCTATTGTTCTTACGTATGATTGAATATATTTGCTATCACCTTCACCAGTAACTATTTTTTTGTAACTATGAGCAGAGTCGTTTTCATCTGCATAAACAAACAGAGGAGTAATGGCAACAAGCAAAAATAAAAATAATTTCCTTATGTTCACTATTGACCCCTTTGTAAGTTCCAGCCCTTACCTCGCAAGCATTGATTTTGAACGATAGCAATTTGCATCAACGTAGCGTTAGGGATTGAGAACGCTTGGGCATTACATTGCCCTTTGTCAATTTCAAAGTCTTCATTTGAAGCCCCAGGCCTAACCCAATAGTTTTGCTGTTGGGCACACCCCGTTACCAAGAAACCAATCAGAATTAATGGCTTCAATTTTTTCATAAATATCCCTAATTTTTATTTATCGATTTGGTAAAAATTCCTACTACTGTAGGACGACTTAATCCTACGCTACATAAAGAATTCCCACAATAGGGGGAATTAATGAACAGTTCATTAGCATTTGGAAAAGTAATAAGAGAATTAAGAAAAAATGCAGGGTTTACTCAAGAGCAATTGGGTTTAGAAGCAGACTTAAGAAGGACTTTTGTGAGTCTTTTAGAATTAGGTCAGCAACAGCCAACACTTGCAACGATATTAAAATTATCTAAAGCATTAAATGTATCAGCTTCAAAAATTATTGAATTAGTAGAGGTTGAGTTACGGCTCTATGAAGGGTTGATTAACCAAATAAAAAATACAAAGCAAAGCGGGTAAATTTGAGCCACCTACGGGTGGTTTTTTATAGGAATCAAACTAAATGGGTAAGAACGGAGGTAAGAACTTTTTTTGATTACAAACTTAAAGTCTTTAAAAATCATAACGTTAAGAGTATTAAATGGCGGAAGAGGCGGGATTCGAACCCGCGTTAGGCTATTAGCCTAAACACGCTTTCCAGGCGTGCGACTTAAACCGCTCATCCACTCTTCCGAATTAGATACTCTGAAAACGGACGCATTATAATGCATATTGGCAACCAACCGCATTCAAGATAGCTTAAACGGTTATAACTGCACCCATTTAATCACAATTAGAAATGGTGATTAACTTTTCTCAAGGTCGGTCTTTAAGCTCTCTTCCTGAATTTGCAGTTTCCATTCTGCATATTGCGCCTCTGATCGGCCATGACTGCCATCACAGTAAGGCATATGTAAACTTCTCCCGCAGCCACACTTCGGGATGGATTCAACTGCTACTTTATCTTTACTCATATATAACCCCTAAAAATTCATAAAGCAGACAACATCTAAGCTTCACCAAGACTTGGAAAAACCTTTATCATACCGCACAAGAATACTCTAAATTAATGATCTACTCATATATAAGACCTAATAAATAATGAGAATTATCACTTGATTTGCTAGAAACTAAGGTTTATTGTTCAGTTAGGGCTTGCGTTTACAGTTTACTTACAAATCCCTTGCTACATATAGGGTATAGGAATTCAGACCAGCTTTTTATCACCATTAAATTGCTCACCAACAAGCTTGGTTTAACGAGCAGAAAAACTATACTTTCAATAGAAAAACTAGAGGAGTCAGCATGAGTTTAGATCTACTAAAAGGCCTTGGCGTAAAAATACCTTACAAAGCCAAGTATGATAATTTTATCGGTGGCAAGTGGGTTGCACCAGTTAAAGGTGAGTATTTTGATGTTATTACACCGATTACAGGCAAGCCTTATACCAAAGCTGCTCGATCTAGTGAAGAAGATGTCGAGCTTGCTTTAGATGCGGCGCACGCAGCAGCAGATAAATGGGGCCGCACAGCTCCTGGTGAGCGTGCTAACTTACTGCTTAAGATTGCAGATCGCTTAGAAGCAAATCTTGAATTACTAGCAACTGCTGAAACCGTTGATAACGGCAAACCAATTCGCGAAACTATCAATGCAGACATTCCATTGGCTATTGATCACTTTCGCTACTTTGCAGGCTGCATGCGAGCACAAGAAGGCTCTCTAAGTGAAATCGATGAAACTATGGTGGCTTACCACTTCCATGAGCCTATCGGTGTTATTGGTCAAATTATTCCTTGGAACTTCCCGATACTAATGGCGGCTTGGAAATTAGCGCCTGCGGTGGTTGCTGGTAACTGTGTCGTCATGAAACCAGCAGAATTTACACCCATCAGCATCTTGATTTTAATGGAATTGATTGCCGATATTGTGCCACCTGGCGTGATTAATATTGTGAATGGTTACGGTCGTGAAGTTGGCGCACCACTTGCCAACAGTCGTCGTATTGGTAAAATTGCCTTTACTGGCTCTACCGCAACTGGACGTGTGATTGCACAAGCTGCAGCATCAAACTTAATCCCAGCTACTTTGGAGTTAGGTGGCAAATCACCTAACGTATTCTTTGAAGATATTGCTGATGCTGATGATGACTTCTTTGATAAAGCAGTTGAAGGTTTGGTCTTATTTGCTTTCAACCAAGGTGAAGTTTGCACCAGTCCATCACGTGCATTAATACAAGAGTCTATTTATGATAAATTCATGGATCGTGTTTTACCGCGTGTTGCCGCTATTGTTCAAGGCAATCCTTTAGACTCTAACACTATGATTGGCGCACAAGCTTCTCAAGACCAGTTAAATAAAATCATGTCTTACATGGATATTGGTAAACAAGAAGGCGCTCAAGTATTAATCGGAGGCCAACGTAACGTCTTAAGCGGTGCCTTTGCTGAAGGTTACTATGTTCAACCTACACTTCTTAAAGGCAATAACAAAATGCGGGTGTTCCAAGAAGAAATTTTTGGTCCAGTGCTTGCTGTAACAACCTTTAAAGATGAGGCGGATGCATTAGCAATTGCCAATGACACTGTATTTGGATTAGGTTCTGGTGTTTGGACTCGTGATGGTAGTCGTGCATACCGTATGGGTCGTGGCATTAAAGCTGGTCGCGTATGGACTAACTGCTACCATGCTTACCCTGCTCATGCTGCATTTGGTGGCTATAAAGAGTCAGGCATTGGTCGTGAAACACATAAAATGATGCTAGATCACTACCAACAAACCAAAAACTTATTAGTTAGCTACAGCCCTAAAAAATTAGGCTTCTTCTAAGTATTAAGTTGTAAGTCATAAGTAAAGCAAAAGGCGGCTATGCCGCCTTTTGCTTATAGTGCCGAATTAACTTTACAGGAGATTTACTATGACGGAACGTCTTTCTGCTACCCCTGCTGCATTAGAATTAATTCAAAAACTCACTGCGCAATTTGGGCCTATCGTATTTTTACAATCTGGTGGATGCTGTGAAGGTAGTGGTCCGTTATGCATGCCAGCAAAAGAATTTAAACCCAGCCCCTCTGATGTAATTTTAGGTGAACTTAATGGTGCAATATTTTATATGGGACACAGCCACTTTCAATTTTCTGAAAATACACACACTATACTTGATGCAGTAGTCGGCTCAAGTGGCTCATTCTCACTGGATTGCGGTACTGGCATGGCGTTCATTACTCGTGGGCGCTTATACAATGACGAAGAGTTACAGAACCTAGGTGAAGTCAATCGTTTTGGATATAACTAGTCGTTACTTAGTAGCTTAGTAAGCTTGACACTGTCATTCAATGCGACATCCTCATATAAACTATAAAGAAAGTAAATGGCTAAGTTGCATATCAAGCTTACCCAATGCATTAGGTTCCCCACGTACTTTAAAGTAAGCACCTTCATTCTCTGAACGCTCTTCAAGAACCTGACAAGTAGCATAAATCTCACCACGCATCTGTTGTGCACTCCATGGGAGAAACAGTTCAGCCTCTACTAAATCTTGCTGAAAGAACTTGACTATGATGTTGCGCAGCTTTGCAACCTCGTCTGGTCGGCGAGCACTCATGACTACGCAATCAGGATAACGCATGCGCAATCTCGCTTCATATTCAGCTTGTGCTGTAGCATCCCCTACATAGTCAATTTTATTGAACACACGTATGCGCGGCACGACTTCTGCACCAATCTCTGCCAGTACTTCATCAGTCACCTCAAGTTGACGTTCGAATCCAGGGTCGCTCGCATCAATTACATGTAGCAATAATGAGGCATCCAGAGCCTCTTCTAGGGTAGATTTAAAAGAAGCTACTAGACCGTGAGGCAGATTCTTAATAAAACCAACCGTATCACTCACCAAGACGCGCGGCACGCTCTCTGGATATAAAGCGCGCACCGTAGTATCTAAGGTTGCAAACAATTTATTCGCGACCAACACTTCACTGCCGGTCAAAGCACGCATTAAGGTCGATTTTCCAGCGTTGGTATAACCAACTAGAGCCACCAAAGCTAAGCCTTGTCGCTCTTGGCGCCGCGCACGCTGTGTTTTACGTTCAACATCCATCGCTACAATCTCTTGTTGCAGCTCAGAAATACGATCACGAATTTTACGTCGGTCAAGCTCGGTATGAGATTCACCACCGCCACGACCACCAGCACCACTGCGCTGACGTCCTTGGGGGCCCGCAAGCTTAGCTGCCTCACGCAAACGAGGCGCCATATAGCCTAAGCGCGCAATTTCAACTTGGGCACGTGCCGCTCGCGAACGCGCATTACGATGGAAAATTTCTAAAATGACCATGGTGCGATCCATCACTTCACAACCGACTTCTTTTTCTAAATTACGCGCCTGTGAAGGTGAGATTTCATGATCAATCAATACCGCTTCTATCTGAGGAACGTTGGGATTGTTAACACCGTTTTCATCAAAAGCATTTTCGTTATTCACAAATTCGCTTATTTCCTGACGCTTTCCTACACCAAGATAAGCGGTGATATCAAAACCTGCGCGCTTCTGCACAAAGGTGTGAACCACCGTAAAGCCTAGTGTTTTTGCCAGCTCACGAAGTTCGTTGAGCGAGGCTTCAAATTCAATATCTATGACATTGGGCAGTTGAACCGCGGCAACAACAGCATACCTTGGTGAATCTTTAACTTCATTTTGCATTAGGGAATGGAGACTTTTGATTAAGTGAAGTCAGATAGTACCTTAAAATTGATGTTCCCTAGAATTGGGTATCTGGCGTGTGGGGGAAAGAATAGCCCAGAGCAAGTTGATCTAATCAGCAAATACCTGATGCCATAATAGCATCACAGCCGCTGCATGCTCCGCAACAGTGGGTTTCGGAACTCGTAAGTGGGAAGCGCCCTGCAGCTTAAGTAAATGCTGGGTATGGCGATATTCACGGTAAGCTTTCACATTTTTCTCTGCTAAATCAGCATCAATAATGGCTAACACCCCAAGGCGCTTCAATAAAGCAATATTGCCAACATTTTCGGTCAATTGCGGGTATCGTTTAGCATACGCGAGCACCAGAAACTGCACCAGAAATTCCACGTCTATAATTCCACCTAAACTATGTTTTATATCAAATTCTTCAGTAGAGATTATATGCGCAGCGCGCATTTTAGAACGCATACTCAGCACTTCTGACTTTAGCAAGGATAAATCCCTTGCTTGTGTCATGACCTCGATACGTATCTTCTCAAAATCTAAACCTATAAGACCATCTCCTGCCACAAAGCGGGCACGTGTAATAGCTTGATGTTCCCACACCCAAGCCTTATGTAACTGATAGTCTCTAAAGGCAAGTACACTGCTTACTAATAGTCCGCTATTGCCATCCGGCCGAAGTTGTAGATCAGTTTCATACAGCAAGCCTGCTGAAGTTAGGCTATTGAACCAATTATTAATACGCTGAGCAAAACGCGCATAGACTTCACCTGCCTGTGGCGCATCATCATCGTAGAGAAAAATAATATCTAAATCCGAGGCGTACCCGAGTTCCCGGCCGCCGAGTTTCCCATATCCAATCACTGCAAACTTTGGCACATCTAAATGCTTACCTGGCACCAATGGCCAAATAATTTCTAAACTGACACTTAAAATCAATTCAGCTAACCCACTTAAATAATCAGATAGGATTTCGAGTGGCAATTGACCGTTAATATCTTGCGCCGCACAACGAAAAACGTTGGCATGCTTGAAGTGCCGCATGATATCCATTTGCCGCTCCACATCTCCCTCAGCTTGGCCTAGGCGCTGCAATAACTCAGCGCGCAACAAAGTGAAGTCTGGATGGGAATATTCGACTTGCGTTTGCTCAGAAGACTCTATTGTGGCAAATCCTTTTCTAGTTAAAACTTCATCAAGCAATATAGGGTGTTGATTTAAATAGCTTGCCAACCACGGACTGCTACTACATAACTGCACCACCAAACCCATAGCGTGAGGATGCTCAGCTAATAAAGCCAAATAACTTGCACGCCTACAGATAGTTTCAAGTAAATCCGTGATCCTCAGAAGCGTTGCGTCGGAATTTTTTACCTTTGCTGCTTGCGCAATCGCCAACGGCATAAGAGCATCAAAACGTTGTCGACTTAATTCTGGCAACTGTTGATAACGACTGGTTTGATGCAATAATTCTAGGCGGCGAAAGGTATCTTCCACTTGAGAAAAGCCCATTTTATTCAAAGCAATTAGTGCATCAATTTTATCAATTGTCCCGTTCCAGATAGACTGTTCAAGATCTAAAGCATCAGTACTGACATTGGAATCACTAAAAGTTTGATCAAAATATTGCTGCACGAGTGCTCGATAGATATTAAGTTGCTTTAAAAACAACTGCCATGCGGTCACGTTAAACTGATCCTTAAAATTCATCGCCTTCGCTATGCGATCCTTTGCGAAATCCGTCTTCGGTAATTCTTGCGTTTGCGCGTCTTCCACATACATCAAACGGTGCTCTAAATTGCGCAGAAATACATAAGCAAGAGAAAGGTCATCTGCTGTACCTGCCGGCAATAGTCCTTTATTTTTTAATAAGGCCAATACCGTTAAGGTAGGTTTAACTTGCAAGCTAACATCTTGACCGCCACGAATTAACTGAAATACTTGGGCAATAAATTCAATCTCACGTATGCCTCCGCTACCAAGCTTTATATTGTCATGCAAGCCCTTACTGTTTACATCACGCTTAATATGAATTTTTAAATCCCGCATGCTTGCAAAAGCACCAAAATCTAAATATTTTCTAAATACAAAAGGCTTCAAAATGGCACTTAATTTGTGACTATTCCCGGCAACAACCCGGCCTTTAATCCAAGCGTAACGTTCCCACTCGCGACCATTGTTTTGGTAGTAATCTTCCATCGCATCAAGATTACTCACCAAAGCACCCTCGCTACCAAATGGACGCAAACGCATATCCACCCTAAATACAAAACCATCTTCGGTAATTTCATCGATTGCAGAAATCAATTTTTTAGCCAAGCGGGTAAAAAACTCTTGATTACTAATCGAAGAAGTCCCATTGGTGTAGCCTTCATTCTCATAGGAAAAAATTAAATCTATATCCGACGATACGTTTAGTTCTTGGCCTCCAAGTTTACCCATACCCACCACTATCAACTCTTGGATTTGCCCCAAGTTACTCGTTGGTTGACCAAATTGTTCATTTAACCAGCGTGTTAAAAACTTAATTGCTGTTTGTAACGCCAGTTCTGCCAAATTTGAAATAGTGCGTAATACTTCATCCAAATCTGCAAGATTATTAAGATCTCTAACAACAATTCTTGCCATCACTTGCTGACGCAAACGACGCAATGCTCTTTTTAACATCACTTCATCAGTAATATTTTGATGCCCAAGAAAGTATTCCATGTCGGATAACTGATACTCTAAATGTAGATTAACTAGCAAATCACTCAGTAAAGCCGCATCTTTTGTAAACAATCTTGTCACAAACGGGCTGCAATCGAGCGCATGCCGCACGTATGCCGCATCGCTATGCTGGGCGTGGTTTTCTGATAGAATCATATCAAGTGTTAGCATAGTTTTTTTTAAGTGTGTACTTTAAGGGCAGTTAGCTGCTTATCTAAACAAAAAGGCTAATCAAATTATAAATGCGTTAAGCATCGTTAGGGGAGTTGCATGTCAATTGAATCAGTTATGCATGAAAATCGAGTTTTTGCACCTAGTGCAGAATTTGTTAAGTCTGCCAATGTTTCAGGTATGGACGCTTATCATGCGTTATGTGCTGAGGCCAGCAAAGATTACCAAGGCTTTTGGGCAAAACTCGCCCGCGAATTATTGGTTTGGAGCAAGCCATTCACCAAAACTCTGAATGAAGATAACGCACCATTTTACAAATGGTTTGAAGATGGTGAACTAAATGTCTCTGCCAATTGCTTAGACAAACACCTTCAAACCATTCCAAACAAAGTAGCTATTATTTTTGAAGCAGATAGCGGCGACGTTAAAAAAGTGACTTACAAAGAGTTATACCAATTGGTATGTCAATTTGCCAATGGTTTAAAAAAGCTTAATCTCAAACTCGGTGATCGCGTCATTATATATTTACCTATGGGCATAGAGGCAATCGTAGCTATGCAAGCTTGCGCGCGCATTGGTCTAATACATTCTGTCGTGTTTGGTGGATTTTCAGCCAAAAGCTTAAATGAACGCATTAATGATGCTGGTGCATCCGCTGTAATTACTGCAGATGGCCAATACCGTGGCGGCAGAACCTTGCCACTAAAACAAGCTGTGGATGAAGGTATTGCTATGGGCGGCTGTGAAACATTACAAACTGTGGTTGTTCTGAAGAAAACTGGATTAGAAGTTGCATGGAATCCTAACGGCAAACAACACGACATGTGGTGGGGTGATTTAGTTGATGGGGTGTCTGATCATTGCGAACCAGTGATGGTAGGTGCAGAACATCCGTTATTCTTACTCTACACCTCAGGCAGTACAGGCAAACCCAAAGGCGTACAGCATTCCTCTGCCGGCTACTTACTTCACGCCATGAATACGATGCGCTGGGCATTTGACATGCACAATGACGATATTTTCTGGTGTACTGCGGATGTTGGTTGGATTACTGGCCATACTTATGTCACTTATGGCCCATTAGCGATTGGAGCCACTCAAGTAGTATTTGAAGGCATTCCTACCTATCCTAATGCCGGTCGTTTTTGGCAGATGATAGAGAAGCATAAGGTATCGATTTTTTATACTGCCCCAACCGCAATTCGATCACTTATTAAGGCGGCAGAAACGACACCTACCACCCATCCTAAAAACTACAACTTATCAAGTCTACGTTTATTAGGGTCAGTTGGTGAGCCAATCAATCCAGAAGCGTGGATGTGGTATTACCAACAAGTAGGTGGTAATCGCTGCCCAATAATCGATACCTTTTGGCAAACAGAGACCGGCGGTTGCGTTATTACACCATTACCAGGCGCAACACCATTAGTGCCGGGTTCATGCACCCTCCCCTTTCCAGGCATTGATATTGATGTAGTCGATGAAACTGGTAAAGATGTACCCTGGGGAACGGGTGGTTTATTGGTAATTAAAAAGCCTTGGCCATCAATGATCCGTGCGATATACAAAGATCCTGAACGCTATAAATCCAGCTACTTCCCAGAAGATTTAGGCGGGAAAATTTATCTAGCTGGAGATGGAGCAATCCGTGATGCTGTCACTGGCTACTTTACAATTATGGGTCGCATTGATGATGTATTAAATGTTTCAGGACATCGTCTAGGCACCATGGAAATTGAGTCCGCTTTAGTTTCTAACCACCTCGTCGCAGAGGCTGCTGTAGTCGGAAAACCCCATGACATTAAGGGTGAATCAGTGGTTGCCTATGTGGTGCTCAAAGGTCCACGACCTGAAGGTGATGATGCGAAAAAGATAATTGCTGAATTACGTGAATGGGTAGGTAAAGAAATTGGTCCTATCGCCAAACCAGATGAAATCCGCTTCGGTGACAACTTACCTAAAACTCGCTCAGGAAAAATCATGCGAAGACTTTTACGCTCACTGGCAAAGGGTGAAGAAATTACTTCAGATATATCAACGCTCGACAATCCGGGGATTTTAGATCAACTTAAAGAGGTTATCTGATAGCCAATTGAAAGCTTGCTAATACTAATCATCTTGGTATTAGCAGCCTTATTTTTAATGCGCAAAAAATAGGCAAGTCTTAGTTATCAGTTCCACGTAAGTTGCTCATAAGGTAAAATAGCCTTTTACCTAGCGCCTATTCAACATGTCATCACTGCCCACCACCCAATTACAGGGTGAAATCAAACGCCGTCGCACCTTCGCCATTATTTCTCACCCCGATGCTGGTAAAACTACATTAACTGAAAAGTTACTTTGGTTTGGTGGTGCGATACAAGTGGCGGGTGAAGTGCGAGGACGCAAGGCATCGCGCCATGCCACCTCGGACTGGATGGAACTAGAAAAGCAGCGCGGTATTTCTGTCACCTCCTCCGTCATGCAATTCCCCTACCGACAACATATGGTGAACTTACTCGACACCCCAGGCCATGATGACTTTTCAGAAGACACCTACAGAACACTTACTGCTGTTGACTCTGCAGTAATGGTGATTGATGCCGTCAATGGCGTAGAAGCCCAAACAATCAAGTTACTCAACGTCTGTCGTATGCGCGACACACCAATCATCACCTTTATTAATAAATTAGATCGAGAAAGCCGCCCCCCAATTGAGCTATTAGACGAAATTGAAACTACATTAGGGATGGAGTGCGCGCCCATGACATGGCCTATTGGCATGGGTAAAAGCTTTAGAGGTGTATACAATCTTTACACCGACACGATTTCATTTTTTGATCCGCGTGCAGATAAAGGTACTTCAGAAACCATACAAGGCTTAGATAACCCTCGCTTAGATGAGCTACTAGGAAGAGTGGCTAATGAACTACGAGTTGATGTTGAACTTGTTCGTGGCGCATCGCATAGTTTTGATAAAGAGCGTTTTTTAGGCGGTAAACAAACACCTGTTTTTTTTGGATCAGCAATCAACAACTTCGGTGTCCAATCTTTACTCGACGCAGTAATTGACCTATCACCCCCACCCTTAGCGCGCAATACATCCAGCCGCTTGATCTCACCCGATGAAAATAAATTTTCGGGTTTTGTATTTAAAATACAAGCCAATATGGACCCCAAACATCGAGATAGAATTGCCTTTCTACGCGTATGCTCAGGTCGTTTTGAACGTGGCATGAAAATAAAACAAGTAGCTACTGGAAAACTAATGGCAGTAAACAATGCCATTACATTTATGGCGCAGGATCGCACCACTATGGACGAAGCCTACTCTGGAGATATCATTGGCATTCCTAACCACGGTACCATTAAGGTTGGAGATACTTTTTCTGAAGGTGAAGAGCTGAAATTTACAGGCATCCCCTCCTTTGCCCCTGAGTTTTTTCGTCGAGCGCGTCTAAAAAATCCGCTTAAAATGAAGCAATTGCAAAAAGGACTGCAACAACTGGCCGAAGAAGGCGCTTCACAATTATTTAGGCCTTTACTGTCAAATGATCTGATTTTAGGCGCGGTAGGTATATTGCAATTCGATGTGGTCGCCCATCGTTTAGAACATGAATATGGCGTAGATATCGTATTTGAAAACTACGATTGTTACACTGCCCGCTGGCTTCGTGGTTCAGATAGTGATCTAAAAGCCATCGCAGATAAGTATGGCTTCAACGTCGCGTTAGACGGTGCAGGCGAATATGTATATCTAGCGCCCAATCGCGTCAATTTACAAATGGCACAAGAGCGCTATCCAGACATAGCGTTTCTAGAAACGCGTGAAATCATCTAGAACAGAAGCGTTCATTGATTGCCATTGCGGCAGTGGAAAGCTTTATGAAGACTGCTGCGCGCCCTATCACCTTGGACTTGCCGCCCCAACAGCAGAAGCACTAATGCGTTCACGCTACAGCGCTTTTGCATTAGGTTTTGAATCTTATTTATTACAAACTTGGCATTCTGACACGCGACCTAAAAGCCTAAATATTAATGAAAATTCACCTACACAATGGCTTGGATTAGAAGTAAAGGCAGTCGCATTACCTGATAAGAACAACGCAACTGTAGAATTTGTTGCGCGCTATATAGTTGATAATATTACTTATCACATGCATGAGATTAGTCAGTTCTCCTTAATACAAGGTCGCTGGTTTTATAAAGATGGCGTTGACATAACTGCCTCAGCATGAGTAGCTAAATATTATCAAACGCCTCGCATAACTGACTTAACAACTGGCCAAATAAAGGGAGAATTTCATCTTTACCATGTGGACTATCTTCATCGGTACCAGCAATCACAAATGCGACAGTTAGCTTATCAAGATTCTCTCTAAACTCGCTCCAATGCTCTGCGGTCGCATCGCCAATCAATTGAAACTTACTTACACCCGCTTCAACAATTTCAATTAACTCCCCATCAGACAACCCTGCGAAAAGGGTCTTGGCTATAGTTATTTGTGCTGCCTGTAAGTTAGGTGAGATATCTTCTTGTGCTAAAGGCATAGTTAGAAAAGCATAAACCAAGAGTGCATAGGCCTGGTATACGCTTAACATGTCAAAGTTATCAGCACGTTCCGCCTGTGGAGAGCGCTCAGCGGCTTGTATGGCTCTAAAAGTTATATAACAACTCAAATAATCCGCTGCGGCTAGCGCATCATAATCATTTAAATCAGCATTTAGCCTAGCCTCATCCATGCTAAGTGTATCTGTAAGGCACAAGGCATGCATGAGTTTGATACGTTTTGAATATTGAATTTCCATATAAGGTCCTAATGAGATCTATTGGTTATTAATCACTACTAAAAAATTAAAGCTTTAAATTAATATTGGCTGTGCTGGTTCAATCAAGTGCTGGTAAAGCTTCTAATAGCTCGTGCAACTCTAGCCATCGCTCTTCTGACTCTTCGACTTGACTGGACAACTCGGCCTGCCTCTTTAACAATTCCTGCAACTGAGATTTATCGTTATTAGCATAAATGTCCTCGTCATTTAAGCGCTCATCGCAAGCTCTTTTTTCGCGCTGCCAATGCTCTATATTAATCTCTAATTGTTCCAATTCTTTGATAAGTGGGCGACGCACTAAAATACGCGCTTGTTTGTCAGCTTTATTGAGCGCACGATCATTCTTATTAGGCTTATCAATTATGTCCACTTGCGCGGCCTGCTTCTCTTTCAGGCGCTGTACGGTAAGCCACTGACCATAATCTTCCAAGTCGCCATCGAAGTTCATAGCATGTCCATCCGCAACTAAGATGAACTCGTCACACGTTGCACGTAACAATGCTCGATCATGCGATACCAAGATAACGCCACCTTCATAATCTTGCAAAGCCAACGTGAGTGCATGTCGCATTTCTAAATCTAGATGGTTTGTTGGCTCATCCAGTAAGAGTAAATTAGGTCGCGTCCAGATAAGCAACGCCAAGGCGAGACGAGACTTTTCTCCGCCAGAGAAGTTCAGACAAGGCGATCTTGCCATCTCTCCCTTAAAGTCAAAGCCGCCCAAGAAATTCAAATGCTCTTGCTCACGAGTCAGTGGGTCCAGCTTTAGCATATGTTGGAGTGGAGACTCATCTGAACGAAGCTGCTCCAACTGATGTTGTGCAAAGTAACCTATGTTTAAATCTTTACCTTCTACACGCTTGCCGCTTAATGGCTTTAATTCATTAGCTAGTAATTTAATTAGGGTGGTTTTACCAGCGCCGTTACGTCCCAGAAGCCCTAGACGTTCGCCAGGTCTAATTGCCAATGCAATCTCTTTAATTAAAGGAACATTGCTATAACCAACCTGCATATTATCTAACACCAATAATGGATCAGGTGCAGAGATCAGCGGTCTAAATTCAAAGTTGAATTGCGAATCTACATGCGCTGCTGAAATCATTTCCATACGCTCCAAGGCTTTAATGCGGCTTTGTGCTTGTCTTGCCTTGGTAGCTTGAACACGGAAACGATCAATATAACTCTGTAAATGCGTTACTTTACGCTGCTGCTTTTCAAACATAGCCTGCTGTAAAGCAAGCTTTTCAGCGCGCTGACGCTCAAAATCTGAATACCCACCTCGGTAAAGGGTGAGCGTTTGTTGCTCTATATGTGCAATATGATTAACGATAGCATCCAAGAAATCTCTATCATGTGAAATCAGTACAAGCGTGCCTCGATAGCTTTGCAACCAACCTTCAAGCCAAATTACAGCATCTAAGTCTAAATGATTAGTTGGCTCATCCAGCAACAGTAAATCAGAGCGACACATTAATGCTCGCGCTAAATTCAACCTTACTCGCCATCCACCAGAAAAAGTCGATACGGGTTGCTGCAAATTGTTCTGACTAAAACCCAAACCACTCAGCAATTCAGCTGCACGTGATTTAGCACTGTAGCCGTCTATATCCAAAAGTCGATGGTGCAATTCCGCGATCAATTCACCTTGATGCCCGGCTTCGGCTGCTGCCAGTGACGCTTCAATATGGCGCAACTCAGAGTCACCGTCTAAAACAAATTCAATAGCCTGCATAATCAGGGCTGGCGTTTCTTGAGCAACATGTGCAATCACCCATGTTGTTGGCATTTCCAAATCACCTGATTCTAGCTGCATCTCGCCACGAAGTAAGGCAAATAGAGATGACTTTCCTGTACCATTGGCGCCAGTCAACCCAACTTTATGGCCAGGATGCAGCTGCAAGGAAGCCCCCTGAATTAGGATTTTCAAACCACGGACTAAAGTAAGTTGTTTAAATTGAATCAAGTTAAAACCAAAGAAATTAATAGGGCCTATCAACCAAAAATCTATATTATAAAGATCCGTTGGATGAAAACAGCGATATTCTAAATGATTCACCCTTACTCATAAGATATCTTTTAAATTTTAAACAAATTTACTTAAAAAATGTCGTATTAATTAAATACTCGCCATATCTACTTGTTATTAGATTTGGACTTAATACAGAGGAACTAAGAGATCGCTCGCGACTTCTAAATGATCAATTGTTGGTTAAGTCATTCTGTTTTTAAAATAACATACTCACTTTTCTGCGCCACGACTAAAAACAGTTATAAAGCTAGACTAATTGGCGTAGCGATACACTGGGTTACAAAAATAGAATTTCATGAAATACTATCAACTTATAAAAATGTTTTAATATTGTAGTCATTTGTTGGCAAAAAACTTTAATTGTTCTTAATACGTTAATTTCAGATCAAACACCATTCAACCATCACTATGTTGGTTGGCTTCTAAATAATTCAAGGTTACTTTATGTCATCACAACAGAGTCAATTTTCACCCGAGAAAAGTGATGGGTCTTCCGTTAGGAAGCTAGTTATCAAGTGGCTAATACTAGCTTTAATAGGCGTAAGCATTGTCTTGTTCTTTATTTATCGACTACACCCCAATAAAGATATAACTGATCATTCTAAATTTGATCCAAGTAAAAAACCAACTCCAGTACTCATTGCTAACCCAGTAAAGCGTGACGTCAATATTTACCTGACTGCTCTTGGAAACGTTACATCGCAAAATCTTGTGACAGTTAGAACGTTAGTTGATGGTAAACTTTTGAAGCTGGATTTTACTGAAGGGGAAATGGTAAAAGCTGGGAAGCCATTAGCTGAAATAGATCCTAGACCATTTGAGATTCAATTAGCTCAGGGCCTCGGACAATTAACCAAAGACAAAGCCTTGCTTGAAAATGCAGTGATTGATATGAATCGATACAAAACGCTGCTTGCACAGGATTCAGTTTCCAAGCAAGTAGTTGATACACAACAGTCACTGATAGTTCAAGAAGCCGGCGCTGTTGAGGTAGACAAAGCACAAATAGCAACTGCTAAATTGCAGTTAAGTTACTGCCATATCACTGCCCCTATCAGCGGGAAAGTGGGGTTGCGACAAGTAGATCCAGGAAATATTATTCATAGCACAGATGCCGCTGGCATCGTAAGCATCGCCCAGATTGATCCAATTACTGTCTTATTCAACATACCAGAAGATAACTTACCTATATTAGAATCCAGAATTAGATCTAAAAAGGACATCATTGCTGAGGCTTATGATCGCAGTCAAAAAATAAAATTAGCGACTGGGATTTTGGTTGCAACTGACAATCAAGTTGACACTACAACCGGAACTATTAAATTGCGTGCTAAATTTAAAAATATAGATCAAGGTTTATTCCCAAGTCAGTTTGTTAATATAAAACTATTAGTAGACACTCAAAAAAATGCCATTGTCATCCCTATTGCTGCTTTGCAGCATGGGAAAAAAGGAGATTATGTCTATGTGAGTATCCATGGTGATTCAGTTTCACTCCGTCCTGTAACAACTGGAGGGGTGGATGGAGAGTTTATTTCGATTATTCAAGGCCTAGGGCTTGGAGATGCTGTGGTTGTAGATGGGTTAGATAAGTTACGTGATGGGGCTAAAATTAAGGTTGTTTTAGCAGATGACGCCCAAAAAAATTCCCAGCATAATCAAGAGCATAACCCAAGTAAAAATACAGAGAAATGGCAGCATAGAAAGAACATGGAATAAGCGGTATGAATCCATCCCGCTTGTTTATTCTACGTCCAGTAGCAACAACGCTACTGATGCTTGCAATATTAATTTCTGGATTGCTTGCCTATCGTATATTACCGATATCTGCTTTACCAGAAGTCGATTATCCAATAATAGAGGTTACAACACTCTATCCAGGAGCAAGTCCAGATGTTGTAACATCATCGATTACGGCTCCCCTTGAGCGGCAATTTGGGCAGATGCCAGGACTTAATCAAATGTCTTCCAGTAGCTCTGGAGGCGCTTCTGTTATTACCTTGCAATTTGGCCTAAATAATTCGCTAGACGTGGCTGAACAGCAAGTGCAGGCAGCGATTAATGCCGCTTCAAATTTTTTACCTATAGATTTACCAACCCCTCCAATCTATAGCAAAGTTAATCCAGCAGATACACCTATATTAACCCTGGCACTAAGCTCAAAAAGCTTACCACTTACCACAGTTGAAGATCTTGCTGACACGAGATTAGCACAAAAAATTTCTCAAATCACTGGCGTCGGCCTAGTGAGCATCAGCGGAGGACAACGCCCATCAGTCCGCATTGAAGTGAATCCTAAAGCGCTTGCTGCCTACGGTATTGCACTGGAAGATGTTCATACATCAATCACTAGCGCAAATCTCACACTAGCGAAGGGAAGTTTTGATGGGCCAAGAAGCGCATCCACTATAGATGCTAATGATCAAATCAAATCACCAGAAGAATATCAACAGTTAATAATAGCTTATCGAAACGGCGCTGCCATTCGAATTAGCGATATTGCAAAGGTAGTAGGTGATGCGGAGAATGTGCGTCTTGCCGCTTGGGGAAATCGAGAGCCAGCCGTTATTCTTAATATTCAGCGACAACCTGGAGCCAATGTGATCGAAGTTTTAGATCGGATTAAAGCCATGCTCCCACAATTGCAAGATTCGTTACCCAGTGCACTTGATTTAACTACGTTAACTGATCGTACAACTACTATTCGCGCCTCCGTTAGGGATGTGCAGTTTGAGCTTATGCTATCAGTAGCACTTGTAGTTATGGTGATATTCATATTTCTTAGGAGTGTCCCAGCTACAATCATTCCAAGCGTAGCCGTACCTTTATCATTAGTAGGTACTTTTGGTGTTATGTATTTGGCAAACTTTAGCATCAACAACCTCACACTAATGGCGCTAACAATCGCCACAGGATTTGTTGTAGATGATGCAATTGTGATGATAGAAAACATTTCGCGCTATATTGAACAAGGTGAATCACCCCTTAATGCTGCATTAAAGGGTTCTCGACAAGTTGGATTTACAATCATATCGCTGACTATCTCCTTGATTGCAGTGTTAATTCCCCTATTATTCATGGGGGATGTGGTTGGGCGATTATTCCGTGAGTTCTCAATTACTCTAGCTGTTGCTATTCTTATTTCTGCTTTAGTTTCATTAACTCTGACACCAATGATGTGTACAAAACTACTAAGACACGTCCCTGCCTCTGAACGAAGTTGGTTTTACAATACAGTTGGTCGATGGATTGATGACATGACCAGCTTCTATGGCCGAATGTTAACCCATGTTTTAAATTACCAATGGCTAGTCTTAATGGTTGCAGTAGCCACTTTATTTATAACCATTGCTTTATATGTAATCGTGCCAAAAGGATTTTTCCCAATTCAAGATACTGGAGTCATCCAAGGCGTGACAGAAGCGCCACAGTCAATTTCTTTTTCTGCTATGGCAGAACGACAACAAGCAATAGCAGATGTGATACTAAAAGATCCAGCAGTTGAGAGCTTGTCATCTTTTATTGGCGTTGATGGCATTAATACCACTTTAAACAGTGGGCGCATGCTGATTAATTTAAAACCAAAAGCTAAACGTAGCTTAGATATGAAAGGTGTCATTGAAAGTTTACAGACAAAATTAGCTGAAGTTTCCGGAATTAAACTTTATATGCAACCGGTACAAGACCTTACTATTGAAAACCATGTTAGCAGAAGCCAATATCAATTTATGATGGAAGACGCAGACCAGAGGGTATTGTCTACTGGCGTGGAGAAAATGCTAGAAATATTACGTAAATCTCCCACTCTTCAAGATGTTGCTAGCGACACGCAAGATCATGGATTACAAGTTTATCTAGATATTGATCGAGATGCTGCAAGTCGAATAGGTATTACTACCGCTGCAATTGATAATGCACTTTATGACGCTTTTGGTCAGCGCCTGATTTCAAACATCTTCACTCAATCAAATCAGTACCGCGTTGTTCTAGAAGTGGCTCCAGAGTTTCGCACAGGACTAGAAGCTCTAAACGGAATTTATGTAACAGCACTAAATAGTAATGGAAGCAGCGCCGGACAAGTCCCAATAACAAGCGTTGCTAAAATAAGCCAGCGATCAAGTCCACTTACAGTCAATCATCTTGGGCAATTTCCAGCATCTAATATTTCATTCAATCTAGGAAATGGGGCCTCACTTAGCGATGCAATCAGAGTTATTGATGAGGCTCAATTAAAATTAGCGCTTCCTGCTAGTACAAGTGTTGCATTGCAGGGTGCAGCTGCTGCCTTTAAAGGCTCACTCACAAATGAACTACTTTTAATTATTGCTGCAATAGTGACTATGTACATAGTATTAGGGGTGCTTTACGAGAGTTACATACATCCAATCACAATACTGTCCACTTTACCTTCTGCAGGCCTAGGAGCACTACTAGCACTCATGTTATCTGGAAGTGATTTGGGAATAGTTGCTATTATCGGCATCATTTTATTAATTGGTATCGTTAAAAAGAACGCCATCATGATGATTGATTTCGCGCTTGAAGCCCAGCGTGAGCAAGGAATGTCGGCACGTGAAGCAATTCATCAGGCATGTATGTTGCGTTTGCGACCGATTCTAATGACTACTTTCGCATCCTTGCTCGGTGCATTGCCGCTGATGATGGGAACTGGGGTTGGGTCAGAATTACGTCACCCTCTTGGATTAACCATGGTAGGTGGCTTGATCGTCAGTCAAGTTCTAACTTTATTTACCACGCCGGCTATTTATCTCACATTCGATAGAATGGCAACAAGGATGGGTATGGGCGTTAAATCTTCATTAAATGTACCCAGTGCTGATGTAAGTTCAACATGACTATATCGTCTATATTTGTTAATAGGCCGGTTGCAACGAGCTTACTGACACTTGCAATTACGCTAGTCGGAATTGTAGCGTTCAATTTATTACCGGTATCAGCCTTACCGCAAGTTGATTTCCCGGTTATTGCAGTGGAAGCCAGCCTACCTGGCGCAAGTCCTGAAACAATGGCAATCGGAGTAGCTACACCACTAGAACGGTCACTTGGCAGAATTGCTGGCGTGAATGAGATGACTTCCTCAAGTTCATTGGGTAGTACTAGAATCACATTACAATTCGACTTGGATAGGAACATTAATGGTGCTGCACGAGACGTCCAAGCAGCAATTAACGCATCTCTTTCGTTACTCCCAACAGGCATACCAACAAAGCCTATTTATCATAAAGTAAATCCAGCCGACGCTCCCATCATGATACTTGCACTTACTTCCGACAGTATGTCGCAAGCCCAAGTTTACGATGCAGCATCTACACTCATGTCACAAAAGTTATCGCAAATAAAAGGTGTCGGCCAAGTTAGCGTAGGTGGCGGATCACTTCCGGCGGTTCGAGTTGAGTTAAATCCGACTGCACTTAATAAATATGCAATTCCACTATCTACGGTTGCGAGTGCAATTTCTTCAACAAACGGAAATCGGCCTAAAGGTATTATTGAAACGAATGATCGGCAGTGGCAAGTTTCGGCAAATGATCAGGTTCATCTGGCCAAAGACTATTTACCCATCATTATTTCTTATCATAACGGTGCCGCTGTTAAGCTTTCGGATGTAGCTGAAGTCGAAGATTCAGTTCAGGATTTGCGCAACTTAGGTTTAGCTAATGGAAAACAAGCCGTATTAATACAAATTCGACGTCAACCAGGCGCCAATATCATAGAGACTGTTGATCGCATTCGCGCCAAACTACCAGAGCTAAGGGCATCTGTACCGAGTGCTATTGATACTGTTGTAGCAAATGATCGCACGCCCACTATCCGCGCCTCTGTTCTTGATGTAGAACTTACGCTAGCTTCTTCTATTGCTTTGGTCATCATGGTGGTATTTCTGTTTTTGCGTAATGCTAGGTCAACATTCATTCCCAGTATAACGGTACCAGTTTCCTTACTTGGAACATTTGGTGTGATGTATTTGTGCGGTTATAGCCTTGATAACTTATCATTAATGGCGTTCACTGTAGCGACAGGCTTTGTAGTTGACGATGCAATCGTTGTTCTTGAAAATGTTTCTCGTCATATAGAAAATGGAGAAACTCCACTTCAGGCTACGCTGAAGGGTACCAGTGAAGTTACGTTTACAGTAATTTCAATGAGCTTATCCCTTATCGCTGTTTTCCTGCCGTTATTGTTAATGGGTGGAATGGTAGGTCGACTGTTAAGCGAATTCGCCGTAACCCTATCTGCTGCTGTCATTATCTCACTTATTGTTTCTCTAACTCTCACCCCAATGATGTGTGCTGGCTTACTTAAACCTCAATTATCAATTAAAAAATCTGGCTACTTTTCATCATTCAGTGAACGTATGTTTAATAAACTACTGCAAGGATATAAGGGTAGTTTAGACATAGTGCTGCGGCACAGCATGATTACTTTGATAGTGCTATTTGCCACTATATGTTTCAACGTTTACCTTTATACGATTGTCCCCAAAGGATTTTTTCCGCAACAGGATACTGGTCGTATTTCAGGCGGGATACAAGCCGATCAAAATATTTCTTTTCAAGCAATGAAACAAAAGTTGGCCGATTTTATTGCTATAGCGAAAGCTGATCCAGCGGTAGAGAACGTTGTAGGCTTTATTGGCGGAGGTCAAAGAAATACTGGCTTTATATTTTTATCACTCAAACCTCGATCTGAGCGAAAAGTTTCCGCGGACCAAGTAATCAATCGACTGCGACCAAAATTAAGCCGTGAACCAGGCGCTAGCCTCTTCTTACAGGCGGATCAAGATATTCGCATGGGTGGTCGAGCTGGAAATGCACAATATCAATATACACTTCAGTCAGATGAGCTGACGGACTTGCAGTTGTGGGAACCGAAAATTCGACAGGCGTTAAAAAACTTGCCGATACTTACTGATGTAAATAGCGATAAACAAGATAAAGGTACGCAAACAAAAATAACAATAGACCGGGACAGTGCAGCAAAATTAGGAGTAACAGTCAAAATGATTGATAACGTCCTGAATGGCTCCTTCGGCCAGAGACAAGTTTCTACGATTTATGCACCACTAAATCAATACTATGTAATTATGGAAGTCGCTCCTAAATACTGGCAAAATCCAGAATCATTGCGTGATATTTATATAATTACCGCAAGCGGTGCTCAAATTCCACTTTCAGCATTTAGTCACTTCGAGCCTAGTTTTGGACCACTTGGAGTTAACCATCAAGGCCAGTTTGCCGCCTCCACCATTTCATTTAACCTTAAAGAAGGCGTATCTCTGTCCCAAGCCACCTTAGATATTCAACATACATTCTCTAGCATTGGTGTTCCTAGCTCGATTCGTGGTGGCTTTCAGGGGACTGCCAAAGTATTTCAAGCATCGCTTAAAAATCAGCCTTGGCTTATTCTGTCGGCGCTAATAGTTGTTTACATCGTACTTGGTATACTTTACGAAAGTTACATCCATCCACTGACAATTATATCGACATTACCATCGGCTGGTGTTGGTGCCCTACTAGCTTTACTAGCGTTTGATATGGAGCTTAATATCATGGCCATGATTGGCGTGATATTGCTTATTGGAATCGTTAAGAAAAATGCCATTATGATTATTGATTTTGCAATTCAAGCAGAACGTACACGCGGCATCAGTTCGCATGATGCTATATATGAGGCCTGCCAGTTGCGTTTCCGTCCAATCATGATGACAACCATGGCTGCGTTACTCGGAGCCTTACCTTTAGCTTTAGGGCTTGGTGAGGGGTCAGAGCTACGACAACCATTAGGCATTTCTATCGTAGGCGGTCTCATAGTAAGTCAAGTCTTGACGCTATATACAACGCCTGTGGTTTATCTTTATCTTGATAAGCTAACTATATGGTGGAGACAACGATATTTAGTCAATACTCCCCATGCTAATTTAACAGTGTAATTAACTCGGAAATTGAATATGTTTATATTTACTCGATTGATACGAATCACTCTTATGATTGGTCTTCTTTCAGCTTGCACGCTGGGAGAGAATTACGTTAGACCAAAATTAAATACCCCTTTGTCATTCAAAGAACAGCAGGATTGGACGGGGGCTGACCCAAAAGATGAACTGCCACGCTCTAATTGGTGGGAGATATTTAAAGATACAGAGCTTAATGGGTTGGTTTCACAAATAGAAGTTTCGAATCAAAATATCATTGCCGTTGAAGCTCAATATCGTCAAGCACGCGCAGTAACTAATGAAGCAGAAGCGGCCTATTATCCAACCGTGACTGCTGGTGTAACAACTACTCGAAGTTTGCCGGCAAGCAATACTTCCAACACTCTTAATTACACACCAAATTACAATACTGCTTATCGCGCATCAGTGAGTGCAAGTTGGGTGCCAGACATTTGGGGTAGTATAAAACGCAGTGTTGAGGCAGGCAACAACGGAATACTTGCTAGCGCTGGAGATATTGGTGCAGCAAAATTAAGTGCACAAGCACAGTTGGCTCAAGATTACTTTTCACTTCGCTTCGCAGATGCCAGAGAGGAATTACTAAATCGCACTGTGCTTGCTTATGAAAAGACATTACAAATCACTAAAAATCAATACTCAGAGGGAATAGCCCAACGTAGTGATATTTTGCTAGCTGAGTCGAAACTCAAATCAACAAAAGCGCTAGCCGTAGATGTTGGTGTTCAGCGCGCACAATATGAACATGCGATTGCAATATTAATTGGGAAAGCGCCGTCAGAGTTTTCCATCAAACCATTATCAGAAACATCCGTTTTAACAGTACCAAAAATTCCATTAGGAATACCCTCACAACTATTAGAGCGACGCCCAGATATAGCTGCTGCAGAGCGTAGAGTTGCTCAAGCAAATGCCAATATAGGGGTAGCTGAAGCTGCATTTTATCCAAGCCTGAGCCTATCTAGTACATTAGGCTCACAAAGCACAAACTTATCTAAGTGGCTTACTTATCCGTCTCGTTTCTGGTCTTTGGGGCCAGTAGCACTGACACAACCTATATTTAATGGTGGCTTACTAAAAGCACAGAAAGCTCAAGCAATAGGCGTTTATGATGAAAAAGTGGCCGTTTATCGACAAACCATTTTGACAGCCTTCCAAGAAGTAGAAGATAACTTAGCTGCTCTGAGAATATTAGAACAAGAAAACCAATTGGATAATGAAGCTACGGCTGCTGCAGAAAAATCACTAGAAATCACAACGAATCAATATAAAGTTGGAACAGTGAATTATTTAAGCGTGGTAGTGGCACAAGCCAACGCACTAAGCAATGAAATCACTGCGCTGAGTATTCAAAATAGTAGACTGACGGCGGCTGTAGTATTAATAACAAGTCTTGGTGGGGGTTGGGATTATACTGAACAAAATTATACAAACACAAAAAATTGAATAGATACGGATCCCTAAAGCGGAAGCCCATATAAGGGGCTTCCGACCCAAGGCAAACATTCATACTTAAACATTAAGCATAACGCTATGAGTTTAGTTTTGTGTTTGATGTCATAACAAAATATTAGCGGTCATGATTATCGCGATGCTGTTCTTGGCGGCCGTCCCTATGTTCCTCACGACGGTTATCTCGATACTCCTCACGGCGGTTATCGGGATATTCCTCATGATATTCAGGATGGCTTTCCTGATACCGGGGTGCATCCTCACGGCGGAGCTAGTCTTCCTGCTGGACAGCTTTATCATGCGGCCGGCGCATCGCCTGGTGGTTGGACTGTCGTCGCAATACACGATTCAAAAGAAACTTGGCTAAAATTTTTAGAGGGTGTTTTATTACCTACCTTTCGTGCACAAATTAAAGGAGGGTTTGAAACAGAGCCACAAGCCACTTATTTTGAAGTTGATCACTTACAAGCCCCTTGAGAGTGATTCATTTTATAATCGGATAAGTTCAATTTAAAACTGCCAAACTTAACTCAACTCGTTGAGCTAAGTTTGGTTTTTTCATGGGCGAAACCACTCTCAATATTAGCTATTCTATGTATAGCCATCTAGCATGGAATTTATTATAGCGGTTGTCCTCGATTGTTTAGTATTTTCAATTGTCCCACGCTTGCCCAGCAGGTAAGAACGGAAAGACTCGACTTAAGTACGCAAATCTTAAGTAATGAATGTCAACGATGACTGTCTAACAAGCACCTCACCATCACGAGACAATTTTTGACAGCTTGCAAATGTTTATTTCCTGCATGAACACTGTTGAATTGCATTAATAACTGACCCACCAATTGCATTTAAAACTGACCCACCCTTTGTTGTTAATTTAGCACAATTTATAGGATTGGTATGTTGGTTTATTTCTCCTTTCTATTGTTCGCCGTGCTGTGTTTAAAGCGGAAACTTTCATTGCCTGATTCAACGATATGGCAACGATGCGTCAAGCGGTCTAATAAAGCCGTTGTCATCTTCTGATCTCCAAAGACATTACCCCATTCAGCAAAGCCTAGATTAGTCGTGATGATGACGCTGGTATGCTCATAGAGCTTTGAGAGTAAATGGAACAGTAAGGCACCGCCTGCTTGGCTAAACGGCAAATACCCCAGCTCATCTAAAACGACCAGATCAACATACATTAACCGAAATGCCAGTTGGCCTTGTTTGCCTGCGGCTTTCTCTAGTTCTAATGTATTGACCAACTCAATGGTCGAGAAGAAACGTACCCGCTTGAGATGATGCTCAATCGCCTGTATACCGATGGCTGTGGCCAAGTGCGTTTTACCTGTACCAGGCCCACCAATCAAGACTACATTCTGCGCATCTTCAATAAAGTCGCATCGATGTAACTGCCGAACCAATGGTTCGTTAACGGTGCTCTGACTAAAGTCAAAGCCAGTCAGGTCTCGATACACTGGAAACTTTGCGGTCTTCACTTGGTAATTGATTGAACGGATTTCACGTTCTGCCATTTCGGCTTTTAATAAGCTGCCAAGGATCGGCTGTGCGGCTTCATAACTGGGCACACCTTGCTGATGAAGCTCATCTGCCGCTTGCGCCATGCCATACAACTTTAGCCCCTTTAAGGTGGTCATCATCGTGTCATGCTGCATGACGCACCTCTCTTAGCCCATCATAACGCTCAGCGTTCGCTATGGGCTCTTCAATCAACGCCAAGCGATGCGGCGTATCTGCGAGCGGTGGTAGTGCCGGACTAATCATCCGCCTTAATATATTGAGGATGTTGAGCTTAGAGGCTGCCCCTGCTGCCAAAGACTCCTCAATGGCAGCCAGTACCAGAGACTCATCGTAATGTAATACTAGCGAGAGCACTTCGACCACTTCTCTGTCACCGCCAACTCTTGTTAAGAGCTTAGTTTGCAGATGCTTAAATGCTTCAGGCAGGGTGGTAAAAGGTGCGCCATTACGTAGTGCACCTGGTTTACGCTGTAACACACTTAAGTAATGCTGCCATTGGTAACAGGTCACGCCACTACGATGATGACGATTGATGATGCGTTTATGCTCAGCAATCACCGCCATTTCTGCGACCATGACTAAGTGATCTGCATAAACACGCAAGCTGACATGTCGATTAGCAAAAGAGGCTGGCACACTGTAGCGGTTGCGCTCAAAGTGAACTAAGCAGGTCGGGGTGACGCGCTTGATGCATTCCACAAAGCCATCAAATGGTCGCGGGGCTGGCATTAAGGTTGGCAGCTCTGATTGCCATACAGTAGCGATGGTTTGATTGCGAAACTCTGGATGCTGTATTTGTTGCCATAAAGCGGTACAGCGTTCGGTCAGCCAGTCATTGAGAGCGTCCAAGCTCGCAAAGGGCGGTGCTTGATGCCACAACCGATGACGTGCATCTTGTACATTCTTCTCAATTTGACCTTTCTCCCAACCAGACGCTGGATTACAGAACTCGGCTTCAAAGAGATAGTGACTGACCATGGCTGCGAATCTTGCATTTACTGTACGCTGCTTGCCGCGCCCGACCTTGTCAACGGCGGTCCTCATGTTGTCGTAGATGCCGCGTTTGGGGATGCCGCCTAAGCATTGGAAGGCGTGGTGATGTGCGTCGAACAACATCTCATGGGTTTGTAGTGGATAAGCACGCAAGTAAAAAGCACGGCTGTGAGCAAGTTTGAAATGCGCAATTTGTAGTTTAACGCGCTCATGGCCAATGACTGCCCAGTCTTCACTCCAGTCAAACTGGAAAGCTTCACCGGAGGCAAAGGTCAGTGGAATAAAAGCGCCACGGCCGACTGTGCCAGCAAGTTGCTGTTGATGCAGTCGCCATCGCCTAGCATAGGCCACCACACGATCATAAGAACCGAGATAACCCAGTTGTACTAAGTCATGGTAGAGCTGCTTAACGCTACGACGCTCTTTACGTCCTCGATTAGACTCGGTTTTAAGCCACTGCTGTAGCTTATCAACATACGGAGTGAGTTTACTGGTGCGTCCTTGCCCAACATATTGAGGGATGACGATGTCATTGCGCAGGTATTTCTTGATGGTGTTGCGAGATAAGCCAGTTCTTTTAGCAATCTCACGAATCGACATTTGATCACGCAAATGCCAGCGTCTAATTACACTTAATAGTTCCACGGTGATCACTCCCATTCTCCTGCTCATAGGTTGAGCAGAATAGTATCGGTACGTGGGTCAATTTCTAGTGCAATTTATACCCCTAGGTGGGTCAATTCTGAGTGCAATTCAACATTCCTGCTTTATATTTGGTTGGTTCACTTTACTTCCACATGAATATAAGCAGTTAGGTAAGCATATTGTAGGTGCTGCAACATATAGAAACAATTTTATATTCTGGAAAGAAAGCGGATACTTCGACAATGTAAGCATTACAAAACCACTGTTACATTTATGGTCATTAAGTATTGAAGAGCTAGGGTATTTACCGTTTAGCCAAGCAGGTGGTGCCTTACTGTTCCATTTACTCTCAAAGCTTTATGAGCATACCAGCGTAATCATCACGACCAATCTAGGCTTTGCTGAATGGGGTAATGTCTTTGGAGATCAGAAGATGACAACGGCTTTATTAGACCGTTTAACGCATCGTTGCCATATCGTTGAATCAGGCAATGAAAGTTTCCGTTTCAAACACAGCACTGCGAACAATAGAAAGGAGAAATAAACCAACATACCAACCCAATAAATTGTGCTAAATTAACAACAAAGGGTGGGTCAGTTTTAAATGCAATTGGTGGGTCAGTTATTAATGCAATTCAACACCAAAGAACTAATAATTTTGTAAAAAGACAAATATCAACTCTGTCAGCACGCTTATTCATTACAATAATGTTACTGTTATTATCAGGAAACGTTATGGCCTACGAAGAGCCGAAATATCAAGTCATTGAAAAATCAGGTACATTTGAATTACGTGCATACAGCCCAGTTATTGTGGCCGAAACTTTGGTTGATGGAAGCATGGATGAGGCTGGTAAAAAAGGCTTTAGGTTGATTGTCGGCTATATTTTTGGCAATAACAAGTCCAATTTGGGTGGTAGCGAAAAAATCAGCATGACAGTGCCTGTAGTGATGGCGCCAAAATCTGAGAAGATCAGCATGACTGTCCCAATAAGCATGCAAGGGAATGCTGGTAAATGGCGTATGTATTTTGTAATGCCTAGCAAATACACACTAGACACATTGCCAGTGCCTAACAATTCAGCAGTCAAGTTACGAGAAGTTCCAGCAAAAAATTATGCGGTTTTACTATTTTCTGGTTCTTCTAGTGAAGAGAAAATCGCTAAAAAGACTGAGGAACTGTTGTCATGGCTTCAGGCTAAGCAAATTAAACCTTCAGGCTCACCAGAACTTGCTCGCTATAACGCACCTTGGACTTTGCCTTTTTTAAGGCGAAACGAAGTAATGGTGGAATATGAGTAAAGCTGAGTATGTGACGGTTGTGAGTTTTGAGTCGATTGTTCCTAATTGCAAAGTTTGCTTTGAGGCAGATTCACTCCACTTACTAGTTCCCTGCAATTAGTCGGGACTGAAGTAGACGGATGTAAAACAAATTTAGAGCCAGTCTTACGGAATAGAAATTTTTATATTGTCTGGGAGGGGATTAAATTAATAATTTGATCGTATAAAAATCTCACCTTCTGGTCTTAAGTCAAAGGCAATGCAAATTCGCTCTTCATTAGAGGTGAATGGAATGGTGCGGTGAAATAATGAGGATGGAAATAATACGATATCTCCTACATTAGGACTGACGATACCTACAGGAAAATTGGTGTGTTTTTGAGGGTAATTG
>Ga0364881_10149_pt1 | contig 48418 bp, 78 predicted proteins | sample ExccelJu500001D4_5_FD_206923 | JGI IMG/M metagenome (GOLD analysis project Ga0364881, IMG submission 206923) | Enriched cells from Trout Bog Lake Hypolimnion, Wisconsin, USA - BchlTB.July30.5000.01.D4 | ecosystem: Environmental > Aquatic > Freshwater > Lake > Hypolimnion/Profundal zone | place...
TGCTGTGTCGTAGAAAGCCCTGAGAGGCCGAGTAGTTACCGAAGAGGTAGACCCATGCGGGATAGTAGTAGCGGAAGAGTTGCCAAAGGTTCTTGACTATGACGTTGGGCAGCTTGGCGATGTCGTGGTTAATCATGGCGTGGATATGAAGACCGTCTCTCTCGTTGGCCACGAAATACTCCCGCATCTTGGCTAGAGGCAGACGCTTCACGAACTCCTCACTTGAGAAGTTGCCAGCGTAAACTAGAAACTCCCATCCCTGTATCGAAGCATCTCGCTCGATACCTCTGATAAGGTTCTCTGGCATATGATTCCAACATGAAGTGCTACCGCAAACGGGGCATTCGGGGTGGTGATGATACTCGCTCGGATGCACGCCGAAGACTCGTGTGATAACCGAATCGGTAACTGGCCTATCTTCGTCCTTAAAGTCGAACTCCATTTCTAGGCCCAAGTCTAGGTTCTTGGAAAGGTAGTCGGTATAGTCTACCTTCGTGGCCAGCTTGGTCTTGAATCTCCAAGTCGGCTTGATTGGCTCTGCCAACTTCTTGCGACCGAAGCTAATGATATCGGTATCGTCTACGACTTCGGCTAGGCTCTCGACAACAGGAGCAACTTGTCGCACTTAGAGCAATCACGAGAGCCGAAATCCTTCGGGCCTCTCAGCTATCAAACTACGGCCTCCTTAGTGTCGAGACCGATGCAAAGATGTGGGAGAATATCAAGACGGTAGTAGGCAAAATCAACGCACGAACAGGGATAACTAACGACGACTACACCTTCATGCGAAAGCTCACCGAGAGACTACTGAAAGAGTTGACCCCCTTCCTCACCGAATTCGAGAGAGATTGCATTCGGCATCTAATAGAAAGGCCAGTCAGAGAACGGGAGAACCGCTTCACTACGGCCAATGACCTCGTGCCGGATATCAGCGAGAACGCCAAGCACCTAAAGAAGCTCATCACGGTCTCAACAATAGATGCGGAGACCGAAGACGAATGGCTCAGAACGGTAGCTCGGCTCATGGGAATCGACTTGAAAGAAGCTGCGAATGCACTAAGGCAACTCAAAGCGTATTGGGTGGCCGAGACGAAGCAAATGGTCTTAGTCGGGTAGGAATAAACTTGTCACAAGAGTTTATAAGCAATCCATTGGAGGGCATTGTCTATGTGTAGAATGGCATTAGTGATTGGTCAGGATAAGCCCCTGTCTCTCTTCGAGACGGCGTTCAAGTCGGCGTGGGCTAGGACAAACGATGATGGCGTTGGCATCTACTGGCGAGACTACAACGGAGTAGAGGGTCAGAATCGCCACCTAGCTAGGTTCACCCGAAGCGAAGACTTGGCGAAAGTCAAGACACCCTACGACCGAATGCTCATTCACTTCCGAAAGGCCACCAAAGGAGACGGAACGCACCCCTTCACCTGTAAGCACTTCCCTGAAAACAATAGTGGCAACTGGCTTCTCGTCCATAACGGTGCGGTTTCCGACGAAGCAGCCAGACAACTTCTCGGAGCCAAGCACGAGTTCTCAACGGGGATTGATAGCGAAGTCTTCATCCACATATGGGGCGAGCTAAACGAGCCAGACCTTCTAAAGAGGGCAAAGGAATTTGCAAAGGCCGTCGAAGGTCACAATGTAACAGGGTGGGCTAACCTCATCTTCTACAACGTAATCACGGACGAATGGGTTGCCTTTAGCGACGGGTCTCTTGACTTCGTTTACAATAAGGACACCCTAATCATTTGCTCGGATACCCAATGGATTGATATGACAAAGGCCGACAAGCATATCAAGAATCAATCTCTCAATTCGGACGCAGTAGCTTATGGCGTGGGCCTAGATTGGCACGCACGAAAGGATATCTGGTCAGTCCGTTCCTACAAGACCAACAATGGCGGTCTCTACTCAGGGAGTGCGGCGAGCGTAGCAAGTGAGGCAGCAGGTAGGGCAGCAGCCAGAGCCTACATGATGGAATCTAATGGTGGTGATGCTGAAGACTATTCGGCACAATATGGCAATCCCAAAGACCATGCCTTTGTCAAGTCGGACGTAGTGAATCAATATGGCGTAATGCTTTGTGCTACGTGCTATTGGGCAGAGGGATACCACATAAAGGATTTCAAAGAGCAGCCTAAGACCATGTGGGATAACAAGCATCCCTTCACTCGCAACTCTAAGCTACAGGGCATTGTCTGTATGTGCGGGTCGCAATCAACCTACGGGTCGATTCATGTCTCGCACGAATTCGTTCCAATCAACCACAAGAATAACCCCACGGACTTCTGCCAAACCTGCGGGTCGAGAAGGGTAACGGGCAATCACATTGAGAACAATCCAAACAACCATTACTTTGCGGCATTGACAATCCTCAAGCAAGAGAATAACATTACGATGGAAGTAGACTCGCCCCTCTGTATGAGATGCGCCGGAACGGAGAAACAGCACACCTACAAAGAGAGCATCACTTCCGAGGCGGTAATAGTTTCCGACACCCTTCCAGTCCCACCCATAGCGAACCCACAGCCTACGACTAATGAGCCAGCCTTTTCAGATGCAATCGCAAAGGCAAAGGAGATTGCAAAGAAGTGGACAGTCTCTTCTAAGAACGGGTTCGTTACCGTTAGGCTCCAACCTGCCAAAGATTCGTGCGCTTGCGTTCTCACTGGCACATCCAAACAAATCTGCCAGACCCACGTAGGGATGGGGTTCAAATTCATAGAGGGCGGTTTCCTAGTCAAGCAAGCGAAGGAGACCGACGACAAAACACTTTCCGTTCCCGACGAGTATCCGGTTTACGATGATTGATATGAGTAGAGGGAATAACTACATGGACACCCACATCACGGTCAGCGATACGACACAAGACGAAAGTGGTATAGCTACCGGAATCAAAGTGAAGGGTCGGAAGATAAGAATCAGTGGAGCCGTCCTTCGGATAGAGGCGATACCCCGAAACGTGGGCATTAACCCCGACTTCAAACTTTCAATCTGGCTGCCCAACTTCAAGCTACTCGAAGCTGACGACACGCATGGCTATGTGAGTTGGGGAGACCTTCTAACGGCATTGACGGAGGCAGCTACCGGAGAGAAGCCGAAGAACACGAACGAACAGAAGACCGTTGAAGTTAATGGCATTCCGCTAAAGGTCTACACGATGGAAGACGAAGAGACAATCGAATCGAGCGAAGACCCGCTAAAGGAAATCATCCTCCCGCCAGCCAAGAAGGAGGAGACCACGACCGTAACGAAGACAGAGACATCGACTTCAATCCAAGTTGTAAACGAAGAGTCAGACGACGACTATGATATCAACGCTCTAGTCAGGAAGAACCGAGCCGAGGTTAAGGAAATGGAACGCAAGCAACGAGCAGCAAACAATGGCCAACTTCGAGCCGGAATCAACTAGGAGCTAGAGACAATGCCAAGACTTACCCTGAGACAATACCAACGGGAGCAACAGGAAAGGCTGGACAAAGTGCAAGCGGCAATCGACTTCTACAAAGGACTTAGCCCGAAGGTAAAGGTAGGATGTCGTGCTTTTGAGGCGTTCAATCTTCTGGTCTTGGGCAAGACTATTGCCACCATAACACAGATGCGAGAGATAAAGACGTTGCTTGACAACAAACTTAACGTCCGTCTAGGTTGCGATTGCTCTAACCTTCGATGCGAATGGGCGCACGAAAGCGAACTTGGTGGCTCCGAATGTGTTTGCTTGGCCAACAATTCCTTTTGCTTGAAGACCTACGTTTACGTTGAAGACAGGAGAACGGGAAACTTCTATTATGGTAGGCCACAGGGAGAGCTATAGACCATGCCGTTCAAGCTAGACTTCCCCGATATCTGCGCCGTTAAGGAGCTAGAGATAGCCCACGAGAATCTCATTTCCAATCGTCGGAATCGGACTGGCTCCGATAATTCAGAGTTGGCTAACTACCTACAAGAAACAATATCGGTTCTTAACTTCCGTGTCCGTTGTATGTGCCACAACATGAATTGCGAGTTTTGGGATGGTGGCCGTTGTGTGTGTTCTGGCAACGTCTACTGCCTAGAGCTTGGCTATGAAATAAGAGGCAGGGGAAGCGGTTACGGAGCCGAACCTTCTGAGTCTGAGATAGAATTAGTCAAGTCGCAACTGACAGAGACCGAGCTAAACAGAATGCCCAATGAGCCTTTCATATCTTGGAAGGTTAGGGTTGCAAACGCCGTCTACCAAAGAGCCTATCAGCTTTCCAATCAAGCCGAAGAGGGTCTAACAGAATACAGGTATGACAGTTGGAGAACCGAAGACCTAGTTAGCAAGCTCTCAAGATTCAAGAGAACGGTAAGAGATGTCAGAGGAATGGGTTCGACTTTCGTAGAGGCCGTGGGATGCTTCGTATGTGGTCGCATCTTCCTCAATGAAGCAACGCTCTTTGCTCATGTCGATAGACGAAGATACAATCACGATGGCACCCACACAGCAAGTTCCATAGTAACACCCGACGACTTCAATCCGATAAGACCAACGGCTTCCAACTATCAACCACCACCAACGCCGACCCCAACCCCGACCTCAAGCCCATCCAATCCTAATCACAATAGTCCGATAACAGAATTCGGACGAAGAGGTTCTAATCAGAGTGAAGCCACCTACCTACAAAACTTTAGGCGATACGTCCGAAGCTCCTTCGATGGAAACGCAGTCGGATGCTCTCGATGCGGCTGCGTCTACGCCAATGAATCGACCTTCCTACAGCACGCACGAGAAGAACACCTAATCCTTTCAACCTCTACAGCCGTGGGACTAGAGGTATTCTAATATGAATAACTTTGTCACGAGCCTTTATAACCTAGTCACTCGGAGCCTCTGACCATGAGCAAAAAGATAGTCTTCGTGGACTGCGGCGTAAGCCAATCGGAAACCCCTGACCGCATCGTTCAGAGGCTTCAAGAAGAGGAGGGCCTAGAGGTCATAAGGAACCCACGTTCAACGCCAAGCGACTACTCGCTAATCAGGTGGGGAGCTACGAGATTCTCGGAGCTAGACCGACTGACCGATTCCGTTCTCAACAGGAGCGACGCAATCGCTTTCAACATCCGAAAGGACTTAGCTCACAAGAAGATGCTAGAGGCCGGAGTGAGCAGCCCCCTTATGTGGTCTACCTTCCAAGAAGCACGTAGACAAAGCCGTGAGCTAGGCTGCGACTTCCTTCGACGCAAGAAGCATCACACGCAGGGGAAGGATATACTCAGGGTCAAGCCGACCGACCACCTGCCCCACAATCGGAGGCATGGATACTACACCCAACTTCTTGAGAAGACTGCCGAGTTCAGGTTGCATATGTTCCAAGACAGGTGCATCGGAATAGCTCAGAAGGTAAAGAGGGAGGGCGATAGACCTAACCCGCTTATCTGGAATTTCGAGAACGGATGGGACTTGGTATACACGCCACGGGAAGAGAGAGAGGCAGCTATCCCGCACTACCTAGAGATGGTAGCGGAATCGAGTAAGGCCGTCAAAGCTCTTGGTCTAGACTTCGGAGCCGTAGACCTAATCATGGTCGGAGCCAAGCCCTACATTCTTGAGGTCAATACGGCACCCAAGCTGGCTCAAACCAAACGCTACTCGAAGGCTTTCATCCAGTGGATAGGAGAACAGGAGTAGAGACCATGAGACTCATCGTAGAGATTGAGGCACCCAACTACTATAGCATGGGTTTCGACATGAACAATCGCCAACTCAAGTCCGACATCGAGCAGCAGAGTGAGGGCCTACTCAAAGTCGTCTCGATAAGGAAGGGAGACTAGACTATGCACAAGAAGTATGCCCCTTCAAACAGAGAGAAGCTTGACACTCTCATTAAGAATTTGTCTATTACTGATGCTCTCAAGAAGGAGATAGATGAGCTTATAGATGAAGTCGAAAACGATGCGTGGGGTAGAGGTATTGACGCAGCCTACATGGATTAGCTAGACCATGCCACTTCGAGCAATCAAGTCGGTAGGCGTAGAGCTAGAGGGCGGCTATTGTAGGGACTGCATCGAGCCTCTTCTAGACCAATACCGAGATAGACTTCACATAGAGGAAGATAATGATGGCTCGGTAGAGGTTGGTGAGGTAACGTGCAGCCGCCACGTAAGGACGATTCTCTATCCTGATAATCTTCATGCACTCCATCGTGATTGTATACGAGAAGATGGCGAGATAAGAGCATGGGTAGAGGTAGAGCATCTTCCACTTCTCTTTAGGTTCGTAGAGAAGCTATTCAGGTCTGGCAAGTTCATCCAGAACGACTCGTGTGGAAACCACATTCACTTGAAGTTCAGGAGGGATGGTGCATGGAAGGTCTTCGGCCAAGAGATTACATGGGATGAGTTCAAACGCCAGTATGAGTATGCCTTCCGAACCTCCAAGTATAGAGCTAGACTTAACGAACACTATTGCGATGGAGAATGGGAGGAGTGGATGCCCGACCTTACCGACCTAGACACCAATAGAAGTAGCGATTGGGACTATCGCTACAAGATGATTAACCTCCGAAGTATGCCAGTGAACGGCACCATAGAGGTTAGGGTGCTTCCCTACTTCGAGAGTGCTACAGAAGCAATCAGGTCTTACGAGACCATGCTAAACATCGTGGATAACATCGTGGAGACTAGGACATGACCATCACCTATGCCACCGAATTGAGGGCAGGTGCAGGGTTCCTAGTATGGTGTTGGGCATTGGGCTTTATGAAGCTAGTCTACTTAAGAGATATCCCCGTTCTCGATGTCTTCGACTGCATTGGACTCGGCCTCACGGGAGCCATTCTGATGTGGGACGGACTACGAAAGGATATTCCAATATGAATAACTTCATCACTAACCTTTATAATCTCTGCCTACAGGGGTATTGGGTATGACAAACGAGACATCAGAGACCGACTATCGACTGACTTCGATATGCGGGATACATGGGTTCACTACCCACAAGACAGAGGAATGAATAGACCACTTGAAGAAATACCACGAGGGCGTAGTGTAATGACACCCGAAGAAGAGGCAGAGCTAGAAATACTAGAGATGAAGATAGAAACAGTCAAGGCCCAAACCTCCATGCTCAAGCAGATGCTAGGCGAGTCCAAGCCAGAGGGAAGAGTAGGAGACGCAGCATGATAGCCATTACTCCAATCGGAGGCGGCGTATACGAAGTGACAGATGGCAGAAGCAAGCTCCTCATCAAAGGCACAAAGGATGGACTACGGATATACAAAGTCCGACTTAGCACTAGGATAAAGGTTCTCCGCAATTTTGCTAGAGAAGAGAAAGCCTACGGTCACAATGACCCGAAGAACTATTTCTATCAGAAGGGAGAGAAGCTAGAGGAAGAGGCTCAGAAGCTAGAGCTATACGAGAAGAGGAATAAGAGATGAAGACCCTATCCTTCTACATTGGACTTAGCGTTGATGATGAAGTCACTTGGGATGAAGACACTCTCAGGACGGTCATTCGGCAAGGACTAACCGCCGAAGGTAGAGAACATCTTTGTGCAGTCATAGTCTCGCCTCTTCTGATAGCTCCTGATTCTAGGTCGGAGCAGCTTAGGAAGTTGAGAAATCTAAAGTTTCTTGATGATATGCAAGGCTTAAGTGCTACAAGTTACAATACCGCAATCGAAGATGCCATCGACACACTAGGACTTAGAGAGCCATGACCGAAGATAGAGGCAAGGGATGGTGGCGTGACTTCACATGGGAAGACATGGGCGTTCAAAGAGTAGTGACTCCTATTACGTTTGTGCCAACTGAAATGCCCTTCGCTTCCATTACTTCAACTCTACAGAAGATGTCTTGTCCTAACTGTGGTGCGCCTTACAATCCTACTAAGCCAAAGTGTGACTACTGCGGAGGTTACTATACCTTTGGTAGAAGCACACCATTCTATCCAACCAATGACGAAGACCTAAAACGCATGAGGCTCGAAGCCCTCAAGGAGAAGATAGAGCAAGTCAAGGCTCGGATTGAAGAGGTCAAGCAACAGCGACTCATAGCCGATGAAAGCCTTAAGGTAAAAGCAAGATGGTAAACGACCTAAAGATAGCAACGTGGGCCTACTCCAAGATGCCCGATATGGGTGTAGAAGATAAAGCCACGCCTCTTGCCTACATCGTTTCCTCTTCCTTCTGGAAGCCCTATCTAGAAGAGAATGAGATTGAGATAATGACTAACTTCATCAGTCACGAGACTGCTCACCTGAAACTCTACAAGCTAGGCCAGAGGAAGGCCAACTATGCTCTAGACAACTTCCTCTACCCTATGACCTCAGAAGGTAGGGTAGACGATAAGAAGCATCGAGAGATGGTAGTAGCTGAGAACACCGGACTAGAGCTACTCATCATGGCCGTAGAGATATATTCCTCAAGGAATAATTCCGTCACTAAGGTTTATAAAGAGAGCAAACGAGGGTAGAGCCATGAGACGCATTGAACTAAGACTGGACATAACTAAGGGTGGAGATGTGAAGTCTCGAAAGGTCTTCACTGTAGCAAACGCAGCACTTATGGTAGAAGACGAAGCCGAGGCACAAGCTATCTACGACCATCTAGATGCCCTCTTTAGTAAGGAAGCCGACTTGCATTTCAAGAAACTAGAGAAGAACATATGACAACCTACGTTGCGACCTACACGGATGAAGGAGTAGAACTCCAAGAAGACTTGAATTATTACTACTGGATTGAAACTGCTTACAAAGAGGCAAAGAAACGTGCAAAGGTTAATGGCTGGAAGTTGATAAGCGTGAAGCCAAAGGAGGAAATACCAACACCACAAGTCTACCAACCTTATAGACGAGAGGATACTTACAATCTACCCTACACGATTCGCTAATGGAATAGTCTAAACAATGACCTACAAACGGACTGACCACTACACTTGCGGCCACAATATTGATTTCCATAGTCCTGAAGTTCAAGTGGAGACTTGCTTCTGTGGGCGTGGAACCTATGATGGTTCGCTTGTTACGGAGACTAAGGACAATGGAGTAAGAGTAAGTGCTTCTCAACCCTATAGTCTAGGCGACCCAATCAGGTTGTCGAATGGCACGACTATTTCCTTCTCACCAGATGAGTTGAGGAATATAGTCTTCCCCCCTACATCGACAACCAATAACTTGACCGTCGCTCCTACCTCTCCTATGCCAGAGTCACAGGAGCCAGTATCAGTATTATCTGTCTATCCTGAATTCAACTACACACCAACGTCAACGTCTGTAGATGAAGAGTTAGACGACCACGCACGCACCTGTCCTATCTGCATGGCAGAACGAGAGAGAGCAGAAGCCCATCAGAGACGTAGCACCTATGAAGAGGAACAGGAAGAGGAGGAAGAGTTGGGTGCGAACAATGAGGACGAGAGAAGGATAGAGGACGTAGACGTAGTATGACAATCTACAATCGAACCGACTACTATACGTGCGGCCATACCTACTCTATGGATAGGCATGGAAGACAAATCCGCCTAGCCAAGTGTCCAGTCTGCGATGAGGGAGACTACGATGGCTCTCTAATCAAGACTGACGATAAGGGAGTTAGGAGTATGTTAGAGGAAGATTCTGTGATGCCCCAAGTTCTTCCTTCGAGTTATGAGATTCTCCGCATCCTAAACAGGATGGCAACAGCAGACTCACCAACGAGAAGGTAACTATGACAACCTTTTTAAACCCCGCTTGTGAGGGGTATGACCATGACAATGAGTAACTCAATAGACTCGGACGAGGACTCAGACACGGACGAAGAGATAGAGGATGGCAACGACGACTTCAACGAAGAACAAACATGGGATGGCGAGGAAGACTAGATGAACTATCACGACATCACTGTAACGCACATGGAAGATGGGAGTGTGCGGTTTGCGTTCAGTATAGATGGAGATATTCCTACTGATAGTGCAGTTATCTATGTCACACAAAAAGCCTTCGACAAGATGATTATGCAAGAAGCAACTAGAGGGTGGCCCACTCATGCCGTTTAACTGGCGTTGTAAGACCTGCCAAGCCCTCATAGTGGAGGAAACACGAGACTCCTTCAAGGAAACTAGGGAGCATCTTCTAGTTTGCAAGTGCGAGGGATTGAGACTAGAGCCATGATAATCTACCATGTGTTTAGGTATTACCCTAACTACCAAGATAGATATCCCGATGAAGATATAGGATACTTCTTGTCAAAAGCTAGGGCTGAGAGAGTTCAAAGCACAGAGGAAGCTGACCGGAGCCAACATGGTAAGGTTGCTCTTGTCGAAATAGAAGTGAACGAAAAGCCATGACTCTAAAAGATTCAACCATACTTGGCGTGGTAGCAACTTTCGAGCTAACGATGTCTGTCATTACCGCAGCCCTCAATGCACCAGTGGTTCCTGAATTTTGTGCAGGAGTCTTTGGCTTCTTCCTATGGGGCTCTCTTGAAGCAAGAGAAGATGGAGAATAGACTATGACATCTATAGTAGTAGTCCAGCCGAACAAGACGATAATCTACTACGATTGTCAGCCCAACAATCCTAACAACATAGAACGATGTTTCTATGTCTTCGATACGACTGACCCTAAACATTGGAAGACACCTGACTTTGTGATATGCAAGTATCACATGAATCAAATCAAATTCGAGAAACGAAAGCTATGACCGAAGAGATTGACGAGAGCCTAGTGAACTTCCTTATGCTCATAAAGGGATGGGACAGGAAGCAAACTCTAGATGCCATCGCATACACCAAGAAGACAGGAGAGAAGATAGTCGTATGACCTCCCTTTGGGCAATTATGATGGGTGTGTTAGGTTGTGCCGCTATACTTTTTGGTGTCCTACAATCAGTATTTGGTGGCCCATCCCTAGGCTCCATTCAAGACTTTGTTATAGGCTATGGCCTTCTCATCCTTTGTGGACAATGGGAGAATTCCAATGACTGAATGCACCTGCGGAGCCACGTTGAAGTATTGGCAAAGCCACCCTACCGATAGAGACCCTTCCGAAGTAGTCCACGACATGAATTGTCAAGTAGTGCAGAAGGCCCTATATGAAGAGACCAACGACCTATGACCAAGATTCTTTCTGATGAAAGAGTGACTCTAATCCGCAGGGCTGCCTCCCGGATAAGAGTGGATTGGTCGGGTATGGACTTCGATGGTCGGGACGTTGACGACTGGATAAGGACAGCCCTAGACGGAACAGATGAAGAAGTCTCTACACTTCTGAAGGAGCTATAGAAATGAACACATGGGACACTAATGACCAAACTCAGTGAAGAGATGCAAGAAGAGGCAGACGCAATAGTGGAATACTCTGACAGTGGAGTGGACTATGCGATGTCTGCTACACTGAAGAAATACATTCCAAAGGTCAAAGAGCTAGAGGAAGAGGTTGGAAGACTCAACGCTGAGAAGAAGGAGCTAGAGAGAAAATTAGCAAATGCCGAGGCAGCAGCGTATAATAGACGGCAAGAACAATTACATAGTATGTCTACTTGGTAATGATAAATGACTAAGCGAGAAGTAATCAGATGGGACTTTAGGACTATCACCTACAGCAGAGAGGGCTTTGTAGACTCCATAAGGGACAGGAGAACGGGCATGATAAGCAACGCCTCCGAAGAGGTCTTGGAGTATCTCGGCACCTTCGACATCAATCCAGACTCCATCGAGCAGAAGGAAGCCTTCAAGAACAGAGACCTCTATCCGGCTTTGGAGGTTGCCTAGTATGAAGGAATCAGACTTCATAGTGCGAGGCATAACCAACGACCTTCTAGCAAGGGCCACGCCCATCGCCAAAGACCTAGACCTCTACAACACAGGAAGGAACAGGTTGCCCGATTCGATAGCCTACACCGAGTCAGCAGTTGCCGACCTAGTATTGGCCGACTACCTTAAGGCCACCTACAATCCCAACACAAACTTCGATATGGTCTTTACTAGCACTAGCGGTATGCAGGTAAGGGTGGACAACAAGACTCAGATACTAAAGGCACAGCCGCAACCTAGACTCTACTACGAAGGGGATGTGCTGGCCTACAACATCGCACAGAAGACGGATGTGTATGTCTTTTCTGCGGTAAACATGGCCTATAGGGTATGCACTCTAGTAGGCTGGCTGACGAAGAAGGAGTTTATGAGGCGAAGCACTTACTATCCTGCTGGCTCTATAAGGCCCAACAACCTAGTCTTTAGGAAGCCAAGCTATGTGGTGGCCTATAAAGATGTTGAACCTATGAAAACCCTTATAAACCTAGCCGAAGAGGGGTAGGACTATGAGCAAAGAACAGACACAGGAAGAGGCTATAGTCGAAGAGAAGGAGTTCGAGAAGTTCATGGCTGGCTATTCCAGAGAGCCAGTTATCATGGCTAAGTTGGCTTCCACTCTAGTAAGGGCTATGGATAGACACCCTACTCTTAGACTAGGCCAGTTGATAGTCGCAGCTATGAGCAAAAGAATAGGAGAGAATAACATTACTCACGCACTTTTTACTATCCATGATGAAGAGTTGATTCAACTCCTGAGTGATTTCTAATGGGAGATAAGAAGTGTGCGTGGTGTGAGATACCCATAGAGAATGAGAATGGGTCATGGGAAGCACGAGAGTTCAGAGCAACCGGAAAGGATTGCAACTACTTCTGTAGTGGCCTCCATCTCATAACCTTTATTAAGACCCGTCCAAACTACAGTGGTGTTATGACCAAAACCATTAGTGAGGAACCGTGAGCTATGAGACCCATCTTACTTTCAACCGCACCATCCTCGTTGATGGTAGACTTGCTGCCGAAACCACTAAAGACGATGCCCCGACCTTCGAGGCAGCCTATAGAACTCTTTTCCCCAATTCCAAAATCGAAACCTACACGGCCTTTCAACTAACTAAATTAAAGCATCAACAAAAAGAGGATATTGATAATGCCGAAGAATAGCACAGACTACATGAGACAGTGGAGACTTAATCATCCAGAATACAAAGAACACGAGAAAATCTATCGAAAAGAATATAGACAAAGACCTCTTGTAAGAGCAAAATACAGAGGGCCACTTGGCTTTAATGTAAGACATAATACAAAGGTAAGGTTTGAAGTATATGCTCATTATTCTTCAACCGTAATTCCTTCTTGTGCTTGTTGTGGTGAGCAAGAACTTTTGTTTCTTACTATAGACCATATAAATAATAATGGCGCACAAGAACGAAAGCAACTTCATAATGGGAAAAACATTGGTTCTGCCTTCTATGATTGGCTTAAGAAGCAAGGATATCCAGAAGGATACCAACTTCTATGTTTCAACTGTAATTTAGGAAAGCATAGGAACAAGGGTATTTGTCCTCATAAGGTGAACTAGTTGAAGATGAGAGTTAGGGGAACCAATACCTTCGATTGTGAGTCTGGCAACTACATCATAACCAAGGCGGAGTTAGAAGACATAGCTAAGAAGATGATTGGAACACCAGTCTACGATGCAGCCGATGGAGTAGCTACTAGAAAAGTAGTGGGCCATGTCGTAGAGGCTCATGTAGTGGACGACCACATAGATACCATAGCGGAGGTAGAAGTATGAAAGAGGAAGACTTGAGCTACAAGATTGAGCATATCCTGTGGGACTATGGAGTTAGCTTCCGAGCCAGAGAGTGTGCTACTAAGATAATAGCAGCCATGAAGGAGACAGAGGGTTGAACAATATCATTCCAGAGTTAGCTCCTAACTCGCCCTACAAGTATCTTGCTTTCTGCACAGGTTGTAGACACTTCTTTCCTAGAAGGGATGCCGTTGCTCTTGGCCCATCGGGTAGGCCCTTTAGCCCCTGCTGCCACCGAAGGATACGGACTAGACCAGTCCACAAGCGTTTCTCGCCGCAGTATGATACCACTTCTGACTTTATCAACAATCTACCAACGCAGGAGCTACAAGTCAAATGAAGACCTTTATCAACGAGAATCCATATATAGGCTCCAAGACCATAGGTAGGCTTACCTATGACAAAAGAAAACAATTCACCAAAGTTCATTTATGTTTGCCAAAAAGACGACAGGGAGTTTCACTTGCTGTCAGCCGCCAACGGCCACACAGACGAGAGTGGGCACCGAGATTTCTGGTTGCACATCAACGGGATAGCGACTAAGAAATGAAGTGTTGGTTCTGCGGAACAGAGATGAAGAAGGTTCGATACTTGGGCCTCATTCCTATAGAGTGGGAATGCCCCTCATGCAAGAGGGTAAGAAGTCTTGAGTAAGAGTAGCAACCTTTATAAATCCTCACGAGAGAGGGTATAGCGATGAGTAAAGCACTCGAAGAAAGAGAACGGATGACCAAACAACTGCCACCTATTGATAGGGTGGAAGAAGACAAGACTCCACTCAACCAAGAGTTGTGTGAGATAGATGCCAAGTATGCGGTGGCACCAAGCCAGAAACTTCTAGACAAACGCCTAGATGTTCTAGTGAGGATGATGAGCAGCCGTTGAGGGGAGTCAAGTTCAGGATAGATAAAGTAGGAGACAAATCTTTAGACCCCTTTAACAACATTACAGCGACGGTAGTGCAGACACCTGACCCTCTGATGCTCAACACAGAGATTAGAATTACCCTTTGGAGCGATGACAAGAGAGATGACAAGACTCTCCGAAAGAAATTGGAGAATTGCTACAAAGATTCCTTTCAAGAGGCTCGTAGAAAAACGTGGTTCAAGACCCTAGAAGGGAGAATATTATGACCCTCAACTTCACAATCATAACGCTATACGAAAATGCGTGGGTAGGATATGGAATATGTTCAACAGACTATCATGGCTATGGCATCACCGCAAAAGTAACTGGTGGTGATAAGCGTGTAAAAACAGTCTACATAGCCGTCAGAGAGAAAGACATCCATAATGATGAGAAACTCAAGACGTTGTTTCTAGAAGAGTATGATAATAGACTTGCTATACTTGATGCAGAAGAGCGCAAGAAGGCAAAGGAAAGAATCCTTTATGCAAGTCTAATGGGAAAGGTCATAGACCCTTAATGGTTTTCTTACCTCTAGCTCTGATGGGAGTTGCTCAAGTCCTTAATGCCTACGACTATGGCTCTACCTCCTATCTAGCCCACAAGTATCCCGTTACCACAGAAGAGGTCAATCCTGTTGCAAACAAGCTAACGACTCTATTCCATCTCCCACTTCTTACATACGGAGCAATAGTGAAACTTCTAAGTGCAGCAATAATACTCGTCTGCTACTTTTTCCTACTTCCAACTCCCCTCCTTCAAGAGCTAGGTTGTCTTGCGTTCATAGGAGTCCTACTGATATCCACTGTTAACAATAGCTATTGCCTTCTGAGGGTCAAACTACCATGATAATCTGCTACACTGACGGCCTCTGTCAGCCCCGTAATCCTAATGGGATTGCTGCCTTCGCCTACACCATAGACTTCGGAAACGGAGAGGGGTGGAAGTATGCAGCCATATTTGGTGAAGGAGACGGTATGACAAGCAACGTGGCTGAGTATGTTGCCGTTCGTCAGTTGCTCAACTATCTTCTAAACATCGGAGATGCTATTAGGCATCAGAAGATATCGGTCTACTCAGACTCTCGCCTTGTGGTGAATCAGCTAAGTGGGCTATGGAAGATTAAAGGTGGCGAATACATTGCCATCCTCTTAGATATCAGAACACTCTTACCTAAGTTTGACGACCTTACTTTCTGGTGGGTGCCTCGTGATTTGAACAAGGAGGCAGACCAACTGACTAGAGATGTCTACGAGGAGTATTGTAGGGCGAAGGGGAGAAAGATTAAATACAGCACAAAGAAGGGGTATAGGGATAGGAAGCGATAGAAATGGGAGACGTTTACTTGCTGCGAAAGGGATTCCTGAAAGGCCATCCACCAATAGAGAGTATTGTCGTTAGCTCAGAAAGTATGGAGCCGAATGTATGTGGAGATGGAGTCCTTAGATTCGTCAATGGTAGTAAGGGCATCTTCTTCTACGAGGCCGACCTTCTCTATTGTGAGATGAGAGGACTTAATGAATGCACTCCTTTGCATAACGAGCAATTCCAGAAGGCATTGAAATCGCACTTCACGATAAAGCAGAAGTTTTTCTTCATAGAAGGGGTAATAGTAATAGAGCGTGGTAAGTTCGTGAGAGTGAAGGAAGTGAAGAAAGTTGAGTAACAAGAAGATGTGTGACATCCCCTGTCACAAGCATGGGCAGAAGCTACAGAGAGGCTTCACCGAATGCAACGGCAACCTCGGAGTCATGCACCTCTTTAATGGCAAGAAGGTAGTCTTCTCAGGTGTGGACAACTTCCCCCTCTACATCTGCTCTAGGTGTGGGATAGATGCCAGCTACTACAAATGTTCAGGAGAAACAATATGATTAGTGAAAAACGCAAGCACAAGAAGGAAATCATTGCCTACGCAAAAAAGAAGGGCGTTGACTTGACTAGAAGGAAGTGGCCCAAATGAAAGCCACTAGAGCCATCCCGTCAATGATAAAGGCCACCCTCATAGGTGCCACCGTTGGGTTCACCGATGCCTTCTACAACCTAGTCAACCAAGTGGCAGTCTCAATAAGGGCAGACGAATATGCCTTCAACGTCTTTTCAGAGGGTGCTAACTTCATCCTTCTGACTCTCATTGTCCTCATCATAGGAGCAGCATGGACTGGAACCTACATGGTGGCCATGTATGACCCTCTACCTGATGGAGTGAAATCAAGATGAAAGACGACGAGTGGGAGTTGCTTGTGGAAATAGCCAAGGTTCCGAAGACAAAGAGAACAGAGTTTGGTTGGCTAAGTGTAGAGGAATTTCCAAGAGATGTTGCAAAGAGATTAGGAATGAATGAGAATCGGGCATGGTATATCCTAGAGAAATGGGCCAATAAGGGATGGTTGGAATATGGAGTTAGTCCCTTCTATGGCTGGCTTACCGATAAAGGAAAGGAAGTTGCGTTTGGAGTGAGACCGCATTGAACATACTTTTCAGGACTGTAGTAGGTGCCCACATCTGGAAGATGGAGCATGAGGGGTCAGACCTAGACCTCTTCGAGGTTTACCAAGCCCATACAATAGACATACTAGCAGGGACAGCTAACCTCAAAAGCACCTTCGAGGTTAAGAAAGGAGAGAACGTAGATAGAGCCAGCCACGAATTACAGACTGTAGTGGCACAACTTCTAAAAGGCAACGTGAACTTCACCTTTGGAGTCATGTCTCCTATAGTTAAAGCTAGTGGAGGCATACATGAGGAACTCAAATACCTTATTGAGAAGCATCCTTACAAGAACCTCTACCATTCTATCAGAGGTATGTCTGTTCACAACTACAAACTATACCAAAAGGAAGGTAAACTAGAAAACCCCAAGAAAGTAAACGGGGTGCTTAGAGTGCTTCAACTTGGCATCTACTATCTAGAAACCGGAAAGCTATACTTCAACCCCTATTACAATGGTCATCACTCCGAAATAGAGCCAGCCATTAAGAGGTTGGATGAAGCCTACGAAGCCTCCACTCTAGAGGAGAAGATACCCGAAGACCTTCTTAGAGGCATCCTAGTGAGAGCTAGACTGGAGGACTTGGACAATCGTGGAGATAGCTTATGAGTATAAGATGCAAACTAGGACTGCACACCTTTGTTGTAGTGGACGAAGAGTGTTGGGAATGTGAAGCAAAGGACTACTATCAAGTATGTATAAGATGCAAGAAGGAAAGGGCAGCCGATTACTCTTACATCTTTAGGTATCCTAGAACCGTTTCCAAAGAAGAGCGAAGGCGATTAAAACTATGAGTAAACTGGCCAATCAGATTGAGCTAAGAAAGGCTATGTCGGCTGCTAAACTCAAATGCCCCTACTGTTCTGAGATATTCCAGAAACCAGTCACAAGCCTTCTTGTTGCCGAGCTTGCCTATCATCTTCTAACTGCACATGGAGAGAAAGCCTTCAAAGAATATGCTGAAAGTCATAACTTCCAATTCAATGTTCCGATGGATGAGATTCTTTAGAAAGAGGAAAGGCTAAATACTCAGAAGCCGCTAAGTAGGGTTATGTCACACTCACCAACGGTTGTAACTCTGCCAGAAGAAAGGAAGGGTAAGCATAGCTACGGATGGAGGCGGGATACACCAGACTTCCGAGACCTTCTCTATCGAACAGTAACACCCGCAGAGGCAGCCACCCTACCTCCTCACACCGATGTCCGTCCCACTTGTCCACCCATTGTAGACCAAGGACAGCTAGGTTCTTGCACAGGGAATGGCATCGCAGCAGCTTTGGGCTTCCTAGAAAACAAGGACAATATCAATCCCAACACGCCTTTCTCTCGGTTGTTCATCTACTACAACGAGCGTGTCATAGAAGGAACCGTTAGCTCGGATTCGGGTGCCGAGATACGTGACGGTATAAACAGTCTTACCAATCAGGGTTGTTGCTACGAGTCTACATGGCCCTACGACATCACACAGTTTGCCGTTCAGCCACCCGCCACAGCCTACATAGAAGGCGCACAGCATCTTATCCTTCAATACCAACGCATAACAGACATCAATCAAATGAAGGCTTGTCTGGCCAGTGGCTATCCCTTTGTCTTCGGCATCACGGTCTATGAGAGCTTTGAGTCTGATACGGTAGCTTCAACGGGAGTCGTGCCTATGCCAGCCAATACGGAGTCCGTCTTGGGAGGCCATTGTATAGTGGCGGTAGGCTATGACGATTCTACTCAGACCTTTATCTTCCGAAACAGTTGGGGCACGAGTTGGGGTCAAGCGGGTTATGGCACCATACCCTATGCCTACCTTACCAATCCTAACCTAGCCTCCGACTTCTGGTATATAACTAAGGGCCAAGGTGAGTAGGTGAGTGAGTCAAGGAGAGGAGATAGTCGAACTCCATCTAGCAGTCGGAAAGATAGAAGCAGCCTACGCCTACGAGGAGATGAGAGTAGAAGTGGTTGCTGTGACTAAGAAGATAGACGTTGTTACCGACAGAATAAAGATTGTAGAAGATAAGGTCATCCAACTAAAATCGCATCCTCATGCGTGAGGGGTTCACAATCGCAAGCTCCGTCTGGTTGATTGCAGCTACTACACATTACAGGATAATTCTCATTCAGCTTGTAGGTCTTGCGTCCACAAACGCAAGGAGGCTGCTCATGCTTAGAGAAGGTAGCAATCTCTTTCTTACCAATATTAGTCCTATCCAAGTTACCCCTTAGAGTGCTTCTACCATAAGGGTCTTTGTAACTTTTTCCCATGACATCATACCTTCGATTGCAGGGTTATTAAATCTTTCCAGTTTATCCAGTGAAAGCAAAGATGATTAGAGCTATAGAAACAATGAAGGCGATGACCGGAGGCAAGAGAGTTGCGTTGATACCAGTGGTATAGTCAGACAGAAGTGCAGAAGCAAACAAGCAGCCTAAGCCGACAACCCACAATCCGCTTCTAATTCTAGACCGAAGTGACATGGCTATTCACGTGTTTAATGAAATCTTTCTCAAACTTAAAGGCTTTGTTGTCATACTGGCACACGAAAGCACCCTCTTCCTTCTGAGACTCGAACTCATGGGTAGGCTCTGGTTCCTCTTCTGGTATCTCTCCGGGTGGCGTGGGTAGCTCTGGTGCCCCCTTTTCCTTCTCCTCGTCTGGTTCGGTAGGCTTGCCACCTGCTGCTTCTGGTTGCTCTGGTTCCTTCTCCTTATCATCAGTAGGCTTCTCCTTACCCTTCTCCTTCTCAGACCCCTGACCCTTTGGCTTCTTGGGCAAATTGGGCTTGCCCTTTGGTGTAGTAGTAGGCTTCTCAGGAACCTTGCCTTTCCATACCTCCTCTCCGTTCTTGAAGAGGATAGCCTCATACTCCTGAAGGTCTCTGAAGGTTGCTTCGGGCTGTGCGAACCAGTCAATCAGAACGTCCAAGTCCTGCGGTAGAATGTGCTGGAAGACGAAGATAAAGGGCGAGTTGGAAAGGATGTCCTTGTCCACATCTGCCGTTCTGCGTGCGGCGAAGATACCTCCGACCTCATAGTTGCGGCCCAAGTTGACTAGCTCGTTGAGCATCGTTCCTTTCTTGGTCTGGTATCTATCAACCTCGTCTATCACAACCATGCAGTTGCCTCTCTCAAGAGCCTTGTAGATTATATCGTCAACGGTGTTGGTATCGGAAGGAGTGACTTGGTGATACTCCACATTCTCCTTGCCCTCATATTCTGCAAAGTTGCCTATCGAGTCGAGAAGAACGAAGTCATAGTCCTTGAGGATGTCGGACATGAGAACCTTGATTAGATTGGTCTTACCGCTACCCGTCTTGCCGAGAATGGAAACCTTATCTGAAACATTGACCTCTAGCTTTGGTTTCTTGCTCTCCCTTGCCTTTACTGAAGCCTTGTCCATCCCTGCAATCTTCTGAGCCTCCGGCGAGAGTTGCTTCTCTTTCTCCTTACCCTTCTCGTCTGGGTCTACACGAGGGTCTCTCAACTCCTCTTTTGGAATCCCAACAGAGCAAGCCTCACAATCTCCACACTCACATTCTCTTGGGCAACATCCATATCCACAATAAGGAACGTATTCGGCTTCTGCATCCTCATCTATATCTCCTGCCGAGTATAGCTCCTCTTCTCCCTTCTCTACAGGAAGTTTGTTGCCACAGTCGTTGCAGACTAGCTCCGTCCCTTCCTTGTTAAGTCCTATGTTGAGTGAACTACAAGAAGGACAGGTAACGTCACTCATCTCATATTCCTTCTTCATGGCAGAAGAACCCTCATTAGTCGTGTGCCATCCGTTGTTGTAGACTCTCCTAAAGCCACAGACAGAGCAGGACTCTGCTACCGAGTAGTCGTTATATTCGTCCCGAAGGTTGTTGCTTCCGCAGTTGGGGCAAGTGTCTTCCTCTCCCTTTCCGGCTGGCTGCATTCCAGCCCACTGAGGAGTCTCGACTGGCTTCCAGTAATCCTGCGTGTTGTAGGTCTCACTGGTTTGCTCTATCTCTCCTGCGTTATCACCCTCCGTCACACTATAGGACATATCATACTGAGCCTCCTTCTTCGGAGAAGGATACCTTATCTGGCTACCCGTAGGCACAAACTGGCTCTCCGTGAAAGGACTAATGTTCTGTTCATTCGTAGGATTTAGTTGTTGGTTGTCAGCACCCTGTCCTTCCCAACCCTCACCTGAAGTCGCACCAGAGCCAGCATCAGTGGCATAGGTCTCATCTCCTTGCTCAAAATTAGTGTCGTTTCCTATCTCGACATTTGCATTGTCCTTGATAGATTGAGCATAGAAGTCTGCCACTTCCTTATCCACATTAGGCTCCTGAAGGAGAGTAATAAGTCCGGTGTCTATAAGAAAGTCCCAGTCGGTCATCATCTGATTTACTCTGGCTGCATCCACATTCTCTGGGTGGTAGAAATCGTGAACCAATTCCTCTACGATTTGCTGTGCTATCTCCACATCCTTATCCTGAGCCGCACCCTCTTCTTCTTCCTTTTGTTTAACTATGTAGGGTGTGCCACAATAATCACAGACTTGTCTTTGGATAGCATTTGGAAGTGGTTGCGCTCCACATTCTGGGCATTCGAGAGTTTGGTCGGATGAAATATCCTCTGGCTCAGAAGTGTCAGATACATCACCGGAAGCAAGAACCCATCTCTTTCCATCCCACGAAACAGTTAGCTCCCCTGTGCCATCGCACGTATTACAATCACCACCAAATCCCAAACCATAATTTAGTTTCTTTTTACCCTCGCAATTAGGGCATACTATTTTCTTAGTTATATCTTCCTCTTCTCCATGCATAGGCATTCCACAACCGCAATCTTCACAGCCCTCATTTGCACACTGACAAGATTCCACTTCTGGGTCTGTGCAAAAGCATCCACAGTTAAGACAAGCGCCCTCGTCATCTACTCCTTCTTCAAATCTAATAGGGTCAGAAGGCTTACTCCCTTCACGATGATTTGGCCAATCAAGCGTCTTCGTCACACTCTTATCTGACATACACAACATTTAAGTAGGTTCCTCTATATAAGGGTGGTGGGCGGCAACTCCGTCAGGCACCAGCAGTCAGTTGGGGCTGGTGTCCCTCGAATAAGAACTGACCAAATAAGAGGGGATTGCCACTACAGAGTGGAGAAGTAGCGGGACACCATTGCCTTTGTGGTGGCTCTCTGAATATGGAGGGTGGCGACATCGTGCGTCCTAATAGGAGAGCCGAGCCACCCCACTTACCCAATGCTTATATAGCCCTATTACCCTTCCTTAACTATATGTCTGAGACTAAACGAGTAGGTCTTGCCTCTCTTCTTCCAAATGGAAGGCAGAATCCAGAGTATCAACGATTGTGGAGAGAACTCAATCCAGAGAAAATCAAGGGACAAAGGCGAAGACATTGGTGGCGAAGAAGTGGTTTGAATGTAAAAGAAGCTGAAGAGGTCTACGCTTCTTCCACAACTTGCATGATTTGCGGCAACCCTATTACTGGTAGAACAAAACAAGTAGACCACGACCACAAAACAGGGAAGATAAGAGGTATCCTTTGTAGAAGTTGTAATCTTGGTCTTGGATATTTTAGAGATGACCTCAACCTTCTTAGGCAAGCAAGCAACTACCTATCCATGCAAACTAATGGTGATATAAGATGAGTGAGACTGAGAAGAAGGATAATGCTATTGTTCGAGCCTTGAAGAGTGCTTACAAAGCACCACCTAATGCCGTTTCAGGACGAGCCTATGGCGACCCTGCAGGAAGGGTTCAAGCCTCTTACAAGCCCCCTCTCGAATCTCAGATAGGACAGATTGACAGAGGAGAGGCATGGTGGAGAGACTTTGCTTGGGAGGAATATGCTACCAAAGACCTTCCGGGCCTTGGTCTTGGGTTTACAGTCTATCCTTACGTTGCTGTGTGGGAGAAGATTTGGGGTGCCGTTCCTACAGAAGACTACGAGAAGTATAAGCAATACTACGTTCAGGAGCCGTTTATTCGTGCCACAATCGACTTCCACACACAGATGACTATATCACAGGGCTATGAGTTGGATTACCCCCTCGATACCGTTGTCAATGATGTGAAGAAGTTTCTAGACCGTCACGACTTCCTCAACCTTCTCAAGATAATGGTAAAGGATATGCTTGTCTTTGGCAACTCCTACACGGAGATTGTCAGAACTTGGTTCTGCCACGAGACAGGACACGACCTTGCAGCCCTTCGCATCTCCTATGAGACTACTTCCAAGGATGGCGATACAAAGTATTGGTGGACTGATAGGGTGGATGTCGCACAGAAACACAACGAGATGTATCCTACCCACAAGCTAGAGAATCCTTACGGTGAGATTGTTCGCTTCAAGCCCCTCGACCCAATGTATATGCGTGTCAGAAGGGATGCCTACGGAACCATACTTGGCTATGTCCAATACTACGTCTTCCCGCTAGTTACCTTCTTGGCAGACGAGATTATCCACCTACGCTATATGCCTACCTCGTGGACTTACGAAAGCGTCTACGGAGTCTCCATGTTGAGACCCATCCTGTTCCATCAGGAGCTTATGAAGAACTATGAGCAGACTATGGGTGCCATCATGAATATCTTCCTGAAGCCGATGTTCCTTGTGAAAGTAGGAGGAGAAGGAGGGCCATTGGGCGGAGAGGAAGTTACCTCGCAGCAGTATCAGCAGGTAAAGAGATTCTTCCAGCAAAGCCAGCCCGGACAGTCTCTTGTGATTAGAGCAGCTTCGCCAGTGAAAGTAGACCCGATTGACCCGCCTATCGACAGAATGCAGACCACAGCCTTCTGGCTTCAATGGCTGCACAACATGAGAACCTACGCCCTGTCCGTCCCTAAGTTCTTCTGTTATGCAGAAGATACCAAAGTTCTCACAAGAGAGGGATGGAAGTATCACTACGAAGTCAGACCAAACGAGGAGATAATGGTCTACGACAACATGACTGGAAAGACTTTCTATGAGGCCAACAGAGGACTTCATGAGTTCAACTTCGATAGCGAAGTTGATGGAAAGATGCTCTCCTTCCAACACAAGGGAATTGACCTTTTGGTTACACCTGACCACACGATGCTCTATCGCACAGCAAAGCATCTCGAATATAGAGTCAGTAAGGCAAAAGAGCTTCTCGACTTGCAGAATGTCTATCTACCCAACACAGCCAATTACATTGGAGCATCTCAAGAGTTTGAGATTATTCCATCAGTAAAGTATAAGACAAGACCAGCTTACGAAGCAATAAAGGTAAACATGGACTCTTGGCTCAAACTGATTGGTCTCTATCTTTCAGAGGGAGGTATAGGAGAGAAGGACTTTTCATTGAACATATCCCAAAAGGAGGGAACAAAAGCCAACATCATTCGGGCCTCTCTAAGCAATCTTCCCTTCAAAGTCACAGAAGGACACAACGAAAGGATAGTGTGGTGGAGCATATCTGGAAAACAGATTTGTTCTCATATAGCCAATCTTTGTGGAAAACATTCCTATGACAAGCACATTCCCGTTAAATACAAGAATCTTGCTCAACCACAACTTCTGACTTTATTGGAGTCACTTCTGCTTGGTGATGGTTCTATCAATGACGATGGCACTTATGACTACTACACGGTCTCAGACCAACTGGCAGAGGATGTTGCAGAGATTGGATTCAAACTCGGAATGACTGTGAGCATAAGAAAGAGAGCAGTAGAAACGCTTCACGGAAAGAACAAGCGACCTCTCTTTGTAGTTAGACTTGGGCGAATAACTACAGATATAGGAGTAAGTAGAGACAACATAAAAGAAGTAGACTATAAGGGGCGAGTCTTCTGCTTCTCTACAAGCACAGGATTCTATCCAACCATGAGAAACGGTCACATCATAATGGCTGGAAACACCGACCCTGCCGGATTGAATAGAGCAACGGCACAGACCGTAGAAAGGGGATACTTCACTTTCATCAACAGCAACCGCCAGTCGCTCAATAGCCAGCTAGAAGAGAGCATCCTTCAGATGGTCATGCGGTCTCTGTATGGAAAGATTGCAGACGAGTTGATTAAGGAGTATGGTGTGCCGAAGTTCATCTGGAAGCCAGTGAAGGAGGACTCCCTTGAGGACAAGGCCAAGACCTACCTTCCACTCTATGCCAGTCGCATCCTTACCAAGAACGAAGTGAGGACAGCACTTGGCTTCAAGCCTCTTGATGAAGAGGAACTACAAGAAGAGTTGGGTGAGACTCTCCCGCCTCTTGGTGGTAGTCCGGGCGTAGGCGCACCCGGAGTCACTAGAGAAGGAACACCTACCTTCGGCAGTCCAGATGAAAGAATGGCATCTAGACCACCTACAGGTATGGGAGGGGGTGGAGGAGGTGGTGGTGAGGAAGGAACACCAGAAGGTGGCGAGGGCTTCTTTGGTAAGAGCGAGGAGGAAGAGACGATGGAAGACCTACAAGAAGAGGTTGATAGTCTAAAGCGTATGTTCCAGCAAAAAGTAGAAGAGGAGGAGATGAAGCCAGAGCCACGAGTGATAAGAAGGGAAATACACGAACACTAGGCTTTATCAACCTTTACCCTTATATAGTCGTTTCTTCTTATGTATATTGATTACGATGAGTGACACAGATTCTTTGGACTGGAATGCTTTGCTACAAAAAACGGAGGAAACTTTGGGCAGAGTAGAAAACGCTTTTGGCCCTCGTGACCAGCTTCTTGAGATTGATAAAGAGCGTGGTGTGGAGCAAGCCTACTATGAGGGAGACTTGAAGGAGTGCGAGAATCTGATTAACAAGATGGAGGCAGAGCTAAACAATCCAGAAGACAGGAGGCACACAAGCCCTGTTCAGGGAGCCAGAGATGCACCTATCGACATAGAGGAATCGCATATGTCACCAAGGGCACGAAGACTCTATCAGCAGTTTGGTGGAGAGGAAATTGAGAAGGATGAAGAAAGACCACATGACTTTGAAGGAGATGGTAATACTTGTGACCGATGTGGGCAGACAGAGGGAGCAGACATACATCACTGGAGTAGACTTGTGAATCCAATGGGCCTCAGTGAGGAAGAAGAGGTCAAACACTTGGAGGAAGAAATCCAAAAGATGGGTGGAGTGGTTTGAGTGATAGCAGCGATGATACGTTACGAGAATTACTTCTTCAACTGAATGATAAGCTATCTAGTTTTATGAGCGCAAGCGCATCGGATAGGGCTGTTCTTAATTCAAGTGTAGCAGCAATCCAAGCTAGTGTGGCTATCTTGAACCACAATAGCACATCAATGGATGCACGTATCAAGAATCTGGAAGAGACGCAGATTACCCACAAAGCGATAAGGGGTTACATAGATGATATGAAAAAATCTGCTCGAAACTGGGTTGCACTCACTTGCACGGCTGTTATAGCAATCGTAACTGTCTTAACCTACTTCCACATCTAGTGCTAGGTAAACCACACTACCAATCTTACCTTCTCCTTCCCGTAGAGTTCTGCCATCGTGTTCATGAATCCAAAGACCATAGCCCATCCTGCCTTCATCCTCTGAACGGTAAAGGCTTCCAACACTTCCTCTGGTGTTATCCAAGTCTCAGAAAAGTAATCTATGTCTGAGAGCATTGTAGTTAGGTCAGACTTATCAGGTGGCATTCCACGCCTAGCCGCTATCGGAACCTTAGCTTTGCGGTTGTCTACATCAAATAACACAGAGGTAACTTCTGGAACCACCCCTACGAGGTCATCAATCACGAGCACGCCACTCCAAGACAAATCTGACTGTAATAGTTCAACAACTCCGTGTGTATTCAGAGGCAACATTCAGGCTACTGCTTTGCACTATATAAAGATTACCCTACTAGTCTCCTTTCGTGGCAACTGAAAGCAAAGGGTATCTGCAACTGAAGTGGTGTCTTTTTTGTTGAGTATTCCTCCGGTATGTCAGGTCTGCCCTTGATGCCAAGTCCCTTAACTAGAGCCTCAATGGGCCATGTCTCGTCCACTATGTCTAGCTCCACATTGTCTATAAGGTGGGTTATGATACTTGCTACCGTCCTGTCAGACTCCTCTGCTCTATACCAAATGAACCCAAATCCCTCACAGAGAATGTCCATATCGCCCTGCTCGAAGTTCTCAGAAATCTCATCGCCATAGTCTCCTTCTGCGGTGAAGTCGGTCTTGAAGAAGATGTTGATAGATTTATCAGCACCCACCACCACCATGACCCTTTCGTTCTCGTCGTTGAGATAGCCTTTCACATCGCCAGTAGAAGCAGTCGGTGTGACAGGATGCATATGGACTGTTCCAATGAGACTCTCGCCCTCGTGCAATTCCTCATTAGGCTCCAACACAATCTCCCTATCCTTCCCAAACTGCTCTCCAACCACACCCAAGTCTCCGGTCTTGGCTATGATAAGGAAACCACCTGCCTCGTTATCGTTGGTGATACTATACTCTATCATCATCTGTAGGTCATTGAAGAGCCTCTCAGGTATCTCAATCTTGTCAGGAACCTCCAATCCTTCTGTGGTGACTGGCTCTCCACCAAAAGGCTTCTTATCCTTTTCCTTCTCTTCGATGTCCTTCTCATCTACAGGGTCGGGAATCTCAGGGTCAGCATCTAGTTCTCTATCAGGATTGCTAGGGTCTGGTTCCTCTTCAGGATAATTGGTCAAAGATTCACTACACCAATTCTCATGTTCGTCCAAGTTCTCAGAAGGAACACTCTTGCCGCAATAATCGCAAGTCTTGAACTCTACCCCTATCTCCTCCTCCTGCTCATTGAACTTCTCTATGTTAGGATAGTTAGGCTGCCCCGGCTTGGGCGCAGGTTGCTGCGGTGTGGCTGGCTGATTAGGAGCAAAGGGCATACTAAGGAAGTATACCTCAATCTCCTATTTAAGCCTACTTCTTTAGGGAGTAGATGTTTGTGTTCTGGCTGTCCACAAAGGATACATCCAGAAGAGGTAGGACATCAGGAAGGGTTGCCTTGAGGTTGTTAGTGAGGTAGGTGGTCAGTTGTGCCTCGGTTACAGGAGTGGTCTGAAAGGACATCCAGAGAGAGAAAGCCTTTATCTTTGCTTCAGGAAGAATGGAGGCTGGTGTTGTAGACACCGCCGGAGTCGGTGGATTGAAGACATTGTTGGTCATGGCTGTCCTAGAAGTAGTTTCTAGTCGCTCAGGTTCAGGCTCATCTCTTATATCAGAGATGACTTTCATTTCCCTAACCATGATAACTGGTGTCTTTGTCTTCACCGTTCCGTTTGACCTCTCTTCCCTCATCCCTGTCACCTTCCCCCTTATGTTGACCACCTTGGCCAGATACTTTGCACCATCGTCTATCTTAAAGGCGAAGGGTGGAAAGTCCAGAACGGCCTTGGTGTTCTCGTCTCCTGCGAGCAGCGTCCACTTGACAAGTTTGGTTGCTACTCTTTGGTTGCCGCACTTTGCATTTGGACACTCGAATGAAACGCCTTCTGCGACGTTTCCCTGCTTAGTGTAACAGACTGGGCATCCTATGTAGGATGAGTTACCCAGAACTCTTACAATAAGCACATCGGCTCCATTTACAAAGTCTCCTTCTACCAATTCGGAAAGATTCCTCTTTGGGTTCAATTCGTCGTATAGCTGTTTTACTATGTCGGGATTAGCGGCATAGATTTTCAATGCGGGTATCTTGGCGATTATCTCGTCAATTGAGATTTTGCTCATGGCAATAGGGTATTCTTGACTGTATTTAAGGCTTCTGCTCCTCTCGCATTTTGACTGTTATACCTCTAACAACCATCTCCTTACCAAAGAAGGGCTTGTCTACATTATATTGAAAGGGAAGGCTCTCTTCAAGAAGATGTATGTAAATAGTCGGAGAAACTTCTATAGAGAAGTCTGGCTCAAACCCCAAACTCATAACAGTCAAAGCCAGTTTATCAATGGCTTCCATAATTGATGGATGGTATTTATCACTCATAGTGTGGTCATATCCATCCCCCTAGTTTCCACCCTTATTAAGGATTTTGTCTGGACTCTGCAGAAAGATTCTCCAATCGAGGAGTTTAGGCTTCCTCATGTAGAGAGAGGTCATCTCTGGAATAGAATCTTCTGGAAACCTAGACCTTCTTATTATGTCCTTGTAGCTCATGTCGGGTGAGATGGGCACCTTCCACTGAATGGGAGCAGGTTCATCGGGGTCTACCGAATGCTTGGTGAGGGTGATGCGACAGACCCTATCAAGACTCAAGAAAGCTCGCTTGTCCAGAAGATACTGGAACCAAGTGGAGAGATTCCAATAGAGCCTTTCCCTCTCTCGGTGCATCTCACCGTAGGTTATGGGAGTAAGATAGACATAGAAGTGAAAGCCTTTGCCAGCACTAAAGAAGAGGTCGATGTTGTCTTTGAAGGTAGAGGCAAAGAATTGTGCCTTCTTCCAGATGTCTTCTATCTTATCCAGCTTTCCTTCCTTGTTTTCTCTCTGGTCTATATCCAAGAAGAGACGAGTCATGACAACAGCATTCTTCTGCTCCTGCGGCCAATCTTTTGACACCAATGGAGTGTAGAAGGGAAAGTAACAATCAGAAGTAGCAGCCAGTCTATCTATAATCCACTCGTAGTAATCTCCCCTAGTATCGACACGTGGCCGGAGCAAGCCTACTTGGGCTGGCAATTCTAGAAGGTCTCTGTCCCAAAACTTACGACAGAGTTCAAGAAAGGGCATACTTGATTGAGTTGACATTTATCTCTTTCAACTGTCTAGTGTAATCCTCTGCCTCTTCCACTACGTCATCCACTATCTTGTCTAGATTGTCCATCATGAGAATCTCGACAGCCGCCAAACGTGGTAGATTATCCACTAGAGCCACATTGACAGCCCCGCCTCTTATGTGTGGAAAGGAATGAGCCAAGTGCGCCCGAAGGAAGGAAGCTACCTCTATAGACTCGCACTCACTAATCTCCTTCGAGAAGCTGCCTTCCTCATAGACTGGCTTCAAACAAAACTCCTTTATCTTTGGATGCGCCCAAAACTTTGCCAGCGTTGCTGTTACCCTCTCCTCCAAGGCCCTGTAGTTGGCGAATAGCTCCTTGTGTTCGTCGCTATCATAGCCCCTGTCTTCTAGTGGCGAGTAATTACCGTAGGTCAGAATACCAAACCGTCTACCCATAGCATAGCTATTTCTACACAGAAAGCCCAAGATGTCTCTAAAGACGGAAGTGTGGCTTCCCTGTAGGGCTAGAGGATTGGCCGTCACAACAAAGGGGCACGCACCCGTCACTAGCATCGTAGCACCACCACCTGCTACGGTTGCCTCACCAGACTCCAAGAATCCTAGAAGGAATCCTGCCATGTTTTCTACAGTCTGACTCTCAATCTGGTCTACAGCCAACGCATAATATTGCTGATGGAACAGACCGTAGGCTTTGTCGTCTGTCCACTTTGCAGAACCAAGAAGGGTATTTCTGGTGGCTTTGTCGATTAGTTGGCCAGCCAAGTAGAAGAAGGTGCTCTTGCCCGTATTGGGCGGAGTGATTTGCAACTCGTGTGGCTGATACTTCATCACATAACCTCTCGGTAGAGTGGCTTTATTTGCCAGCACCAGAGCAGGGTCTCTCTTGCAGTTAAACTCTAGGATGTTATGAACCATCTCAAAATATTCCTCGGTTATCTTTCCGCTTTGAACATCAAACCAACGGTTCAAAGTGTCATCGTTGAATTGATATCCCGTCCCATAGACATAGCTACCCAAGTCATTCCAACCTTCTATCCGTGGGTCTCTCTCTACCTTCTTCACGATAAACTCCTGTTCTTTCCTCTCGAAGACGGCATCTAAATCTTTAATAGTCATCTTAGTGAGAGGCAGGGCTGACTTCTTACTATGAATGATGTTCTTGGTATCTACGATGTAGACGGGTGGTGTGATGACCGTTGGGAAGGCTCTATAGAGTTTGGCCCCTGTCGATATCACAATTCCATTGGGCGTGCTAACGGCCTCTGCTTTCTGGTAGATTGGCTCTATAGCCTCGAAGCTATTGAGATACTTGTTAGTTGACATATCAACCCCCTAGTGGCCACCCTATAAAAGGTTTACCAACTGATTACCTTTAAATAGGCGGGTTGGGTTAGGTATGATGTCATGTCAGAAATACAGGAGAAGGTGGAACCTAGCACCGATAGCTTGGTAGACCTCTTTCCAGATGTCGATAAGCCGCATCTTAGTGCTGTCGTTCAGCTTCTCTACGCCATCGGAAAGGATGTAGAAGACATAGAGGATATAGAGGCCACACCCTACGTGAAGGTCAATGTAGGAGGCGAAGAGTGGGTCGTTCTGAACGATGATGAAGCTGACCAGTATGCAGAAGACGAGGTAGCAAAGATACTGGATGAAGACGGGACTGGCTCCTTCAACGTGGAGTGGAAGGACTTTGTGGATAACATTGACGATTTCGATAATGCTCTTGCCGAGAAAGCTCTCGAATACATAGACGCTATAAGAGAGGAACCCGGCACAGAAGAGGGGATGATGGAACTAGACCAGCAGATGGCAGAGGCGGGAATGGCCACCGAAGAGGAGTTTCAGGTCTATCTGGTCAACAAGTGGTCTCCTTCTGGCGATGCTCCCTCTTGGTATAATACGGAGTATGGGTCAGATGCTTTCAAGGAATTGGCCTCGATAGACACAGAAGCACTCGCCAAACATATCCTTATAGTGGAGGGGCGTGATTCCATCATCTCTGGCACCGACCAAGAAGAGTTGAAGCTAGGACATGGATACTTCGCCTACCAACTCTCTTAAATTAGAGAAACCTTAAATACGCTGCAATCTAGGGTAGTGGTATGACAAAGTTTCTTGAGATGGATGAGCCTATGATACCATTCATAAACATGGGCTTGTGTGGAATGAAGGCAGTTGGAAAGAGTCTCTATTGCTATGAACTAGGATACAAAGTAGTAAAGGAGGAGGGTGGTGAGATACTTTGGTTATCCACCGAAGAGCCTACCGATTTTGAGTATACTACAACAATAGAGGAGCATGAAGGATGGGAGACTGTCTTTCAGAAAAAGTATGGTGTCAAGCCTAAGATTGACTTCGTGTATCTTTCCAGTGTAGAAGAGGTAATGGCCTTCGTTGGCATCCAAGGAAAAACCATCATCACTGAAGCAGAAGAGAAGGTGGCGAAGGAGCTAAAGCGGAAAACAAATGAGACAGATGAACAGCTTCAAGAAAGACAAGCCGAGGCAGATAAAGCCGCAAAAGAGAAGCAGAAAGGAGCAAAGTTCGAGTTCAAACGCATAAAGGTCGATACAGACAATTCTCCCTTTGCGAAGATTCTGGAAAGTCGGGATATCCGCTACATAGTCGTAGATTCCCTTGCCGTCTTCAACAACCTTACGATAGGAGGGATTCAGAATTTCAATGTCAGAGCACAAGTCACAGAAGAGTTTCTGTCTACCCTTCAAACGATGGCTTTCAAAGCTGGAAAGAAGAGAGGTGCTCCAGTCTACATCATGACAACCAATCACGTTTCTTTCAATCCTACAGACCGCTTCGCCCAAATGATGATTGAGAAGCAGCTTGTTGGAAAGGGTGGAAAGGCAATAGGTCATGCCTTAAAGGTCGAGTATGGGTTCAAGAAGAAAGATACTCCACACGGAGCGAGAGAGGTATGGTCAACTCGCTTCCCTAATCTTCCTGACTTCGGCAAGAAGTATGACCTTCTCATCACCAACGATGGCTTTCAGAGGACTTCTATAAAGGAACTAGAGGCTGTGAAGGTGGAACAAAAGGCAGCTAGAGAAGAGGCCAAGGAAGCATGAGCTTCATATCTAACGCCCATGAGCTAAACAATGCAAGAGAAAAAGCAGGGCCTCAATTAGCCTTCATAGGAAACTACAGAATAGCCGTCTTCAATGAAAGCGGAAGAGAAGTCCACGCAAGGCTCACAAAGGAGGCAAATGATGAAATGACTTTCTTCTTTTGCTCCGAAGTGGATAGCACCCATCCACCTATGAGGTTTAGAATAGAGCTAAAGGAACGGTAACAATGAATGCAGATGACCTCGCAAAGTTCAACACAGAAACCTTCAAGGCCCAATTCAAGAAGGAACGAGAATATCGACCTTCGGAGGGCCAAGGAAACTCTAGTGGGAGTTATCAATTTATTGCAAGATTGCTACTGCATCCTGTATCAGATGGGAGGCACAGACTACTCTGGCTTGTCTTGGCTCCTTACGCAGTTACAATCCTAAAGTTAAATAGGGAGTCTGCAATCTTTCTGGTAATGACCTACATGGAGGCGTGCGATGCCCTGAATCCGTGTTCAGAAGTGCTTGGCATGGTAGAACAATACATTGAATACTCTAGTCAAATAGACTTGCATCCTTCCAAGTTGGAGACCATTCGAGCTTCTGACCCCGACATGGCGGAGATAATAGAGAGGGCGATAGAAGAATGAAATCACTTGAAAATACCGTGAAGTTGGAGAAGGCCAGAAAGAAAGGGTGCCTACACGAGCATTGGGACTTGGTGGATGACGCTTGCTTAGATTGCGGATTGAGCAGACAAGCTATCTTCTTTGGTGTTGAATTTTGATAGTGGCCAATCAAATCGAGTTGCAAAGGGCAATAGCAGGTATGCCAGCAAAAATATGGACTGGAAAGCAGACAAAGACCATTTGGCTTGGTGGCGTTGAACCCAAGCTAGGGAATGCAGTAGAGTTGGTGAAAGCAAAGAGAAAGGCCGACAAGGATTCAATAAGAAACTTCATCTGCACCTGTGGTCTAGTTCTTACGAGGCCACGAGCAAGAATCTTTATCTACTGTCCTTTCTGTCATAAGAAGTATGTTTTCACAGGTCGTAACTAATGACACTATCTAATAAAAAGGAATTGGACAAAGCCAGAGGAGACAAAGAAGCATGGTGGAGAGACTATGATTGGGAGGAGTATACTTCCGTAACAATAAGTGGATGCCCTCGTGGACAGCGTGTTCGTGTGCCTAGAGAGTTGATAGAAAATGATTCCATTTGATTCGGCCAATTATGAGATAGGTGCCAATAAGGTAAGGATGAAGATATACAGAAAGGGAGAGATTGAGGTCATAGACCCCACCCCTCTACCCTACTGTTTCGCTCCCTCAAGTAAGGAAATACAAACAACAGCCCATATGGTAAGGACTGACCTTCGAGCCTTCGATACTGGCGAGAGCGTGAAGAGGTATGACTTTGCCGTTCCAGATGGAGTGAAGGGATTTAGAACCATCAATGAGGCCAAGGGCACCACCATCTACGAGGCAGACAAGAAGTATGTAGGAGTGTGGATGCTAGACAATGACCTCGTTTGCGGAGATTATGAGAACCATGCCTCATGGGATACAGAAGAGGATGATGGAAGCGGCGTGGTTCCAAACGCTGAAACTGGCAACGTGCCCATCACGGCAGTAGGCATAAACTACAAAGGACAGAGATATGATTGGGGATGGTCTCCGAAAGAAGGAGTAGGGTCGGAGAAGGTGGTCTTGCAGGAAGCAGTCAACTTCATAAAGGAGAACAACATCACCCTGATGAAAGGCTGGAATAGTAAGTTCTGGGATGTTCCTTTCTTCGCACGAAGGCTGGCCTACAACAATATCAGATTCGACTTTAGCTCTACTCGCTTCTTGGACTTGGCTCTCTGCTATCGCTTCATGGAGAAGAACTACCGAAGCCAATGGGGATTGGAGAAGGTAGGAAAGAGGCTCTTCAACGAACAGAAACCCTACGTTAACATGAGACTCCGAAATCTTCCCATTGACCAACTTAGAGACAGAGTGGGATGGGATGCCGAGATGACGGAGAAAATAGATGTCAAGAAGAACTATAGTAAGGTAGCAATCCAGATGGCGAAGATGGGCCACATCTTTCCAGACCAGATATTCGGAGTGCATCCTGAGAAGCACACCATCACGGTCACACCAGTCCTAGACCAATTCTACCTGAAGTATGCACACAAGCTCAACTACGTTCTAAATTGCAAGACGGGATATAACCAGAGACCGAAGTATCCGGGTGCATGGGTAGAGGTTTGGAAGATGGGCTTCTTCAAAGATGTCCTTCAGTTTGATGTAGACTCCCTATATCCCAACGTGATGCTGGCCTACAAGCTGGCTCCCTACGGTAAGTTCGACCTAGAGGAACCTATCATCAGAGACCTTCTTGCAGGTAAGAGAAATGCTCAGAACGAGATAGAAAGATGGGCCTTCAAGATTGCGGTCAATGCCAACTACGGTCTGATGGCAAGCAGCCACTATCGGTTCAAGGCTGTTCAGGTGGCAGATGATACCTGTAGATTCGGAAGGGAGATAGTGAGGTCTTCTGCCGAGTTTCTGAGGGGATTGGGGTATGATGTCTACTACATGGATACCGACTCCAACTTCGTTCATGGGACTGTAGAAGAGGCACCAGTCATCAAGGAGTTGATAAACAACTACATCCAGAAGACCTTTGGCTTTGAGAACATCAAGTTCAATCTTGAGGCTCATTGGAGCACGATAGGATTCCCAAGGGGAGCCAAAGGAGAGAAAGCAAAGAAGCGTTACTATGGCATAGTCCACATGAACAAGAAAGGACAGGTAGTGGACGAGTTTGAGGAGGCTGGCATGGAAGGCTTGAGGGGAGACTGGTGCGAGTTGGCCAAGATGATGCAAGATACAATCAAGAAGATGCAGGTTCAAGAAGTCTCGCTAGAGAGGATGCTTGAGTTCTATGAAGATACGAAGGTCAAACTATTCGATGGCGAGTATGACCCCCTCCTCCTTCTGGAGAAACACATGAGTAAGGATGAATCTCAGTATGGTCTACCGAGCGTAGGAAAGGATGGCAAGACAAGAAAGACAGGTGTTCCGCAGCACGTTAAGGCTCTAAGAGCAGCCCTTCAGACGGATTGGGTTCCGAATGAGATGATGGAGTATAACGTGGTAGTTTATCAGATGGTAAAAGGAGCTATACCAAAATTAGCAAATTTAGTTCAACCCGGTGAGTTGGATTATAGTTGGTATTTAAGCCACCAAATTGACCCTCTCATGTGGAGATTAGGTCTAATAGAAACTGTAACTAAATACCAAAAATCAAGACCATTAGATAAAGCACAAACAACTTTAACTTAATATTTATGTCTTAGTTCTTTATTTCTGTCTCGTTTGATGTATTGACAATTCATACAAAGAACTTGCCATCCTTCAGGATACCCATCTTTTCTTAATTGACAATACAAACTTGTTCCACCACTAGCTAAGTCGTCTCTCCTCCCATGACCACCTTTAATCAAGTCCAAAGAAAGTGTTATAAGATTAGTATAGGGCTTTTCATGCTCACCATAAGGATTAGCACATTGGGGCGGATTAGTGCTAGAATAATGAGTAAAAACATCAGACTTAACTTTTGTCTGCATCTTCTTTTGATTCTTTGAATGCCGTTCTGGATTATTCTTGTTCCATAAAGCAGCCCGTCTAATCTGTTGTTCTCTGTGTTTCTTGTATTGAACTTTCTGATAATCTTTAACACAATCTATACATAAGTAACGATGTTGTCTTTGAGACGCAACCCACCAATTCTCTTTGGTTAATATCACATTACATTTTTTACAATTCATGTAAGTAAATATACTTATCGTTGTATTTAAGCATTACTAACTGTAGGCCGAGGATGCGGTAGGCGGCGTATCAGCTTCCTTCATTGCCTCTTCTGCGGTGTGGATGAACTCGTGGAAGTTGTGGGCATGGAGCAATGTCATCTCCAAGTCAGACTTGTAGTTGGCTGTCAGAATGCCTAGCTTCTTGGCTTGGTCTTTCACCAAATCCATAGCACCCATAAGGAGGAAACTCTCGAAGATTAGAGCTACACCCATGACAAGCAGCACAACTCCGGTCAAGACATCCATATCAAGAACTATATATAGCTAGATGCTATTTAAAGATTCTAGTTCTAGATGGCAACAGCAGTAAAGAAGCCTTCTTGTATCGAATTTCTGAACCATGCAAGTCCACCAATGTTGCCAGTTACAGAATAATCGGAAGCAAAAGTCAAGATGCTGGATAAGCCAGATACTAGAGTGGTTTGAACAGGAGGCCATGTCCCACCCAAGTTAGAACTTACAATGTCATATATCTTAGCGCCATCACTGTAGAAGCCAACAAGCGTGTTTCCACTGATTGATATGTCTGCATAGATTATTCCACCAACTGCACCCAAAGCTACAGGAGAAGAAAGACCCGTTCCATAGATGTAGGTGAAAAATTCTGGAACCTCAATGGCTCCATTTATAGCCACAAAATAAACCGTGTTCCCAAGTGCTACTGCTCCCCATGTGTCAAAACCACTTCCATAATCGTGAGATGTATTAGTTGCAAGCGACCACGAACTTCCATTCCATGTTTGAACGGTTATAGGAACATTACTACTACCATTAAAGCATTTAGAATAGGCAGCAAGCATATTCCCAGAAAGAAGAGGCAATATTACCCCCATTGAACCAATTTGAGAAGAAAAGGTAGCCAACGTATTGCTAGACCAACTTCCAGTGTATTTCCATGCTTCAGTATGTCCAGTAAAGCCATTTGAGCTACTCACCAAAACCCAAACATTTCCAGAAGTATCTTGTGATATGTAGGTATCATATACTGTTGCAAGTGTTGGCCCAACAGAGGCTTCTGAAATGGCCCATGTTATAGTTCCACCAGCGTTCATAGTTCCATATCTCCAATAGAAGTGAGTAGAAGAGCTACCTCTTGAATAATAGATTGTAGTCCCGTTCTGCCATAGACTCATCAAACCTTCGACATCAGAAGTCGTCACTATGGTTGGAGCACTCCATGTAACTCCATCAGACGAGGTAAAGTAGATGATTTTTAGTTGAGTCAAATCAAAGGTAAACATCCACCAAAGACCATTGGCCCAAAAGATATTCTTGGTAGGAGAATAAGGTATCAAACCCGCTTCTGAAACGACTGTGGGAGGAGATGGAGGCGGCGAAGGTGGAGTCGGTGCGATGAGTGACATTCCGAGACTCGTTGCCGTGATGTCCACTGAATAGAATTGAGGCTGCCCTCCCGTATGAGATGGCGAGACTTGGGTAATCATGACGTAATCTCCATACCCTTCTGCGTCCGTAAGAAGCTGATATTGGTATTGAAGACCCGCCAGAAGAGTCTCGATATCCTCTCCATGAACAAAGTCTTGGGGCACGATTGTTGTAAGAGTGTAGGTGGTATTGAAGGAACCTATCACAAGACTGGTATCCAAGTAAGCCTGAACACGAGGATAGGTAACGAGCTTGGCGCTTCTGGCCGCAGTAAAGCCAGAAACTTCTAGATTGATGGAGCTTCCTATCGGAGACAAAGCCATGCTAACGGGTTGAATAGAGACCTGAGTTGGAGCTATGAGAAGAGAAGTGGTTGGACAAGTTGGCACAGAAGCATCTATGTTTTGTTCATTGTCAGCTTTAGCCAGAGTGAAGGAGACATCGTATGCCTGTTGAGCTATGAAGGATTGGGCAGAGAGAGCGTCAGCCGTTGGAAGAGGGATGTCAACCCACCCTGCGCTGCTGTTCCTCTGTATGTCAGAAAGATAGCCAGTAGCTTGCTGAGTCGGTGAGACGACTTCTAGAGGCGTAGAATTCTCCAACTTATCCTCTAGCCACCTGTAGGCTGCCACACTAACCTTCGGGATGGTAACGGCCTTCGACCTGCTTCCGATGCCGAGTTGCTGGATGACATCTGCCTCGTTAGGGATGGTCTGAGAGACTGTCTTCTTGGGTATGGTGATATCCAGACTCATACCTCCCTGATTGAGAAAGTCACAAGTAGCAAAGCAGATGTAGTCTAGTATGACCGAAGAGGTATTCACTTGCAGTCGGATTCCGGTGATATTATGCGTAATGGCACCACTCCCTATAGGGAGTGTGTAACGCTGGTATTCTGACGACCCTATAGTGATAGCTGGCAGGATGGTCAAATTACTTGGTGCTTCAACAAGAGTTATTGTGAGTGTATTGGATGTTCCAATATTTTTGGCTCTGAAGTTTATGCTTGTTACGGCGGTAGGTGGTATTGGAATAATCGTTGCCTCTGTTCCAAAGTCCTTCTCAATGTAGATGGCCTCGCTACTCTGATTTAGAGCAGGTAGCGTAAGCTCATCTCCATTCGTAAGAACAGCACTTGGAGCAGTTCCATATACTCCCGTTGTTGTGACGGTTCCATTGTAGAAGGTGATTTGGTTATCCAAAGTAGGGCCTGAAACCTGATACTCGAACCACTCAGCCATCCTGAAAGAATCATCCTTCCAACTTAGATGCCATATCTCAAGACCGGGATTTATTGTGGTAGAAACCATTAGGCAGCACCTACAACGTAGATTACAGTATAGGCCGAAACTGAAACACCATTACCGTCTGTAGCTGTCACCTGAAGAAGAGCGTGAGAGTAGATAGGAGTTGAGCCAGTATTGTTAGTCAGATAAAGTTGAATAGCAAGAACATGGGAACCCTTGTTGGGAGGAATACCAGAAGCAGAATCTCTAGTAAAACCACCATCAATAGCTCCTGTTCCATAGGCAGACAGCACACCCTCTTCAGGTTGATAAGTAGAAAGTGCTATTGGAGAACCCGGCGGAACAGCATAGGGGCCATCTGGATTTGCCACTACACTATGAGTTGCGTCTATTAGAGGACTGTTGAACCAGTTAATGGTGATGTTCAGAGGAGATGGAGCAGTAGAGGCTGGTTCTAGCGGGTAGAAGAAGTAGTTGAGCACGACACTCTGTTTCGGAGGAGCGTATCCGTTAAGAGGAAGATTAACCGAATTGACAAAACTATAACCAATTCCATTTATGTTTGCTTTTGTGTAGACTCCTAGACCATAGGTAGCGATACTTGGCACTACAACCAGAGTGAAGTTACAAGCTGCGTAAGTGTTGGTCACAGGGTCGAAAGCAAAGATACTAATTAGATAGGAAGGAGGGTGACTCGGATTGATAGCGCCACCCGACAATCCGGGATTAATCCAGAGTGTCTGATAATTCTTAGCAACATAAGTGTTAAGAGCATTGTTAACATTAGACTGCATAGAAAAAGGAAGAGTGCCTGCCCATCCAGAAGCCGCACCATCATAGGTGCCAGTGAGCCAGTTAGAAGAGGTTGACCCTATAAAACCTTGCCAAGGTGCTGTAGTAGAGTCCAACGGACTAAGCGTATATCCCAAAGATGCAGCCAAAGTTGTCGTAATAGGTTGCACAAGAAAGGTCATAGAGACAGTGTTGTTAAACCCTTTGATGGCGGAAAGGTAGATTGTAACACTATCAGATGTCGTAGTAATCTGAGTATTCTGTGTAGGAATAGCAAGATTATTCGGAGGATTAGGTTCAGAAGGTGGATTTGCCGGAACCGTGTAATTCTGAGGCACTTGAATCAAAGCACTATCTACGCCAATCTGAAAGAGAGTAGACAGGGTAGGTGCAGGCATATAGAGAAAGTAAGCCTTTCGAGGTTAATAAGCCTTCCTTAACTATGTGGTGCCCACGCCTTTAACCCACGACCCAATACTTCCATAGACTTTCACCGAGCTAACTGGTGCAGAAGCTACATACTGAGCCGGAAGGAAGATTCTAGGCGTAGTAGGGTCATTGGCAATAGTGGTAGAAGGACTACCAGAAAAGGCAGAGATTAGCTTTGAATCGGCAGGATTGGGATTGTAAGAGTAGTTGGCAAAGGCCGTATAGGTGTTGTTGCTCTCTATTGGTGTGTAAGAGGCAGGAGGAGTTGCAGACATATCAGTCGTATAGGTAACTCCATCATCCAAGAAAGAGGTAGAGGTTATTGGCCCATTGGTGGCAACCAGACCCGCAATCTGATAGAAACTGGTTCTAACTGGCATGGTGGTGGTTGTAGCTTGTGCTCTGTAGACATTATAGCTCTGAGCATAGGGAACGGTTGGCCAACTCAACTCGATTTCTTGTGGAGTTGCGGGTTGGGCATTCTGATGAGCATCCGGTTGCGGCAGAGTATTATTTCCAGTGAAGACTGTAATGGCTTGAGAGCTACCCGTTTCTACATTCTCCGGATTGTTAGCCGTTATCAGATACCAATAGTGGTCTGTTGCTGTAAAGTATCCTGCACCAGCCACAACACCATTGTATTGACATTGAAGACCAGTGGAAGAAGAGTAAGGTGTGTCAAAGGGCTGAGTATTGGGTGTTGCAACAATAGAATCATCATCATTGTAAAAAGTCGTAGAAACATTGGTTACATAGTGATAGGCTAGAATATCGGGATAGGAAATGGTTATACCTACATCTGCTCTGTAAAGATTGTAGCTTACTGCTCCTGCAACGGCTGGCCAACTGACATCCAACGTGGGAAACCCCGGCCCATATCCAGTAAGGAAAGCGGCGGCTGACATCCCAAACTCGTCTCCCGAAGCATTAACAGGGCAGTAGATGTAACCAAAAGTAGCAACAACTGGCTCCTCACCACCAGTCAGAGTAGGAGCAGGAAGTGAAGAAAGCAAAGTAGTAGGCACCCATCCAAAAGCTCTCGAATTTCTGAAGACGAAGAGATACAGACCAGTGGGATTGGAGATGAGAGGAGCAGATGCACCCGGAGTAGCAGGAGAAGAGTGAGACTCAGAAAGGAGGGTAAGAATATTGACAGCCTGATTAAGTGGTAGAACGCTATCGTAGATGGCCATTCCATCTGGTTGTAAGATTGTCAGGTAGACATCGTTGGGAGTATTGGCCGTATTCTGAGCCGAAGAGTTGACCGTATTTACCTCGAATCCAAGCTGATAGATGAGAGCACTATCACCCTTCACATTAGCACCACTTGTGGTTAGAACATTAGCCTGATTGGGCATCACCTGTGCATAGATTGGGACAGGAAAGACTTCAGCATCTTGAGCGATAGAAGAATCAAAGGTTCCATCTATTACATCCTCTGTAAAGGGATTGCCTCTATTGGAGAGAAAGTCTCCACCAGTCTGATAAAGAGCAGCACCTTCTTGCTGCCTTCCCTTTCCTATTACTGTATTTACTGCGGGTGTGACAGTAGTATACATAAATTGCATACCACCAGCATTCGACCCGTTATACTGATTATTGCCAACGACGTTCCATTCTAGCAGAGGAACATTCATAATGGGAAAGGTAAAGGTAAGAGTTATGTCTTCACCAGAAGTAGGATTCCATGAGATGTCTATAGTCTTGATACGAGCCGTGTAAGCATTGACTCTTATCGGAGTAGTATCTCCGGGCACGTAGGAACCCTCAAGAACACTACCATTACTATCCGTAACTACCCCTGAAAGACTAGGCGTGTTCAGAAGGACGTAATCGCCCGGATAAAGGATGTGAGAACTTGCATAAGCATAGTCTGGTTTGACCACAATGTTAGGAATGGGATGCTGGAAGAAGCTGATGCTAGTTCCTACATATCTCTGTATTTCTGCAGTATCCACCACATTGTCTAGAGTCTGATTAGTCTGCTTCAACCCATACTCGGCTATGCTCCTTTGGTTGTTGATTGGTAGAGCAACCACATCCGAGCCTTGGAAACTGCCACCCGTCAGAACGTAGCTATTGTTCATGGAGAGATAGTCGTAAGTGAGGTCAACTGAAACGATGTTGTCTCCTTCAGAGAAGACAATGGTATCTATCGGAAGATAGCCATTGGTGACTCCAAATTCTACATAATCCATTGGAAACTGCAGATTAGCAGGTGTAGTTCCGGCAGGGTCTATAGAATTGTCTCCAAGAGGAAGTCCTGTTCTGTTGTTCCCGTTTCCTAGCTTGCTATGAGTGGGGTCGAAGAGCATGACGGTGACTGTGGGATAGAGAGGAAGATAGGTGTCTGGATTCAGAACCTCATATCGGTCTCCGCTTGCATCAGGAGCAGGGCTGAAGGCAGGGGTAGTGATGGTGGTGGCGGTATTGGAAGAAATCGTCTGTATCTGTCTAGCAGCCGGGCCATTGAGATAGACCAGATTGAACCCTGTTTTGGCATTCACAGTCAAATTCAGAGTCGTATCGGTGAGAACGGTGCTCGTAGAGCCAGTTGCAACACCTGTGAAGGTGCCCTGTGGCTGAAGGTCTCCGATATCGAGACGATACTCAGCAAGGAAAGGCTGGCCTTGGTCAGAATTGAAGAGAGCAGATGTCACCAACTTATCCATTACAGCCGAATCTGACATATATTGAATGGTTAGATTATCATTTACTACCACACTATCAAAGTCCGTGAAACCTTGTGGAATAGACGGATTGAGGACACCTGAAGAGTCAAGATTGGCCAATTGCAAAGTGGGAAGATGCCCCGTTGAATAAGACCCCTGAAAGGCGTTGACTAGAATATAGGCCCAAAGCTGCCCAAAGTTCAAACCAAGAGTGGGATTGAGGTAAACTATGTAGGGATTGGTATTAGGCTGTAGTGGAGGAGGACTCTTACCAGCAATCTGAAAGAGCCTAGTAGAGAGCATATACCACAAACTGTTTATCTGAATCGTAGTAGTTAGACCATCAGCCCCAACGTGATAGGTCGGATTGGTCGTCATCCCTCTGAACTTGAGGTTGGTAGTTCCATCTGAATTCTGACGGTAGACGTAGACTTCTCTAGCCGACTCGATGTTTTGAACGCCTGCAAGAACTATAGTGGCATTGTCCTCAGAAGGGGCAATGTTACGTTGATATTGTATGTTGGTTATAGAAGAAAGATAGGTAGGAGGGGACGAGTTAATGTCTGAATCGTAGGTAACAATATAGTTCACGTTGTTAGGATTAGATGACATTAGTAGACACCACGTTGTTTCTGAGCGTGTAGAGTGCTTTGAGCAATAGCCGTTTGAACTTCTTGTCTAACTTTAGGCAAATCCACATTACTAGAGGCATGAATGTGAATCTCAACATTAGGAGACTTGGCCATACTACTACCACTACTTCCGCCCCCGCCACCAGTTCCACTCATAGCTGGCATTCCAACGGTAGGCGATTTTTGTGTAGCCAACTCATAGGCTGTCAAACCTCCAACCAAAGCCAATCCTGCGAATGGAACAAGAGAAGCTGCAGTCAACTCTTGAGCACTTAGAATAGAAGCCAAAGTAAAACCTGTTGTAGCTGTCTGAAGCAGACCGAGAGCATTTGCAGCCGCAACAAACTGAGTGGCAATGATAGAAAGATTTTGAGCAGTTGCCGTGTAGTATTGCTCCTGTGCAACGGTCTCGTTCATCTTGCTTTGAGTGTAGAGAGCACCGACATAATTGGCTGCTGTCGTGGCTCTTGTAGCTTGCTCTGAGTTACTTCCATAGATTGAAACGGCTGCCGCTTGCAAGGCTAGTGCCTGTGTGTAGGTATTCTGAGCCGATATGACGCTGATTTGTGCATTGTAGAGAGCTACCAGTTGAGTGATGTTTCCATACCACAAGTCTGCAGTTGCTTGAAAGGCTGTCTGAAAGGCATTGAAGACACCAGTAAAACTAGCTACCGTTGTAGTAATCGCTTGACTGGTTGAAGGAATTTTATTGAGAGTGTCCTCCGCAACCTTCAACTCAGCATTTGCTTTTGATACTCCTTCTCTAAATGTTTTAAGTTGAATAACACCATCAGCATAGGCTTTGTTTAGATTCAAAAGGGCTTCCTTCGCCTCTTTCATCTCTGATACAGCCGCTTTCCTACTCTGACTCATACTACTATATAGTGTCACTTTGGGCTATTTAAGCCCTTCTTCTTGTAGGCAAGCGTGAGAGCTTTGGCTTCTTAGTTGCCTTGCGTTCTGCGGCTTCTAGATTCTTATGTTCGGCTTCTACAACGAATTTATGAGCAAGAAATAACTCGTTTATCTCAAGGCTAGTCAACTTAAGGGCCTCCTCCCTTGGTATACCTAGCGTATCTTGAAGGGCCTTCAGAAGAGCATATCTTCTATACTTACTTAGAAGAGAACGAGCCTTTTCTACGGTGTTCTTGTTACGTCGGGTGGAACGACCTGTTGTGACGATTTCCTTAAGAGCGATAAAAAATTGGTATCATATCTATTGAAGTTCTGTATTTCATACCATAGTTTAGCGACTGTCTCAAAGTCCTCTTGTCTAACAGCTTCAATAGACTCGAACTTAGGAGTGACGACTCCTGTGAAGACAATAAAAGCCTGTTGCTCCTTGAACTTGTTCTTATGCGCCTCAACAAAATCATCAACTAAAATGCTTTCATCAAGAGACCATCGCTTAATGGTATAGGTCTTGCCTCTTGCTTCTACATTCAAAGTGTCTATCAAGATAGAGAATGTAGGCTTTCCTGCCTATATAAAGATTGTTAAGTATTGGATGACCGTCTAGCTTCGTCCTGCCTCAAAAGGTAAAGTTCTTGTGCTGCAGAACCCGGAATGTAGATTTCTGGAAAGCCAAGTGCTGAACCAAAAGGAGGAGGGTTAGAAGAAGATGATAAATTTCCTTCGCCACTCCTCATAGACCATGCCCAACCCAAGTAGAGAGTCGAGCCTATCACTGAAAGAATGGCTGAGATTCCGATAAAATCTTCCACAGGAAGCGTGCAGGCATACATCTCTAGAAAGAAAGCTATGCTGAAGAAACCGAGGATTGCCTTATGCTGTAGGGTCATTTTCTCACGGCAAGAGGGTAGGTAGCCTACCTTTATAAACCTATCTAACTGCAGGTTGTGGTCGTTCCAACGCAAGCTCCTGTAGCAGTCCAGTCTAGAGAGAGAGCTACCAGTCCTTCAATCTTGGTATCGAGGTCTATCTTAGGCAAAGTGGCACCTGTGAAATTGAGATACTGCGGAGTCGGAGAATTGGCTCTACTATTTCCGGGATAGTTCTCGCCAAGAAGGAGACTGATATTCTGCTGAGACAAGCCGGATGCGGCAAGTTCTGGGTCAACGTAGGTGGTCTCAAGATTACTGCCCGTTCCCTGTGCGACGGCAGGAATATTGGCCTCATACTGATAACCTCTATCGTAGATGCCAGTCTGGAAGGCATCGAAGGTAGCGGTGAGAGTTCCCTCGGCTGTCCGAAGCAGATTGGGTATGGTTCTAACATAGTCCTGTCCGAATTGGTAGACACGCTGCAGATTGTTTGTGATGGTTCCAGTAAAGGTAAGAGTCTGTGGCTTCGGCGTTCCAGTAGGAATCTGGACGCTTTCCTCTACGAAGTAGAACGGGACAACGCCAGTATCCGATGGAAAGTCAGGATAGAGAACAGGAGGATAGGAAATGACTTGGAATTGGTCTCCGCCACCAACCGTAGGAGCAGGTGAAAAGGCAGCCGTAGTTATCGTGTCGCTACTATTAGCTGTGATTGTTCTTGTCTGAGAAGCAGCAGGGCCAGTAAGATACATCAAAGTATAGCCAATCAAAACATTCGTCTGAAGAGAGAGATTGGTATCGGTCAAAATTGTAGAAGAGGCACTCGTGGTGACTCCTGCTACGACCGTGCTCTGCTGGATGTTCTGACACCAAAAGTCTATCTGAACCTCAAGAGCCTCACCAGTGGCTCCATTGACTGTCACTGTATTTACCATGCATCCTGTAACCGTGTAGTAGGTGCCAGTATCGTAATCGTAGATGACAAAAGATGCCGAGGTAGCTCCTGAAATATTGATATCATTGACACCAAGGGCAAGAAGAGCGATGTCCTGCGGCCAGTAAGTAATCACAAGTTCCAAATTCCTCTGTCCTTCCAAGATGTAAGCAGGGAAAGAGGATTCGCCATCCATCCGATAAACCAAGATGGGCTGCTTATCTGCTGTGACATGAATCTCCTGAACGGCTCCTATCCAAAAGTAGTTCGGAGACCCCGAATTATAGGCTGGCGCAAGGCCGTATTGTTTCTCCTCTGCCCAACAGATTGCGGCTCTCCATCCAGATGCGACCAACGGGAACGTAGTAGACATACATCTATTAGATGGAGCCAGAAGTATATAAGCTATTCTTTGTTCTCAGACTTTTTTATCATTTGACAGTTTCCGCAAAGCACTTGCCAACCTTCAGGATACTGTTCCTTTTGGAGTCTATGATAGAGCATTTCTCCATACGGAAACCCTTTGCTTCTATGCCCACCTGCAATAAGGTCTAATGTTAAGGCACGTATATCAGTATAAGGTTCTTCATGTTGAGCAAAGGGATTGGCACATTGAGGCAGGTTAGTGCCAGAATAATGAGACATTGTTTCAAGTTTGATTTTTTGACGGCATCTCAACATACTTACATGAACTCGGTCTCTGTTCTGTCTTTTCCATGCAGTAGATTGAGAAATTAATTTGTCTTTGTTTTCATTATAATACAATCGTTTTCGTAACTGACGTTTATCATATTCTTCTTGACTCATTTCTCTAACTTTCTTTCCCATACATTGTATGGGTTGGAGTGCTATATAAGGTTTCTCTACAGCACCAAGGTCATCAGAAAGGCAGCCTCTTCTGGGTTGCTGTAGTATTGCGGGACGGTAAGATTTATGGTGTAACCAAGTTTCTGATACATCAGAATGGCTGGCTTGTTGCTCTGTCTAACCTGAAGACCCGCTATCATGATTCCTCTATCTCTCATGGCTCTCTGCGCCTCTCTCATGAGACTTTCTCCAATGCCCCTACCCCGATAGTCCTTATCGACGGCTATAGAGATGATGATAGCTGAACTGACTTTCTGAACGACCTCTGCTTTGCAGAGGATGTAACCCACTATCTTACCCTCTATCTTAGCCACGTAGAACATATCCCCATACTGGTTGTAGATGTTAGTCCAGAACTCAGGGACGTAATGCTCTGCAGGACTTGGCATACTGGCCACGTTTATCTTCCGACAGGCTTGGATGTCTGCTCTAGTAGCACGTTGGGTTACAACACTCAATTGAACAACACCTGAAATACTTCATCGGCTTTAGCTTTTCCAATGCGCCTTCCAGAAGCTAACTTGACATCAGAAAGTCTATCAATCATTTCGCTGTCAGTTAGGCCGTGTTGCCAATGAAAGAGTGTCAAAATACCTACCGCTAGTAAAGCCTTTCCGGTCTGGTGCCCAAAAGCATCGAAAAGATACTCCCGCTTCTTTGCGTTGTCCCAGTCCTTCCGGAAGCCACGCCTTTCTGGATACTCTCTCTTGACCTTTGGTTCGCCTAGCTTGGTGTTCTCATAGGTCAGAAAGAGACAAGTATCAGCCTTATCTGTAGTCGTAATCAGTCCTACGCCAAAAGAATGAAAGGCTACCTGAGTCTCATAAAAGCCCATCTTCTGCGTTGGATTCAACTCAAGATATTGCTTGAGATTGACCCACTTGCCAACAGGAGGATAGTAAAATCCTAGCCCTTCGACAATCACAAAGGGTTCATATTCCTCCTTGTTGTTAGACATCTCTTTTAGCTGCTCGAAGATACGACCATCCCTAATGGAAGCGAACAAGTCCTTAAGCTCTTTCCTCTCAAACATCCTGCTTTTCTCAACACCCTGCACGATGGCATCGGTTCCAATCTCAGAATCTACCACAGTATCGGGTGGAA
>Ga0364881_10151_pt1 | contig 48257 bp, 28 predicted proteins | sample ExccelJu500001D4_5_FD_206923 | JGI IMG/M metagenome (GOLD analysis project Ga0364881, IMG submission 206923) | Enriched cells from Trout Bog Lake Hypolimnion, Wisconsin, USA - BchlTB.July30.5000.01.D4 | ecosystem: Environmental > Aquatic > Freshwater > Lake > Hypolimnion/Profundal zone | place...
CGTGATGTGGATCGGTTCATTCGGATCGATCACCGTCTCCTTGGCCTTCCGTAAGCTATTCATGATAAACCAGGTGGAACCGGGAACGACCAGGATGATTGCGATAAGGTCGAGCATCTGCCAAAGGAAGGCATCAACTCTCATATAGATCAAATAGATGCCTGATACCAGGATCACCAACTGTATTGCTTTGGTTCTCAGGGACAACCCCTTCATCCAGCGAACCGCATTTTCAAGGCCGAAGTAAAAGGTAGGGATAAAAATCAGGGTCAGCAAAGTGCTCATGCTGAGCCCGCCGATTACCGTGATTGCAAAAGGTGCACCGATTGCCCCGACATACTCGTTATCTCCCATTGCCAATGGAAACATGGCAACCACCGTAACGATGGCAGTAATCAGGATCGGACGTATCCGCGACATTCCCGCAAGAATCAATGCCCGTTCAGTCCTGAATCCCCGCTTCCTGAGAATATTGGTATAATCGATGAGGATAATCCCGTTATTGACCACGATGCCGATTAAGATGATGAACCCGATGAGTGTATTCGCACTGAAGAGGGTATTCCCGGTAAGTATCAGGGCGACAAAAGAGCCGATTGCGGCAAGAGGTATTGAGAACATCAGCACGAAAGGGGTTGTAAGCGACTCAAATACTGAAGCCAGGATCATGAATATCAGGATAAAGGCTGCCAGGATCAGGAAGTAGAAATCTTTCAGTTCATCCTCTTCATGGATCACCTGCACTGCAACACCTGCTGGCAGTTTATAGCTTTCAACCACCTTGTCGACCTCCTGCCGGTAGGTGGTCAGCAAATCTTTTGAATCCTGGGCTGCAGAGACAAATGAGTAGGTCACCTCGATCTGCTTTTCACGGTTCACCCTGGTTATATTTGCCGCACCTGAGGAATAAACAATTTCACTGATACTTTGAAGCTCGTGCAATCCCCCTTTTGTATCGGGAACCGGAAGGGTGCGCAGATCATAGATGGTTCGCGGTTTCTTCTGCTGCTCAAGGGTGGTCCCCAGTTTGGGCATCTCCTTGATGATGATGTCATATTCATCGGTTCCCTGTTTAAACTTAATGTTGGTATTGGTCTCCTTGCTGAAGGAGTTAAGCTCTCCGAGGACGCTTGTCAGAGAGATGTCATTCTCATTCATCGAAAGGGGATGAAACCGCAGGTGAACCTCCGGGCGGTTGTCTGAATAGCTGACACGCACCTGGTTCATGGACTCAAGCGATTCGAGATAATATTGAAGGTCTCCGGCGACATTTTTCATCACATCAAAATCCTGCCCTTTGATCAGAATCCGTTCCTGGTTTGAACCGATACCCAATAATTTCATCATATTCCCGGTTCCGCCGTTACTCTGTCGTCCACCGCTGCCACCTCCTGAACCGGAGGTCGTTTGGGAGGCATCCGCGATGTCAATAACCGCTCCGGGAATATTGGCAACCCTCCGCTTAACATCTTCCCGAATCTGGGCAATGGATCTGTTCCTGATATTTTTGAATTTTTCCTTGAGCAGTACATTGACTGTTGCACTCTCCAACTGCATATTACTGGTAATATCTTCTTTCTCGGGAATGGTATCAATCCGGCTTTCGATCTGCGCCACTATTTTATCCGTAGCCTGAATGGTGGAGCCCACCGGCATGGTAACACTGATCCGGAAAGCATTCGTTTCTACCTGGGTAAGCGTATTCATACTCACCGCCAGACAGAGAAAGATCGTGACAAAGAAGAAAATCAATACCCCGATAATCGTTTGCGCCGGCTTTCGCAACGAGTATTTCATCAGCATCACATAGGCCTGGACCAGCTTGTTGCGTGTTGAAACAACATTAAAACTCAGGTTGTTACTGTTTTTTCGCTTGAGAAATGAAAAGGCCATCATCGGAACCAGCAGGACCGCTACCAGCAAGGAAATGGAGAGTGTCGAAATAATGGAGACCCCCACGTTCTTTCCAATCAGGGTGATCAGGAAATTACTCGAAAAGATGAACGGAAGAAAAACGGTAACCGTGCAAAGGGTAGAAGCAAATACCGAGCGCCATACTTCAGTAGTTCCCTGCACGACCGACTCCCGTGGAGACTTTCCTAGTCCCCGCAAACGGTATATATTCTCCAGCACAACCACACTGTTATCGAGCAGCATCCCTACTGCCAGCGCCATTCCCACCAGGGTGAGGCTGTTTATGGAGATATTTGCTCCGTAAAAAACATTGAAAGCTGTTAAAACCGAGATAGGAATTGCCAGTGAAATGATGGAAACCAGCTGGAAATTCTTCAGGAAAATCCAGAGCACCAAGATAGCCAGGAGACCTCCGATTAAGGCAAGTTCACCTATCTGATCGAGATTTTTCTCCATGGTATCGGCCGCATTATTCTGCACTTTAATCTGGATATCCTTCGAAGCAAGGGTCTCATTAAGTTTGTCGATAGCCGCAAGTGTATTGTGAGATAGCTTGATCAGGTTCGATTGGGCATCATTGACCAGGGAAATCGATACGGCACTTTTCCCGTTGACCCTCGAATAGGAAGTCTCCTCCTTTGTTCCGAAATAGACTTTTGCCACATCTTTCAACAATATTGGGCCGGTGGCAATCACGAGGTTTCCGATTTCACTGAGGTCATCAAATTCGGAGGTGACCTGGACAAAATATTCTTTATTGGCCTCATACACATTTCCGGCAAAGGCCCTGGCCTTGTAATTCTGGGTGATCTTATTCCGGATTGTTGCGGCGGTGATATGGTAGGCCTGGCATACATCCATATCGAGCTGGATCTCAACCGATTTCTCATGACCACCAAAAACATTCACCCCTGCAATCCCATCTATATTCCCTAATTCGGTTTTGATTTTGAGATCGGTAATATTCCGCACACGGTCAACGTCGCCTCCGCCAAGAACCTGCAGCTGCATGAACTGGTTATTCATCTGGTTGAGGTCAACCTTAACCACCGTCACCTTAAACTGTTCCGGAAGTGTCGCCTTTATTTCGTCGACCTTTTCCTGAACTTTAAGATAGGTATATTTAAAATTGATGTTCTTGTTGAATTCAACCATGATCGAACCCTGACGCGACTCGGCTGTGGACTCCATGTTCTGGATTCCCTGCAGTGTCCCGATTGCCCCTTCGAGGGGAACAATCGCCTGGCTCTCCATATATTTGGGATCAACCTCCAGCTGACTGGTGATCTGCACGTAGAGCATCGGAAGTTCCGCATTGGGAAACAGCTCCATGGAGAGATTTTTCCACGAAAAATATCCCATCAGGCTTAAGCCCAGGAAGAGCATGCTGATCAGAACCTTTCTGTTGATTATAAAATTCACTCGAATAAATTTAGATTAACTTACTTATAGATTCTTGATTCTCGCGGAACCCTCATAGATTTAATTTATACTTTTTTTTGTGAACGACTGTCCATGAGGGTTTCATCCGTTTATAATTTGTTTCGCCACTTGTATGGTTATTCGTCCTTTTTAATCGGTTTGTTGCTCGTCATCAGATCATATACACATGGGATCACCAAAAGTGTCAGTAATGTACTGGTAACCATTCCCCCAATTACAGCGTAGGCCATTGGCGAACGCAGGGAGGTGCTGGCTCCAAATCCGAATGTGAGCGGCAACAAGGCAATGATCGTGATGATGCTGGTCATGAGTATTGGTCTCAACCGTTGCTGACTTCCCAGAGATATGGCCAGTCGTTTTTCCATTCCGGTCATTCTTAGCTGATTGATCCGGTCAATGAGGATGATTGAATCGTTTACCGCGATTCCACCCAGCATGATTATACCGATAAGTGCCATCATATTGAATGTCTGACCCAGAATAAAAAAGAGGAGGATCGTCCCGACAATAGCAAACGGAATCGTCAACATCACGATCAATGGGTGTATCAGGGACTCGAACTGACTCGCCATAACCATGTATACCAATACGATAGACAACAGTAGCGCAAAGCGGAGATTGCTCATGGATTCCTGTCGTTTTTGCTCTTCACCGGCCACCTTGATTGAATAATCTGCCGGCAGAATGATGGGTGCGATTTTGGCCTGAACGTCAGCAATTACCTTATCCAACGCCTTGTTCTTGTCGAGTTCAGCCATTACCTTCCCAATCCGGGTCTGGTTGCGTCGGTAAATTTCAGTAGGGGCTACCGTTTGTTCCAGTTTTGCAACTTCATAAAGCCTGATTACCGAGGTCCCGTTTTTAATAATCATGTCTCCAAGTGCGGCAACCCCAATCTTAGGAACATAGATGGTAATGTCCCTCAGTTCACCCTCTTTATCCATTTGTCCGGCGTTTTCCCCTTTTAATTTTGCAGTTACCTGGCTCACAATATCTGTCACGGCCAGCGAATAAGATCCTGCCCTGAAGCGGTCAACCTGGACATTTATTTCCGGATAACCTCCCTCCATATTGGTCTGAATATTATATAGGCCCGGAATATCCTTCACGGAGGCTTCCACCTGTTTGGTGATCTTTTTGATTACGTCAAGGTCGGCCCCGCGAACTTCCACTACAACCGGGGCATCCTGAGTTCCAAGAATACTTTGCAAGGCTGTTTCATCCTGGGTAAAGGTTACCTGGAACTGCGGGTTTTCGGCATACCATCTGGCAATTGCTGCCGTTACCTGCGATGCCGCATATTTCCCTTCAGGTTTGAGGATTACTTTTACCTGAGCTGTATTTTCTCCTTCATAAACGGCAGTCGCAGAGGTTGTTGTGCCGGTGGATGGACCAATTCTGGAATATACTGATTGAACTTCATCGCCCAATAACTCCTTCACCATCTTTTCAAGAGAACCTATAGCTGAGGAAGTCCGTTGAAGTGAGGTTCCTTCAGTCATCTTTACATTAATGGTAAACTCTTTACTGTCACTCTTGGGCATAAATTCAGAACCGATATAAGGAACCAGCAGAAAAGATAACCCCATCAGGACCAACGAGATGATGGTAATTAACCACCGGTGGGGGAGTAGCCGGGAAATGAAATTTCCATAGCCGGCAAATTTAGCCCCTTTGGGCGCCTGCATCCCTTTTTTCTTGAAGAACTGGTGGTAAAGCATCGGGATCAGGAATATCGCGACAAACAGCGAAGAAAAGTGTGAAAAAGCCACAGTCCAGGCCTGATCCTTAAAGAGTTCCCCGGAGGCACCGTGGATGTATACAATCGGCAGGAATACGACTATTGAGGTCAGGGTTGATGAGGTGATGGCACCGCCCACTTCGGCAGTACCGACGATGGCTGCTTCCTTGGCTGACATCCCAAGTTCATGATTCCTGAAGATATTCTCCATCACGACTATGGCATTGTCAACCAGCATTCCGGCCCCCAGGGCAAGTCCCCCAAGTGTCATGATATTCAATGACAGATGGTTGAAGTACATTAAGTTGAAGGTGGCTATGATGGAAATAGGAATTGCCAGACTCACAATCAGGGTCGTCCCAATCTTCCTAAGAAAAATGAAGAGGATCAGGATGGCCAGGATGACTCCGATAATCATCGTATTTTGAACTTCATCGATGGCTGTCCGGATAAATGTCCCCTGGTTGGTAACCATCGTAAATTTGTATCCCGGAAGTGCCTTGGTGATGCTCACAAGTGCCTTCTGGATATCTTCAACCGCCTTAACGGTATTGTAACGGGTCTCTTTATAAATCGACAGGGCCAGGCAGCGGACCCCGTTTATCCGGACTATATTAACCGGTTCCTTGTTTGAAAAACTGACACTGGCAACGTCACGCAGATAAGTGGCCGATTTTTCAGCTGTTGTGCTTCCTGCTACCGGTGAGGCATATCCGATAATCAGCTTCTCGAAATCTTCTTTCTGCTGAAGCAGGCTGACCCCTTTCACTACATATTGCAGTCCGGTTTCTGTGATTGTCCCTCCTGAAATACTTTTGTTATAGGCCTGGATCTTTTGGGAGAGTTGATCCACCGTGATATTGAACGATTCGAGCTTGTAAGGATCGGTATCAATCCGGACCTCATTTTCCTCCACGCCTGAAAGCTCAACGTCCGCAATACCTTCGAGACGAACCAGTTCATTGCGGATGTAATTTGTGGCTACCTTGCGCAACTCGTTCATGTCGGTTATGGTCTCGTGCGAAAGTCCGACAATGACTACCGGCTGAGTATTCGGATCGAGTTGTGTTATGGTCAGTGCGTCAATCAGTGTATTTTGGGAAAAGCTGGTCAGCGCTTTCTGAAGATCCAGGAATGCTTCATCCATATCTTTATTCCAGGCATATTCGACCGTGACCTGTGCCGATCCCGTCCGCGAAATGGACGAAACCTCCATGACCCCGTTCTGCCGGATGGCTACCGCCTCAATCTTCTCGATAAACATCTTTTCCATCTCTTCAGGTGGTCGCTCACCCGATTTGATCTCCACAAAAATCCGCGGAGAAGTCAGGTCAGGGAAAAGGTCAATCCCTAATTTCTGGTAAGAGATCACTCCTAAGAGTAAAATCCCCATAATGGCCATTAATACGGTTACAGGATAATTGACTGCAAAAGAAGTCAGTTTTTTCACTCGAATAAATTTAGATTAACTTACTTAATTAATTTGTTGATTCCGGGATTCGGTTTGTTTTTTTGACTTTTAGGCTTTAGCCTTTTAGGGTCAGGTAAAGTGATTTTTTAGACAAACTTAAATTTGGTTCCACAAAAAAACCTAACAGCCTACAGCCTAACAGCCTACAGCCTAACAGCCTACAGCCTATTAGCCTAACTACCTTACTGATTAATAATCTTTACCTTGGAGTTATTCCGCAGCGTTTCGAAACCCTTGGTAACCACACGTTCATTCTTTTTTAACCCCTCAATCACTTCCAGGGAGGTTTCATTTTCAAGTCCGGTAGTGATGATTCGTTCGCGGGCTACCCCTTTTTCAACGATGTAAATGGTTTTTCCACGGTTACCCGAAACAACAATCTCTTTTGAGATAACGATTGCACTGTCGCGTCTGGCCACCTCGATATCGGCTTTCACAAACATCCCCGGGCGAAGCTTTAAGGCTGGGTTGTCAATCACCAATCTCCCTTTAAATGTGCGGGTTTCGGTACTGACCACAGGTGAAAGCTCATTGATCTTCGCTTTAAGGGTGTCCTTAGGCAAGGTATAGTTGGTAATGGCCACATCCTGTCCAACATGAATCGTTGTAATGTTTTTTTCCGGCAGGTTGATCTCCATCAGTAATTTACTGTAATCCATCAAGGTAACGGCGGCTGCGCCAAGGATCACGCGGGTTCCGTTGGTGACCACGGGCAAATCGACAATAGCACCCCTGAAAGGAGATATGATTTGCATCTTTGCCAACTGAATCCTGGCATTCTCATAATCGGTATTTGCTGTGGCCTGGGCCACCTCCGAGTTTTTCATCTCGCGAAGGGTGACTCCCCCTTTTTCATACAGCGATTTTTGTTTCTGGTATTCCAGTTCCGAAATATCGAGGTTCAGCTTTTTAGTCTTGATGGCAATGGTATTTTCTGTTTCGGGATTCTCCAGACGAATAATGACCTGTCCTTTCTCGACGATATCACCCAATTTGAAATCACTGCCGGTCTTTGGATTTTTAACCAGGAAATAGATCCCTGCCATCTCCGTACTCAGGGTGGTCACGCTGGCGGCTGTAGCAGTTCCGGTTGTACTGATGAATTGAACAATCGGTTTTTTAACCACATCGGATACCGAAACCGGGATGGCAAGCTCATTATTGACCTGGTTTCCCTGATTTCCGCATGAAGCCATAAACAGGATAAAAACCAGCCCTAACCATGGTGACAGTTTATTTGACCGCATATGGAGATTTATTGAACCGGTCGGATACTGAACCGGTGAAATAATTCGTTTTAAATTATTTCCATGCCTGAGCGTGCTTTTTTTAAATACTTGATTCATAGTGGGCTGTTTCTTTGTTAATGATATTGTCTTGAAAGAATTTGTTCTTTTGGTCGATTGGCAAACCTGGATTTTACTTTTGTGCTTGTATTGGAATATTTTATTGAAGTTTCATCTTTCCTGCCTTATATTCCTTGACGAACTTCTCCGGAATAACAGGCTGGTTTGTGCTGAAATCGTAAAGCGATACGATTTTCAGGTTAAGCAGTGCGATTTTATAATTAATCAACGATTGGGCATAGGCCATTTTCTTGGTGGAGAGCTGTTGCTGAAACAGGTTTAGATCCATACTGGTAAGGTCCCCGTTTTTGTATCGCTCAAGGTTGATATCATAAGTTAGCTGTGAGTTTTTTTGGTTCTGAAATGCCAGTTCGATCTGATTTTTCAGATTGCCCAGACTCCTGACTGCCTGCCGGATATCGAGCTTAATCTGGGTTTCCTGGACCGAAAGACTGAGTTCCTGGGTCTTAATGACAGCCTCCTGTGATCTTATTTTCGCTCTCCGCTGGCCCCAGTCGAATATAGGTATATTAAAACCTAAGGTATAGCGCGGGCTTTGTGTCGGCTTATCATAAATCTTTGCAAGTGTGGGATCATCACCCGACAACCCGATTGACAGGTTCATCGATCCGTTGAATTCATTGAACGATTTCACAACGATCATGTCTAACTTGGAGGTCTCGATGTTGATCTTTCGTTGTCTTAATTCCATTCTGCTGGCTAAACCATGTTCGAGCGCCTTCTTACCGTCAATATCAAGAGGGTTCACCACTACATCGGCCATAACGGTGATATCGGCGAATATATCCATCCCGATATACTGCTTGAAAATATCTTTGGCATTCTCCAGCTCCACACGACCCGATGCAACCGCTGATTTTGACGTTGCCAGATTCACCTCTGCCTGATAGAGTTCCTCTTTGGCGGTAAGTCCCGCGTCGACTTTGTTTTTAATAATTTCGTAGCTCTTTTCGGTGTTGGCCAATTCCTCCTGGTTTATAGTCAGGCTCATCTGCGCCATGTAGACATTATAAAAATACTGCGACACACTCATTTCCAGGGTCATCCGTTGAATGGCATAACTCAGCATCGCATTTTCATTGTCGTATTCCACATTCTTTATGGCCATTTTCGTCCTGTTGTAGGTAAATAATGGCTGGGTAAGACTCAGGTTGAGGTTATTGAAAAATGCTTTGTTTTCATTGGTAACTCCCTGGGCATTTGAAAGGTTAGACTGCCATCCGAACTGATTCACCAGAGATATTACCCCATCAGTCAATGGAATTGGCTGGGCAACGGTGAAGGTTCCGGAAGGGGCAAAACTCCGGTTGGTGTACCATTGCGAAAACCGGGTATCGAACTGACGGCTGTTGCTGTAGACGATCGGGTTTAAACTCAGTGAGAACTGTGATTTCAGCGCAGCCAGCTGTGCATTAAGCGTTTCCGTGGTTCGCTGCAGGTTGTATAATGAGCTTTGTAAACTTGGGCTCCCCTTTTCGGCATACTGCAATGCTTGCTCAAGCGTCAGAATCGGTTGTGCTTTCACCTGAATCAATACGAGAAATAATGACATCATCAGGAAAAATTTCTGTTTCTTCATCGGATAAATAGTTCTGTTAATTTAATTTAACGAGTTTGACGGCATCAGCATAAATGGTGTTGGCCTTGGATAAATTGGAGAGTTCGATCTTGACAGAATCGGGAGATAAATGATAGGAACCGATCTCCATCCATCCTCCATCGTTGTTCTTCATACTTACTACCTGGCGATCCTGGCCATCATCGTGAAATACTGTAAAATGATAGTCCTCTTCATTGTTGTTATCACCACCCCAGCCTCCCCTGATTTTTGGGATAAAGGCATATACTTTATAATATCCGGGCGCTTTTACCGGTACATTCCAGGTTGCCTTCCGGTTTCCGGATCCACCTTTCAGGTAATAGGCCGACCGGATCTGTTTCCCATAAAACTGCTCATTGGTAGTTAGGGTCCATTCGACCGGTTGGTTCCAGAATACGAGTCCTTTATACTTGAGAAGCTTATTTTTTCGCAGGTTAATCGAGAAGGACCTCTGGGGAGTATTTTGTGTTCCGGTGGCATTCTCCGACGGCAAAAAGATTCGTTGAATCAGGCTGGTGCTTTTTGGTTGACTCAGTTTAAATCCGGGATCTTCATTATCCAGAATGATTTCATTTGGTTCGATCCCCTCGGTGTAAGCGATACGCTCTTCGGCTTCTGTTGCCTGCAATTTCTCGTCAATCTCGATTTTCCCAAACTGTTGGGTGATACTTGACGGAATATTATGTGAGGCAAAGGTATTGACTGTCATTGATCTGGGTTCCCGGTTGAACAAGTAAGTGATCCTTTTGGAAACCTTTCCTTCAATCAGCACTGTTTTTTCAATATTATCATCAGACCCGCCGCCTCCCCGCATCCGGAAACCTCCCCGCTGACCTCCGCCCATTCTGAAACTCACCGAGACAGCGCCAGGCACGGTTTCGGTATTTGTTATCACGAATGAGACCATCGTTTTAATCTGGTCGTCTTTTTTCAGTTTCATGGTGTTGACCCTGGTCACAATATAGCCGGGAAGCGATTTTGAATTGTACCAGTCCGGAAGGTACTGATTCAAATCAAGCTTAAAAGAGCTCTTTAACTGATCATTCAGGATATCAATCGAATAGGTCTCATATCGTTTGGTTTCGATGAATTTGTGGATAAACTCGTCAAATTGATCGGGACCGACAGCCCCCTTCATCAGCGCAAAAAGAAAACCGCTTTTTGTTAGAATTACATTGTTTATTACGTCTGGATCAATCTGGTTATCAATGATATCGGAAAATGAGGCATCCTGCAGGGCAATATTCCCCTTCTCATTGTCGGATAATCCGGCAAAAGAGCGCATGAAAGAATTACCGGTTTCAGTGGCTGCTTTCGACAAATAGGATTCAACCGCCCGGTTTATGATTGGATAATTTTCAGATTTCAGGTGGGTAACAAAGGTGTAATATTCTGGAAAGATGAAATATGGATTGATCTCTTCCTGGGTAGGGGCAGGGGCGCCGAAATGGATTCCGGGTCCTCCGCCACCGCGTTGAGGAGATGATTTACTGCTTAAAAGTACATCATTCACAAAGCGCTTCAGGTAATTTTCTTCATTTTCCCGGGGACTGGTCGTCTGGTTATCGCGGTTTCCGAACCGTTCATTGTTCTTTTTGGATTCAGCGAAATTTGCACTTGGAAGTTTGAAGCCTCCCTCCGGCAGATAGATTGTTTCGGGTTGTACCTGTTCGCCAGCTCCGCTCCAGACATGGTCAAAAGAACAGAATTGCACAGGGATCTCCACCAAATTCAACCGTTGGTAAGGATAGGCAAAATGTACTTTTGCCTCCCAGGTCTTCCGGAGATCGCGGATTACGGGTTTAATTGAATCTTTCAGGATTTTAAAATACGGGTCAAAGGTATTATGACCTGCCAGAAAGTTCAGGTTATAAGTAACCCCGTCCACTTCTACTGAACGCGTCTGATACCTCCCAATAGCAAGCGAAATTTGAGGTATCCGGTGTTCAGGGGTGAAATCAAAAGTCCCGTTTCCTTCCTCAGTTACCTTCCCCTGTGAAATTGCTTTCAACCCATTCCTGGTCCTGACCTTCAAATGAAAATCGGAAAACTGCATGGTCTGCCATTTCAAACCTTTGGTTGAATAGGTAATTCCTGCCATTGGATACCACCGTGTTTCAGGTGTGAGTAGCAAATAGTCGGGTTTAAGAAAGGCATGTTTCTTGTCTGCAATTCCATTTCCGCGTTGAAGCCATAACTCCAGCCGGTCACGGTTCATGTCCAGGTAGCAAAACGTTTCGTCGATTGTTCCGGAATAGGAGATCTTGATATTCAACTCTGCTCCTTTTTGCAAAGGGACGTCAGGTGTAATTTTAATCAGCTGTAACTCACGGCTGAATTTCGCCCCACTCATGGATTGAATCTCCAGACCCGGATTCAAAGTGAGGATGATCTCCTGTAGCGGATTCTGATTCTGATTCGTCAGAGTCAGGGCGGCTTCACCTTTGATTCCTTCTCCTGAATGCTCAAGAACAAGGTCACACTTTGTTACTTCGGCAATCGGGCTGGCTGAAAATTTATTATTTAATTCAAGCATTTGATTGCGATGGATGTCACTGATATTGATCTTTTGAATGTATTTAACCCCCAGTCCAATCCCCACAGACAAAAAAATGATACTAAACAGCATGGTTGTTTTCCGGATAAAGGGAGACTGTGGAAGACGTTGCAGCAGCAGGATGGTTAACCCGATAAAACCCAGCCCAAGGAAAAAATAGATCCCACGGTGAACCAGGATATCATTCAGGAAACCAAACCCGACAAAATCAGAAAAGGTCATTGGCAGGTGAAATGCCATATAATCAAATAGATAGTGGTAGATGTTCTGAAGGTAGAATAATGTTGCTGCAATGTATCCCAATAGGATTACAAACGTGACTGCCTGGTTTTTGATCACCGACATCAGGAAGAAGGAGAACCCAAGAATGAAAATCAGGGTTGGAAGGCTAATCAGCAGAAAATAGTATAAATAAGGGGCCGCAGAGAATTGGTTATATGGCGAGGCAACATTAAATAATGCCACCATGCCTAAAGCTACCAAATTCAGTATGAAAAAGACCCAGATATTACCGATGGTTTTCCCAATGACATAGTCAGTATTAGTCATCGAACGCATGTAGATCACCTCTGTGGTATCCAGTTTCTTATCCCGTTTGAGAAAATCAGAAGCGAGGAAAACGGCAATAATGGCCTGAGCGACATTAATAATATACAAATTAATAAAGGGGATCATTGAAGGAAGCGCCACCAGATCGCCGTTAGGCCAGCCGACACCAGTCTGGGTCCCGAGGTTGTAGAGAAAGACAAACAGGAGGGCCAGAATGGAGAAGATCCGGAAAAACCAGCTTCGGAACAGGGTCTTTGACTCGTATTTCGAGACAGTCAGTATATTGTGAATCGCCTTCATAAGTTAGTTCTTAATATTGATGAGATTAGAACCAATCCGGAATCCGGGAAACGATCAGGATCAGATTTCATGCCAGTGCTGATTAAGCTCATTTTCCATAAAATTCACGTAGGCATGTTCCAGGTTCGGTTCAATCTGTTCCCCTGAATAGCCGTTTATATGTTTTGATACGACCTGCACTTCCCATCCCTCTTCAGAAGGAATAGACGAGATGATCGGGTATTTATCCTGTATCTCCTGGTATTCAGTATCAGTGGCTGTAATTTTCCAGACATTATTGCGGGCCTGACTGATCAGCAGTTCGGGCGACCCTTTAAAAGCGAGGGTTCCCTTGTTCATCAGGGCCATGTCATTGCAGGTACTTGAGATATCACCCACAATATGGGTAGAGAGAATAATGATGACATCACGTTCACTGATCCGTGTGAGCAGATTCCGGAAACGGATGCGCTCTTCGGGATCGAGCCCGGTGGTTGGCTCATCGACAATGATAATCTGAGGATCGCCAATCAGCGCCTGGGCAATTCCCAATCTCCGTTTCATCCCTCCGGAAAGATTGTTTGCGAAACGGTTTCTTGCTTCAAAAAGGCCAACCTCCTCGAGCATTTTCTCCACGGCATCCTTCCTTTGTGAGGACTTGTTCATGCCCGATAACCGGGCAATGTAATCCAAAAATTCGTAGGTGCGCAGTTTGGCAAAAAAACGGAAATCCTGAGGCAAATAGCCGAGCATCGTCCGAATCTCCTTCCGGTTCTTCTGCAGATCGAGTCCGTTAACCAGAACCTCACCGGATGAAGGTTTTGCCAACGTAACCAGGATGCGCATCAGGCTGGACTTTCCTGCACCATTAGGTCCCAAAAGGCCAAACATCCCGTTTCCAATGGTCATGGTTACATCTCTTAATGCGTGATTTCCGTTGGGATAGACCTTATTCAGCCCATTGATCTCGATCTTCAAAATTAGATGGTTTTACAGGTGTGGAATTAATATAGTTTTAATTTTATTTTGACAACTCCGGAATTCAAAGGTTTAATTGAGAAACGATAAAATTAAGATTAAAATTCACTATTGTCCGGGTAAAATCAAAGATTCTTCACTACGCTCAGAATGACAATAAGTTATGGAGATGGAGCGGGGAAGGGGGTTGGAAGTGGCTCTGTCACTTCCAACCCCCTTCCCGTATAATCTAAATAATTGTCATTCTGAGCGAAACGTAGGTAGCGAAGAATCTTTTAAGAGTGATTACCATTTCCCCGGATAACAATGATTTCATTTATATTACTTAATAATCATTTACGTTTATCTTGCTTGTAAGGTCCTTTTTAAGCCATATCTCTTCAGGTTGCCTTACCTGAATACTGGAACTGTCAGATAAAGAACCAACCACCTTCTTCGAAATAGTTTCAAGATTGGCCTCCGAGTGTTGGAAGGTGATTTTAATTGAATCGGCGTAAAAAGAATTGGTATTTACTTCCGAATGGTTATTTGCCACAATATTTAACTGGCGGATGTGTGATTTAACCTTGTCATCCTCGTTAAACCAAACAGAGCTGTGATTCAAATCGAGTGAAAGTACTCCAAAGTTAAAGCGCTCAACAGCTAATTCTGCATTTTTCAAAAGAATACTTCGTAATGAATCTCCGGTATGAATCCGGATCGAAACACTGTGATGGCTGGTCTTTTCAAAGTCCGAAATCCGTAAAGTATCCTCCTTCAATGAAAAATTTACCTTTGGTGCTATGGAATCCTTCAGACTGGTGACTTCAAGGAAGGTCGAATCATTTTTAATCAGTGTAACATTCATGCTGTTGGAGATATAAAGCACTTTGAAAAACTTTAGCTCATGCTTTTTCACTTTGAAATCGGAGTTGATGTCGCTAAACTTCCTTCCGTTAATGCGCAGGTCAAGCGTAGTTACCAAAATCAGGAGTGCGATAGTTCCAACGAGGACTATAAATATAAGCTTACTTGTTTTCATAAGGATTTAATTAATAGGGAGTTCAAAATAGGGTTTAAGTTCTTCGAGGGTGATGTCCAGTATTCTCGTCTGTTTTACAATCTGAGGGAGCTCTGTTTCGAAAAACTCTTTTCGTTTCCATTTCCGGATGATATCTACCGCATCAGCGCTAACATAAAAACCTACCCCCCGTTTATTGTCGATGATTCCACGTGTCTGCAATTCGCTGTAGGTGCGCATCACCGTATTGGGATTCACCCCCATCTCGGTCGCCAGATCACGGACAGAGGGGATCTTTTCTCCCGGGGGATATTTCCTCTCCATCACTTTCTCCGAGATGCTGTCGGCTATCTGGAGAAAGATTCCTTTGGTATTTTTAAATTCCATAATCAGGCCTCCTTCTCTTTTAAACTGAACCAGGCAATTGCCAAAAGGCTCAGATTTGTAAGTGTAAATCCGATTTTGAACATTATAATTGCTATTTCCCTGTTGCCTCTGAAATGCATGCCCTTATTTCCGGCCGATAGCCCTTGAAGCAGATCAAAAGCTTTTACTAAAAACAGGGAAAACAGAAAATAGCTGACGACTATGATCGAAAAAGTAAGCAAAGTTTTAAAAAGTGGTGATTTAGAGAAATGGCTACCTCCGGTAAAGGGGGCAATAAATCCAAAAAGTACCATCTGAATGATAAGAAATATAACTTGCTTAACATCAACATCCTTGGTGAAAGAGGTCAACGATTTTCCATACGAAAACTGATAGTTAATTAATTCAGGATAATAGTAATGAACCAGCACCCCTTCGAGATTTGCAATAACCCAGAAGAGTATGGGCATCAGGATGATAAAGGCAACTATCCTTGAGAGCAATTCAAAAACAAATTTTTCAGATGTCGAGGCCGGTAAGGTCAAGTAGGTCATGCTCTTTTCTTTGGAACGAAAAGCAGGAAACGAGAAAGCGGCATAAGAAATTCCCAAGGAAAGAAATACCGAGACAAAAGTACTCACGTAAGCATGCTCGCCCCAATTACTAAAATTTACAGATGCCTGAGCCCAGACCAATGTGATAAACAAAATTCCCGAAAAGGCAGAAATGGCGATCGCAAATCGTTTTTTATTAATAATCAGCGATTGTTTGAACATTAACAGCAACCGGTGAATTGAAAATGAATTTGTTGTTTGCATAGCTTTATCCGATTTTATGTCCATGGGTGATGGCGTTAAAAAGTAATTCGATATCGACCTCCGTCTCGGCATGCCCATTGGGCATCATTAACCGGAAGCCACCGGGTATTGCCTCGCTGTAAATAACCCCTTTCATATCATTTGAGGTTTCTGAAACGAAACACACCTTTTGGGAGATTTCCTCGATGGTATGCTGGAAAATTATTTCCCCGTTATCCAGAATGATAATTTTATCAATCAGATTTTCAACGTCTTTAACCTGATGGGTCGAGATGATAACCAGTTGATCTTCTTCGAGATAACCTGCAATAATTTTCCGGAACAGCGCCTTTGACGGGATATCCAGGCCATTGGTAGGTTCATCCAGTACGAGAAGCCGGCATCGGGTTGCAAGGGCAAAGGCAATCAGAAATTTCTTCTTCTGCCCGTGGGAGAGACGTTGTAAATTTCGTTCCTTGCCCAGTTCAAATTCGACAAGGATCCGATCCAAAAGTTCAAGGTCAAACCTGGGATAAAACGGGGTGTAGGCCTTCAGGTAATCGAGGATGGAGATTGCGGGAAAATAAAATTCCTCGGGCACCATAAAAACATCGTTCAAAAACGAAACTTCCCGTTTTCGCGGAGCATGGTTCATTACCGAAAGCTCTCCCGATACCGGGTGAAGAAGTCCTGTAAGGAGTTTAAGCAGGCTGGTTTTACCCGCGCCATTCTTTCCCAGTAGTCCGGTAATACTGCCGGCCCTGAGATCTGCGGTGAGGCTGTTGAAAAGCGCCTGTTGCCGCGGATAAGCAAAATGAAGGTCTTTAATCTGAATCATATTTTGCAGTTTTAATGTCTTAGTGTACTACATAACTAATACAGTACAAATATAAAACTATTTGATTCAGATTTCCAAATTATTTTGAAAGAAAAATAAAAATTTCTAATAAAGGAATCCAAATTACTTAAAACCATTAAACATGGTTAGCCTGCATTCCCTCGGGTTGATTTTTATATCTTTGCAATCGAAAACCTGCCTTAAAAAATTAGCCATGGACAATCTGTACCCGATCACCCCATTAAAAAAGCCTAATTTCTTTCAGAGGTTGTTCAAAATAACCCCGAAAGAGAACGCGATTATTGAGATTAATAATCTGCTGGGAAGCAGGCCGCTGTACACTATTGAAGTTGATGAAATTGAGGTGATTGCGGCCAGGTATAAAGTCAATCTTCACCGAAAATTCAACTCCCGGTTAATGGGTCTTTATCAACGTTATTTACAGCGGTGCCTGTCGGATAATAACCTTTCAGAGGATGAACTTAACGCGCTAAATTCGCTCAAACATCTTTTAGCCTTGTCTGATAATGAGGTTACAGAACTTCATAACAAGCTGGTCTCGGATATTTACCGGAAATCATACGAGGCGGCCATCAGTGGCGGCAAGCTTGAAAAATCAACGGAAGATCTCATTGATTCGCTTCAGCAAAACATAAGACTGCCCGAAGAAATTGCCCGAAAAATATCGGACATGAGCCGTAATCATTTCATGGATATGCAGCTGAAGAAGATCGTTGCCGACAGAAGAGTGTCGCCCGAGGAGTGGAGTGAATTTACCCAGATTGCCAGAAACCTGAATGTGACAGTTCAGTTTGATGATGCGACGAAACAGCAGCTCGAAAAATTCAAGCATTACTGGTTGATTGAAAAGGGGGAGCTTCCGGTTCTGGAGGTCAACATTAATTTACCAAAGAGTGAACAATGTTATTTTACCACGGAAGCTGTCTGGCTTGAGAATCGTACAGTGACGCAGCGGATTAATTACGGAGGGCCTGCGCTCCGGATAAAAATAATGAAGGGGGTATATTACAGGGCCGGAAGTGTAGGGGTACAACGGATAACCTCTGAGCAACTTCAGGAGATAGACAATGGGACGCTCTATATCACCAATAAACGGATCATATTTACCGGGAACAAAAAGAATTCAAATATACTGCTCCGCAAAGTATTGTCTGTCACCCCTTACAGCGACGGGGTGGGGATTGAAAAAGATACGGGAAAGAGTCCGATACTCCGGGTTTCGGGTAGTGCCGATATCCTGGCAATGATGCTGGGGCGCGTAATTAATGATTTGTAGCCGGTTTGAAGATTGGCCCGGAGGTGTGATGATCAGGATTATTGATACACCATTCCTTAAAGGATTGTTCCAGTGTTTGCAAAAAGAACTGTGGCGGCTGTGCCCCTGATATGGCATATTTCCGGTTAAATACGAAGAAGGGAACTCCCCGGACGCCAATATTCTGAGCCTCCTGGATGTCGAGTCTGACCTTATATGCGTACTCGTCACTTTGAATTGCGGCTATAATTTCTTCTTCGGTTAATCCAATGTCTGTACCTAATCCGACCAGGGTTTCAAGTTTGCCAAAGTCTTTTCCTTCGGTAAAGTAGGCAAGGAAGAGGCGTTCCTCAACCTGGTCTCCAAACCCTTTCTCCTTTGCCAGTTGAATCATTTTATGCGCATCGAACGAATTGGCTACGATCGCATTTTCAAAATTATAGGTAAGTCCGGCCTCTTTGGCAATTTGGATGAGCCCTTTGTGCATATTTACCGATTGTTCGTAAGTCATCCCTTTTTTATCGGCTAAATATTGATAGACCGTTACCTTTTTATCAGAGGAAGCGGGAATGTTCGGATCCAGCTGGAAGCTGTGCCACTCAATTTCGACCTGACTTCTGCCGGTAAATTGTTTCAGTGCTGTTTCGTAATTTCGCTTTCCGATGTAACAAAAGGGACACATAATATCACTCCAAACTTCAACCTTCATTTTGGGCGGGGCAGCCATCACCAGATTATCCATATTATATAGCTCCATTCAATTTCGGTTTTTCAAACTAACAATTAACGGGTTCAGATTGTTTGGCGATAGATATCCTGCATAACCAGACCAGCCAGCGTAAATCCATAAATTGCAGTGATATGGGCGATCGTTCCGTTGATCACGGCCTTTTGACTGCACCATTCATGGTCGTCCAATTCAGGATCACCTACGCCGCTTTTAATTTTGGGACAAAGGCATTGAGCCGTTCCACACGAGGCACCGGTTCCCTTGTTTTCAAGAACCTCTTCACTGTAGACACACAGGAATGGTTTTGCCGGGAGATCCCCTTTTCGAATATATTTCCTGATTTTCGATCCGAACGGGCATCCCTGAACCTTCCAGAATTCGGCAACCCGTATTTGTGTAGGATCAATTTTAAGGGAAGCTCCCATCGACGAAAAGAGGACGCCGTTGCACCTGGTTGCCATCCTGATCAGATGTACCTTATTCCCAAGGCTGTCTATGGCATCAATAATATAATCATACGATTCAAGGTTAAACTCTTCATGATTAACTTTGCTGTAGATTTTCTGGATGGTGGTGATCTCCGCATCCGGGTTGATTTCGAGCAGACGCTTTTTTAAGGCCTCGGTTTTAACCTCTCCAACAGTATTCATCGTTGCATGAAGCTGCCTGTTGATATTGGTAATGCAAACCCTGTCCGAGTCAACGATAGTCAGGAAATGAATGCCTGATCGGATAAGACTTTCAGCACACCAGCTGCCCACTCCCCCAATTCCAAGGATAATCACCTTCTTACCGGCAATCTCGTCCATTTTTTCCTTGCCGAACAAGAGCTCAGTACGCTGAAATATCCCTTTTTTTGTCCTCATTTATTAAGTATTTGATTTACTAAATTCCCGGTTCGTTTATTCCCCGGAATTATTCTTAAGTTTTTAAAGGCTACAAAATGCCTGAAACAAGCAAATTGCAGCCTTTAGAATTTGTGATTTTATATTGCATTTACCAGCCTGTCGCAAAGGCAGGAATGTACTGGCTCAATTGACTTTCTGAAATTAAATATTAATCTTTTTAAGCTTTAACATGATGCCCTTTCAGCGCATAAAAAAGAATAAATACAAACAGCGGGATTGGGACAAAGAAGCCAATCGACATGGTATAGAGATCTGATACATATCCCATTAATGGGGGGAATACGGCTCCTCCCACAATGGCCATCACTATAAATGAGGCTGCCTTCTTGGTTTGCGGTCCCAGATCTTTTATGCCGAGGGCAAAAATGGTGGGGAACATGATTGACATAAAGAAAAATACTCCATATAAAGCAATCACTGAGTACCATCCCATATTCAAACTGACAATCGGCAATAACAGGATGCATAATCCCGAATATAAGGCCAAGATCCTGGCTGGTTTGAAAAAGCTCATAATATAGCTCCCCGACATCCGTCCTATCATAAATAATGCAAATCCGATGGAGAGAAAATAGGGTCCGTTTTTCACATCAAAATGGGGAGTCTGGTTTTTATCGGTGACAAAATTAATCAGGTAGCTAAAAACTCCGGTTTGAGCAGCCACGTAACAGAATTGAGCAGCAACACCCATCACAAAATGGGATTGCTTCATCAACGGCTTGTGAAAGGTTGGTTTTTCGGCAACCTCAGACTCAACAATCCCATGGGCAACACCAATCTCCTCTTCTGAAATTTCAGGCAGGGGAAGACGGAGGAAAATTAAGGCAACAATAAATACGACCAGACCGATCAGGGCAAATGGCAAAATCATTGAAGTAAGTTTTTCACCCGGAGCAGCACCATGATCTCCATAAATGTATAAACCGATAAGGGGTCCGATCACCCAGGCCAAACCATTAAATGATTGGGAGAAATTTATTCGTTGTGCAGCAGACTCTTTGTTCCCTAATTTGGTAGTATATGGATTTGCAGCTGTTTCCAAGGTTGCCAATCCGCATCCCAGAATAAAAAGACAGGAAAGAAATAACCAGAAAGATTCAAACGAGGTTGTTCCGGCTATCAGGAAGGCTCCGGTTGCAAAAAGGGAAAGGCCGAAAACAATCCCTTTCTTATATCCAAATCTGCGCATAAATAACCCGGCAGGTATGGCCATTCCGAAGTAAGCTCCATATAGAGAAAACTGAATCAGGCTTGACTCCGATTTTTTCAAATGCATAATTTGCTGAAAATGTTTGTCCAGCGTGTCAATCATCCCGTGTGCTATTCCCCAGAGGAAAAAAAGAAAAGAGATAAAAATAAAAGGTAACAGGAATTCTTTTGTAGTTAGACTGTGTTTTTTGGCCATTCGTAGTTTTTTATTTGGTTAACTAACTTTACGAAAATTAGGGTGTAAAAATAGCAGTTAATTTAAAACAAGGGGTAATTTGTATCCCAGATTTACCAACTTTCACCGTTTAAAAGGTTTTATTTTTCAGAATCCGGGACACACGAATCCATTTTTACGGATTTTATTTCTAATATTGACAAATCATACCGAATCATTCCGGGCGTGGGATTCATTATTCCAAATTACTGAAAATCAACCGGCTGTTGTGATATCTTCTAAAATTCTTTGAAACAGGCTGATATATTTAAATTTAAACGAAAATCCGAATGGATAAAAATGCAAAGGATCCGGCACCTGTAATTGCTGAAAGGGTTACTTCGATTGACTTTTTTCGCGGTGTGACCATGTTTCTGCTGATCGGGGAAAGCACCCGGCTGTTTGGCCAAATCAATTCAATTGAGGGGAACAGTATAACCAAATTTTTTGGTACCCAGCTGAGTCATCACGAATGGCATGGCTTGCACTTTTGGGACCTGATTCAACCTTTTTTTATGTTTATTGTCGGAGTCGCCATCCCTTTTGCCGTTGCGAACAGAATAAGGAAGGGAGATACTCATCAGCAAATCCTGCATCACGCGATTAAACGTGCCCTGCTGCTGTTGTTTTTAGGATGGGCTCTCTATTGTATCGGACCCGGCCAAATCGGTTTTCGGCTTCAGGACGTACTCGCGCAATTATCAGTAACATATCTTGTAGCGTTCCTGTTAATGCGCAAAAGCTTCTCCTTTCAGTTAATTTTCACCCTGGCTATTCTGCTTTTGACCGATCTTGCCTACCGGTACTTCCCTGTCGATGGCTTTAATCACCCCTGGGAGGCTTATCATAATCTTGGAGCATGGGTAAATATCCAGATTGAAGGTGTACCCAAACCAAGTATCTGGGCGTCTCTCAATGCGATTCCTACAATAGCTCACACAGTTTGGGGGGTATTATTCGGACAGCTTCTCATGAGCGACCGTCCGGCGAAAAAGAAAATTCAGCTTATGCTGATCGCAGGTGTTGCCGCGCTGTTGATTGGTTTCTCCCTTGATTGGTTAGATATCACCCCAATTATCAAGAAGATAGCTACATCTTCCTTTGTATTTGCGAGCGGTGGCTGGGCGATCCTGGCTCTTTGCCTCTCATACTGGCTCATAGATGTGAAGAAGTTGTTTGCCAATGGCTCAAAGTTCTTTACCATAGTGGGTATGAACTGCATATTTATTTATCTTTTTTTTGAACTTGGCGGGGCCGATCTGGTGAGCAAGATATTTGTGCCCTTCACAAAGTTATTGTTTTCATGGAATGGAGATCTGACCGTCGAAATAATCACAAGCCTTGCGGCATGGGGTGGAATGTGGTATATCTGTTACTGGTTATACAAAAACCGGATTTTTATTAAAATCTGAAAATAGCGAAAGAAACCTACTGAATTCCGGTAGGTTTCTTTCGCTATTAGTATCACCAAGGTATGACAAGGCAAAATAGTGGAATCAGATATTAAAGGAGAAGATCTCTTCGTCTGTAACAATCATCCCTGCTCCGACCGTTTCGAAGGTATTTTCATCGATTAGGATTAGGCTGCCGGTGAGACGATTTTCGCAATAATCATCATATTTCAGGGGTTTGAGTGTCTTAATGGTGATTAAAGCAATATCATTCATTAAAACACTTTTTACATCTGTAATATTCTCAAGGGTATTGATGTTCACCTTGTAACGGATGTCTGTAATACTTGCTTTTGTCTCATCGGTAGTATGCTTGATGATATATTTTGCACCGACTGTTAACGGTTTTATGTTCAGCCAGCAAACCTGCAAGGAGATAGTCGAGCTGTATTTTGGATATTTCTTATTAAGCCTTACCAGCATATCACCCCGCTTAATGTCGGTATTCCCGTCCAGGCTAAGTGTAACCGATTGTGGAGTAAAGGCTTCCGAAAGTTCTGCCGGACCCTCGTTGATCGCAGTTATGGTTGACAGCCTGTTGGAGGGTATTGCAAGAAGGATATCCCCCACACTGAAAACTCCTCCTGAGATCCGACCTGCAAATCCCTTGTAAACAGGGTAACGATCATTTTGTGATTCGATGACATATTGAACCGGAAAACGTGGAGGTATTTCGTTATCAATTTGATGAACGGGAATACTCTCTAGGAGGTTCAGGATCGTCTTTCCTTTATACCACGGTGTATGCAGTGATGCATCGACCACATTGTCCCCGTTTTTAGCGGAGATCGGGATGAAATGAATTTTTTTAAGTTTAAGTATTGCAGCAATTCCCTCATATTCTTGCTGAATCGCATTATAAACCTCTTCTGAAAAGTCGACCAGGTCCATTTTATTGATGGCAAGGATCACATTTGGGATTTGGAGCAATGAAGCGATATAGGAGTGCCTTTTGGTCTGCTCTACGATTCCATTTCGTGCATCAATCAGGATGATGGCCACATCTGCAGTAGATGCACCGGTCACCATATTCCGGGTATATTCGATATGTCCGGGGGTATCGGCGATGATAAATTTACGCTTTGGAGTGGCAAAGTAACGGTACGCTACATCGATGGTAATCCCCTGTTCCCGTTCCGCCCGAAGCCCGTCAGTAAGCAAAGCCAGGTTTATTTCTTCATTTCCCAGTCGGTTACTCGCCTCCTGCACAGCCAGCAGCTGATCTTCAAAAATCGATTTGCTGTCATAAAGCAGTCTCCCTATGAGAGTGCTTTTCCCATCATCAACACTTCCGGCAGTGCTAAAACGGAGCAGTTCCATATCCAAAAAACCAGTTAGACTTTGACCTCCCTCTTCTGCCAGAGAGGGGGTATGAAATGTTTGAATACCGGATATATTGATTTGTTGTAACATTGCTTTGTGGTTTGTGATGGTAAATATAAGATATACAGATATATGGAGTGGTTTTCGCTAAAAATAGCCTTCCTTTTTCCGGTCTTCCATGGCGGCTTCTGATCGTTTATCATCCGAACGTCCTCCACGCTCAGTAATGCGTGAACCTGCTATTTCCGAAATGATCTCTTCCAGCGTATTGGCTGTTGAAAGGGTAAGACCGGTACAGGTGATGTCGCCAATGGTGCGGCACCTGACCCTCTTGACGACCACCTGCTCGGTAGGTCTTCGGGGAATGGCGGGTAAGGCAGCATAAATGCTACCATCGCGCTCAAATACCTCCCGCTTATGGGTGTAATAGAGTGATGGCAATTCGATGTTTTCCTGAAGGATATATTGCCAGACATCCATTTCAGTCCAGTTACTGATCGGGAAGACCCTGAAATGTTCCCCCTCTTTTTTCTTTCCGTTAAAGATATTCCATAATTCAGGTCGCTGATTTTTGGGGTTCCACTGGCCAAATTCGTCACGATGCGAAAAAAACCGCTCTTTGGCACGGGCTTTTTCCTCATCCCGGCGTGCTCCGCCCAATGCAGCGTCAAACCTGTATTTTTCAAGCGTATCGAGTAGTGTGACAGTTTGCAAATTATTTCGACTGGCATTGAATCCTTTTTCTTCATAAACCCGGCCCTGACGGATTGACTCCTCGACGGAACCTACAATCAGCGTTGCACCCAGTCTTTTTACCAGTTCATCGCGGTATACGAGGGTTTCCTCGAAGTTGTGACCGGTATCGATATGAACAAAGGGAAACGGGATAGCTGCCGGGTAAAAAGCTTTGTAGGCAAGGTGGGCCATAACTATCGAATCCTTCCCCCCGGAAAAGAGGAGCGCAGGACGCCCGAATTGTGCCGCTACTTCACGTAAGATGAAGATCGATTCTGACTCGAGTTCCTTCAAGTGGGTTAATTTTTTAGGCTCCATATTTTAAACTTATTTCGTAGTATTTTCAATTTTCTTCACTTTTGTTCCTGTGTCACAGGTTGCACCATTTTAAAGTACGAAATAAGTGGATTCGGCGGGTTTACGAAATCCCCTTTAAAGGGTAATTTAACTACCATGTTTATGGTATTCTGGCAGTGATATCACATCCTGATGGTGTAACCTCGTATCTGCTCGCATTATCCCACTTATGTCCGAAATAGCATAAGTTGAATTTTAAACAAGTTATTGAACTTAATAATCTCTAAAAACCACTATAAATGGGTAGAAGAAATACAGCATTATAGGTATTGCAGTAAATTGCCGATTTACTGATATTTGCAATACTTATTCAGGTTTGGCTCACCATATTCAATTAACTTTATTGGCTGTTATCTGTTTATTTTTGAGTGAAACATTTTAAATCAAAATATGATAAAGTTCATTTCAGGAATATTTTTGATCCTATTCATTTCGCTTGCTTTCAATCTTAATGCCCAGGATCATCCATCTTCTCCTAATTTAAAAGAACTGCTCAAGCAGGCTGTGGCAAATTATCCGCTGCTCAGGTCCAAAGGGTATGAAGTCCAGGCAGCGGAAAGAGGGGTAATTGCGAGTAAAAGAACCCTTGTTCCATCACTGGACGCTGCATATCAGGCTAACTTTGCCAGTTATAACAACATTATTGGGATGTCGTCTCCCACCTACCTGATCCCAATCAGCGGACCACCATCATCAGGGAATAATTATTCCGGTGTTTTTGGCAGCAGCGCAGGGATTGTCCTAAACTGGCAACCGGTGACTTTTGGACAGCGTGGTGCACAGGTGGATTTTTCAAAAGCCGGACTTCAGCAATCCTCGGCAGACGCTCAGAACGAAATTTTCCAACATAAGGTGAGGGTTATCAATGCCTATCTCGATCTTCTCGTCTCCAATGAACTGGTTAAAGTGTACGAAAACAACTATTCCCGGACGGAGGCTAATCTAAAGACAATCAAATCCTTGGTTGTAAGCGGAATTAAGCCCGGAGTCGATACGGCGATGTACAGGGCAGAAATCTCGAGGGCGAAGATCGATTTGCTGAATTTTCAAAAATATAAGGATCAAATGCAGATTAACCTCGCTCAATTTCTTGCTTCGGAAAAACCGGTTGCGGTAAGTGATAGCAGTTATTTCATCCGTCTGCCACAAATAACGCTTTCAGCTGATTCTGTAAAACATCCGTTACTCGCACTGTTTGACTCCAATATCGATCTCACCAAAGCAAAGCTTAAAATGCTGAATAAAAGCCTTCTGCCTACGCTTGGCTTTTGGGGAACAACTTATGCCCGAGGCTCCGGAATCCACAATGACGGAGCCGTAAACTCACCCGATGGCCTGGCTTTTCAGCGATACAATTATGGCATCGGACTGCAGCTAAGTCTGCCTTTATTACAGGCTGTGCGGATTAATCCGCAGTTGCAGCAGCAGGAATTGCTCGTAAAATCGGGAGAAGAAAAGCTGAAGGATGTCTCCCTTCAGTTGCAGAAGCAGCTTGAAATGGCGAATACCACCTTTATCAATGATCTCGCCGCTGCGAAGGAAAACCCAATACTGGTTCAGTCATCCGATTTTTCTTACAGGGCGGTACTTTCAAGGTATCAATCGGGACTGGTCAATTATGCCGACCTGATTCAGTCTCAGTATCTGCTGATCAAGGCCGAGTCGGAGAATAAACTGGCATACATCAATGCCTGGAAAGCCCTGCTTTCGAAGGCTGCGGTGAAAGGGGATTTAAATTTATTTCTAAATCAGGTCAATTAATATGAATATCATAAAAGGGGCACTCCAAAAGCCGGTAACTGTAACAGTCTCTGTAATTGCGATCCTGTTTTTTTCGGTGATGGCAATCAGAAGTATGAAAGTGGATATTTTCCCCAAAATGGGACTACCCACCATCTATATCGCCCAGCCATACGGGGGATTGTCTCCTGAACAGATGGAGGGTTTTATCACCTCCTATTATGAGTACCATTTATTGTATGTAACCGGGGTGAAATTTGTCGAATCGAAATCGATTCAGGGGGCGGCAATCATCAAAATTGTTTTTCATGAAGGGACAGATCTGAGCCAGGCTATGGGTGAAGTAGTCGGCTATGTCAACCGTTCGAAAGCCTTCATGCCGCCGGGAACTGTACCCCCGTTCATTACCCGTTTTGATGCAGGAAGTGTGGCTGTCGGGCAGCTTGTCTTTACTTCAGAGACCAAAACGCTTGGCGATATCCAGGATCTTGCCCTTTTTAAGGTGAGACCTATGTTTTCAACCTTGCCCGGAGTCTCTGCTCCTCCGCCATTTGGGGGGAATCAAAAAACGGTGATTATCAAGGTCAATCCGGATAAAGTCCGCGATTACAATTTGTCAGCCGACGATATTGTTCAGGCACTGGCAAAATCGAATGTTATCTCACCGGCAGGGAATATCAGGGTAGGGGATGAGACGTTTATTACTACGCAGAATGCTGTTGTGGAAAATATTAAGGAATTGGAAAACATTCCACTTAAATTAGGAGCAGGACCTTCGGTTTATGTAAAGGATGTGGCTGAAGTTCAATTGGGTGCAGATGTTACAACCGGATATGCCCTCATCAACGGGAAACGATCGGTCTACATTCCGGTTACCAAACGCTCTGATGCCGCTACCTGGGAAGTCGTAAAACGGGTTAAGGCTGCTCTGCCTGATATGCAGGCCGCTGTTCCGGATGACATAAGGATCTCGTATGAGTTTGACCAGTCCGGCTATGTGATCAATTCGTTAAAAAGCCTGATTTTTGAAGGGTTAGTGGGGGCACTGTTAACAGGGTTAATGGTCCTTTTCTTTTTAGGTGATCGCCGAAGCGCGCTGATTGTAATCTTTACCATTCCACTTTCGATATTGTCAGCAGTGGTTTTCCTGAATGCCTTTGGGCAAACCATCAATATCATGACCTTAGGTGGTTTGGCTTTGGCCATTGGGATCCTGGTGGATGAAGCCACCGTGACCATAGAGAACATCCACCACCATTCGGAGATGGGAAAACCCAAACCACGGGCGATCCTGGATGCCTCACTCGAAATTGCATTGCCCAAATTATTGATTCTCTTGTGCATCCTGGCGGTATTTGTCCCGGCGTTCTTTATGACCGGCATCCCGGCTTCGATGTTTTATCCGATGTCACTGGCCGTCGGTCTGGCCATGATTTCTTCCTTTCTCCTGTCTCAAACCTTTGTCCCCGTTGCCTCCAACTGGATTTTAAAGGATAAAATCAAGGTTTCGGCGAACAACAAATTTGATTCGTTCAAATTGAACTATAAAAACTGGATTCAACGGGTTTCAGGGAAAGCCCGGATATTTACCACCTTTTTTATCCTGCTCTCATTAGTCTTACTCGTTTTATTGTTTTCAATCACCGGAACTGATATTTTCCCGCGGGTTGATGCTGGACAAACCCAGCTGCGGTTGCGCCTGCCAACGGGTACCCGGGTTGAACGCACCGAAGATGCCACCCGGAAAATACTGGGAATTGCAGACAGCATAACCAATGGCCAGGTTGAAATCAGTTCTGCTTTTGTGGGAACCCAACCATCGAGTTATCCGGTCAATTTAATCCATTTGTGGACAAGCGGTCCCAATGAAGCTGTGATTAAGATCAATCTGAAGAAGGATGCCGATATTTCTGCTGACCAGTTCAGGGAGCAGATTCGAAAGGTGGTTTCGAGAAACCTGCCAAAAGCACGGATTTCATTTGAACCCGGTAATCTTGCAGATCAGGTCCTAAATATGGGTTCCACCAATCCCATTGAAATCGCAGTGCTGGGTAAAAACCTGGCTCAGTCTAAACAGATTGCCGAAAAGCTGAACAGTAAATTAAAGTCAATTGATTTTCTGCGTGATGTGCAAATTGCTACTCCTCTCGATTATCCCACCATTAAAACAGACATCGACAGGGTAAAAGCAGGTCAGGTTGGTTTAACTGTAGAGCAAATAAACAAATCAAGCGTAACCGCCACCTCGTCAAGCCGGTTTACACAACCGAATTATTGGCTGGATAAGCAGACAGGCACTGCCTACCAGGTGCAGGTCGAATATCCTCAATTTAAAATGAATTCTCCCGAACAAATGGAACTGATTCCTGTTTTGGGAACCACCGGAAATCCGGTCTATCTGAGGGATGTGGCAACCTGGAAACAAACCACCTCGGTCGGCGAATACGACCGCATCAATCAGCAACGTTATATCACCATCACCGCAAACATCCAGGATAAGGATCTGGGCACAGCCATTAAAGCGGTTAATAAAACGATTGCTTCATTGGGAGAACTGCCCAAAGGGACTAAGATCAATGTACGTGGCCAGGCAGAGTTGCTTGGTCTGACCATGGATGAATTGCAGTCGGGTTTGTTTGTGGCAATTGTGGTCATCTTTATGCTTTTGGCTATCAGCTTTCAGTCATTTCGTTTGTCGCTGGTCATTCTTTCAATTATTCCTGCAGTAATCACCGGATCCTTGGTATTCCTGCTTCTGACTGGAAAAACATTGAATATTCAGTCGTACATGGGAATAATCATGGCTGTAGGGGTGGCGATTTCAAATGCGATCCTCTACATCACCAATGCTCAGAAATACAAAAAACAAAATAACCCCCAGGCCTATTTAATCGGGGCGAATAACCGTTTAAGACCGATTTTAATGACAAGTCTGGCCATGATCGCCGGGATGATTCCAATGGCAATAGGATTAGGGGAAGTGGGAGAACAGACTGCTCCTCTGGGAATTGCGGTCATTGGTGGCCTGATATTTTCAGCCATAAGCACACTGGTCTTTTTGCCGTTGATGTATTCCCGCGCGATAGGTGGTCTCAAATACAAGAATCCATCCTTCGATCCGGATGACCAGGAAAGTCGATTTTATGTCGCATCTAATTAAATTTCAATTAATAAAAATATAACTCATGAGAATCTCAATTATAACAATCTCTGTAGTATTGGCAGTTAGTAGTTTTATTTCCGGTTGTTCCCATCCGGCTAAAAACAGCGACAGTAAAATTTTAAAAGTTGATTCAGTGTTGGTATTTACCTTAAAAAAGAGTGCAGTAAACAAAAAGCTAACTTTTCCGGCCGAGTTGACTCCTCTCGAACGGGCTGAAATATATGCCAAAGTTAATGGCTATGTTAAGGAGATTAAAGTCGACATCGGAGATCGGGTAAAGAAAGGACAAATCCTGGCCGTACTGGATGCTCCCGAAATTGTATCCAATTACGTTCAGGCAAATTCAGAGTTACAAACTGCAAAGGCAAAATATTTTGCTGGTCTCGATATTTACAAACGGATTCTTAATGCATCGAAAGTAGAAGGGACCATTGCTGCGGGAGAACTGGAAAGGGCTAAAAATCAAATGCTGGGAGACAGTTCAACGGTTGAAACGGCCAAATCGAAACTTCATGTTAATGCCCAATTCAAAGATTACCTGACCATCCTTGCCCCTTATAATGGCATTGTAACCCAACGGAATGTTGACCTCGGAACGTTAACCGGTTCCGGGAGCCAAAAGCCATTGCTCGTTGTTGAGGATGTGAGCAGCTTACGGTTGAGGCTGCCGATCCCGGAAACTTATTCAGCAGCGATTCCTGATACTTCAGTGATTGAGTTTTCAGTCGAAGCAGCTCCGGGGAAGATTTTTAAGGCGACTTTATCACGCAAATCGGGCTCCATAAATCTTTTAAATCGCACTGAAACGTGGGAGTATGTCTACCTCAATAGCGATAATCAGCTAAAATCCGGGATGTTTGCCAATGCCAGCCTGAAACTGGGACGAGGGGAATTATCCTTCCTGGTACCGACTTCAGCTATTGTTACGAATCTCGAAAGACGGTTTGTAATCCGGCTGAATGATGGAAAGGCTGAATGGATTGACGTAAAGAACGGCTTCAGTCAGAATGATAAGGTTGAGATTTTCGGCTCACTTCAGGAGGGGGATCTGCTCCTGTCCTCCGCAAGCGATGAAATTAAACCTGGTGCAAGGCTGACCGCCAAACTGAAACGTAACTAATTGATTTTAATTAAGAAACTATTTAAATTTTATTTTCAGTCCGTTAGGGACGAGATATTTTACGATAAACTACCCTTCTACCAATATTTAATGCCTACGGCACAATCTTAAGTAAAAGAATTACTCCTGAATAATAACGAACTTTATAATTTAAACAGTTTCCAAATATTAATTGTCTTTCCTGGTTATTTTAAAAATCTATTGAATTGAGCTGACATTCAGTAGATTGATCCTCCATGAAGTGTTCGGTAATATATACCTGAGGTTGTGCCATCCAACTTTGGTGATGGCTTCCCTTTCCTCTAAACTCAAAGTTTCCAACCTCATTTTCTTCATCAGTAACTGACCATTTCCACGTAATCCATTTGTCCAATAGGTGCCGAATAGTGAAAAATCCAGAAAAATCATTAAAAAACACCTATAAGTAGGTATATAAAATACAGAATTATAGGTATTGCCCTGTATGAACCGGTTCCCGATATTTGTAATATTAATTAAAGGATTACCCAATGGCAAAGATGAACAGTACAAGTCAACTCAGCATTATCAAAATGATAAAGAGAAATCTTGATCAGTCAGTTTTGGGATCACTTAACTCCTACCTATTGATTATCAGCTATTCCATGAGATCATCCTGGAATTCAATTTTACCTGAAACGTATAAATTTTAACTTCAGATTATTAATTAATTAATCCCTGGCTGTGAATTTTTAGATTCAATCTACATAAAGTCGATAGACATTAATGACATATTTTTACTTATTAAATGAATCATTTTTAAATAATTTAAAATTATCAATCATGAAACGATCATCTTCATCCAAATACACCCATTCTTTTCCGGAACCTTCCAAACGGGTTTTTCATTCCGGGTTAAATTTCTCATTAATTATGGCTCAGGTCATTGTTTTATTCTTCCTGTTCGCCTTTACGGCAAAGGGACAGGAAACAATTACCGTCAGCGGTACAAAGTTCACCTATCCGCTTATTGAAAAATGGATAGCCGAATACGCTAAAATTAATTCTGGGGTAAGAATAAAACTGGTGCAAAAACCAACTGGAAGCCAGCCTGCAGATCTCAGTATTATTGCGCACCAACCTACGAAAGACGAATTAAATGGAGATCATGATATTATCTATACCGGAAGGTATGCTTTGCTCCCGGCAACAAACCGCAACAACTCAATTCTCGCAAATGCACCAAAAAAAGGTTTGAATAAAAAGGAGATTGATAAACTATTTTTTGAAGTGGTCAACTATGATGATGAGGCTAAAGTTGAAAACTCGAAGTTTTCAGCAACTATCTATTCCCGAGAGAATCAGGCATGTTCTTCGGTAGCCTTAGCCCAATATTTTGGGCATATCTCTTCAGAAATCAGGGGTAAAAAAGTGCTTGGCGATGATATTTACTTACTAACTGCGATTAAAAAGGATTCTATTGGTTTGACCTATAATAATCTGGGCTACTTATTTGATCTTAATTCCCGGAAACTGAAGGATGGTTTGGCCCTGTTGCCTCTTGATCTAAAGAAGGATGTGAGAGACCTGCTTACCAGCGATCTGGATCATGTTATTGCTGATCTGGAGAGAAACAGAATTGAAACAGTTCCGGTTGAGAAAATAGGTTTTATCTATTCTCAAAAAAATGAGCGCAAAGAAATTTCAGATTTTCTAAGGTGGGTGCTGGCTGAAGGGCAGAAATTCAATCATCAGGAAGGGTTCCTGAATCTGGATAAAGAGGTGTTGGCAGAGCAAACGAACCGGTTGCGCGAAAAATTCTTAACCTTAAAATAAATTCAATAAGTATAATCAAAGCGAGCATCCCTCTTCTCCGTCGGCAAACTGATTGAGGAATAGCTCGCTAAAATTCAAAATTCTATGACAAAATTACCTTTATTTTGGGGAAACTACAAAAAGTTTCCCGGCTATTTCACGCGCAAATTTGGGATCTTCTTCCTTTTTGCATTTTTCATTAACCTTTCTGCATTCGCACAACAGGTTGAGATCAAGGGTAAAATCCTCGATGAGGGTTCAAAACTCACGGTAATCGGAGCAACCATCAAACTCAAGGGACAGCCTGGGGGGGCAATTACAAATGTCGATGGTGATTTCAGGCTCAATGTTAAATCTCTTCCAGTGACCTTACTCGTTTCAAACATAGGTTATAAATACCAGGAAATTGATGTTTATGAGGCTGATCCGATTACAATCTTTCTTGCTGAGGATCTGAACAGGCTAAATACGTTGGTGGTGATTGGGTATGGAACCCAGAAAAGAAGTGATGTTACCGGTTCTGTGGCCAACGTTTCCTCCGATTTGCTTAAACAACCATCTGCGTCATTCGATAACTTACTGCACGGAACAGTGTCCGGGGTTGTTGCGACACAGAGTTCAAGTGCACCGGGAAGTACTTCCAGTATCCGCATCCGTGGTGGAAACTCTGTAAATTTCGGGAATGACCCGTTGTATGTCATTGATGGTTTTATCATTTACAACAATAATGACCTGGTTAATACCGGTGCCGGTAACGGGGTAAGCGTAAATGCCCTGGCGACTATTAATCCAAGTGATATCGAGTCAATTGACATTTTGAAAGATGCTTCAGCTACGGCCATTTATGGTTCCCGGGGTGCCAATGGCGTTGTCATTATTACCACCAGGAGGGGTAAGAAAGGGGCAAACGAAGTGAACTATAGCGGTTATTTTGGTACCCAGGCGATTGCTAAAAAAATCTCATTACTGAATGCATCACAATGGGACGCACTTCAGAATGATATTTACAGCAGTGTTGCTCCGGCTAGTCGTACAGGTCTGAATAATTTTACAGCAGCACAGGTTGCAGCCGATGGCAAAGGAGCCGACTGGCAGGGAGCCGCATTAAAGAATGCAGCCACTCAAAATCATGAGATTTCAATAACAGGTGGCGACGATAAATCGCGTTACCTGATTTCGGGTAATTATTTTGATCAGCAGGGGACTGTCCTTCATACCGATTTTCAGCGGATATCAGGGCGTATCAACTATGAAAAGGATGTTTCCAAAAAATTTAAAGTCACATCGAATGTATTCATCAGTAAATCAACTGAAGATAAATTAACGGGCAGCGCCTATAACAGTATAAACTTTAGCGGGGCTTTTCCGACATTGTTACTGACCTCACCACGGACACCTATTTACAACGCTGATGGAAGTTACAATGTAAAGACCAACAGTTATTTAGCAACCGCTACAAATCCATTGGAAGATATCCTAGCCACTACAAACCGGACCTATTTAACACGGGTGTTGGCAAACATTTCCGGAGAATATAAATTACTGCATGATTTAACCTTAAAGGTAACCGGCGGGACTGATCTGGTCAATACCAAACAGGATTATTATGCTCCTTCAACAACAGGATCTCCGGCTGGTCCTTCGCTTTCCACCAACGGGATTTCAGTCAATGGGTACGCCTCAGTGGGTTCAGGACAGGTTTATTCGTGGCTGAACGAAAATACATTAACCTATGACCACTCATTCCAGGAAAAACACTATTTAAATATTTTGGCAGGTTATACTACACAGTATTCACAAGGGGAATCAGCTGTATCTAATGCTCAATCTTTCCCCAATGACATTTCAACCTATAACAATTTAGCTTCCGGAACTGCTGTGACCGGCTCTTCTTCGGCATTTGTCAGAACCATGAACTCATATCTCGGACGGGTTAGCTATTCTTACCTGCATAAGTACAATGTAACCATATCTGAACGTGCTGATGGTGCTTCTTCACTGGGTGCAAATAAAAAATGGGGATATTTCCCGTCAATTGGTTTGTCATGGAATGTTGGTTCAGAAGATTATCTAAAAAAGTTTGATAAAACCATCAGTGATCTGAAAATCAGGTTGTCTGCCGGTAAGACCGGAAATTCGGAGGTCCCTTCCTATAGCTCTCTGCAATTGTTGGGTGTCACAAATTATTATTTTAATAATACCTTATACACAGGCCTGGCCCCAACCCAGTTGGCAAATAATAATCTGGGATGGGAAACCACATCTCAGTACGATGGCGGTATCGATGTCGGATTTCTGAAGAACAGAATCAACTTCATTTTCGATGCCTATTATAAAAAGACCAGCAACCTGTTATTAAATGTACCATTACCTCTTTATACTGGTTACCAATCGGAGTTGGAAAATGTCGGTAGTGTAGAGAACAAAGGTCTGGAATTGACTTTAAATACCGAAAATATCAAGACGCATGACTTTTCATGGAAATCCACTCTGGTTTTTGCTACAAATGCAAATAAGATTCTAAGTCTGGGAGCTTCTACCAACAGTTATTTCCCGCTGGCTCCAACAGGCCAGGTATCTCCGGTGATTGTTCAGGTAGGGCTTCCTGTGGGAACCTTTTGGGGATATTCCACCAAAGGACTGCTGTCAGCTTCAGATATTTCAGCCAAATATCCTTTGTTATCCGGGGTTTCACAGATCGTGGGCGACCAGAAATATGTACCGTTGCATTCCGGTGAAACACAGATCACAACGGCCGACAAACATAATCTTGGAAGTGCTCAGGCTAAATTTACAGGCAGTTTCTCGAATACGATTACCTGGAAAAAATTTGATTTAGCCTTTTTCTTCCAGGGTTCATACGGGAACAAGATCTTTAACCTCTTGCAACAGCAATTGGAGATCCCCAAAGAAACTTCAAATTCTTCTGCCACACTTTTAAACAGGTATAGTGCCACCAATCCCAATGGTACCTTGCCACGTGCTACAAATGCGCCTGTGGCTCAGGTTATTGACCGGTATATTGAAGATGGTTCCTATTTACGTTTGAAAAATATTTCGCTGGGTTACACCTTGCCTGCGAGTACACTATCAAAGTTACATGTAAAGCAACTAAGGGTTTATGTTTCAGCCCAAAACCTACTTACATTGACCAAATACACCGGAACTGATCCTGAAGCAAGTTTTTATACCGGTGATAATACCAAACAGGGAATAGACTATGGGGTATACCCGAGCAGCAAAACCTACCTTGTTGGTTTGAATGTATCATTTTAATATTTAGTAGTTTAAGGGAATAATAAAATATAATACAATGAAAAAAATATCCATAATCATATTACTGGGAGGATTTGCGCTTGTTTCCTGCAATAAGCTCGATGAGAATCCGGTTTCAAGCATATCCGCGAATCAGTTTTATAAAACACAGGCAGATGCCGTTTCTGCAGTAACAGCCGTTTACAGCACATTGGACAGTGATCCGGCGGCCGATTTTCCAATCTATGGACGTAACCTGAATCTTTTAACCGGTAATGGCAGTGATGACCAGATTTACAGCCCTTCCAACACAAATCCTGATGTCCGGGCTTTAGGAACTGCAACCTATGTTCCAAGTAATGATCGTGTTCATAAAAGCTGGATACAGCATTATTATGGTATCGACCGGGCAAATATCGCCATTGACAATATTGCAACGATCCCAGTAACACAATTTGCTGATACGACTGTTCGAACCCGCCTGATCAGAGAGGCCAAATTCATCAGAGCCTTGCTCTATTTTAACCTGGTCCGTTTGCATGGCGCTGTCCCATTGGTCCTTCATGACGCAACAACAGTTGATGTCAATCAGCTTCTAATCGCTAAAACACCAAGCGACGGAATTTACCAACAGATCATTTCGGACCTGACCGATGCAACCAATCTGCCGAATTCGTACTCCGGGGCAAATATTGGACGGGTTACCGGCGGAGCAGCCCATTCGTTATTGGCTAAGGTGTATGTAACGCGAAAAAACTGGTCGGCTGCACTCACAGAATTGCAAAAGGTCACCTCCGGAACCTATAATTATGACCTGATTCAAACTTTTTCACAGGTCTTTAATCCAACCTATAAAAATGGAGTTGAGCATATTTTCTCAGTTCAGTATGGAACAGGTGGATCAAATAGCATCAACTGGTTAAGCCCGACAAATTTCGGATCATTCAACCCGGGGATCTATCCAGGCGATATTCCTGCAGACAGCACGTTGTATCAATTGTTTGATGCATCCGATATACGCAGGTCGGTAACCTTTTTCACTCAGCTCTATAATGCAGCTACCGGTCAAAATGTGATTTTTGGGACCGCAACTTCAGCACGTTTTGCCAAGTTCATTGATTTTACCGTATCTCCGTTAAATAACCAGGCAGCGAGTAAAGTTAACTTTCCGGTAATTCGGTATGCAGATGTTTTACTGCTGAATGCCGAGGTGTTAAATGAACTGAATGGGCCTACTGCGACTGCTTATAATTCAATTAATCTGGTTAGAGCGCGCGCTCATGGAGTATATACCGGAGGAGGCAATTATACGAACCACGCCTACGATTTAACTCCGGGATTAAGCCAGTCCGATTTTCGGGAAGCAGTTTTTCTTGAGCGAAGAAAGGAATTTATTCAGGAATCAAACCGGTGGTTTGACCTTGTACGCAGAGGGGTGAATACCAGCACAGGCAATTCCTATTTGATTGATGCGCTAAAAAAATTACCTGGTAAAACGGGGGCATTTCTTCCAACAGCAAACAGAGATACACTTTATCCTATTCCGCAAACGGAGATCAGTCTGAACCCAAAATTAACTCAGAACCCAGGCTGGTAAATATTTGATATATCGACATCTAAAACATACTCCTATGCAATTATTCACAAAGGGATTCCATATACTTACTTCACTGGCTGTAATGGCCGGTGGGGGAGTATCCCAGTTAAAGGCTCAGAACAATCAACAGGTGTACCAGGGTGTAATTGGACGAACCCTTGCACAGTCGAAAGAGTGGTGGCCGGAACCTGTAAAAGCTCCTGTTGGTGCACCTAATGTGGTTTGGATTTTGCTGGATGATGTTGGTTTCGGTGCCTCAAGTTCATTTGGAGGGGTAATAAACACTCCTTCTCTCGATAGCCTGGCTAATAATGGGTTGCGTTATACAAACTTTCATACCTGTGCGATATGTGCTCCCACCCGTGCAGCTTTGCTTACCGGAAGAAATAGTTCGTCGGTGCATGAGAGCGGTTTTTCTCATCTGAGTATGTCCGCCGGATTTCCTGGTTGGGATGGCCGTACGCCGGCAACTGCAGGTACAATCGCCGAAATTTTGCGCGATAATGGTTACAATACTTTCGCCGTAGGCAAATATGGGGTAACTCCTGATGAGGAAGCTACCGATGCAGGCCCTTTTGATCATTGGCCAACCGGGAAGGGATTTGATCATTTTTTTGGTTTTCTGGGTTCGCAGACCGATCAGTATAAACCGGATCTCGTCGAAGACCAGGCACATGTAAAACCCGACGGACGTCACCTGAGTGAACAGATCACCGATAAGGCAATCAGTTATATCGACCGGCAAAAAAAGGCTGCACCCAATAAACCTTTCTTCCTTTATTATGCGCCCGGAGCTACTCACTCCCCGCATCAGGTTGCCAAAGAGTGGAGCGATTTATATAAAGGCAAATTCGACAAGGGTTGGGATGTCTTTCGTGAAGAGGTTATTGCACGTCAAAAGAAATTAGGGGTTATTCCAACAGGAGCCTTTTTGCACGATCGCGATCCAATCATCAAACCATGGAATACACTTTCCCCGGACGAGAAAAAACTTTATGCACGCTTTATGGAGGTTTATGCTGGTTATCTGACCTATACGGATCATCAGATCAGCCGCGTAATCAATCATTTAAAAGAAATCAACCAGCTTGATAATACCCTTGTTTTTGTACTGATCGGCGATAATGGGGCGAGCAAGGAAGGTTCGTTGAACGGCCTGATCGATAAGAGTATGTTTTCGGAGCGGGCTTTTGGATCAAAACAAATTTCTGAATTGGAGAGCATTACTTATAACCTGAGTAAAATTGACGAGATTGGAACGCCATCCAGTACGGAAGGGAATTATCCGCTAGGTTGGGCTGAAGCGGCCAATACCCCTTTCAAATTGTGGAAAGAGGATGCAAGCAGTGAAGGCGGCACCCACAATCCGCTTATTGTTTTTTATCCAAAGGGAATTATGGATAAGGGAGGAATCCGCACCCAATACAGCCATGTCATTGATATTTTGCCTACAACACTCGACCTGACAGGCATTAAAGCCCCTGCTCAGATTAAAGGTGTCAATCAGGACAGTATACAGGGAATCTCACTGGCCTATTCGGTTAACGATGCAAATGCCTCCAGCCGGCACACGACTCAGTATTATTACATCTTTGGTTCAAGATCTATTTATAAAGATGGCTGGAAAGCCGAATTACCATACCCGAATAGTTTCATTACCGGAAATGCGAAAAGCAATGTTCCATTTAATGAGAATGCATGGGAATTATATAATATGAATGAGGATTATACCGAGCGGATTGATCTGGCCCGAAAATTTCCTGAAAAACTGGAAGAACTGAAAACGCTATTTGAGGCACAAGCCAAAGAACATCAGCTTTATCCGCTGATTACCTGGGATGACATACTCACTCAGAAATTTATCCCGTTTTTTAAAAGTCTGTCCAATCACAAAAAAGAAAAATAAGATGCAAAAAATTAAATTGACTTCAAAAATCTCCTTGGCTGCAGCTGCACTGGCGTTGTTTGCCACCAATGGAGCGCAGGCACAAAATTCGCAACCTTTCCCGGGCATTATCGGGAAAACCTCAGCCGATTCGAAGGAGTGGTGGCCGCAAAATCCGGTGGCACCGGCAAAATCCCCAAACGTAATATGGGTTTTGCTCGATGATGTAGGTTTTGGTGCGTCGAGTACATTTGGGGGTGTTATCAATACACCTACCTTTGATGCACTGGCAAGCCAGGGGCTGCGTTATACCAATTTCCATACTACTGCTATTTGTGCACCAACACGCTCAGCCTTGCTAACCGGCCGGAATTCCAGTTCGGTTCATATGGCTGGTTTTGCCCATGTTGGGATGTCTGCAGGATATCCGGGCTGGGACGGACACATCCCTTCAGAAGATGGAACAATTGCTGAGGTATTACGCGACAATGGTTACAATACCTTTGCAGTTGGGAAATATGGTTTAACTCCGGACGCGGATGTTACCGATGCAGGTCCATTCGACCGCTGGCCTTCCGGAAAAGGGTTTGAACATTTCTTCGGATTTTTAGGTTCACAAACCGATCAGTACAAGCCGCAATTAGTCGAAGACAATACCAATATAAAGAGTGATGGCCGCCACCTGAGTGACCAGATCACCGACAAAGCCATCAGTTACATATCAAAACAAAAGGCAGCAGCTCCTGAAAAGCCATTCTTCCTCTACTATGCTCCCGGGGCTACACATGCACCTCATCAGGTAGATAGATTCTGGAGTGATCAGTACAAAGGCAAATTCGATGAAGGTTGGGATGTGTTCAGAGAAAAAGTGATTGCCAATCAGAAAAAACTGGGATTAATCCCTGCTAATGCCAAATTGCCGGCCCGTGACTCAAGCGTTAAAGCATGGGAAACCCTCACTCCGGACGAAAAGAAGGTTTATGCCCGTTTTATGGAGGTGTATGCCGGTTATCTGACTTATACCGATTTCGAAGTTAGCCGGGTGGTCAATTATCTCAAGCAAATCAATCAGTTAGACAATACGCTTATTTATGTGATCATTGGCGATAATGGAGCAAGCAAAGAAGGAAAAGAAGGTGGAACCATTGAATCTGCCAATATTACCTCCATGTTTAAAAAGGAGGATGCGGCATCACTTCTCCAGCATTATGACGAAATTGGCACCCCCAATTCATCACCCAATTATCCGTTAGGCTGGGCCCAGGCTGCCAATACCCCTTTCAAACATTGGAAACAGGATGCAAACAGCGAAGGTGGAACCCGCAATCCGCTAATTGTTTATTATCCTAAGGGAATTAAAGATAAGGGAGCCATCCGTACCCAGTACACTCACGTTATCGATTTGTACCCAACCACACTCGAATATCTTGGAATAAAGCAACCTGAAACGATCAGAGGTATTAAGCAGGAACCCATCCAGGGAACCTCATTGGCTTATTCATTTGACGATTCCAAGGCCCCTTCGAGACATACCGTTCAGTATTATTATATTTTCGGATCACGCTCAATTTATAAAGATGGATGGAAGGCTGAAACACTTCATTATAATCCGCTTACCGATTGGACTAAAGTGCCTGACTTTAATTATAAATCAGATCCTGCCAGATTTGATAATGATGTGTGGGAGCTTTACAACCTGAATGAGGACTTTAATGAGATCAATGATCTTGCGAAGAAATATCCCGAAAAGTTAAAAGAGCTTAGAGCCTTGTTTGACTCAGAAGCGAAATCACATAACCTCTATCCTTTACTCGATTGGGAGGATGTATTGGGTCAGTTTATTAAGAATGTAGCCAAAACAAAAGTTATTAATTAATCATCCCATTAAGCTTCATGATGTTTAAACCATAATTTAAATATCATGAAGTTTTTAGATTTAAATAAATCCCCTTTACGATGAAAAAAACAGCAATTAACAGCATATTATCAGCGATACTTTTGACGCTGCTATTGGGTTGCACCTACCGAACGGTAACGGTTAACGATAATGAAGCGCTTTTGATCGCGCAGGAAGGATTTATTTATGGACTGCCATTAATTTACACCGATCTTACCCGGCTTACTTCAAGAGTAGAAATAAACAAATTTCAGCATATCCACCGGTTTCCGGACCATACCTTTCGAACGGTAGTCCGTCCCAATAATGACACTTATTATTCTTCTGCATTTCTGGACCTGAGCAATGAACCGGTAGTATTAACTATTCCAGACTCTAAGGATAGATATTATGTTGTCCCCCTGTACGATGCATGGACCAATGTTTTTGCCTCTTTCGGGAAACGAACTACGGGAACCAAAGAACAGGAATATGTTGTAACCGGTCCCGGCTTCAAAGGTAACCTTCCGAAAGGGTTACAACAGGTAGTTTCTCCTACAAATCTTGTTTGGATCATTGGCCGTTACCAGGTGAACAATCCGGACGACGGTAAAAATTTCGTTGTCCCTATCCAGGAAAAATTATTTTCAATCCCTTTAAGTGCCTGGCAGAATGCACCTTTATCAAAAGAAAGAGCGAATAAAAATTACTCGGTTGAGTCATTGGCTGTAATAAAGAAACTCAAAAAAGGGGAAGTTGGCGTGAAGGAGGCAGCCAAACAACTCAGTATTGAAGACTTTTTCACCTATTTAAATGAACTGCTTGAATCAAATCCCCCACTACCGGGCGACTCAGTCATCGTCAGGAAACTGGCAAAATTGGGTATTGGCGGTGGTCTGGATTTTGATTTGCGACGCTTTAGTGCAGAGGTCCGGGATAAATTGCAGGGGATTCCAAATCAGGTTTATTCGCAGTTTGACAAGTTTGCACTTAATTCAAATCCTAAGAGCTCAGCTAATGATACAACGGTTTTAGGACGATATGGAATCAATTATAGCAAGAGAGCCTTTATTGCATACAAAGGACTGGGAGCGCTCAATCCTGAAGAGGCAATATATCTCGGTTACCAAACCGATGGCGATTCGAAGTTGTTAACCGGAAAAAATAATTATGTTGTCCATTTTGCAAAAGGGGGGACTCCTCCTGGGCGTGCATTTTGGTCTTATACACTCTATGATAATGATGGCTATCTGGTTAAAAATCCGATTAATCGCTATGCCATTGGAGACCGTGATCCTTTAGCTTATAATGCTGATGGGACCCTTGATCTCTACATACAAAATCAAAGTCCCGGGAAAAATCTGGAATCTAATTGGTTACCATCGCCAAAAGAGACCTTTAACGTATCGGTGCGTATTTACTGGCCTTCCGAAGCTTATTTAAAAGACCGGAATACATGGCAACTTCCTCCTTTAATCAGCAGAAATTAACTGGCAGACCTCAGATTAAATATTTTACAGAATTAAATTCATTATCTAATATGTCAAAAATCAGATTATTAAGAACAGCTGCCCTTGCAGGAGCGGGTTTCATTTCATTGGTTAGTCAGGCCCAGAATTCAGGGCAACAAACTTATCAGGGAATTATTGGCAAAACACTTGCCGAATCGAAGGAGTGGTGGCCGGATCCGGTGAAAGCACCCCAGGGGGCTCCAAATGTCGTTTGGGTGTTGCTCGATGATGTGGGTTATGGCGCATCGAGTGCTTTTGGCGGGTTAATAAGGACCCCAACCTTCGATACCTTGGCCAATAACGGCTTGCGATATACCAACTTTCACACTTGCGCAATTTGTGCACCAACACGTTCAGCCTTGTTGACCGGACGAAACAGCGCATCAGTTCATGAGAGTGGATTCTCTCATATCACAATGTCAGCGGGTTTCCCGGGTTGGGATGGCCGCACACCCGCAACTGCAGGAACGGTTGCCGAAATATTGCGAGATAATGGTTACAATACTTTCGCCGTAGGCAAATATGGGGTAACTCCTGATGAGGAAGCCACCGATGCAGGCCCTTTTGAACACTGGCCAACAGGAAAAGGATTCGATCATTTCTTCGGTTTTCTGGGTTCACAAACCGATCAGTATAAGCCGGATCTTGTAGAAGACCAGGCACATGTTACGCCGGATGGACGTCACCTGAGTGAACAGATAACCGATAAGGCAATCAGTTTTATTGGCCGTCAGAAAAAAGCGGCTCCGAATAAGCCTTTCTTCCTTTATTATGCTCCGGGGGCAACTCATGCCCCACATCAGGTTGCAAAAGAATGGAGCGATCAGTACAAGGGAAAGTTTGATGAAGGATGGGATGTCTACCGCGAAAAAGTACTGGCGAATCAAAAGAAATTAGGTGTAATTCCTGCAAATGCCCAGTTGCCTGACCGTAATATCAACATCAAGGCCTGGAATAAACTCACACCCGACGAAAAGAAATTGTATGCCCGTTTTTTTGAAGTGTATGCCGGCTACCTTACCTACACCGATCACGAGGTAAACCGTCTGCTCACCTATTTAAAAAGTATCAACCAATTCGATAACACACTTGTATTCATTATTATAGGAGATAATGGAGCGAGTAAGGAAGGGACATTTAACGGAGCCATTGAAAGGGGCTCAATGTTTACTCCGCGCACGGAGGCAGAACAAATTAAATACAATCTCTCCAGACTAGATGATATTGGAACTCCAGCAGGAGCAAGTACAAATTATCCGTTAGGTTGGGCTCAGGCAGCCAATACGCCATTTAGATTGTGGAAACAGGATGCACAGTCAGAGGGTGGAACACACAATCCTTTGATTGTTTATTATCCGAAAGGGATTAAAGAGAAGGGGCTCCGTAACCAGTATGGGCATGTTATTGACCTTTTACCCACTACCCTTGAATATTTGGGAATTAAACAACCCGCTGAGATTCGCGGTATAAAGCAAGACCCCATCCAGGGAACCTCTTTGACTTATTCGATTGCCGATGCCAATGCACCATCGAAGCATACCCTTCAGCACTATTATATCTTTGGGAACCGATCTGTTTATTCCGATGGATGGAAAGCAGCAGCCTCCCATCATCCTGATATTGTTGACCTGCTTGTTTCTGCAAATAGCGGGAAGGCAATCCAGCCAGCCAATTTCGAGAACGATGTTTGGGAACTTTACAATATCAATGAGGATTTTAACGAACGGGTTGATTTGGCAAAATCGAATCCCGAAAAGCTGAAGGAACTGAAATCTTTATTCGATGAACAAGCTCAGAAATACCACTTGTACCCTTTGATCGATTGGGAGGACGTATTAAAACACAGGATACATAACAATTTAATAAATAAATAAAATGGCAAAAAATAAATTCTTAAGAACAGCTGCTCTTGCAGGAGCCGGTTTGTTGTCTCTGGCTGGTCAGGCCCAGAATTCAGGGCAACATCCTTTTCAGGGGGTGATCGGCAGGACATTGGCCGAATCGAAGGAGTGGTGGCCGGAACCGGTAAAAGCTCCTGCCGGAGCTCCTAACGTAGTTTGGATTCTGCTTGACGATGTCGGTTTCGGAGCTTCAAGTTCATTCGGCGGAGTAATCCGCACGCCCATACTCGACAGTCTTGCAAACCAGGGTTTACGTTACACCAATTTTCACACTACAGCAATCTGCGCACCAACCCGTGCAGCATTGTTAACCGGGAGAAACAGCGCTTCAGTACATGTTTCCGGTTTTTCACACACCATTTTGTCAGCCGGTTTCCCTGGATGGGACGGACGTGTTCCTGCTGAAGACGGAACTGTGGCTGAGATCCTTCGCGAAAATGGATACAACACGTTTGCTGTGGGTAAATACGGGGTCACACCCGATGAGGACGCTACCGATGCCGGACCCTTCGACCGCTGGCCAACCGGAAAGGGCTTCGATCATTTCTTCGGATTCCTGGGCTCCCAGACAGATCAGTATGTTCCTGATCTAGTGGAAGATCAGGCGCATGTTAAGCCTGATGGACGTCATCTGAGTGAGCAGATTACTGATAAAGCGATCAGTTATATCGACCGTCAGAAAAAGGCTGCACCCAATAAACCATTTTTCCTCTATTATGCCCCCGGTGCAACCCATGCGCCGCATCAGGTTTCAAAGGAATGGAGCGATTTGTATAAAGGTAAATTCGACAAAGGTTGGGATGTTTTCCGTGAAGAAGTTTTTGCCCGTCAAAAGAAACAGGGTATAATTCCGGCCGGCGCAATATTGCCTGAACGTAATCCGAATATTAAGGAATGGAATAAACTTCCGGCTGATGAAAGGAAGTTGTATGCCCGATTTATGGAGGTTTATGCCGGTTATCTGACCTATACCGATAACCAGATCAGCCGCGTTGTGAATCACCTGAAACAAATTAACCAGTTGGATAACACCCTGATATTTGTTTTAATAGGAGATAATGGTGCGAGTAAGGAAGGAACACTTAACGGGGATATTGATCGTCCGATATTTGGAACTAAGGCCACCGAACAGGAAAATATAAACTATAACCTGAGTAAAATCGGTGAAATTGGAACTCCAACCAGTGTAGAAGGAAACTATCCGCTTGGATGGGCACAGGCTGCAAATACCCCATTCAAATTCTGGAAACAGGATGCCAACAGTGAAGGTGGAACACGCAATCCATTGATTGTTTTTTATCCGAAAGGGATTAAAGAAAAAGGGGGGATTCGCAATCAGTACAGCCACGTAATTGATATTTTACCAACTACACTCGAGTTGACGGGCATTAAGGCACCTGAACAAATCAAAGGGATCAAACAGGATACCATTCAGGGCATTTCGCTCGCATATTCAATAAACGATGCAAAAGCTGCCACGCACCACACCACTCAGTATTATTATATTTTTGGTGCCCGGTCAATTTACAGAGATGGCTGGAAGGCAGAATTGGCCTATCCAAACAGCTTTATAACCGGTAATGCCCAAAGCAGTGCTCCCTTTGATGAAAATGCCTGGGAGCTTTACAATCTGAATGAAGATTTTACGGAGCGGATTGACCTTGCCGGTAAATATCCTGAAAAACTGACTGAGCTGAAAGCCCTATTCGAGGAACAGGCCAAAGAACATCACCTCTATCCATATATAACATGGGATGATGTATTTAAGGGCAGGATTCACCAGGGCAAGATTCACCGTACGATTGAAGAGGGATTAAAAGATGCTACCAAAAGTGGAAATAAGAAATAATATAATCTGATAACCAGATATTTAATGATTGTATTTCTCGCAAAGGCGCAAAGTAACGCAAGGTTTTATTATTTCTTTGCGGCCTTTAGCGCTCTTTGCGAGAAATTATTTTTTTGCAGTATGCTTCACAATTTTAGTCACTAATGAAAATTGCTGGATCCACTGCAATGACGTTTCCCGGTTTATAAATGGAAATTTGTAACCTTGAAAAGGATGCCGATGAACAGTAATTAAATAGTTTTAGAAATGCGTAAAATTGTGTTGGCAACTTTTGGTTCTTTAGGCGATTTGCATCCTTATATGGCTATCGCAAGGGTCTTAAGAAATCAGGGTGATCAGGTAACTATCGTGACACATCCACATTACAGGGCGGTCGTTGAGATGGCGGGATTTTCATTTATTTCAATGCGACCCGGACCTGAAGATGTTGGCCCTGAGGAAGTATGGACAAAGAAGGCTAACCACAGTACCCGAGGTACCGAATTTGTTGTCCGTAATCTTGTTCTTCCTTATCTGTCAGATAATTATTGTGTTCTGATGGAAGCGACTGAAGGTTGCGACCTGATCATTTCTCATCTCCTCACATTTGTGGTACCGGTAGTCGCCGAAAAAAGAGGCATCCCTTGGGTTTCATGTGTTTTACAACCATCAGTTTTCTTTTCTGCCTATGATCCGCCCTCACTTGGGCCATTAAGTTTCTTTTCCGGAAGAAAATTCTTTGGCCCTTCCGTTTCAAGGTTCATCCTGAAACGGATTGCCAGAGCAACACGAAACTGGTTGTCACCGATAAATTCTCTGCGCACTGAAATTGGATTACCTGTTATTTCAGAAAATCAGCTTATCCGATATTTCTCACCTCACAGAACACTTGCCCTGTTTCCAAAACCTTTTGCAAGTCCGCAACCCGACTGGCCCGAAAACGTCAGGCAGGTTGGGTTCCCATTTTTCGGAAAAGAGGAAAAACACAGACTTTCTGAACCAATTTTGAAATTCCTGGCAAATGGCCCCGCGCCCTTTGTGTTTACCCTCGGTTCTGCAATCGTCCAGATGGAAACCGATTTTTTTAAAATTGCCTTCGAAGCTGTGAAAAAGAGTGGCATCCGCGCCGTGTTTCTGGTTGGGAAAGAGGCGAAGAATCTGCCGGCAGAGGCCAGCGTAGATCTTCAGGTGTTCATTTCTGAATATGAGCCCTTTCCTGCACTTTTCCCACTTTGTCAAGCCATTGTACATCAATGCGGCATCGGGACGACTTCCCAGGCACTTTCCTCCGGAAAGCCTCAGATTCTGATTCCGTTTGCCCATGACCAGCCCGATAATGCGAATCGGGTCAAAAAACTTGGAATCGGATTAGTGATACCTGCCCAACGACTTAATATTCGGAGACTCAGTTCTGCCATTCAGGAAATAACCGAAAACAAATTCTATTTGCATAAGGCTGAAATCTTTTCACGCCTGGTCATTACGGATAGTTTTAGCACCAGGAT
>Ga0364881_10105_pt1 | contig 48139 bp, 36 predicted proteins | sample ExccelJu500001D4_5_FD_206923 | JGI IMG/M metagenome (GOLD analysis project Ga0364881, IMG submission 206923) | Enriched cells from Trout Bog Lake Hypolimnion, Wisconsin, USA - BchlTB.July30.5000.01.D4 | ecosystem: Environmental > Aquatic > Freshwater > Lake > Hypolimnion/Profundal zone | place...
AGAATAAATGAATTACCGCACCCGTAAGTTCTGAACCTGTTGAAGGCCTTTCCTTCCTTTTTTCACGGAGCCTGTCAACGATGGCATCTTTCACCCGCAGATTGGCAAACATGCTGTTATTGATGGTCTCATTATTTACATTGCTGGTAACGGAGAAATATCCGGGATCGGGTAATATATTTTCCCAGGCATATCCAACAAGGTTGCGGTAGATAGCATCAGCATTATTGGCATCAAAGGATTTCAGGCTGTATAATACCTGACTGGCACAACGCAGATTGAGGTTTAGTTTAATACAATCATTCACAGTTGCAAATAATCGTACCCCGGTTACAAAACTTTCTTCTATTTCAAATCCCAGTTCTTTTACTTCCTGCTCCAGATAAGGTACAATCCTTTTATGGCAGGTAATGATTACTGTAGACCTGTTAGTATAAACATTCATATTAGGGTTAAAGGTAAAAGGTAAATGAATGAGAGCAGAAAATAAAAACGGAGTATATGTTGAATGCAACAATACAGTAGTTTTGATAGTAGATTACTCTTATAAGTGGGTAGTTATAAAATAATTAGAAAATCTAACGTTATGCGATATAAGATTATCAGCTTATTGTTTTGCATTTTGGCAATTTCCAGTTTACAAGCACAGAAAAAAGAGATTTATCTGGATAATACTCAGCCCATTGAAGCAAGGGTAAAAGATGCATTATCCAGAATGACATTGGAAGAAAAGGTAAAACTGTGTTATGCGCAATCAAAATTCAGTTCTCATGGTGTACCCAGATTGGGCATTCCGGAACTTTGGATGAGTGATGGCCCTCATGGTGTGCGCATGGAGATTTTATGGGATAGCTGGGACCATGCCGATTGGTCTAATGATTCCTGTACAGCATTTCCGGCATTAACCTGCCTTGCTGCAACCTGGGATCCTGCTATGTCTCATTTATATGGAAATGCCATTGGTGAAGAAGCCAGGTACCGCAGAAAAGATGTACTACTGGGTCCAGGTGTTAATATTTACCGGACACCGCTTAATGGCCGAAACTTTGAATACCTGGGTGAAGACCCCTTTCTTTCTTCCAGTATGGTTGTGCCGTATATACAGGGTGTACAGGAAAATGGAGTTTCTGCCTGTGTTAAACATTTTGCATTGAATGATCAGGAAACATGGCGGGATCATATTGATGTGCAGGTTAGTGACCGGGCTTTATATGAAATATACCTGCCGGCTTTTAAAGCGGCAGTTAAAAAAGGGAAAGTATGGTCTGTAATGGGGGCCTATAATAAAATCCGTGGACAGTATGCCTGTGAAAATGAGTTGACTTTACATAAAATATTGAAAGGGGAATGGAAATTTGATGGTTGTGTAATTACAGACTGGGGTGGGGCACATGATACCAAAGACGCAGCTTTAAATGGATTGGATATTGAAATGGGTACTGGCACCAATGGTTTTACTTCAAATACTGCTAATGCTTATGACAGTTATTACCTGGGAAATCCATACCTGCAGTTACTAAAATCAGGTGCAATTCCGGTATCCAACCTGGATGAAAAAGCTACCCGTATTTTAAGGTTGATTTTCCGTACTGCAATGAATAACCAAAAACCTTATGGTTCTCTGGCAACAGAGGCACATCATACGGCAGGTAGAACAGTGGCAGAGCAGGGTATTGTACTTTTAAAAAATGATGCCGGAATATTACCTGTTAATAGTTCGAAATATAAAACAATTGCCGTTATAGGAGAAAATGCCACCCGTAAACTGACCGAAGGTGGTGGCTCTTCTGAATTAAAAGTAAAACATGAAATTTCTCCTTTACAGGGTTTAATGGAGAAATTAGGTGCAGATAAGATAAAATATGCGCTTGGCTACGCATCCGGTGCTGTTTCTTATGATAAAGTAAATGCGTCTCCCTATGATGCTGCATTACTGCGTAAAGAAGCTGTTGAATTAGCTTCTAAATCTGATCTGGTTATTTTTATTGGAGGGTTGAATAAAAATACACAACAGGATAGTGAAGGGGATGACCGTCGATCTTATAGCCTGCCATTTGAACAAAATGAATTAATTGCAGCATTACAAAAAGTGAATAAAAATATAGTATTGGTGATGTTAAGTGGCAATGCATATGCTATGCCCTGGTTACAACAAACAACAACCCTTGTTCAGGCCTGGTACGGAGGTTCTGAAGCAGGACATGCTATAGCCAATGTTCTAACCGGAACAATAAACCCCAGCGGAAAACTTCCATTTACTTTTGCTGAAAACCTGAATGATTATGGAGCACATTCGTTTGGAACAATTGCTTATCCTGGGGATAGTATCAAAGAAGAATATAAAGAAGATATACTGGTAGGTTACCGATGGTTTGATACCAAAAAAATAAAGCCTTTGTTTCCTTTTGGATACGGACTTTCTTATACCAGTTTTGAATATGGTAAAATTACTACAGACAAAAATGTGTATAACGCTGATGCGTCAATTAAAGTTAAGTTTAGTATAAAAAATACAGGTAAAACTGATGGTGCAGAAGTTGCCCAAGTATATGCTAGTCAAACCAAAGCATCTGTGTTAAGACCTCTAAAAGAATTAAAAGCTTTCAAAAAAGTATTCCTTAAAGCCGGGGAATTGAAATATGTGGAACTGGAAATTAATGCAAAAGACCTCGCTTTCTATAATGAACATACTCATAATTGGACAGTAGAACCAGGCGAATTTGTTTTATTCAATGCCGCTTCTTCAGCAGAAGTAAAAAGCAGGGTAAGTATTCAGGTAAAATAAATTGTATTTTGACTTATGTACAGGTATGCATTTTGCGTTAAGTAATGAATGATTTTGAACAAGAATTTTAATTTAATTTCCTGAATTAAGTTTAAATTGAATGGCTAAATTTATTTTCTAACGATAAAGAATTGATAATGAGTCAAAACAAGAGTCATTCCCGCCGTTCATTCCTAAGTAAGTTTTCAAAATCCGTTGCCGCTGCAGCATTATTGCCTGCTGCTGCCAATGCAGGCGACAAAGCATCTTTTATTGAATTATTCAGAAAGAAAAAAATCAGTGCAAATGATCATATTCAAATTGCACTGATCGGTGCTGGAGGTATGGGAACAGCTGATGCCAATACTGCTATAACTGTTCCCGGAATAAAATTAATTGCTGCCTGTGATTTGTATGACGGAAGGTTGGTAACTGCAAAAGAAAAATATGGGAATACTATTTTTACCACAAAAGATTACCAGGAAATTCTTAATCGTAAAGACATTGATGCTGTAATAGTGGCTACCCCGGATCACTGGCATAAGGATATTTCTGTGGCTGCCATGAATGCAGGAAAACATGTTTACTGTGAAAAACCCATGGTTCATGATATTACAGAAGGAGCTGCTGTTGTGGAAGCCCAGAAAAGAAATAAAGTAGTATTTCAGGTGGGCAGCCAGGGTATGAGTTCTTTGGGTAATGAAAAGGCAAAAGAATTATTAGCTGCCGGTGCCATCGGTAAATTGAATTATGCGGAAGGATTCTGGGCCCGGAATTCTCCGTTTGGAGCCTGGCAATATGATATTCCAGCTGATGCTTCTGATAAAACTGTTGATTGGAAAACTTTTCAGCATCATTTACCGGATAGGCCATTTGATGCTAAGCGGTTTTTCAGGTGGCGTTGTTTCAGGGATTATGGTACAGGAGTTTCAGGTGATTTATTTGTGCATTTATTTTCAAGCCTTCATTTTATCACCAATTCTGCCGGACCTGATAAAATTATGGCTACAGGTGGGCTACGTTACTGGAAAGATGGCAGGGAAGTTCCTGATATTTTATTGGGTATGTTTGATTATCCGGATACAGCAGTTCATCCTGCTTTTAATTTATCATTAAGGGTAAATTTTGTAGATGGAACAGCTGATAATACCTATTTAAGACTGGTTGGAAATGAAGGCTCTTTAAATGTTGAATGGGATAAAGTGACGCTTACTAAAAACAAGTCCTATGCAGCTGTTGATGATCCCTTACTCAAAACAAAATCAAATTCAGGGCCTTCAAGTTATGAAAGGAAAAAAATAGTACCGCCCGATTCTACGATTTTTAAAGCAGAAGAAGGTTATGCAGGAGCACATTACGATCATTTTGACCATTTTTTTAATTGCATCAGGAATGGAGCGATTTCAAAGGAAGATGCTTTATTTGGGTACCGGGCTGCTGCACCAGCATTGCTTTGTAATGACAGTTATTTTAAAGGGGGGACTATTAAATGGGATCCCATTAATCTTATATTAAAATCTTAAACCGTATAAAATGAAACAGCATTTATTATTGAAGGCCAGTAGTATTCTACTCTGTGTTCTTTTGTTTTCTTTTCAACCAAAACCAAAGGAAAACCAGTTAACCAAACCTGAAAAAAAGGAGGGCTGGATTTTGTTGTTTGATGGTAAGACCATGAACGGGTGGCGTGTATATCAAAATAAAGTTGCAACCAGCTGGGAGGTCTCTAATGGAGAGTTACATGCCAGAGGCAGTGTTACTGATAAAACCGATAAACGATCTGATATTATAACAACTGATCAGTATGGTGATTTTGAATTAAGTATTGATTGGAAAATTTCTAAAGAAGGCAATAGTGGTATTTTGTATCATGTAACTGAAGCATATGAAACCTCTTACCTTTCCGGACCAGAATATCAGTTAATTGATGATGAAGGTTTTCCGGAACATCTGGAAGAATGGCAGAAAACAGCTGCTGATTATGCCATGCACACTACTTCATCCAGACCAACCAAGCCTGTTGGAGAATATAACCATACCGTTATAATTGTTAAGGGCAGCCATGTGGAACATTGGCTGAATGGGGTGAAGGTAGTAGCGTTTGAAGCCTGGACTCCTGAATGGTATGCTTTAAAGGCAAAGGGTAAATGGAAAAATGCAGCAGGTTATGGAATGGCAAAGAAAGGATATATTGCATTACAAGACCATGGAAGTGAAGTTTGGTTTAAAAACATTAAGATCAGGCCACTTTAACCTATTGATTTCAATCATAGTAAGGGAAAACGAACTTCCCTATTTGAATCCCGGAATAGAATTCCGGGATTTTTATTTAAATATGGCAGCCTGCATAACATTGATTTGCAAATAAAATAGAGAACATCAGAGCTTATTTATTTACAAATCTTTATTAATGTTACCCTTTCAGTTAGGAAACAATAATTAACAGTGAATGATGCAACTTATTCGGTTAATCATATAAAACATCCAGGCCTTTAATGTTGCAATTTTATATTTTAAAAAGAAGCCAGAAAAATAGAAATGAAAGCTATTGACTGGAAAGCATTTTTGCCACTTTAAGGAATTCTAAAAAAAGTAAAATGATTACGAAAACAAAACAAATAGGTATCTGGATGGATCATTCAGCTGCACATTTAATGGTACTTACCAGTGCTGCTATGGAAACTAAAATTATTGAATCTACTTTTACGCACACTGCAAAGGAACAAACATTACACAAGAGTGAAAAAGGAATGCACCAAAAAGAGTCACATGAGCAATTGGCATATTATAAGGAAATTGGAGCAGTAATTATTCAATATGAAGAAGTATTGCTTTTTGGCCCAACAGAAGCAAAGGAAGAGTTATTAAATATGTTAAAAGCAGACCATCATTTTGATAAAATTGATATTGAAATCAGACAGGCTGATAAAATGACTGTAAATCAGGAACATGCTTTTGTAAGATCTTATTTCTTTAAACATTTATCTGTAATTGAATAATTATGAAAAAAATATTAATTGCATTGGATTATGACCCTACCGCTCAAAAAGTAGCTGAAGTTGGTTTTTCACTTGGTAATATTCAGCATGCTGAAATTACATTACTCAATATTATTCGAAATCCTGCTTATTATGGTTCTACAATGTACGATCCCATTATGGGTTTTGCTGGGTATACGAATTTAGATTTTTTAAGTCCGGATATTTTAGAAGACCTTAAAAAAACATCGCTTCATTTTCTTGAAAAGTCCAGACACCATCTGGGTAATGATAAAATAAAGATTCTGGTTAAAGAAGGAGATGCAGCTGAGACAATATTAGAAACAGCTAAAGAATTGAAAACAGATATTATAGTGATGGGGTCACATAGCCGAAGGTGGTTGGAAAATATTTTAATGGGAAGTATCACTGAACATGTTTTACATCATACAACTATACCAATGTTTATTATCCCAACCAAAAAGCAGAATATCTTTTAATCAAAAATCCTTTCCTACATGAATTCTTTATATATTGGTATAAAGAAGACCAGATTTCATAAATAATATGAATAATCGGATCTGGTCTTAGATAAGATTTATGCAAGCAATAAAGGAAAAGTTGGGATTCTGGACAAGCACATCACTGGTAGTTGGCAATATGATTGGTGCAGGTATATTTCTGATGCCGGCTACTTTATCAACTTATGGTGGAATTAGCATATTAGGTTGGATATTTTCAGCTGCCGGGGCGTTGGTATTGGCCAGAATATTTTCTAATTTAAGTAAGATGATGCCTGCGGCAGACGGCGGTCCATATGCCTATTCTCAGAAAGGGTTGGGTGATTTTGCCGGTTTTTTAGTGGCATGGGGATATTGGATATCCTTATGGTGTACCAATGCTGCTATTGCGGTCTCTCTTGTTAGTGCATTGAGTGTATTCTTTCCGATTCTTACCAGTAATGCAGTAGTAGCCATGATAACTGCACTGGTTGCTATTTGGCTATTAACCTGGTTAAATACAAAAGGAATTCTTACTTCCGGGAAACTACAATTGGTCACCAGTATTCTGAAAATTATTCCACTTATTTTAGTAGCAGGAGGTGGGTTCTTATTTATCAGGGTTGCAAATTTTATACCCTTTAATGCAAGCGGCACTTCTGCTTTTTCTGCATTCATAGCAACTGCCACCCTTACTTTTTTTGCTTTTATTGGGCTGGAATGTGCTACCATACCTGCCGGAAGTGTGGAGAACTCCGGCAGTACTGTTGCAAAAGCAACGTTGACCGGGACAGTTATAGTGACAGTAGTTTATATATTAAGCACCGTCAGTGTAATGGGTATGATTCCTTCTAAAGATCTGCAACACACTGTTACTCCATTTGCAGATGCAGCCGCCATAATTTGGGGTAATAGTGCCCGTTATTGGGTTAGTGCAGGGGTAGCCATTGCTGCTTTTGGTGCATTAAACGGATATATACTGGTTCAGGGGCAAATACCTTTTGCAATTGCTAAAGACCAATTGTTTCCACGTATATTTCTGCAACAAAATGAAAAAGGGGTTCCGGTTGCAGGAATAATAATTTCAAGTGTATTGGTTTCCCTGATTATTGCCATGAATTATACTAAAGGGCTGGCAGACCAGTTTAAATTTCTGATTTTGCTCTCTACACTTACCGTATTGATTCCTTATCTTTTTTCTGCGGCATCATATATTATTATTAGATTCCAAAATAAGTACAGTATAAAAACAAAATGGGTTTCAGCTATTCTTTTAGCTTCTTTTGCCTTTCTTTTTTCATTATTAATGATCTGGGGTTCCGGAGCAGATACAGTATACTGGGGTTTTATTCTGTTAATGTCTGGAATACCTTTTTATGTTTGGGTAATCTGGAAACGAAAAAAGTATTAAAAAGCGTAACATTGTTTTAATAAATAACAGCAGATTAAAATGAAAATCAGTGAACATTCAGAGATAGGGAAAATAAAATCCTTATTTATAAAAAGAGTTGATCAGGCATTTATTAGCGAGGAACATATCGACCAGTACTGGCAATCCCTTAATTATCTGGGAAAACCTGATTTGCATATTGCAATTGAGGAATATACTTTATTTGAGCAGATATTAAAAGACAATGGGGCAACTGTTTTTTATTTACCCGAAGAAGACCGGGTAAATATGGATTCAATTTATTGCAGGGATGCTGCCATAGCCACAAATGCCGGAATGATTATTTGTACTATGGGAAAGTTGGGCAGAATATATGAACCTGATGCAGAAAAAAAAGCTTTTATTGCAAACGGTATTGAAATACTGGGAGAGATCAAGGCACCCGGTACAGTTGAAGGAGGAGATGTAGCCTGGCTGGATGAACATACATTGGCAGTTGGACATTCTTACCGAACCAATCCTGAAGGAATAAGGCAACTGACAGCATTGTTGCAGCCATTAGGAGTAACTGTCATTACTGTTTCATTGCCACATTATAAAGGCGCATCAGATGTTTTTCACCTGATGTCTGTATTGAGTCCGGTAGATAATAATTTGCTAGTTGTTTATTCTCCATTGATCCCTATTGTATTCAGAAATTTATTATTGGAAAAAGGCTTTCAGTTAGTGGAAGTACCTGATGAAGAATTTGATAGTATGGGCTGTAATGTACTGGCTCTTGCACCTCGTGTTTGTTTAATGGTAAAAGGTAATCCGGTAACAAAATCCAGACTTGAAACTGCCGGTTGTACAGTATTGGAATATAAGGGGGAGGAAATCAGTGTAAAAGGGGGTGGAGGGCCTACCTGCCTGACCAGACCTTTGCAGCGATACGTATAAAACCTTAAGGTAATAACTGTAAAAAAAGAAATGTTTGATACAGGGTTGCTTTGTGTTGTATTTGATATCATAAAAGAATAATTAATTTAGACTCCTTTGTTTTAAAGTATTCCTAATGCATAATTTAAACTTATCATTATGTCCAATAATATTTATGATGCTATTATAATTGGATCTGGAATCAGTGGTGGATGGGCTGCCAAGGAATTAACAGAAAAAGGCCTTAAAGTGTTATTACTGGACAGGGGCAGGAATGTTGAACATATCAAAGACTATGTTAATGCAAATAAAGAGAGCTGGGATTTCCGGCATAGGGGTTTACCAACACAACAGATGATTCAGGATTATCCCGTACTGAGCAGGGATTATCCACTGAATGAAACCAATCTGGATTTCTGGGTAAATGAAAAAGAGTCGCCCTATACTGAAATAAAACCTTATGACTGGTTCAGGGGATACCAGGTAGGCGGACGTTCACTTACCTGGGGCAGGCAGTGCTACCGATGGAGTGATTTTGATTTTGAAGCCAACGCAAAAGATGGTATTGCAATAGACTGGCCTGTCAGGTATCGGGAGTTAGCACCCTGGTATGATTATGTAGAGAAATTTGCAGGTATCAGTGGGTCATCTGAAGGATTGTCTCATTTACCTGATGGACAGTTTTTACCACCTATGGCGATGAATTGTGTGGAAAAGGATGTTGCTAAACGGATACAGCAACTATATAACGGACATAGGCACATGATTATTGGCAGAGTGGCCAATCTAACAGCTCCTTTGCAATCCAGAATACAATGCCAGTATCGTAATAAATGCTGGTTGGGTTGTCCTTTTGGTGCCTATTTCAGTACACAATCTTCCACTTTGCCTGCTGCTTTACAAACAGGTAATTTAACTGTTCGCCCTTTTTCAATAGTAACTAAGATTCTGTATAATAAAGAATCCCGCAAAGCAAGTGGGGTGGAAGTGCTGGATGCAGAAACCAATCTTACTTATGAATATACAGCTAAAATAATATTTCTGAATGCTTCCACTATTAACTCTGCCTGGATACTGATGCAATCAGCTACAGAAATATGGCCAGATGGTTTAGGAAGCAGCAGTGGGGAACTTGGACATAATTTAATGGACCATCATTCCGGTATAGGCGCCGGAGGAATGATAGAAGGATATGAAGATCAATACTATTATGGGCGAAGGGCAAATGGAATTTATATCCCAAGGTTCAGGAACCTGTTTGGAGACAGGCGCGATTATCTTCGTGGATTTGGCTATCAGGGCAGTGCTGACAGACAGGGTTGGAGCCGTGAGATTGCTGAAGCTTCAATAGGAGCCAGGTTTAAAGAAGCATTAGCTGAACCCGGATCCTGGACAATGGGATTTTATGGGTATGGTGAAATATTGCCTTATCATGAGAACAGGGTTACCCTGGATAGGAAACGACAGGATAAATGGGGATTACCACTCCCAGCCATTGATTTTGAACTGAAAGCAAATGAAATGAAAATGCGGACAGATATGCTGAATGATGCTGTGGAAATGCTTCAGGCAGCAGGAGCCAAAAATATAACTGGTCATAATACTGATCATGGAAGGATCAGGTCAGGCAGTATTCATGAAATGGGAACTGCGAGAATGGGAAAAGACCCGAAGACATCTGTGTTGAATAAAAACAACCAGGTTTGGGATGCTTTAAATGTATTTGTGACAGATGGGTCTTTTATGGTATCTTCTTCCTGTGTAAATCCATCTTTAACTTATATGGCTTTTACTGCCCGTGCTGCTGATTATGCAGTGAGTGAATTAAAAAAAGGCAATCTTTAATCAAGCATTTAAAATTCTTGCTTATCAGTTATGATTAAACTGAGGAATTGGATTGCTATACTTTTCCTTTGTATAACCGTATGGTATCTGAAATAAAGTTGCTGGTAAATATTCTTTTTTAGCAACTGTCAATAACATGATCATTGAATAATTTAAATTCTGCATTTCCATTTTTACAAAAAAACCATCACATCCTGCCTGTGTCAATGCCTGCAGCATTTTTTGTGTGATGTTCTGAACAGCAATTTTTTGTTTCAAATTAGCATATCCTGGAACATCTTTACATGTCCACACATCTTCAGAAATATCTTTATTCTTTCCGGTACTTATTATAAGTTTAGCATGAATACAGTTATAGCCCTGAATATTTTCATTTCCTACTTTCACTACTTTGTAAGTGAGATTATCAAAAGTAGCAGCTGTGTCTCTGATATTCAGAACATAAGTTTTAGTTTGAGGTGTAAGTAAAATACTGTAACCTGGCAAATCAGTGTGCGTAATTGTCTGTGTATTTGAACCTGCTAAGCCGAATTCTGTTCTACCATTATAATTATCGGCGATGAAAATTTTCATCGTATCACTGAATGATGAGTCTTTTCCTCTTATTTTAAAGGAAGAAGTCATTAAATATTGAAAGAATAAACCATTGCTTCCAGTTCCGGTTTTGAATTTGCTGATTACTGCTGCAGAATCAGCCGAAGAGATTACAATGCGTTTTCGGGTTGTATATCCTGTCATGCCAATTGTATCTGCAGACATTTTCTTCAATGCAGCAGAAAGACTATCCATTTTGGGCCTGATCAGCACTGAACTGTCTTTTACTGTATGGGCTTGTTTGGTTGCTTCGGCAGCTCTGTTGAGCAATGCTTTTAAAAACTGTGCCTGTAATGATGAAGGAATCATAACTGCTGCTATTATTGCAGCAGTTATGATTGTGTTGAATGTAGTTAAACTGTATTGTTTCATATTTAGTTTAAATCTTACCATTAAAAATTAAAGTGGATTGAAACTTCCATCAAATTTTAAAATTAATTGCATAGAGTTTATATCGTTGGTTTTCAGTACTGCCGGATTGTTCATTAAATTATATCCACTTCCTTTATTCACTTCAATAGGCTGGGGATTAGGATTAGCTGTACTAGGCTTTATAATAAATCTTATGGTTACCTGGCTGATATCCCACCAATCAGTAGAAACATTTTGGCCCTGCGGAATTACAATTTTAATAAATCCTCCTCCACCATTTGTTAAGTCGGATAATGTTACTTTTTTTGTTGGTTTTAAAAATACTTCAGTTGTAGGGCCAGGCTGTGAATTAGCAGGAAAATAAATTTGTGGCCCCATATAATCATTTTGGAACAATATTTTTGAACCATCATTAATATTACTGTTAATCCCTGTGAATATCTGAGTTAGAAAACGGGTTTCAGCATGTTTATCATCACCACCTGTTCCAAAACCGACAATAACACTTTGAATTTCATCTTCACCTTTTCCTGCAGGTACACATGTTCTAACCGGAATCTGATCTGTTTCACTTGTAGTATTTAACACATCACCAGCCATAGTAGTAGATTGATATTTTATAGGCTGCGCATTATTGCAATTTGCAGCCCCCATTATTTGTGTTATTTGTTTCTTTAAATCAGCAAGGCTGTATGCTACAAGCGTACCACCGGGGCCTCCAATAATATTAGCATTGATTGTTGTGGTAACATTTTTACTACTGGTGCCATAATCAACCGATAAGTTGGCAGAAAAACCAAAGCCTGAATAGGATGCTTTAAAATTGTCTGCTTCTTCCTGTGAAGTAAACTGAAAATCAGCATTTGCTAATATCCTTATTCCATAACTAACTTCACCGATCACTGTCAAATCCTGTGTGGCTTCTATACTGGGGTCTTTAAAATAACCACTATCCGGAATGGATGTACTTATGGTAAACAATGTTTTTGTGGCATCAATGGTTAAATGTACATGGTTTGATTGATTACCTGTATTATATTGATTACTTACATCCAAGCCATATCCGCTGGCACCTGCACCAATAGCCAGGTTATAAATAGCTTCATTATCCACTTCAGTAACCTGATAATAAGTGTCTTCATTTGCACAGCCATTAAAGCCTCTTTTTAATTGGGCAATAGCATCATTTACATGATTTACGTCGGGAGTATTTACCTGAGTATAAGTATGATAACCACTTTTAATATTTGTATTGCTGGTCCCGATTGTTATTGAATTGCGGGCTCCCTGTTGTTCTTTCCAGGAACCATTTGTTAAATTAGCATAAGTAAAACAAGCCCCTGGATATATATGAGCTGAGGCTTCAGCATAAGGATTGTTTAAAAAATTATCACTATTGGCAGTATACTGAACATTTGAAGTGATACAATCAAAACCACCGGAACTTGTTTTTTTATCTGCACCTATTTTTTTAGGACTTGGAGGTTTCGTATTTACATTTACCTCCCTATCATATGTTATTTTTAAGGTGTGATTATTTGAATATTTTATATTTTTATACTTAGGCCAGGTTGATACTTTATCATAGGCAGCTTTTCTTTTTGCATATTGAGCTGTTTTTCTAAATTCAGCCATACTATAAACTGAAGGTAGTTTTGCAATGCTAGCAGGTGTTGTTTGTTTTACAACCTGAGCACTACAAATTAACGAAAATAAAACAGCTGCAATGGAAATGGTAATTTTCAGTTTTCTTTTACTCAAAATTATGTTTAAAGGATGATTGAAGATTTTCATATTGGTTTTTATTTGGTGAAGATTTTTTTAATGAATACTCCTGTTTTAAAGATCATTTATTTAGTGGGGTTAGATTTTTATGAATTCAACCCTTCTGTTTTCTGCTTTACCAGACTGGGTAGTATTATCAGCTATTGGTTTTGTTGCGCCAAAGCCCTTTGAAGTTAATCGTGCAGCATCAATACCTGCCTGCATCAGTGCATCTTTTACAGCATCAGCTCTTTGTTGAGATAAAGTCATGTTTGCAGTGGCATCCCCATCACTATCCGTATGTCCATCTATTTCAATATTTAATGTAGGGTTATCCTGCAATTGTTTCACTACATCTCCGATGATACCCATACTTTCTGGTTTTACTATTGCTTTATTTACATCGAAACTGATTCCATGGGTGATGAATTTACCGGTAGTCATTATAGATCCTAACATATTCATCTGAGCTCCATCAGCTATTTTAAAATTTTTAAACACTGCTGGTTTATCGGCATCATACATATTACTCCTGCATTCCAGAGCAGTAGGTTTAAATCCGCAATGCGGAATTACGAGAACCCTGAACTGATCTACATAAACTTTTAACTGATCATTCTTATACGCAATTGCTATATGATGCCAGGTGTTGTAGAATAATGTTCCTGTAATTGAAGCCGGAAGCCCATTACTTAATTTACTGTCAGTTTGTAAAGGAAGGCCTGTACTTATTTGGAGATCTTTAGCGGATGAAGCTTTCCCGGTGCTGTAATGTACATTATCTCCAGAAGCTACTACACCTAACACATTTCCTGAATTATCAAAAAGGAATAAGCTGAGTATGTTATTACTGCTGTTGAGGTACTGATCAAATTCCACTGAAAAATTATCAGTAAGGTATGCAGGCTTAGTCATTAATGGGCTTACCAGCGTATAACTTCGCAATCCAGGTGTACTGCTCAATACAAATGAAGGCAATCCGTCTATTTTATTAATAACCCCCTGTCCTTCCTGTAGGTTCCAGTGTGCTGGAAATTCGCCATCAGCATCACTTGAAAAATTATCTTCGAATATTATTTTATCTCCAGCCCTGAAATCATAATTGTTATAAGTTGTTATTGTTGCTGTAATAGTTACAGGAGTTGATACAGGATTCGTAACAACATTCATTACAGCTATATAACCTGTATTATTGGAAGTATTTCCTGAATTTGAACTATTATTCTGAGTTTGACTGGCAGAATCTGTTTTTACAGCAGGTTGCTTTGGTTTCTTTTTAAATATCCCTTTTAAGCTTCGAAAAGCTTTATTAGAAGCACTGTCTAATTGGTCCAGCGTGCTGTTTGAAACAGAATTTGATTTTGTAACTGTTTTATTTTCTGCATTTTGTACCACATTATTGGGAATGTTTTTAAAAGCCTGGTCAGCTGTTTGAGCAGTTACATTTAAATAGCTGAAAAATATTAAGATTAGATTTAAACAAAAAGGAAGTCGTTTTAAGGTGATTTTATTCATAATTAGAAGTTTATGCTTTGTCAAAAGTATTTTTACTCTCATAAGAAAAATATCCCCTAAAAAGGGGAATTTATTCTAAAAAAGAAATATTGAACTTTACTTAAGAAGATTAAAAGGAATTGTCAAAACATATCAGTTAATTTCTAACTTAGTAATTGACTACCCATTGTATTAATCATATGTTATCAGTCTTTTAAATTGGTTTGATATTTTTCATATCTTTTAACATGCTTATGCAGGTCATTAAAATAAATATAAGCCTGATTATACTTTTGTTAACCTGTATTAGCAGTGTTAGCCAAAATTCTTTTCAGAAAAAGCGAGATAGTTTACTTTACGTTCTTTTAAAATCTAAAGAAGATACCAATAAAATAAAGACAATGATTGAACTTGGGATTGTCTATATTGATAATAATCTTGATTCAACTGAGTATTTTGCCAGGTCATTTGGTGCTTTAAGTAATCAATTGCATTATCCTTCTGGCCAGGCAAACAGCCTTAGTATGCAAGCCTATGTATTGTCCAGCCGCAATAAGCAGGATGAAGCCATTGCACTTGATTTAGAAGCCATTGAGTTTTTGAAAAATGCTAATTTGCCTAAAGTACTGGCTAATGTTTATAATAATACTGCAATCATATATAATGCTAAAGGGGAATATACTTTAAGCCTATCATTTTATTTGAAAGCTGCTACTATTTATGAAAAAAGAAATGAAGCAACTTCAATGGCATTTATTTATAGTAATATATCAAATATATACAATGAATTGAAAGAATACCAGAAAGGATATGAATATTCTTTGAAAGGCATTCTTCTCTGCCGGTCCCTTCATCAAAATCATGGACTGATTGCAGGAATGATTAATTTAGGCAGTGCTTTAATTAATCTGCAAAAGTTTGATACTGCATTACATGTATTAATTGAAACTAAAAAACTGGTAAGAGACCTGAATTACAAGAGTTCTGAAATCGATGTACTGGCTAATATTAACTATGCTTATGCAGGAAAAAATGAATACAGCTTAATTTATGGTAACTCAATAGAGTTAATGGCTTTATCAAAAGAACTTGAAAGTAAGGATGGATTATGTTTTGCTTACCTGGGACTGGTTGATTATTACCTGTATCTTAAAAAATATGAAAAGGCGGCTTATTATGCTCAATCAGCTGTTCAGGTTGCAAATGAAAATAATCTTACTTCGATTCTGGAAGATGCATATAAGGCAGCAGCAAAAGCAGGACTTGAAAATGGAAATTTAAGTGATTATTATAAATACACACATCTTAAAGATTCCGTAAATGAAGTATTGCTTTCAGATAAAATTTTAAAAAATACTCAGGAATTGGAGGCTCAGTATTCTTTAAATAAAAAACAGTCGGAAATAGATATTCTCAATAAAGAGAAACGAATACAATTGTTGTCTTTAAAGCAACATCATTTAATGATTGGTATATTAATGGGAGTAGTTATAGTGATTGGAATAATCAGCTTTTTGTCCTACATGAATTATCAGCAAAAGAAAAAATTATTAATTACAGAAACACTGCTTCATCAAAAGAGGATTAGTGAACTGGAAATAGAAAAAATTTTATTGGCAACTCAGGCTATGCTGCAAGGCCAGGTTGAAGAAAGGTCCAGATTAGCGAAGGATTTGCATGATGGGTTGGGAGGTATTTTGTCCAGTGCTAAATTTTCATTTAACAATATGAAAGAGAATATGATCATCACATCTGAAAATGCAGAAGCATTTGAAAGAAGTATGGGTATGCTGGATAAATCAATTAATGAATTGAGAAGAGTGGCTCATAATATGATGCCGGAAGCATTGGTAAAATTTGGCCTGGATACTGCTTTGAAAGATTATTGCAGCAGTATTGAAGCCAGTGGTGCCATTCAGTTAACTTATCAGTCTTTTGATATTGATGAGGCAAGTATTTCTAAAATCACTGCTGCAGCTGTATATCGGATTATTCAGGAGTTAGTTAATAATATTCTGAAACATGCTAATGCTACTGCTGCATTGGTACAACTGATCCGCAGGTCAGATACATTAAGTATTACAGTAGAAGATAATGGGAAGGGTTTTGATAAAACCATTCTTGACAATAATGATGGGATAGGATATATTAATCTTAAAAATCGGGTAAATTATTTAAATGGATCTCTGGATATACAATCTTCAGAAGGGAATGGTACATCCGTAAATATAGAAATACCCAATATTGCCATATGATCCAATTATTTATTATAGATGATCATCAAATGATAATTGAAGGGATTCATGCTTTATTGCAGTATGAGCATGATATAGAATGGATGGGTAGTGCCAGATTACCACAGGAACTTTTTGATTTTTTGAAGTTAAAGCAACCGGATATTCTTTTGATGGATATTAACCTGCCTCAGAAAAGCGGGCTAGATTTATGTAAAGAAATTAAAGAAAAATATCCTGCAATTCGTATTATTGGCTTGAGTACTTCCAATCAGGCAAGTGTTATCAGAAAAATGTTTGAAAACGGAGCTACCGGATATTTATTAAAAGATGCCAATAAGCAGGAAATTATTACCACTATTCATGAAGTAAATAATGGGAGGGAACATGTTAATTTTTCAGTATCAGAAATTTTGAAAAGAAAAGTTTCCAATGACAGTTTACCTGTTTTAACACGACGAGAAAAGGAAATTCTGGAACTGATCTCTGATGGCCTTACTAATCAGGAAATAGCAGTTAAATTGTTTTTAGATATTACCACAATCGATTCGCACCGAAAGAATATGCTTACAAAGTTTAAAGCGAAAAATACTGCTGCTTTAATAAAAATTGCTGTTGGTAATAATTTAATTTAATAGTTATTTGGTATAGAAATATGTCAGCCCATACCCGGGTACACCATCTTTTGTAATCCCCTGTACAACAATTGCATATTTACCTTTTAAATCTGAAGTGTAAAATTGAACATTAGCATTACCGGAATTGTCAGTATTTATATTGGGTGACCAGTATAATACATTCCGCATATCCGGTATACGACTATTTTTTTGCTGTATTGTTTGGTATAAAGGCATATAAAATTCTTTATGTCTTTGGACACCTTCATATTCCAGAACAAATGCATTTACATCTAAAGGAAAACCTGCCAAATCTCCGTTATAAGTTGAATAACTTAATATACCATTACTTAAAAGTGCCCCGGTAAAATTATTTTGAGTAACCACTTCTATTTTTTTAATTTTTAAAGGATCAAATCCTATCACTTTATTGGTACTGAAAACAGGAACCCCATCCATCAGTACCAGTGGTTCCTCATCATTAAACAATTTGTATCTGGAATTCCATGCTGTAAAACGATACTTGTTTCCCACCTGCCTTAATCTGATTTCTCCTACATACTCTTTCATTACTTCTTCCATAGAAGTGAACCTTGTATATGCATCTGTTAGATAAATATTGTCAGGGTTTCCATAAAATGGTAAAGTGTCTGTATTATTTAAACCGGAATAAGTGACTTTTTTATGAAAAACATTTTCTGACTGTGCTGCAATACTACGGTTTAACAGCTTGTTTGTATAGCTTTTAGGGATTGAAAAGGGTAAGATCTTTTTATTTGAAAACTGATCTGAAAAGGGGTCAGTAATATTGATCCTGTAAGCACTGTCAAACTGGTTATTGGTTTGTACTATAATTTCATTGGTTTCATAATAATTACCAGGGTTAAAAATTAAGTCCCCCAAACTATTACTGGTAGCAGTACTAAACTTATAATGAATGCCAGGAACCGATAAATATGCCATAATATTTTCTGCTGGTAAACCTGTTCGTTTATCGGTTATTTTACCCTTTACTAACGGTCCTTCCGTTTCCGGTAAAAACTCAAATTGTTTATTTGAAGTATGTAGCCATTCATCCCTGTGCAGCCTGCTCCAACCCTGTGTGAGCATCAGATTATCTGTTGCTTCGGCTCTTTCAGCTGAATTTGATGTATTTTGATCTAAATAATATCCGGGAGATTCTATATTTCCCTTCAGGTCGGAACTTAATAATAAATAACTCAGTATATCACTATTGTTACCAGCTGCAAATAATGAATCAGTTAGAAAAACGGACATAGATACATTAGCAGCAATCTTCCCTGATTTGTTGCTTGTAGTCTCAATATGTAATTGTATTGAATCCCTTGTTTGAAAGAATTCAGTGGATGGATGCACTGCAATGTTCAATCTGTTTTCAGGAGATTTAAACCAGAGTCTTTCGCATACCGGTTCTTTAAATCCATTAAACAATACAAAATGAGAAATGCCATCATCCAGTTTCATTTTCTCAACCAGAAATATTGCCTTCCCGTTTTGGAGTTTTTGAGCAATAATCTCTTTAAATAAATTACCTGAATGTATGAAAAGATAAACTGTTTCTTCTGTTGCATCTTTTGTGGTTTGTACTGTAATTTTTAATTGCTGGTTGTTACTGTCCTTCACTGCAATCATATAACCCTTGCTTACAATTGCTGGTAAATCTCTGCTAATCACTGTATCTCCAATCTGAACGATAGCTGTATAACGTTCATTTAAAGCAGGGGTAATACTAAAATTTCCCATGCCGAATTTAAGAGCGGAAAATCTGGCGATGGTATCTTTTTGCAGATTAACAATACTACCCGTGCAGTTTACTCCCTGTTCATATTGATTAATTGTTTTAAATGCAATTTTAGAATTTACACCATTTAATAAATTTCCTCCTTCCGGAAAAAACTGTATATCATAAGAAACTGCCTGTTTAACAAGGGAAGGTTTCAGGTTTTCGTTTAGGGTATTGATGATTTCAATTTGTTGTTCAAAATAAAAATCCGGACTGTAATTTTTCATCCATTGTGTATAACCCCGAAGTATATAATTTCCGGTTGCAACTGAAACAGGTATTCTGATAGCTGCATCCCCTTTTCCTACTTCCAAAGATACTTTAGCCTGTAAAACAGAATTTTTATTCTTATCTATTAATTCTATATAAGCTACTTTACTCAGGTTGCAGGGTTTATGAAAAAAAGCATCTGTTACATATATTTTCATCCAGATTTGTTCTCCGGTTAAATACACTGGTTTATCTGTATGTATATATAATTTTTCCTGGAAATGGGTTAACTGATATTGTTGAAATTGGTCAGCTAATTTATCTGCATTGTCTTTTTGAGCATGTAAATTACCAGACAGCAATATGAGGGTAATTAAAGTCAAAAAAAATTTGATAATTAATTGCAATCTGGTTCTCATTTTTGTTAATTGTATAAGCATGATTACCAAAATGTAGGTTTAGAATTAGTTCCACCCTGAGTGCGGCAATCCACACAATATTTTTTCACAACAACCAGTGCGGGTATATTGTCACCTGTAAAATACCAGGGGGTATAACTGGTATCCGGATAATTATATATTTCAAAGTTACTGGGATTAGTTGCAATGGTTAAGGTCAGGCATTCATTATATGGTTCCTGCGTAATCCATCCGGGAACCTGTGCATTGGTAATAAAAATACGCTGCTGCTGCACTGTACAAGCTGAAATATACCCTATAACCGGTTCATTCGGATTGGTAATGCATTGTATATTACTTGTTAATTGTGAAGGCATCAGGTCAAATAATCCACCCAGGTTCTGAGAGTTATTCTGTATCAGTACCCAGTAATTGTAAGCATCTTCACTTAGGGCATATTCATTTACAAGAATACTATATCGGACTGTTAACCTAACATCATTAAATGGAATAAACTGAATGGGTTTCATACTGATCACATCCTCGCTTAACCCCAATGAATTGCCTACCAGTATATTTGTTGAAGGTGCAGTAGTCCAGCATTTATGTATTTGCAAAGGATCATTCAGATAATCTGCTCCAAGTGGGGATACAATGCCATTATTTAATACCCATTGTGCAATTTCCGGTGAATTATGCTGCCAGGTTTCTGAAAAATCCCAGCGGTAATAATGGGTATTATTCGCCTGGTCATGTGAATTAACATTGATGGTTACGCCATTATTTTTTGTACTGAATTGCCAGGTTAAACTATCTATTGGTGGTGTGGTTTTTGAAGAAACTAATGCAGACTGGTACTGATGGCCGTTGGAAGTGGTTATTTTTATTCTGTACTGATCACCCTGGTTTAGGGTTAAGAAAACACTGGAATACCTGCCGGTATTATTGGAGTCAATTAATGGATAGGTATTGCCTGCTGTATTAACAATAGATAATTGTGCATGTAATTCTGGTATAAAGGAAACAGTGTCTGCCAGATTTTTACTACGGCTTAAAAGAATACTGGTAATGCTATTTGGGCTGGTATTAATAAACCCATCCACTACCAGATAATTATTAGCTGCTGTAATAGCAGGAGGGCTATAAGGTTTAACACAAGTGATGCAGCATAGGCAAATAAAACAGTACAGAAAGTTTCTTATTGATATATAATGCAGCATGCCTGTTAAAATTTTAAGTTATAAGTAATGAATGGAATCGCAGTGCCAAAAATGGATAACTGATATCCCTGTACATGCCCGTTTACATTTGTAAAATATACAGAATACGCATTTTGCCTGGCTGTTAAATTGTATATGCCCAACGACCATGAATTATGTATTTTCTGTTTTATTTTATGATTCCCATCCAGGTTTAAAGAAAGGTCTGTCCGGAAATAATCAGGTATCCGGTACTCATTTCTATCAGAATAGTACAATGAAGTAGCACCACCAATATTAAATGTAGCCAGGGGTAAAGTAATCGGCCTTCCGGTACTGAATACCACGTTACCTGAAATACTAACCCGGTGAGAGAACTGATAATTGCCAATAAAGTTTACACTATGCGGTTTATCAAAGTCTGCCGGATAATAAGTTCCCTTATTAATGGGTTGCCCTTCTGATGGATCATCTGTTTTTAAGAAAGTCCTTGAATAAGTATAACTCAGCCAGCCATTCAGTTTCCCTGCTGTCTTTTTAATCAGGAATTCTACACCGTATGCTTTTCCTTTACTGTTCAGTACATCTGTTTCAATATGGTGGTTCAATACAAGATTTGCCCCGCTTTTATAATCCAGATAATGAAAAATGTTTTTATAGTATACTTCCACAGAAGTCTCAATGGTATTGGCTTTTAAATTTTTATAATAACCAATGGAATATTGTTCACCCATTTGTGGCTGAATATTAGGGTCGCTCAGTTTCCAGATATCTGTAGGGGAAATTGCAGTAGTATTGGACAACATATGAATATACTGCCGCATGGTATTATAACTTAATTTTATAGAACTGGTAGAGGATAATTCGTATTTTACTGAAATACGGATTTCAGGTGCCATATAAGTTTTTATAATTTTACCGGCTTTATACGAAACAGTATCCATAATAGTATTAACTGTTTTTGGTACTCCTGTCTCATACTGGTAAATATCATGCGGACCTAAATAATTAAATATGGAATAATGAATACCTGCATCAATAGAAAATTTAGAACTAACAGTATAGGTGTCACCCAGGTATAAAGCAGATTCCAATGCCTGTTCTTTAGGAACGATATTTGGCGTCACTAAGGATTGGCTTCCCTGTGGCGTATAAGAACCCGGATGTAATAAATAATAAATAGAAGTGAATCCGAAATTAAGGGCATGCCGGTTATTGAGTTTATAATTAAAATCAGCTCTGAAATTTTTCTGGTTAATATCAAAACCCAGTTTATACCCGTTAACCGGAATAAACTGGCTGGATACAGCGTATTCATAATGGTCCAGCCCGGCAGTAATTACCCCATAAAAATGATCATTAAACAAATGCCTCCATTTTAAATTAATACTGCTGTTTCCGTATTTATAAGTAGTATCATTATTGAAATTAAAATTATCCCGGCTCAGGTAGCCGGTCAGGTATAAAAAATTCTTAGCATTAATGGTATGTGTAACATGCAGGTTCAGGTCATAGAAATAAGCATTGCTTTTATTATATGCTTCATTGGGCAGGCTATGTAAAATCCAATCAGAATAGGTAGTCCTCCCACCTATAATTATAGAAGTTTTGCCATTATTCAGCGGGCCTTCCAGTGTTAATTTACTGGTTAATGGACTGATCCCTGCCACTCCTGTCCAGTTTTTGGTATTTCCGTCTTTCATAGTTACATCTAATACTGAAGAAAGCCTGCCTCCAAACTTCTCAGGTATGGCACTTTTGTACAGCTCAATTCCTTTAATAATGTCGGGGTCAAATGCACTGAAAAATCCGAATAAATGCGATGGATTATAAATAGTGGCATCATTAAACAAAATCAGGTTCTGGTCTGTTGAGCCACCCCTTACATTAAAGCCGGAGCTTGCTTCCCCAACAGAAGTCACCCCAGGTAAAGTAAGCACCACCCGCAGGATATCTGTTTCGCCAAATACCACCGGTACCAGTTTAATCGCTTTGATATTTAACTTTACCACCCCCATCTGCATACTTTTAATATTGGCACTTTTTTCTTTATTATACACCACTACTTCCTTCAAGTTTTCAACATAATCCTGTAATTCCACATTCAGCTTACCATCTGCATGCAGGGCAATCTGCATTCTTATATCTTTTTTCCCCATACTACTGATCTTTAAAGCATGCCATCCTTTTGGGATGGTTAAGGAATAATATCCAAACTGATCTGTATGTGTAGTAATATAGGGAGTATCAATATATAAAGTGGCACCGCCAATGGCTTCCCCATTCCTGATATCCCTGATATAGCCAGAAATAGTTGCCTTACCAGCATCATGGCCTGTATTTTTTCCTATTTCATATAATTTATTGGTAGTGGCTACTTTTAGTTTTTCTTCAAAACCATTTTCTTTTTCATCAAAACCTCTATTGTTTCCGGTGTAGGTATCCGGTTCAAAAAGGCTTATGGGCAGTTTTGTTTTAATGGTTATCTGACTGGTGACAAAAACCCTGTCAAAAGGATCCGCTGTATAGTGGTATCCGGTATTTTTAAACACCGTTTCCAGTAACTGGGGCAGGGTAGCCTGCATTAGGTTTACATTTACATTAAAATCATTCATTTCTGAAGGGTCAAAATAAAAATGACAGCCATATTTTATTTCAATACTATCCGCAAATTTTTCAAAAGGGCAATTCTCATACAAACAATCCATTCGTTTACCGGTCTGACCCTGCACTTTAGTTATACAAAAAAGCAGGCACAATAACAAGGTGATATAGTTTTGGGAAGAATGCATTAAAGGTTATTTATTTGATCATAGTATTGAACTGTCAGAATCAGGTTTTTTTCCAGGTCTGCATTAAATTTTAAATGATGCAACCTTATAAATTTTTTCAGTTCTTCTTTTTTTTCAGGCAGTACTCTTAAAAGTTCTTTTTCAGATTCAATACTGTAAAAAATATTGCCTTTTTGTAAATAATACTGATCATATTCTTTGTAAGTGGCTGTCTGATCTTCAGCTCTAGCTGAAAGTGTATATTTTTTGTCCCTTAGCGCCCATATTATTACTGAACCATTATATAGCCTGTTGTAATATAATTTTGAAGTATACAAGAGGGATGCAGTCTGCGCTGGAATTTTAAAAAATTCATAGTTGCCGATTGTAAAATAGCTGATCTTTTCATTCAGCAATTCTATAGGGGTATGTGTAACGGGATGTGTTATAATCAGTTTCTCGTCCTGTATCTGGAAATGCATGGGTATATTTTCATAGAAATTGCCATCATAATAAATGGATCCTTCTAAAAACTGGTCCGACAAGAAATAAGGATTCCCCAAAAGTTTTTGTCCCTGAGCAGAAGGCGCTACATATTCATTCCCGGAATAAATATGTAGATTTTCCCCAATTGCTTTCTTATAAAGAGCATAAGCCTGATCCCTTGACTGTGTATAAACAGACGAATCTGATAGGGCCTGTGCATATGCACAATGAAGATTGAATAAACAAAATATCCATATTGCAGTCAGCCCCCAAAATGAGTTTTTTATATTTATTTTTCGCATGGCTTTGTAAAGGTCAATCGTAAGGCTTCAATTGGATCAGAGATTAATCCATAATCATGGAACTATTTAAATATATCGTTTAAATTCCTTTTATTAATTATTTCTGATGTGTCAATTGATACATATTTTCAACAAATTAAGCCATAATCTGATAGCTTTTGTCTGAAATTTAAATAAATAAAACCGCAAACGTTTGATGTTTTGGAAAGAGGAGGAATTTTGCGCAATCGATAGCACAATTTTTATCTTAACCGTTTAAATTTAAATTGGTTTTTCACTCTTCATCCCTTTTTACCGGGTATTTATAAATACTATAATTTTACGTCCGTTCTGAAATGCGTTAACTGATTTCAGATGCTTAAACAGTATTCATTTTTTGAAAAGAAAACCGAAAACCTCACTTTATGTGTAAATCTCTGACATTTTGTATTGCTTTTTTTCTTTTGTGGACTTCCTCTATCGGGCAGACCAATAAATTATCACTTGTAAACCCATTTGTAGGTACTGGCGGCCATGGACATACTTTTCCAGGTGCATCAATGCCGTTTGGAATGATACAGTTAAGTCCGGATACCCGTTTAACCGGATGGGACGGATGCGGGGGCTACCATTACTCCGACAGTATTATTTATGGTTTTACCCATACCCATCTAAGTGGTACTGGTATTGCTGATTATTGCGATATTCTGATTATGCCTTTTACAGGAGCTGTACAATGGAAGAATACAAATTATGCTTCTGCTTTTTCCCATAAAAATGAAAAAGCAGAACCTGGTTATTATTCCGTATTGCTGGACAAATTTAAGATTAAGGCAGAGTTGACTACTTCTATCCGTTCCGGTATGCATGCGTATACCTTCCCTTCAGGCACGGAAGGAAAGATATTACTGGATTTACAGCACCGGGATGAAGTGCTGGAATCCAATCTGGAAATTGTAAATGATTATGAAGTAAAAGGGTTACGCCGCAGTAAATCATGGGCGGATAACCAGATCTTATATTTCTATATCAGATTCGAAAAACCAATAAAATCCTTTGGAATTGCACTTAATGACACTTTACAGGCGGGTATTAAAACTGCCGCAGGAAAAAACATTAAATCCTATTTCACTTTTAATTTAGGAAATGGCAAAACTATCCGGATGAAAGTGGGTATTTCTGCAATTAGTACAGAAAATGCTAAAATGAACCTGGATGCAGAAATTAAGGACTTTAATTTTTCACAATTAAAGGCAACTGCACAGAAAGAATGGAATAAAGAACTGGGTAAAATTGACATTAAAGGTGGAACGCATAACCAGCAGGTGGCATTCTATTCTGCTTTATACCATACCTGTTTAAGTCCCAATGTATATACAGACGTAAACGGTGAATACAGAGGAACAGACCTTAAAGTACACAAAGCAGAAAACTTTACCAATTATACCGTATTCTCTTTATGGGATACGCACCGGGCCTTTAATCCTTTAATGACCATCATTAACCGAAAAAGAACGCAGGACTGGATCAACACATTCCTGGTACAGTATCAATACGGGGGAATGTTGCCTGTTTGGGAACTGAGTGGCAATGAAACTTTTTGTATGATTGGTTACCATTCTATTCCGGTGATTACAGATGCCTACCTGAAAGGGATCAGGGGTTTTGATGCGCAACTGGCTTTAAAAGCCATGACCAGTTATGCCGAAAGTAACCGTTATGGCCTTCCGGAATATATGAAACTGGGTTTTGTAAGTAATGATGTGGATAATGAAAGTGCCTCTAAAACAGTAGAATATGCTTTTGATGACTGGTGTATTGCAAAATTAGCCAAAGAGTTGGGCAATGAGCCGGTTTACCAGCAGTATCTGAAAAGGGCCCAACAGTACAAAAACCTGTTTGACCCCTCCACACAGCATATCCGTGGTAAAATTCAAGGGATGTGGTTTTCACCTTTTAAAGCCTCAGATATCAATAATTTCTTTACAGAAGGCAATTCCTGGCATTATTCTTTTACAGCCCAGCAGGATCTGGACGGGTTGATTAAACTATATGGCGGAAAGGAAAATATGGGCCGCAAACTGGAAGAATTATTCACCACCACAGAATCACTTAGTGGAAGGGAACAATCTGATGTTACGGGTTTAATTGGCCAGTATGCCCATGGCAATGAACCCAGTCACCACCTGGCTTATTTATTCAATTATGTAGGTAAGCCCTGGCGTACCCAGGAACTGGTGCATAAGATCTGCACAGAATTTTATCCCAATGATCCGGATGGATTAATTGGCAATGAAGATTGCGGGCAGATGAGTGGCTGGTTTGTATTAAGCGCATTAGGAATTTATGAAGTAAACCCGGGCAATGCAGTGTATGCTTTTGGCACTCCTTTGTTTGATCAGGCTGTTATTCACCTGGAAAATTGTAAATCCATTACGATCAATGCCAAGAACCGGACTGCCAGCAACTATTATGTCAATAGCATTGCCGTGAATGGCAAACCCTATACTAAAACTTATATTCCGCATAGTACCATTGAAAATGGATGTACGATAGATTTCAGTATGTCTGGCAAGCCCAACAAGGAACTGGGTAATAAAGAAACTGATATGCCCCATACTTCTATTGACCCTAAGGGTTTTATTCCTGTGCCATACCTGGAAAATGAAACCAATAAGTTTACCACCAGTATTCCGGTAGTGTTGAATTGTATTGATAAAGAGGCCGTTATTTATTACAGTATAGTATCACAGCACAACGGGCAGGATGTTTTTGTAAAGTATGCAGCTCCGTTTGTACTGGAACAATCTGATAAGGTTAAATTCTATGCAGAAAAGGGAGGGGTAAGCACTGCAGTAATCAGTCAGCAATTTTATAAAGTTCCAACAGATAAAACAATTAAGGTAATCAGTAAAGTAAATCCTACTTATACCGGCGGAGGTAATGATTGCTTAATAGACGGTATAATTGGAGATGCGAATTGGAAAGGTGGCGATTGGCAGGGTTATTTTAATAAAAATTTTGAGGCTGTGGTAGACATGAAACAATCCAAACCCATTAGTCATGTTGCCGTGCATGTATTACAGGATATCAGTCCCTGGATCATGTATCCTTCCCATGTTATTTTTGAAGTCAGTGAGGATGGTATCAGCTTTAAACCCCTTGCCGATGTAAAAAATACAGTAGGGAGTGACCGTAAAGGGGCAGAAGTACAGTTTCTTGGAACCGACGTACAGGCTACAGGCAGATATGTAAAAGTAACTGCTGTAAATGGGGGCCCTTTACCAGCCTGGCATGAAAGTGCAGGAAGCCCCACGCATATCTTTATTGATGAAGTGGTGGTACAATAAGCATGAAAGCATTGCAATAATTCATATGGATGAACATACTAAAACCTGGTAGAGGAATAACCTGTACCAGGTTTTATTTTTACAGGTATAAACAGCATGTTAAAAGAAAGTAAACCATGAAATACATGGGTTGTCATGGGTTTATCATGGGTTTGATATGGGTTTAATAGGAATGTGATACCTGTCAGGTATTGGTCTGTACCCAGTTTTTTCATTTTATTAATAAAGCAGCCTATATAAGTTTCAAAGTTACTGAAAACCTAAGTTTTTGATAATTAATGATCCTTTTATATTGTGTGCTGAAACCCCTAACTTCCCTTTTTATTTAGTTTATACAATTGCCATGCAGGAAGATATAATTATCCAGATCAGTAACCGGTTAAAAGACATCCGCAAAGAAAAGAATATTACTTTACAGGAACTGGCAGAAATGGCCGGGGTAACTAAGAGTATGCTCAGTCAGGTTGAAAACAGCAGGAGTGTTCCTTCCTTAAGTGTATTGCTGAACCTGATTAAGGCATTAGATATTGATTTAAATGAATTTTTTAAAAATATAACTTTAATACCAGCCTCAAAAGTGGTGGTAAAGAAACAAAAGGATTACCAGTCATTTGAAAAAGAAAACGCAGAAGGGTTTCATTACCAACGAATTTTTGCCACTACTGTAAATGATTATCATATAGATTTTGTGCTGTTAAGATTAGAAGCCAATGCCAGACGCCCGATGGTGGTAACCAATGCGCTGGAGTTTAAATATGTGATACAGGGAAAAGTTTGTTATACAATTGGTGATAATGATTACCTGCTGGAAAAGGGAGATTCTATGTTTTTTGATGCCAATGAATTACACAATCCTGCTTCTATTGGAGAGGAAGATGCAATATTACTTGTAGTCTATTTCTTTACAGACCGTAAATTATAAATTAGCTTAACAATTTCTTAGCAAAAGTTTAATATTAGTGAACATTAATAAACTTTAAAGCTAATTAGTTAACAAATACTTTACTTTTTGTTAATCTTAACACTTTGATTCGTTAATATTGGCCCGATAGATTTGCTCCATAAAACAAATTAATTGTTTATGAAGCAACAAACCCGAAATCTGAGCAGGATGATCTATACAGTGATCCTGTTACTGCTCATTTCATTTCAATCAATGGCCCAATCTTTACAAATAAAAGGAAAGATTACAGATGCCAGCAGTTCTTTGCCTGTAGCAGGAGTACAGGTAAAAAGTCAGTCAGGAAAGACCACAGTTACCGATCTGAATGGCGAATTCAGAATAACTGTATCAAAAGGTGAAAGCCTTTCCATTATCCATATTGGATTTAAGAGTGAAAACCTTAAAATTAAAGATGAAAGCTTTCTTTCCATTCAGCTGAATCCTTCCCTTACACAATTGAGTGAAGTAGTAGTAACAGCAACTGGTATTAAGAAAGAAGCTAAACGTTTGGGTTATGCTACTCAAACTATTGATGCTTCTACCTTAACACAGGCAAGGGAAGCTGATCCGGTAAATTCATTGAAAGGTGAAGTAGCTGGTTTGGCAATTAATATTAACTCAGAAATCGGACATTCTCCAGATGTAATTATCCGTGGTGAAAATGATCCCAATAACCGCCCTATGTTTGTGGTAGATGGTGTATCTATCAGTTCTGATACTTATAATATTAACCCGGATGATATTGAAACCATTACTGTATTAAAAGGGCCAAATGCGGCTGCATTATATGGTTTTCAGGGTAAGAACGGAGCTATTATTATTTCAACCAAAAAAGGTACAAAAGACAAGAGAGGTTTTGCAATCACATTAAATTCCAGCACCCAGATCAATAAAGGTTTTATTGCTTTACCTAAATATCAGGATACTTACGGTCCTGGTGATAATGGACAATATGCCTACGCTGGTGGAGGTTCCAGTACAGCTAATTATTTTGGAAGTGGTGCAGTAGGGTCTGGTGTGAATGATTATGATTATGATGTTTGGGGCCCGCAATTCAGGGGACAGTTAATTCCTCAATATGATGGAGCTTACACTCCGGGCCAGACTTATACTACCACTTTTGCCGATGGAAGTAAATGGACAGGAAATGTTGCTCCAACACCCTGGTTGGCAAGAGGTAAGGATAATTTACGTAAATTTATTCAGGCTGGTTTATTATCATCTAACAGTGTATCTTTAAGTTCTTCTACTGAAAAAACCGATATGCGGTTTTCTTTAGGAAATACCTATCAGAAAGGTATTGTACCCAATACCCAGTTAAATAATTTCAATGCAACTGCAAGTATAGTTCACCGTTTTAATTCACAATTAACATTAACCAGTTACCTGAATTACAGCAGGCAGACTTCTCCGAATGTTCCGGATGTAAGTTATGGGCCCAACAGTATTATCTACAATATCATTATCTGGGGTGGGGCCGACTGGGCAATGAATGATATGAAAAATTACTGGCAGCCGGGTAAAGTGGGTATTCAACAGAAATATGAAGAGTATTACCGTTATAATAATCCTTATTTCATGTCTTATGAGTGGTTGAGAGGCCATTATCAGAATAATGAATATGGATATGTTTCCTTAAACTATAAACCCGCAAAAAATCTGGAGTTTCAGTTAAGGCCAAGCATAACGTCTTATGATATGTTTAATTCTGAGAAATTACCTTATTCTGCTGATGTATATGGCAGAGAACTTCGCCAGGGAGATTATCGTGAAGACAGAAGGTCTTCTTTTGAATCTAATGTAGATGCTCAGGTAAGGTATAATCAAAAGAAAGTTTTGGGCTTTTTGGATCTGGGTGTTTTAGGTGGCGGAACAGTAAGAACATTTAATTTCAATTCAGGTTTTGAATCTACCAATTATTTGAATGTTCCGGGCATTTATTCATTCTCCAATTCTCAGAATGCTTTATCCGGAAGCAGTTTTCATTCAGTAATGAAAGTATTGAGTGCTTATTACTCAGTAGATCTGGGTTATAAATCCTATTTAATAGCGAATGTAACCGGACGTGTAGATAAATCTTCGGCATTGCCTGCTAATGGGGACAGCTATTTTTATCCTTCCTTCAATTTAGCATCTGTATTATCTGATTATTTAAAATTACCCAAGCCGATTTCTTTCTTAAAAGTAAGAGGATCTTATGCCGAAAGTAAAAGTGGTGGTACCAGTGCTTTTTTCTCACCTAATGTAAGCAGTACACCAGCAGCTGGTTATGGATATACCTGGAACTCTCCTTATGGAGGACCTAGTTATCAGTTCTCCCAGCCTTATACTTTAAATCCGGTATATACCAATCAATACAGCAGCAGTGCCACATTTACTGATCAGACTGTAAGTAGTTCCATTCAGACTGCTGACAGAAAGTCTACAGAATTTGGAGCAGATATCCGTTTCCTGGATAATAAATTAGGTTTTGATATCACTCATTTCCATTATAAAAACTCTGGTATTGTAAATCAGGGTACTTCAGCAGCATCCGGCTATTCTTCTTTTCTTACCAATGGTAATGTATATACCAATGACGGATGGGAATTTACCATGAATGCTGCTCCGATCAGAAATTCAAAGGGATTCAGCTGGAATGTAACAGCAAACGTTTCTACCTATATACGCAAATGGGTAAACAATTCCAATCCTAATAATTATGAATACAATGGTAAAAGAGTTGACTTAGTGTATGGAAATGCATTTGTAAGAACTCCAAATGGTAAAATGGTTATTGACCAGGCTTCCGGTGTTTATTTAAGGTATTCTGATCTGGGTTCTTCTGCCCAGAAAGTTTTTGGACATGCTGACCCAGATTTTCAGTGGGCTGCTATCAATACTTTAAGTTATAAGAATTTTTCATTAAGATTTCAGTTTGATGGACTGGTAGGCGGTGTAATGGAAGATTATGTAAGAAAGAAAACATTACAGGGTGGACGTCACAGTGAAAGTGCCACTGGTGCATTTGGTGTGGCCAGGCCTTCAGATGAAGCCAATGTGGCAGCTTATACAGGTGATGGTGTAAACCTTACCGGTGCGTCAATTAATCTGGATCCTATTACAGGTGCAATCACTAATTACAGCAGTTTAAACCAGGTGCAGAATACTACCAAGAGCCAGGTTCAGCCTTTCGTAACACGTATGGCTTCAATACCTGATTTAGACATCATTAAAAAGACCTATGTTAAATTAAGGGAAATTGCATTAACCTATAATTTACCGGAAAATACTTTTAAGAAAAACAGCTTTATACGTAAGGCATCTGTTTCTTTTGTAGGCAGGAACTTATTGTACTTCTTCCCGAATAAATACAAGGATGTGGATGTGGATCAGTATACGCAGGATAGTGGTTCAGGCTTACAAACGCCAACAACCCGCAGCTATGGTGTTAATGTAAACTTTTTATTCTAATTAATAAAGCAGAAAATATGAAACAGATAAAAAATATCATTCTTTTCATGATGGGGATACTGCTGATGGTTTCCTGTAATAAAAAAATAGCGGAACTTCGGACAGACCCCAATAATCCCACTTCTGTGCCACCTAGTTTAATTTTAGGTACCGTACTTGTTGATATGGCTGGCCAGGGGAGTGCTGGAAATTTAGGAGGTTTAGGATCCTGGAGCAATGTACACAGTTGGAACCAGTATTTCTGTCAGAATTATGATTATTATGGAAATAATATCTATTCCTGGACAAATGGTTCTTTTGACCCTTACCTGGTTCTTAAAAATGTGGTTCAAATGGAAACAGAAGCTACCACCCGAGGAGCATCAACCATTAACCCATATGAATCTGTTGGCAAATTTATCAGGGCTTATTATTATTATAACCTTACTTCCCTGTTTGGTGATGTACCACAAGCACAAGCTTTGTTGGCAGCTGCCAATTCCGCCCCGGCATATACTTCACAGAAACAGGTATTTCAGTATATTCTGAATGTTTTGGATACAGCCAATTCACATTTAACTACGTTAATTGCCAATAATGACAATTCATTATCAGCATCTCAGGATTTATTTTATCAGGGTAACCTGGTACAATGGCAGAAATTGGTGAACTCTTTTAAAATTAGGGTATTGATCAGTGTAAGTGCAAAAGCATCTGACCCTGATTTGAATGTAGCAGTACAATTTGCCAATATTATCAATAACCCTTCCAAATACCCTGTATTTACCGGACAGAGTGATGATATGGCATATAATTACAATGCTATTTATGCTCCATATCCTTTTACGCCCACTAATTTTGGCTCCATAGCCGGGCGTTTTAATATGGCATATACCTATGTTAATGCGCTTACTACCATTAGTGACCCACGTGTATTTATAACCTGTGACCCTGCATGGGCACTGGCAGGTTCAGACCCTAATCCTGCACAGTATAAATATTTTACAGGAGCCAGTACTGGTGAACCGCTTTCTACCATGTATGGTAATGCAGGTGCCGGTAAATATTCTTTTATCAGCAGAAAAAGATATTATGCAAACTTTACCGGAGAACCAGATGTACTGGTTGGCTATAAGGAATTGTGTTTCAATATAGCAGAAGGGATTTCCCGTGGATGGGCGTCAGGTAATGCTGAAAGTTATTATAAAACAGGAATTACTGAATCCATGAAGTTCTATGGTATTGATACAAGTAAATCCAGCTTTACTGCTTATTTCCTTCCACCGGGAGTTTCAAATTCATTGCTGGTGGTTCCTTATCCTTTTACTTTTAGTTTTTCAAGTTATTATGCACAGCCTGCAGTAAAATATTCATCAGGCAATGCTGTTAATCAGATTGTATTGCAGAAATATATTGCCTGCTTCCAGAATTCTGGATATGAAGCATATTATAACTGGCGCAGGACAGGAGTACCCGCTTTTCAGGGTGGAAGTGGTGTTGGTAATAATGGAATTGTTCCAATAAGATGGGCATATCCGGTTACTGAGCAATCTCAGAATAAAGTGAATTATAATGCTGCTCTTTCAGCACAAGGATTCACTGCTGATGATTTAAACCAGAAAATGTGGTTGCTTAAATAAAATAATTATTAGGGATAGGTCAATTTTAATAGGCAGGGTTTGCAAAAGCCCTGCTTATATTATTTTAAATCTGATTATATGAATAAATTATGCTTAATGCTTTTATCTGTGCTGTTGAGTTATGCAGTAGCTGCACAAAGTAAAACAGAAAATATAGTTATAGTTACGCTGGATGGGATGCGGTGGCAGGAACTATTTGGCGGGGCTGATTCAGTTTTACTGAGAAACAGTAATTATACCAAAGAAAGACAAAATACCACTAAACTTTTTTGGGAGGTAAACCAAAAAGAAAGAAGGGAAAAATTATTCCCTTTTATATGGAATACTATTTCAGTTCAAGGGCAAATACATGGTAACCGAAAGGAAGGCAGTAAGGTGAATGTTGCCAATCCTTATCATTTCTCTTACCCTGGTTATAATGAAATACTGACTGGGTTTCCGGATTCGGCAGTAAATTCCAATGATAAGATCTTAAATAAAAATACCAATGTGCTGGAATATATTAATAACCAGGAAGGATATAAAGGGAAAGTGGCTGCTTTTACTACCTGGGATGTTTTTCCCTATATTATTAATAAATGGAGAAACGGAATTTATGTAAATGCTGATGTGGATACTTTGAAATTTGAAAATAGCAGGTTACAACTGGTGAATGATCTGCAATTTCTTACAGCAAAGCCAATTGATGTTCGACCCGATGTGGTTACATATTTAGCTGCCAGGGAATACCTGAAAGCCTTTCATCCAAAAGTGTTGTATATCGCATTTGATGAAACAGATGATTTTGCCCATGCGGGTGAATATGACCAGTATTTAAAAAGTGCCCATGCAGAAGATGCCATGCTGGCAGATATCTGGAAGATACTTCAGTCTGATTCTCAATATAAAAACAAAACCACTTTACTGGTAACCTGCGATCATGGGAGAGGGGATATCAATAAAGATAACTGGCGTCATCATGGACAGCAAATAGCAGAATCCGGTGAAACCTGGTTTGCTATTATGGGTCCTGGTATTAAAAACAAAGGAGAATCAACCATACAGGAACAAATTTACCAGGAGCAATATGCAGCAACTTTGGCTGCGTTGCTTGGTTTTCAATTTATTGCACCACATCCGGTTGGTGCCAGTATAAAAGAATTGTTGATTAATTAATGATTACATCAATAAATCCAGAAGGAAGCAATGTAAAATTTGCAAACCTATTTATCCTTTCAGCTTGAAAGTTAAACTAAGTTAAAAATAAAATGAGTATACAATTGGTCGTGTTTGATATGGCAGGTACCACCATCGCAGACAGAGGAAATATAAACATAGCTTTTAGAGAAGCATTTTTATCGGCAGGCATCATTGTAGAAGCTGCAGAAGTGGATAAAGTGATGGGCTATAGAAAAAAAGAAGCTATTAAAATTATACTGGAACAAAATGCCCCTGATTTAGTGTCAGATACCAGGGTGATAGAGGATATACATGATGTGTTTATCCGCAATATGATTGATTTTTATGAGCAGGACCCTGAATTACAGCCTTTGCCCTATGCTGTTCAGGTATTTACACAGTTAAAGGAAAAAGGGATAAAAATTGCATTGAATACCGGGTTTACAAGGTCTATTGCAGATACCTTATTAAAAAGACTGGGTTGGAAAAATGTACCCTTTATTGATGCTGTTATATGCAGCGATGAAGTGGCAGAAGGAAGGCCCTATCCATTCATGATTCAATCATTGATGCAGCAGCTGCTGATTGAAAATATAAAATCTGTTGCTAAAGTGGGGGATACAGAAGTGGATATAATGGAAGGCAGAAATGCAGGTTGCGGATTGGTAGTTAGTGTATCTACCGGCGCCTGCAGCCGGGAAGAGTTGTTCCATTATCGTCCTGATTTTGTGATAGATTCTTTGGATCAGCTTATTCCACTTATTAGTTAATGTTTATGGAGCAATTAATAACTTCAGTGGCTATTCCTCCAAAAACATTACAGGAAAAATTACAAAAAGCTCCTGTACTGTTTTTTATAGTTTATGTTTCCATTTCGGCATTCATGGTGTATGCCTGTATGTATGGATTCAGAAAACCCTTTACAGCGGCATCTTATAGCGGATATACTTTATTTGGGATTTCCTATAAAATTGTTTTGGTGATAGCTCAGGTAATAGGTTATGTGATCAGTAAGTTTTACGGGATCAGGTTTATTGCTACTATGGATCCATCCAAAAGGGGAATTATGATTTTAAAACTAATTAGTGTTGCCTGGTTATCCTTGTTATTATTTGCAATTGTCCCATATCCGTACAATTTTATTTTTATGTTTATCAATGGCTTACCGCTAGGGATGGTATGGGGACTGGTATTTGGTTTCCTGGAAGGGAGGCGGTTTACAGAACTGATGGGTGCTGTGCTGGCAACCAGTTTTATTTTTGCATCTGGCCTTGCAAAAACAGTAGGGAAGTGGCTGATGCTGCAATGGCATATTTCTGAATGGCAAATGCCATTTGCTGCAGGAGCTGTTTTTATTATTCCATTATTTTTTAGTGTTTGGTTATTGCAACAAACGCCGCCTCCCACAGAATCAGATAAAGAAAAGCGGACTTTTCGTAAACCAATGAATGCAAAAGAAAGAAAATCATTTGTCAAACAGTTTGGTTCCATTTTAATACCTGTAGTTTTAGCTTATTCTCTTTTAACTGTACTGAGGGATTTTTGTGAGGATTTTGCCAATGAATTATGGGCTGAAACCGGGTTTCAGAACAATGCAGGGATTTTTGCACAGACAAGTACCTATATATCTCTTTTTGTGCTGGCGATTGTGGGAGGCTTTTTTCTGATCAGAAATAATTACAAAGCCTTTCAGTTAACGCATTCCATCATCTTTGCAGGATTCTTTCTGGCAATTGCTTCCACCTTATTATTTCAGTACCATTTAATATCTCCTTTTGTTTGGTTTCTTACAGCAACATCCGGATTGTACCTGGGCTATGTACCCTATAACTGTTTATATTTTGAAAGAATGCTGGCCACTTTTAAAGTACAGGGAAATGTGGGTTTTGTGATGTATATCGCTGATGCTTTCGGATACCTGGGTACTGTAGTGGTCTTATTAATCAAGGAATTTGTAACTATTAAATACAGTTGGGTACATTTTTTCACGCTTATTTTTTATGTAACAGCCATAGCAGGGATCAGCCTGATGATCTGGGGGATGAAGGAAGCTGCAAAGGCATATCAAAAATTTCAATCTTAAAGCATGCAATCATCAGCAATTGTTATCGGAGCAGGTATTGTTGGACTGGCTACTGCAAGGGCACTCAGTTTAAAGGGATATAAGGTTACTATCATTGAAAGAAACGAAAAGGCTGTAGGTGCTTCCATCCGGAATTTCGGAATGGTATGGCCAATTGGACAACCTTCAGGCATCATGTACAACAGGGCAATCCGCAGTAAAATGATCTGGAAAGAAGTGGCAGACAGTATTGGGTTATGGTATGATGAATGCGGAAGCCTGCACACTGCTTATTATGCGGATGAATGGATGGTTTTACAGGAGTTATATGAACATTTTAAAGTGGAAGGCAGGGAAGTTGAATTGATGAATAAGCGGGATATTACCATGGAATTCAATTCTGTAAATGAGTATGAACTGATAGGGGGTCTTTACAGTTCCTCAGAAATGATTGTAGATGCAAGGACTGCTATAAATAAGATTCCCGAATACCTTAATGAGTACCTGAATGTGGATTTTGTATGGGGAAAATCAATCACCAGAATAGAAGGAAATAAAGCATTTTCAGGAAGTACAGTATATGAAGCAGACCTGATTTTTGTTTGTAACGGAGCTGATTTTGAAACATTATATCCCTCCATTTTTGCAGAACAGGAGATTACCAAATGTAAATTACAGATGTTACGTTATTCCATGCCGGAAGAAAGTAAACCATTAGGTGCTGCTATTTGCGGAGGGCTTTCCCTGATACATTATAAAGGATTTGAGACAGCAGAATCTTTGCCTGTTATCAGAAAAAGATATGAAACCGAAATGGAAGAATACATCAGGCTAGGTATACATGTAATGGTTTCCCAAAATGAACAGTTGGAATTAACGGTAGGTGATTCTCATGAATATGGCCTTAATCCCGGTCCCTTTGATGAATCAAAAATCAATGAGCTGATTACGGGTTATCTCAAACAATTTATTATCTGTGATGAATGGAAATTGTTACAATCCTGGAATGGAGTGTATGCAAAAATGACTAATCATGCTACAGAGCTTTTCCTGCAGCCTGAAGAAGGGGTTTATATTATTAACGGGCTGGGTGGGGCAGGTATGACCCTTTCCTTCGGATTGGCAGAAGAATTAATAGAAAAAATCTAATTATGAACATGGAATTTCTTAAAATATGGGTAGTTTTTTTATTTTTTTTCAATTTGGAGAGTTATGCACAAAAACCTGTCCTGCCTGAAAATAAACACAGGTTTATAGTAATAGCACATCGTGGAGATCATGTTAATGCACCTGAAAATACATTGGCTGCTTTTGAACATGCCATTGAACAGGATGCAGATTATGTTGAAATAGATTTAAGAACGTCCAGAGACAGTCAGCTGGTAATCATGCACGATGCGTCTACTGATCGTATGACCGGAATAAAAGGCAGCGTGAAAGATTTTACATTTGATTCATTGAGGCAAATGAAGGTTTCGGATAAGCAACATCCTGAATGGAAGGCCGAGCAAATCCCCTCTTTTAATGAAGTACTTCAATTGTGCAGGCATAAAATACATATTTATCTTGATTTTAAAGAAGCCAGTGTTCAAAAGGCATATGCTGAAATTCTGAAAGCTGGTATGGAACATGAAATAGTTGTTTATATCAATGCCCCGCAACAATATATTGATTGGAGAAAGATTGCTCCGGATATGCCTTTAATGATAAGTCTGCCTCATACCATTAAATCAGCAACTGAAATGACTCAATTTTTAAATTCATTTCACATTAGCATACTGGATGGAAATTATGATGAATATAACCAGGAAACTTTACAGGCGGCAAAGGAGCAGGGCATACCCGTTTGGGCAGATATACAATCTGCAACAGAACATTTGAATTGGGAAAAAGCTATTGAAACCGGATTAAAAGGGCTTCAAACTGATCATCCGGCAGATTTAATCCAATTCTTGAAAATCAAAGGAATCCGATGAAATAAAAATATCGAATATGGAATATTTACAAACTGAAAAAGCCAGCCTGGTTATAGTAGGTGGAGGGGTATTTGGTAATGCAACTGCTTATTACTACACTAAAAACAATCCGGGCAAAAAAGTAATTGTACTGGAAAGAAATGAATTATGCAATGCTGCCACCAGCCGGGCAGCAGCCATGATAACTAAAGTAAGGGCCAAGACAGAATTTATACCTCTGGCACAGGAAACCTATCAGGCTATTACAGAAATGGAATCCATTCTTAAGGAAAGCCTGGGTATCAAGAAAGTAGGTATTTTACACGTTGCAGCTTCTGAAGAAAAAGCCAAAGAGTTGGATGACCTGGTTAAGATAGCTGCTGGTTATAATGAAAGGGCAGCATATATCAGTGCTGATCTTGCCCGGAATATGGTTCCCTGGCTGGATACAACATCAGTTTCCAATATGGCATTTATGCCGGATGAAGCTTATTGTGATCCTTATTTACTGGGTACTTTTTTTGCACGTTGTGCAAAACTCGCCGGTGCAGAATATAGACTGGGTACTGAAGTAACAGACCTTATTTCAGACCAGACAACTATTCGTGGAGTGGTTACTTCAAAGGGAACAATTTATGCTGATGCAGTAGTAATCGCTTCAGGGGCCTGGGCACCGGTTCTTGCTAAAAAAGCTGGAATAAATCTTTCATTAGCACCGGTAAGAAGCCAGTATTGGATCACTGAAAAAAATGAATTATTTCCGGAAAATTCACCCATGGTGGTATTACCAGATGTTAATGCTTACCTGCGGCCAGAACATGGTGCTTTATTATTCGGAATAAGGGAAAAAAAGTCAATGGCAGTTTCTCCGGATGATATTCCATCAGATATAAGTGGATTCCCTTTCAGTAAAGACAGGGGAGTAAGTGATTTATCTGAAGTGATTGACAGGCTTGCTGTTTTCTTCCCCCGTATCTACGATATTGGTCTTAAATATTATATAGCAGGATTTTCAGCTTATACACCTGACAATTATTTAAGTATGGGATCCACTCCCTTTATGCATAACCTGTATTTTGCTACCGGTTGTGCAGGTGCTGGTATTGCTGTTTGTGGTGGTGTAGGGAAAGCTTTTGCAGCATTGGCTGCAGGGAATAAAAACCCTTATGATTTTTCTTCTTTTAATATTCACCGTTTTGGTAATATTGATCCATTTGGAGAAAAATGGCTGCAACGTTGTGCCACTGCAAGGTCTCTTAAAAACAGTGGTTAATTTTATTCAGACAGCTTATGCAAAAAAATGAATTACTTACAGAAGGAGATATTAATTTTTCCAGTGCGCGTAAAACCTGGTACAGTTTACTGGATACAGCTACTATCCAAAGCCTGGAAGAAGATGCAGCTGTGTTTTTACATCAGTCATTATCAACCCCTTGCCTGGATGTAATTGTATCCTGTGAGGGAATCTATATTACTGATGCTGCTGGCAAAAATTATATGGATTTTCATGGTAATAATGTACACCAGGTAGGATATCGTAATACTTATGTTCTTGAAAAGGTTAAGGCACAAATGGATATACTGCCATTTTCTCCACGCCGGTATACCAACCCGGTAACTATAGCTTTTGCTCATAAATTGATTTCATTATTACCTGCTGACCTGAATCGGGTGTTATTTGCTCCCGGGGGAACTTCTGCTGTAAGTATGGCATTAAAGCTTGCTAAAGTGGTAACCGGTAAGCACCAGGTAATTTCCCTGAAAGATTCTTTTCATGGTGCTTCACTGGATGCGATAGCGGTAGGAGGGGAACTTCAGTTTAAAAAATATATGGGAGCTTTATCTCCTGAAACTGTGCATATCAATCAACCGGATCATTTCAGCAATAACGATTTGGATGAAGGGACAGGTGATGCAGAAGAATTGGAATCCATACTTAAAAATAACCCGGAAGTAGGTGCATTTATTGCAGAAACAATCCGGAATACTGAGGTTCAGATTCCATCGGTTTCCTATTGGAAAAAAGTTCGGGAAATCTGTACCAAATACAATGTTTTACTGATTCTGGATGAAATTCCCATTGCTTTTGGCAGAACGGGAAGGATGTTTGCTTTTGAACATTATCAGATAGAACCTGATATTATATGTTTGGGAAAGGGCTTGGGGGCAGGTATTATTCCCTTTGCTGCCATCGTGACAAGGGATGCTTATAATGTTGCCACAGATGTATCTCTTGGGCACTTTACCCACGAAAAAAGCCCATTGGGTGCTGCTGCTGCATTAGCAATGCTTGAATACCTTGAACAAAAACATATTCTTGAAAAAGTGAGGGAAGATGAGATTTTTGTTAGAAATATCTTAGTGGAAATGCAAAGTAAATATCCGGTAATTGGTGCGGTTAGAGGTATTGGCCTTTTATGGGCTATTGAATTAGTAAACAACCCGGAAACCAAAGAAAAAGCTATTGACCTGGCGGAAAAAGTTTTGTATGAATGTTTAGAGAATGGGTTAAGTTTTAAAGTTTCGGGGGGCAATGTTATTCAGTTATGTCCACCATTAATTATCAGCAGAACAGCGTTGAAAAATGCATTGCAGATAGTAGAACTGGCAATTGCAAAATTCAGTAAAATGGAATCTAATTGTTAGTGCAGCATCTCATCTTTTTCAGTATCACCCTCTCTTTCCTCTTCAGTGGGTTTGTGGTAATCTTTCTTGAGTTGTTCAATTAATTTCTTTTCATCTTTCTGATCCCGGATTACCAGTAGAATAATAAGAAGCAAAGCTGCAATAACAAATAAAATGATAAATGCTGCTTTCATAATTCATTATTTATACAAAGGTAAATGGTCTTTCAGAATTGCTATGTTAAGTCTTTGAATGAAGTAAAGATTGGAATACTTCCAATCTTTTGATAAGGAGTTAAAAAAAAATAGGGCCAATGACATTGTAAAACATCATTGACCCTATTTGAAAATTATTTTAAACCTGTAAAAAGGTATTAAGCTTCTGTGTGTCCGGAAATTTTATTCCAGATTCCTTTTGCTTCTTCAGCCAGGTTTCCAATTTTGTTTTTAGCTTCATCCAGTAAATCACCAGATTTAGCCTTTTCTGCAATTTCTTCAGCTTTTTCCTGTACCTCTTCAATTACATTTTCTGCCTGATCTTTCAGGTCATTGAAGGTATTTTTAAGATTTTCTGCCAGATTTTCTGCTCCTTCTGCTGAAGGTATTTTGTTATCATCCATTTTATTTGTTTTAAGTTTTGTTATTATAGGTACTAAAATAGTTAATATTTAGCGGGGAATCATTACAAAATAATAAATTAATATAAACTTGATCTCTGCTTGGTAATTGTAAAATAGATATAAGTCATCCTTTTAAATCATTTCTTCAAAAAATCTTAAAAAATAATAAATTTGGTGCCCACTTAATATAAATACTCAATATTTTCCTATCTTTTATCCGTTAATTTTAAATTCATATAGATTTCGTGAAGTTTAGCCTAAATTCATTTTTTGTTTTTAACCATTTAATTTATATCAACCCCCAATATGAAATTGATTACGCAAACATTTCCTAGTGTTTTTGAAACCTCATTCGGATTTGTAGAAAATTCAGCAAAGGACCAGTTACATGGAATTAAAGTTAAAAAAGATAATACCTGGTATATAGTTGGAGATCTGGCTAAAAAAAATGGAATTTCAGCAGCAAGGATTACTAATGCTGCACCTTCAGAAGAAGACTTTGATATTTTATTCCGTTCAGCATTGGTTAATCTTTCCGGAAAGTTAACGGCCCCTGTTACTATAACACTTGGATTTCCCTTCTCCACGTATAATGCCTATAAAGCTGCTGCCCAGCAATATTTGTCTAAAAGGCATTTTCTGGTGGAGTCTGACAGTCAGACTTTTAACGTGAGTGGTAAAATTAAAAAAGAAACATTTGATATTGAGCGATTTGAAATCATACCTGAAATCGTTGGTGGTATTATTGCGCTTAAAAAAATTTATGAGCATGATATGCCGGATAATTTCCTGGCAATCAGTTTTGGTTTTGGTACGCTGGAAGGTATTATGGCTTCTAAAGACGGATTAATCAACAGAACTTCATTTAGTACGCATGGTATACAATATGCTATCAATAACCTATCCCGTGAATTGAATAAGAAGCATTATCTGGAATTAAAAAATGAACATCAGCTGGATGATATTTTTATGAAAGGTTCTTTTTTTGCTAATAGAAAACGAGTGGATATTGCGGAACTGAAGGAAGAATTGCTGTCTCAATATTACAGAGAAATTGTTTCTCCAATGATCCGAAGGCATATTACAGAAGATGACCTGGAATCCTGCGGAAAGATATACCTGATGGGTGGAGGTGCCCATTATCATACCCTTATTAATGCTGTAAAAGAAGAGTTTGAAAGCTTTATCCCTGTAGAAGTGGTAGATGAACCGGAAAAACTGGTGAGCGCAGGTTATTTATATAATTCACTCCGATTATCAGATAATTATCCCGGCAGATGTGCTGGAATAGATATTGGCAATGCTTACACTATGGTAAGTACTTTTAGTGAAGGCAATAACTCATATTTAGAATTTAAACCGTAGTGAAGTGATTAATTTATTTATACTCCTACGGGGAAGTACATTGTGTTATATTCCGGCAAAAGCAAAAATTACAGGAAATCTGGAAACTGAAATGCCAATAATACTCCATGGTACAGTTGATGGTAATATTAAGTGTGCTTCCAAACTTACTATTGGTGTAACGGGAGTCGTGAACGGGAATATTGAAGCTACAGAATTAAAATTAAATGGAAGGGTTCATGGCAATTGCTTTGTTACTTTTGATGCTACAATTGGTAAGGAAGCTGTAATCAAAGGTTCAATTGATGCATCCCCTTTAATAGTGCAGGAAGGTGCACAGATTATTACTGAAGAGCAGAAAAAAACAGTATCATCTGAAGAAAAGGATTTAAAAGAGAAAATTACCAATGAAAAAGTTAAAGAACCCCCTCCACCTGTAATAGAAAGAGAAAAGGACAGTGAAATTTCCAGGTGGTTTTAATAATCCCAAACCGGGTTAACATCACATTAATCGTTTTTTGAAATGCAGCATCAACAGAGGTATCAATCATGAAAAAGCTAATTAAAAAGAAATCTAAGCCTGTAAAATCCGGAATACCTGTTATCAATAAATCCACACTTAAGAATCTCAAAAAGGATTTATTCAGTAAATATAATGTATTGATTAAACTCGAATATGCGCTGGCCAAGGAACGTAAAAAAGGGATGATCATAGAAAAAACAACCCTTGATACATTTAAACTGGCTTCTAAAGAATGGAAGGATACTGAAATTAAATGGAAGGAATCATTGCTGGCTTTTGCTGCTTTGAAAGATAAAAAAAAGAAATAGCATCAGCACCTTGAAAAAATCATAAATGCTGCCAGAACAATAAAAACAAAACAACCAATACCTACTGTTTTTGTAAGGTCATTTGATTTGTTGCTTCCATCCTTGTTTTTATTTATAGGAGTTATTGGCTCGAATGCAAATTTCTTTTTTTGAGGATTTTCTTTCTCCATAAATAAATATACTTAATGGCTTTATAGTAAAACCAGACCTGTAAGGTACTTTAAATTATTTATTGCTGAACTTTTACCGGAAAAGCTGGCCTTACGGGATCTTTTACCGGGTTTTCTTCCAGTTGTTTTAATATGGTTTCAATAGCTTTTTCCAATTGAGGGTCATGCCCTTTTATCACTTCAGATGGTGTTTGTTCCACTTCAATATCAGGAGGCACACCAATATTTTCCACAATAAATCCTTCCGGTGTCCAGATTCCTAAATTGGGTGCAGTTACTTCTCCGCCATCTATAAATTCAGGGTATCCCAGTATACCTACCAGTCCGCCCCAGGTTCTTTTACCAATCAATGTGCCTACTTTATATTTTCTAAACATCCAGGGCAGAAAATCCCCGCCAGAACCTGCCGTTTCGTCAATCAGCATTACTTTAGGACCCTGTATTGAAGCAGAAGGCGATTTCAGGTCATTCCCATAACGTAAATGCCAGTAGGCCTGTAAGGGGTTAGTAAGTAATCTGATATAATAATCTGCCAGCGATCCGCCTCCATTAAACCTTTCATCTACAATAATGGCTTTCTTATTGGCCTGGGGATAAAAATACCGTTTAAAATATTCATGCCCTAATGTAGAGGTATTGGGTACATATACATAGGCAACCTGACCTTTAGTGGCTTCATTTACTTTCTTTAAATTAGATTCCACCCAATCCCTGTTTCGCAATGCCTGTTCACTGCTTACAGGTACTACTTTCACTAATCGGGGATGCGGGTCATCCGGTAATGTTCCAATGGATAATTCCACTATTTTATCTGCCGTATTTTCAAAAAAGCGGTAAATGTCATCTGTGCCATTCAGCTCATTTCCATTCACGGCCAGTATATAATCTCCCACATTAATATTCACTCCCGGCTCTGTTAACGGTGATTTTAAATTAGGATTCCAGTTTAAGCCACCATAGATCTTTTTTATCTGGTATCGGTTATTATTGATACTATAATCTGCACCCAGTAATCCGCCATTGATTTTCTGTGTTTTAAATAAGCGTTCTCCGGAATTGGTTATATAATGATGCCCAACACCTAATTCACTAAACATCCATTGAAAAACCAGGTTCAGGTCACTCCTGCAGGATAATTCCGGTATAAATGGGGCATATTTCTCTTTTATGGCCACCCAATTGGCACCATGCATACCAGGGTCATAAAAATAATCCCTGTTCACCCGCCAGGCTTCTTCAAAAATATTTTTCCATTCTGTAGCTGCATCTGTGCGGATCATTATTTCACTTGTTTTCAGCAATCCTTTCCCAGGAGCAGGTTTTGCACCCAGATCACTGATAAACCAGTTGTTGCCATTTGAATACAGCATTTTTTTATGATCAGCTGAAATGATATAACCATCCATTTCCACCACTTCATTGTCTTTCCGGGCCTTTAAATCATATTTATGCATCATTCCACTGCCATTATTATCAAAAGGAAGCGCTACATAATAAATTTCCCCTTCTTTTCCTGTTCCCAGTTCCTGAAAATTACCTGCTGCAATGGGCAGGTCAATAATACGGTTTTGAATATTATCCCAGTCAATCTGCAATAAAGGTTCTTTCTTTTCAATTACTGGTGCTTTGTTGTTTTTATTTTCAGTTTTTGTAACTGCAGTAGCAATAACAGTATTAGAATCAGTTGTAACTTTTTCCTCGTCACTTTCCTTAAACAGCGGAGAGGCTGTTTGCTTTTGAAGGGTAACCAGGTAAATGGAATAACTGGAGTGCATATCTTCATTTGATTGGTCGAACCAGTTCACCAATGGCCCGGCATCTGTAGAAGCTAAGAAATACAAATACTTGCCAGTTATATCAAATTTAGGTTCTGCGGCATCACTTAATCCATCTGTTAATGGATATGATTTGTTGGCTTCCAAAGAATACAGGTACACCCGTTTAAACTGCGTTGCTGTTATTTTGGTATACGCAATCCATTTTGAGTCAAAGGACCAATCACTGAAGAGATTTCTGAAAGCACCCGGATAATACAATTCATCTGTATCAATGTTTGTTATTTTGCCGGTGGCAATATCCAGTACATATAAATTGCGCCCATTATCTGAATAACTGATTTTTTTGCTGTCGGGCGACCAGAACAGATTGGCATAAAAGCCGGTGCCTTTTAATGGGAAAATTTTAGTAATCCCCTTTCCATCCTGATTTTTAAGGTGCAACTGATATTCACCCCCGGCATCAGAAAAGTAAGCAATGGTTTTGCCATCAGGAGACCATGAAGGATATTTTTCATGTGTTCCGGTAGTTTGGGTAATATTCCGGTAATCCCCCTTTTCTGCAGGAACCGTAATAATATCACCCCTGCAATCAAACACTGCCCTGTTTCCTGAAGGGGAAATATCTGCAGAACGCAGGTAATCTCCTCCTTTAATCAACCTTGGCCTTAATTCCAGCAGGTCAGCTGCTATGCCTATTTTTAAATGGTTGGTAACTGCAGTACTGATGGTATAGGTATGCAAATACCCGGATTGTTCAAACAGGATCAGCTGATTGGTAGCAGCTGCATTCAATATGGGAAAATCTTTGAAATAAGTTAGTTGACTTACCTGTCTGGTTCCTGTATTATAAGCATATAAATTAAATTCTCCATTACGGTCGCTCCTGAAATAAATGGTATTACCCTGCCACATCGGGTTTACATCATTACAGCCTCCTTCCGGTTGTGGAATCTTAACTACAGATTTATCCAGGAAGGTAAAGATCCAGATACTGGCAATGGATCCACCTCTGTAGTGTTTCCATTGTTTAAATGCATCGGATAACGGGGTATAAGCCATTTGTGAACCATCCGGAGAATAAACGGCATAATTGGCATTGGGTATTTCCAGTTGGGTGGCATTGCCCCCTGAAACTGGAACTGTATATAATTGGGCATACCGATTGGTAAAAGTATTCCGTTGGGATATAAATAAAACAGATTTCCCATCAGGTGTAAAGCCCCTTACGATATCAGCTGCAGGGTGCCAGGTCAGCCTTTTAGGAATACCACCTTCTACGGGAATAATATATACATCTGTATTGCCATCATACTGGGCACTGAACGCAATGGTTTTGCCATCGGGCGAAAATACCGGGTTCGATTCAATACCCTGATCTACAGTTAACCGCCTGGGCATAGATCCATCCAGATTAGCAATCCAAAGGTCTTCTGCATATATAAATGCAATATGGTCTTTGCTTACAGCCGGTTGGTTCAGCATCCTGGTATTGCTGGGGTCAATGGCCAGCAACTGCAATGGAAACAATAAGAGAAAATAAATAAGGATAGGAAATATGCTATATTTTTTCATAAAATAATTGTAAATAACTTTTTAAATATCAGGCAATAAGA